>Ga0255057_10002090_pt1 | contig 10947 bp, 6 predicted proteins | sample Cases_109_6_MG_FD_189022 | JGI IMG/M metagenome (GOLD analysis project Ga0255057, IMG submission 189022) | Seawater microbial communities from Amundsen Gulf, Northwest Territories, Canada - Cases_109_6 | ecosystem: Environmental > Aquatic > Marine > Gulf | place: Canada: Northwest Territories... | reverse complement strand
CGTGGTGCCTTCATAGATATGCACATAATCGCGACGACCGTGTGTTTCCCCTAGAAGTATCACACCGCTCTGGTCCACGCCGTCAATCACGCGATCCCTGGGAACATTGTTTATCGCATTACCCAGGCGTGCGAACGTAGTGAACAGATCACTGACATGAATGATGTCTTCGGCAGAGCTGCCCGGCTCGATAACACCTTTCCATTGCATCCAGGCGTTAACTCGCACTCCGCCTTCTAGATGATCTGTCTTACCACCACGATAGATCCGGTCGGACTGGCCGGTTGGGCCTGCGTACTGTAAGAAGGGACCGTTGTCGCCCATCACAACAATGATTGTGTTCTCGGCAATACCCAACGTGTCCACTTCTTTGACGATATCGCCAATCCACTCGTCCACTTCAACAAGAATATCGGCCATGGTCCCGCCGTTGAGAGTGTTGTACTCACTTTTGTGCTCTTGCACAAATGAGAGAGGAAACAGCGGCCAGTAATTTAGAAAGAATGGCTTATCCTGCTTTGCCAGTATACGAAGCTGTTCCAGCGCATTCCTCTGGTAACGCTCGTTCATCTCTCGATATTTTTTCTGCGTCCAGGCCTCACCCGCTTTCATGTCAACTTCGTAGAGTTTTCCATCACGCAGCTCGACGCCTGTAACCATGTGAGCAGGATCAGGCGTGAAATGCTTGTCGAGGGTGAAGGTCTGCTTTTGTCGGCTGACATCCACACCGCGGATGATGTCTGCGTCCTCCATGTCCCTGCCCATAATGGCAAGCTGTCCCTGCTGGTGAATAGGGAACTCGGCATGCATGAAACCCTGGTTGCTGGCATAGGCTTGTTCGATATCACCCAAATGCCATTTACCGACATGGGAGGTGTAATAACCCGCATCCCTTAGTACCTCGGCAATGGTGATTTCTTCTGCTGGCAATCCATCACCTGCAATGGTGGCCTTGGCTTCGGTTACTCCTGTACGCGTTGGATAGCGTCCGGTCATCATTGCCACACGGGTCGGTGTACAAGACGGCTCAGTGTACATTCGTTGCAGGCTGAGGCCTTCATTCGCGAGTGCTGTCATATTAGGCGTTTTATAGCCACGGATGACACTGAGTTCGTCCATGCCGATTTCACCAAAACCTACGTCATCCAACAGAATGTAAACAATGTTTGGCGGATTGCCACCGTTGTTCTCACGAATCTCTGTCAGTTTTTCGTCGAGCTTTTTATCATCATCAGCCCACGCTTTGTCATTCTGTGCCTCAATAATGGCGTACTCAGCATCATGGATAATCTTCTCAGCGTTGACAAATGGCGCAAGTAACAATAGTCCGATAATTGAAACTATGGGCATAGAATTTTTCATGTAGTGGCCTTTAAATTTTTATTATTAATTTCGGTTAGTATATAATCGTGTTCGTAAAAGCTTCAACATTAAGATCACTGCTTACCATTACATGATCTAAGTTCCCCCTAAGCGAACCTCCAGCGCTTCTATAAATAAGTGATGCAGACTTACTTCGCACCCTCATACCATTCGCAAGCGCATCTGCTCTTAGTTCATTAATCTCTGTTGCAGCATTTAGTGTTCCAAGTGTGTTTGTTCTTGATCGACCCATAGTGTACAGGTCACCCAAGGCAACGGTACTGACAAGTTAACTTCAGTTCGGCGACAATTGCCGGATGAATAAATCCAAATTGTACAAACGATATCGGTTTCCAGCAGAAATCATCCAATATGCGGTATGGCTCTACTATCGATTCAATCTCAGTCATCGTGATATTGAAGATTTATTAGCTGAGCGCGGGATAAATGTCACCTACGAGACGATCCGATTGTGGTGTATTAAGGTTGGTCCAAAATATGCGACCAGATTGAAGCGACGGCACCAGGGATATGGCGATACATTCTTCATTGATGAGGTTTTCATCAGGATTGAAGGTAAACAACATTACCTCTGGCGAGCAGTTGATCAAGATGGTGAAATTGTTGGTGTTTTTCTCCAGGGAAAACGAGATGGTGCGGCGCGCAAAGCGATTCTTTAAAAGGCTCTTGATGATACATCAAGACGAACCTCGAAAGATCGTAACGGATAAATTGAGGAGCTATGGTGTTGCACATCGGGAACTTATCCCAGATGCGATTCATGATACTTCTCAATATGCTAACAATCGCGCTGAGCTTTCGCACCAACCAACAAGGGTTCGGGAGCGGGGTATGCGTAAGTTTAAATCGATTGCGCAAGCTCAGCGATTTTTAGGTGTACATTTGGCGGTATATAATTCATTCAATCTGTGTCGGCATCTAATTTCTGCTTACCATTATCGATTATTTCGGATGCGCGCTTTTGCGTCCTGGCAAAGTGCAGTGGGTTAAACTGGCGGTAACTGCAAAGGTTTACTTGGCTTGAAAAGTTAACTTGTCAGTACCACTCCATGGACTTCCTGATGTCTGATGTCGATGCCCTCCGAGCTAACTTGTTGTCATCTCGCGATTGTTAAACTAAAATCTTAATCTGGAGATTCCTTCTCCCGTATAACCAAAAGCAATAAAGTCTAAAGAGAGGAGAAGCCATGATTTTCAATAAGCTGTTTCAGTTCATCGCGGTTGCCGGTATCTCGGCAGTCATTTATACAACCACGTTTGCAGCAGGAGATGGTGCGGCACCCTCTGTCAGTGCTGATCCGAACAAGCATTTTCATCCCAAAGGCAAACCACCGTCTGAACACACGAAAAAAATATTTGAAGAAGCGCGAGCCGGACTACCGTTCTCCGACAAACAGGATTTCGAGGAATATCAAAGGGGGTTCATCGCCCGACCGAAGTCCGGAATTATTATGGCCGATGCCGGCCACGAAGCCTGGAACAAGGAGCGCTATGAGTTTCTGCTGAACGGTGGCGACATCGACAGCATTCATCCTTCCATGCTGCGCAGTGAGCAGTTGAACATGAACTTCGGTCTTTACGAGGTAATACCTGGCATATACCAGGTGCGCGGCTTCGACCTGGCTAACATCACCTTCATCAAGGGCAAGACCGGCTGGATTGTATTTGACCCATTGACCGCGGCAGAAACGTCCCGGGCAGCCAAGAAACTCGTCGATGAACATCTCGGCGAACTGCCCGTCGTCGCGGTCGTCTATTCACACTCTCACGGTGATCACTGGGGGGGTGTGCGCGGCATCGTTGACGAGGCCGATGTCACTGCGGGCAAGGTGCAAATTATCGCGCCCCGTGATTTCATGCAGTACGCTGTTTCAGAGAATATTTATGCCGGTAATGCGATGAACCGCAGGTTGTTTTACCAGTACGGGGTGCTGTTACCGGCCAGCCCTTACGGCCATGTCGGTCAGGGTCTGGATAAAAATGTAGCCAGTGGAAGTCTTGGCCTGATACAGCCGACCCTTATTGTGCAGGACGATGTTGAGAAGTTTGCGGTCGATGGCATCGAGATGATTTTTCAGAATACACCGGGTACCGAAGCGCCATCGGAGATGAATACCTACATCCCCTCGATGAAAGCACTTTGGATGGCCGAAAATGTGACGGGCCTGGTCCACAACATCTATACCCTGCGTGGTGCGCAGGTGCGCAACTCACTGCGCTGGTCACAATACGTTAACAAGGCTTTACATGAATACGGCCAGGAGGCCGAGGTTATGTTTGCCTCACACCACTGGCCGCGCTGGGGTAATGACCGGGTTCAGGAGGTACTCCGGGACCAGCGGGATATCTATGCGCACATGAACAACCAGGTGTTGCATCACGTCAACCAGGGCGTCACGATCAACGAAATTCACAATGTCTACAAGTCGCCGGCCAGCCTGGACAAGGGCTGGACCACGGGTTTCTATCACGGCTCCCGGGAGAACAACAGCCGGGGCATTGTCAACTACTACCTGGGCCACTGGGACACCAACCCGGCAACGCTCATTCCACTGTCACCGCGTAACTCTGCGCCGCTCTATGTAAGGATGATGGGCGGCAGCAAGAAAATCATGAAAGAGGGCAAGAAACTTCATGACGAGGGCAAGTACCTGGAAGCATCGGAAATCCTGGATAAGCTGGTATTTGCTGAACCACAAAATCAGGCGGCCAAGGATCTGCTGGCCGACGTCTATGAACAACTTGGCTATCAACAGGAGAATACCGGCCTGCGGAATTCATTCCTCGCCGGTGCCTATGAGTTGCGGTCAGGCATCCCGGAAGGAGAGTCTCCCAAATCCACGGGACCGGACGTGATTCGTGCGATGTCGACCGGTTTGTTCCTGGATTTTCTTGGTATCCGCATGAACGGACCCAAGGCTGAAGGGATGGCCTTCAAGATCAATTTGGTCACGCCGGATAATAGCGAGAAGTACCTGATTGAACTCAGCAACGAGACTTTGACCAACATTGAAGGCTATCAAGCCGATGATGCCGACCTGACGATTACCATCAATCGCTCCGACCTGGAGCAGACGATGACGGGTGTTAAAAAGCTTACCGACCAGATAGGGGATGGTACGGCGAAAGTCGAAGGAAACACCGATGTGCTGGCCCAACTCGCATCGACCATGGAGACGTTTGAAGTCGGTTTCGAGATCTTGCCCGGGACCAAGGGCCCGGCCCCGGAGGCAGATATCAATGATTTCGAGGTTGCGCCGCTCGATATCATGCACGAGTAAGCCGGGATGTGCTTTTGTGGTAGCAGTTCAGTAATGCTTCGCAAAGTCGCTGCCAGCACCGCCGCGCTCCTGTGGAGTTCGGGTGTCTTTTCGCAGGCGGGCGGGCTCACGCTACCGGAACAGGGTGGTCCCATTTCCGGTACTTCACAGGCCGGGCAGGCCGCGGTGGCATGGGATGCGTCCACAGCCTGGCTGAACCCGGCCGGTCTCACGCGCCTTGATGAAACCGAGCTGCTTGCAGGCGCGCAAGTACTTAACGTGAGCCTGGAGTTTGACCCGGATTCGCGGACCACCACGACAGGCTCGGACGGCGGTGATGCTGGTGACACATTCCCTGCAGGGTCGTTCTATCTGGCGGTTCCCGTCAATGAGCGTGTGACTTTCGAGGCAAGCCTCACGGCGCCCTACGGTTTGCCGCTCGAATACAAGTCCGACTGGGTTGGCCACTCCGTTAATGGCCGGTTTCTGGTTTTGAAGACTTGTTAAGTAATTCAGTAAGCGGTCCGACAATATCTAGAGGTAATGGAAATACAATCGTGGAACTTTTTTCTCCAGCTATTTCTGTTAGCGTTTGCAAATAACGTAGCTGTAATGCTTGAGGTTGTTTCGCCAATATTTGTGATGCTTCAAGTAATTTATGTGCAGCTTGTTGTTCACCTTCAGCATGAATAATTTTTGCGCGTCTTTCACGTTCCGCTTCCGCCTGCTTGGCAATTGCACGTATCATGCTTTCATCTATATCTACGTGTTTAATCTCGACGTTGGAAACTTTAATACCCCAGGCATCGGTATGTTGATCTAGAATTCGTTGTATATGCTGATTTAGTTTGTCGCGTTCCGCTAGTATCTCGTCAAGTTCATGTTGACCCAGTACAGATCGTAAAGTTGTCTGTGCCAATTGACTGGTAGCCTCTAAAAAATGTTCGACTTGTATAATCGCCTTTTTTGGATCGATGACACGAAAATAGACTACTGCATTGACTTTTACTGAAACATTATCGAGTGAAATAACGTCTTGAGTTGGGACATCCATTACGATAGTTCGCAAACCAACGCGTACCATTTGCTGAATGATAGGGATGATTATGATGAGGCCAGGACCTTTAACTTTCCAAAACCTTCCCAATAAGAATACTACACCACGGTCATACTCTCGTAATACTCTGAACCAGGATAAAATGAACAATACAATAAATACTATAAAAATAGCCCAATAAATCATGATGATTCCTCCGTTGTTGAGCTCTCTGGCTCAACAATTAATGTGAGTCCCTCTATTCCAATAACGCGAATTTTTTGTCCAAGTGCAATAGGCGCTTGTGATTTTGCTTGCCAGTTTTCACTATGCACATTTACTCGACCATAATTTTCTACTGCCTCGATCACTTCACCAGTGCTGCCAATTAATTCTTCACTTCCGCTTACTACCGGGTTTTTACGAGATTTATGCACTAAAGATAAAATAGCGAAAAAAAACAGGCCGTTTGCAACAGCAAAAGTGGAAATAAAGGGTATCGAAACTCCGTAACCCTCAAAATCTGTGTCGATCAAAATGATAGAGCCAATCACAAATGCAATTACTCCTCCTATCCCAAGCGCACCAAAGCTTGGAACAAAGGCTTCGCTAATCATAAATAAAATACCGAGTAAAATTAGTGCAAGGCCTGCATAGTTTATGGGTAAAACTTGTGCGGCATAAAGTGCGAGCAAAATACATATGCCACCCAACACGCCCGGTAAGACAAAACCAGGATTTAACATTTCATAAATTAGTCCGAACATCCCCAGAGTCATTAAAATAGGTAGAATGTTTGGATCAGTAATAATGGATAATAATTTATTTCGCCAATCTGGTTCATGATAATTTATTGGCGCAGTTTCTGTAGCTAACTTGCGTTCTTGGCCTAAGACGTTTATGGAATAGCCATCTAGTTTTTTTAATAAGTCAGTAATATTGTTTTCAATTAGGTCAATAACATTAATTTCAATTGCTTCTTCTGCGGATAAACTACTTGCACTACGTACAGCTTTTTCTGCCCACTCTACATTGCGCCCGCGTAATTGTGCGAGACCACGAATATAAGCTGCGGCATCATTCACAATTTTTCTTTGCATAGCGCTGGGTAGATGCTTGTTATCACTTGCATCTTCTTCATCCATTTCATCATCTTCCGATTGTTCATCATCGGATGGTTTTGGAGAACCAGGAAACTCCGGCATACCGCCAATTTGAACAGGCGTCGCAGCACCTAGAGTTGTTGCTGGGGCCATCGCTGCAATATGGGATGCGTAAAGAATGTAGGTTCCTGCACTTGCTGCACGTGCACCACTAGGTGAAACAAAAGTGGCAACAGGAACAGATGAGGAAATAATGGCTTGAATGATATCGCGCATCGCGGTATCCAGGCCCCCGGGTGTATCCATTTTTAGTATTACTAGTTCAGCACCTGTATTTATAGCCTCATCTAATCCATGTAAAACATAATCACTGGTGGCGGGCCCAATGGGGCCACTTATTGTTATAACAATTACTTGTTTATTGTTGCTTGTGTCTTCCCCGTATACTAATGGCAGCATCACAATCAGTATTAAAAATATAAGTCGTTTTAGCCAAATAGCTTTTCGATTGTTCATTCCAATTCCATAACTATTATTATTCTATAATACTCTTAATAGCTGCATGATAGGGCGAGTGCATATATATTAAACTGATGTAAATCATTAAATTTATAACTAATTTATGAGCGTTTCTGATCAATTGATTACTGCACTTAGCGAACCTTCTATTTATGTGCATGAAGTAAGTGCCATTTCTGTTATAGAAACTCATATATCTTGGGTTGTGTTGACTGGGGACTATGCTTACAAAATTAAAAAGCCAATTAAGTATAGTTTTGTAGACTTCTCGACACTCGAGAAACGGCGTTTTTATTGCCACGAAGAATTGCGTTTGAATTCTCGCCTAGCACCAAATTTATACGTGGATGTGGTTGCAATAACAGGCAGGGTATTGTCAAGTTAACTGATTTCAGGACGTAACTACAGTAATCACGTTGCACTAAGCCATTGATTGTATGTTGTGGAGAAGGCACGTTTCGTTTCCAAAACGATAAGATTTACGTTAACTTGTTAGTACCCCATGCATGAGTGGTCGGGTTAACCCCGGGCAATTTCCTGTTCCTTCTCCATGCAATTGTTATGTGGCACGGCCTATTTCGATGGCCCTGCTTGGGAGAGCCCCGCCTTCAATCGATTTTGCTGTAATAGGGTTCTCGATGTGGATATTTCACGATCAGCTCGTTATGCAGGCGCAGAAAATCGTCGAATGGCACCCAAGCCCAAAGCAGCTCTGCCATAACACCATGTTCCTCTTTGGGATCTTTGTAGATATCGAAGAAGGCTTTGCCCGGCAGCCCACCATGCGAAGCGGCCATGTGGCGCTTGTACTGACCCATCCGAATGGCTCCGACAACCGGGCCGGAGTAATGAAATATATATTCGCGGCGACTTGGAGTAGTCGCCATCAAGTAGCTGCTCTGCTCTAGGCCGTCGATGACTCTGTCCTCTGGTATTTCATCTATCACGCCACCGATCCGTGCTGCGGTCGTGTACATGTCGGTGACTTGGATGAGGTCCGCACTGATCTGATTTGGCTCAATGATTCCGGGCCACCAGGCAATAGCAGGCACGTGCACGCCGCCCTCGAGTACATCACCTTTACCACCAGTAAATGCGCTAGACGAGGACTCGGGGAAGAAATCGTACATCGGGCCGTTGTCACTCATCCACACCACGAGGGTGTTCTCGGCGATTCCTAGATCCTTGAGTGTTCTGAGGAGCTGCCCCACATAATGGTCATGCTCCATAAACTGATCGCCGGAGTTCGTCCCTTGTGCTGACTTGCCCTTCCAGTCTGGATGAACGGCGAACATGCTCACAAAATTGGATGCCCAGTAAAGGAAGAATGGCTTCTCTCCTTTGGCATTACTCTTGATGAAGTCCACAGAGCGCTCGAATGTCTTTTCCTCGAGGGTCGCTAACGACTCGAGATTAAGTGGTGCAACCTCATGGGCCTCCCCGCCTTTCTTAGCCTCCATCACTCCATTAAGATGGTATCGGGTGAAAAACTTTGGTGTGTTCTTGTCATTCCAAAAAAAATTGTCGCCCTGTGTGTTCCACGCATAAGGTGCGGTGTTATACACTCCGAAGAGCACATCATCGAATCCCTGATTATGTGGCCAGGTTTCTTCACCCTCGCCAAGATGCCATTTTCCGTACATCGCCGTTGCATAGCCTGCTTTAGACAGGAGTTCAGCAACTGTAACTTCTTCGGGGTGCAAGCCGGCTGGATTGCCCGGGAAAATGACATCGGTCAGACCGGTACGGGCGGGATGTCGTCCCGTCATTAAGGCAACGCGGGTCGGTGTACAGGAAGGTTCGGAGTAAAAACCGTTTAACATAAGCCCCTCGTGTGCCATGCGGTCAAGCTGCGGCGTTGCTGCTCCGCGTGCTGCCCCGCCTCCTTGAACGCCTAGTTCACCGTGGCCGATATCGTCGGTCAAGATGTAGATGATGTTTGGTTTCTTTCCGAACTTCTTCTCGAGCGCCACGAGTTTCTCGTCGATAGCCTTGTCTTCCATGGCCCACTCATCGCCTCGTTTATTTTGAAATTCGTAGTAAGGAGCGTCGAACTGCGGCTGAGCGAATGAAGTGCCTATGAACCCCGCTGCCATGACCAACGATAAGACGCATTTATCGATCCTAAGCTGTCTGAAGTTCAATCTTGTTTTCTTCATGTCATTATTCTGGTGTTTGGTTTCGGCGTGCCACATAATATTCATTAAATAATAATTTAGCTAGTTTGTTGCGAATTAACACTCTGATGGGTACTGAAAAGTTAACTTGTCAGTACCATCTTTTGTGCAGACACCGGTTTATCACATTTGTATGTGAAGCTCCTGAAAAGCTACACTGCTTTTTTCGAATCCTACGGCGTGTACCAGATCGGTGACGTGTAAGCGCGATCCTGAATCGTTGCTGGAACGATGTCCGGACGCTCGATGTCGTAGAACGCCGCATCGTAGGTTGTCCAGCGTGGTGTCGGTATCTCAAGGACGCGCACGTAGTAGAAGGCATGCTCGTCGGGATCGAAATCCGGATCACGCCAGTAGGCGGACATGAGCGCATCGCCTATGGTGTTCGTAAACGTCGCGTTCTCGATATCCACTGAACTACCAACAGGCTCTGTCGCTCGCCCATCTGCACCAATCTGGCGCCCATCGGAGACGGCCACGTCGTAGATGCGCTCGTGCGTATTGCCGTCGTCATCCAGCCATCCCTTGATGATCTGCACGCGATCCAGGTTGGCGCCGTCCGGATCGCGCAATGCGCGGATCATGAATCTCGGCGCATCGCCGTCCGGTGCATCAGTGAGCGTGCCACCCATGGGTACACCGTTTCGATAACCCTTGGCCGCAAAATCGTTCGTCGACACGTCGTCAGGAACGAAGGCCCAGCCTGCAAAGACGCGTACCCGGATGCGGGTGCCAGTTGTTCCATAGACTTCCTTGCGGCGCATCGAATCGAAAATATCGCCGCGGGTATTTTCTCGGGCCCAAACGGCTGTCAGTCCGGCAGCTGACTCCTGCGCCGTCAAAATTCGCAATGCCGGGTCGTCGGCCGGAATAACCTCATCATTGTGCCGGTCAGCCGAAGGCTCGGTATGCATGTACTTGCCGAAGTAATTATCTTCCCGAGTTGTCGAAAGCCCCGTATGCGTATCGGAAGCCGCGCTCAGACCAAATTTGTATGGATTGGCGCCTAGCTTGTCACCGAGCTCCAGCCCAAGCTTGAGTGTCGAGCGAGCGTATTCGAAGGGCAACATATTTTGTGTCTTAGCTGCTGAGCCATCAATGTTGCTAACGTCCCAGGTCTCGAAGTCGGCAAATTCGTCCTCTGTCGACAGCAGCGGGTGAGTTTCACCGTCGCCTTTCATTTGCGCGATCTCGATGAGTGGTTCCCATTGCGCGCGTCTCTCAGCATAGTCTCTGTCGAGCCGCCTGCCGCTCAACGTCTTGTCGCTGAACATCAAACCATTACTGAGATTTCCATTGTGAGGAATCGCGAAGACCTGGCCACCAACCTTTTTCTCGTAGTCGGCCATGTATTGCCACAGATCTTCCGGGTCAGCACTGTCAAACATGTCAAAAGGCACGGTTCGACTGGTATTTTCGGCGCCGCCGCGAAAAATGACGACGCGGTGAAGATTGTTACCGTTCGGGGA
>Ga0255057_10002089_pt1 | contig 10950 bp, 9 predicted proteins | sample Cases_109_6_MG_FD_189022 | JGI IMG/M metagenome (GOLD analysis project Ga0255057, IMG submission 189022) | Seawater microbial communities from Amundsen Gulf, Northwest Territories, Canada - Cases_109_6 | ecosystem: Environmental > Aquatic > Marine > Gulf | place: Canada: Northwest Territories... | reverse complement strand
GAGGGGCAACCCGATCGCTACGGTTCCAGCGCCGTAGAGAAAGCGCCGTCGGTCGAGCCTTCTCATGGTGCCACCTCGACCAGCTGGAACTCGGGGTGCATCGCGATCGCGCGGATCAGCGAGTGGTAAGTACGACCGTTCGCGACGAAGGTGGCAAACACTTCCGACACGAGGTCTCCGTCGCTCGGGCCCATCCCTCGTCCGTAGGCGTGCTGCACGCTCTTCTGGGTAACGCATCGGGCCACCGTGTCACTCCCCGAAAGCGCGGAAGCGAACTCTTCGATGTCTCCATAGTCGACGTTCAAATCGCCCACCGCGAGGGTTCCCCCGCCCGTCAATGCATTACCGAACTCGTCCTCCATGATGTGCTGCCCGGCCGATCCGTATTGTTCGAAGGCCAAGCCGAGCGGATCAAAGAGACCATGACAGCCGCGACAGAGGGTCTCTTCACTTTGAATCGCGAAGCGCTCACGCTGACTGAGGCCGCTCGTCTCGGGCACGGCGACCTCATCGATGGCGGCGCGGAGCACGGGATCGTCAGGAGGCGGCACACTCGCGCAGAAGAGGTCATTCAAGACGAAAAGGCCCCGGTCGATCATCGAGCTGCTCGGGTTGATGGTTCGTGCGCCTAGGACGCTTGCGTTGGTCAGAAAGCCGATGCGCTCAGGGACGGCACCGAGGTCATAGGTGGCAAACCCACTCTCAAGCGGCGTCAGCCCGTAGAAGCTTGCAAGCTCCCCCGACAATTCGGCGCGCTCGTCGGTGAATACCTGCATGAGGTCGCCGTTCTCTTCCCAGACCAGCCGCTCGAAAAGGCGGTAGGTTTCTTCCTGCATGTCGGTGCCGAGCTCAAACGACCCGGGAAGCGCGTCGAGGTGCAGCCACTGCTCGACGTACTGACGAAGCGCGCGGCGCGCACGGGGGTGCGCGAGTAAGCGTTCGATCTGGGCATCGATGCTTTCGCCCAGGCCCCCGTCTTGGGCGAGCCCCAACAGCTCTTCGTCGGGCGCAGCGTTCCACACCAAGAACGAAAGGCGCGTCGCAAGATCGAACGTGTCGATCTGGCGCCCTTCCCCAGGGGTGTCTCCAGCCTGCGATTCGAGCCGATACACGAAGTGCGGAGATTGCAGCATCGCCCGCATCACGAGTGCTGCACCCGCCTGAAAACCTTCGCCCTCTTCTTGGGCCACGGTGAACAGCCGGGTGAACAACGCGCGCTCGGCATCGGAGACTGGACGGCGCAGCAAGAGGACGCCGATGCCGCTGACGAAGCCGTCGTAGCAATCGGCGCGCATCTCAGTACAAGGCGCGTACTTAGATACGAAGGCGGCGACGTCGGCCCGGGCCACCGCCTCGTTCGAGATTGTGTCGTAAGCGAGCACACGGGCGGGGCTCAACAACATGTCCTGGGCCGAGTTGCGAAAGCCCTCGGGAATCCGAACGTCGCGGGGCAGATCGTAGTCGTCTGCATCGAGCTCCACGCCAAGCACGACCTCGACGGAGTTGAAGTACTCCTCGCGCGTTAACCGACGTCCAACGGCTGGCCCAAGGCTCACCACCCTCGCTTCGGGACCCACATCCGACGGACCGGTGCCGGAACCGCCGCCTGAGATCTGCGCGTCGCAAGCGACGAGACTCAAGGCCGCAAAGAGGACGACGCTCCGGTAAAAGGCCGGCCGTCCTTTGAAGAGAGGCGAATCGTTCACGAGGGGCATCCCATATGCAATATGGCCAGCGTGCCGTGCCGGTTCAATAACCCCCGGCCCCAATTTCGGCGTGCGTTAACCCTTCACGTGCTCGATCGGTAACGCCCGGTTCGTTAGATCACGGACAAGACATGATCTCACGGAGTGATGTAATGCGCATCACCGGTGTGGCCTGCATCGCGCCGCTAGCTCACCGCGCCGGGGAACTCCCGCGCGAAGTCTCGTTGGCCCGGAAATGGCCGTCCCTCGAGCACCATCCACGAGGCGCTCGCCGTCGCGACAGTCTTCCCTTTGGGATTGAAGATCTCGGCTCCGGTGACCACGAACGTTCGTCCTCGGTGAATTACGCGGGCACGAGCAACGAGCTTGCCTGGATCCGGAGGAATGGGTCGCACGAAGTTCACGGTCAAATCCAACGTGGCGTAGGTCGTCGACTTCGGCAGCGTCGAGTGCACAGCGGAGGCCATCGCGTCGTGAGCGAGATTCGCAGTCACACCGCCGTAGACCATGCGGGCCGCATTACACAGCCACTCGTGGTTCGGCATCGCCATCGTCACGGCCCCTTCGTCGACCTCAACCATTTCGTATCCCAACAGAAGGGCGATCGGCGATACGGGAACGTCGCCGCTCCGAAGACCACGAACAAACGCGAGCCCGCTCATTTCTTCCCACGTGCTTTGCGGGAGGACCGTCCCCTGCACCGGCCTGAGATAGGGATCGGGAGTGTCGTACGTAGGAGCGGGTATCTCGCTTGCAACGAACGGCTCGGTCTCGAAGGGCTCGAGGCGTTGGATGAAACACCGGCTCGTGCCGTGACCCAGTAGCCGACCCTCCCCGTCCTCGACGTGCACCTCTGACAGACCGACGGTCGGTGTCGTGTGGATCAGCCTTCCGCGGGCGGCGAGCCTTCCGCTCCATGGCCCCGCCGGCCTGAGGAAGCTCATCGACAACTGCGACGTCGTGATGACGGCCCAGGGCTTCACGCCCGATAACACGGCGCAGCCGAGGGCGGCATCGGCAGCAAGCGCCCCGACGCCACCGGCGTACTGCCCCGTCTGAGCTTGGAGCCACGGACTTGCAGGCGTGAGAAACGTACAGGTGCCAACCCCTGCTTCGACGGGCCGGAGGCCGATCAAATGGTTGATCGGCGCCTCAGGGATGCGCCCCTTGACCCACTGTCGCATGCGTTCGAGCCCTGACAGCGTGAGGACCGACGGGTCGGGATAGCCACCGCGTACCGGCTCTTCCCAGATTCGCATGTCATCGGTCATGGGGGACGGCAACTTTACTCAATCGCCTGATTTGTGTAAACCGCTAGGCGCTGACGAGGCGCTCCCAAAGGCGCCTTACTGACCACCAACGGCTCCCTACCTTTGCAGGTACCGAATCGCCTCGGCTGCACTGGCTCGAAGGCAAGCGTTGGTGTTGACCTTCTTTCGTCCGAGGCCGCCCCTGGACCGGTATCTGGCCTTGCGCAATGCCGGGATCGCCTTCTTGTTGCCCAGATCGCGAAGGTTTGCGACGGCCGCCTTGCGATTCTGACAGGTTTCTCCCTGCCGCAGATCGAGAAGGTAGGAACCTAGCCAGTCGATTCGGTCGCCTAGGTCCACCTCGTTGGCGACGCTCACGGCCTTGTGTCGCCGACGTGGCACCTTGGATGAAGAAGCGAGGTCGACGAGCTGATCGGCGGCCCTCCCGTCGCCTGCCGCAGACACCAATGTACCCAGGAAATCGAGCGCGGCATCGACGACAGCAGGAGAAGCCTTCCTGTCCAGCATCCGCTCGACATTCGCGCGCATGCGCTTGTTTTTGGCAAGCTTAGGGTCGAGCGACACGGCCTTCTCGTAGGCGATCAGGGCTTGGATGCTGAGCTGTTTGCTCGCCTGGGCATGTCCGAGGCTCATGACCGCGTAAGGCTGCTCGGGCGCCGAGGAGCCGGGGCCCATGCTCCCGAATGCAATAGCAACGACGGCCGTCAGGGCGATGACTAAGAGCGCACCTGCAAACAGCCGTCTGGGTTTCTTCCTCTTCGGGACCGCTCGAACAACTGTCGTCCCAAGCAAGCCGTGAAGGGTTCCAAGCGAGCCGCGAAAGCCATCGATGACGAGGGACGGGACCTGCCGAAGCCCCGACTCGCGTCGTTTCTCGCCCCACCCGCGTCGTTTCTTGCCCGGCAGGATCTCGTCGATTCGCTCGATATACTCCTTGGCACTGCCGATACGATCGTCCACCTTTTTCTCGAGGCCGTGCAAGATGAGCCGCTCGACATCCTCGGGAACGTCTACGTCCGGTGCCACCTCGGCGAACCTCGGGACGCTCGCCGAAATATGCATGCGTAGGAGCGTACCCACGTCGTCCGCGTCGAACGGGGGGACACCCGTGATCATCTCGTACAGCATGACCGACAAGGAGTAGAGGTCGGCCCGCCCGTCGATCGCCAGCCCATATGCCTGCTCGGGTGGGATATATGTCGGGGTACCGATGGTGACGCCCTGCTGGGTCAGCTTGGTGTCATTGGTCAGCAGTCCGGTGTCCGATTCGGGCTGCGCGTCGTCGTGCAGCTTTGCAATTCCAAAGTCGAGGATCTTGGCGAAATCGGGATCGCCGTCTTGCTCGACGAGAATCACGTTCTCCGGTTTGACGTCCCGGTGAGTGATCCCGGCATCGTGCGCATAGGCGAGAGCGCTGAGCACATGACGGCCAATGTGAAGCGCGAGTTTCCAGTCGACCCGCGTCTCCCGATCGAGCAAGTCGGAAAGCAGCAAGCCATCCAACAGCTCGAGCACCATGTACAAGGTACCATCGTCGAGCTTTCCGAAGTCCGAGACCTTCACGCAGTTCGGGTGATCCATGCGCCCGATGGCAAACGCCTCTCGCTCGAAGCGTTTGGTCACCTCCTCGATCTCGCCGACCTCCGGGTGCAGAAGCTTCAGCGCCACCGACCGCTGAATCGAAACGTGCTTCGCAAGATAGACGCACCCCATCCCGCCGGAGCCGAGAGTCCCGGTGATGCGGTAGCGAGAGTCCAAGACGTCGCCGATCCGCGGTATCTGAGAATCCGGGGTCGACGGTAGCGCTTGCGCCCGACTTCCCCCCCCTGAAGTGCGCACGCATACATTATTGCGAAAAATTCGAGCAGATGCCGGTGAGAGTGTCGTGACACAGAACCGGCCTGGAACAGCACGAAAACAATCGAATCCACCGGCTAGCGCGCATCACGCCGTGCGAGACAGATCACAAAATGGGGCGGCAATCGAGACTGGCCAGCGCGTCTGCTGTCGCTGCTACTTTCCGAGCACCGACCAGAAGGCCGTTCCGAACCAGACTCGAAACGCAAAATCCACGTCCGAGAAGCCGTTTCCGAAAACCCCGATGGCCGGACCAAGCTCCAACAGGAAGAAAGGCGCTACCTTCGGGGAGGCATTGATCTCGACGCCCATGCGGACCAAGAGTGGAATGATCCCCCAGGCGTTTACATCCCTTGCGAACATCACGGTAAGCGGAATCGTCCCTCCCGTGACCACGCTGACCCGTTCGTGCACGTCGATGGAAACGGGAATCGCAAGCTCGGCGCGAATGCCGCCCGTGGCGCGTCGGCGTCGATCGAACGGATCGAATCGATCATCGCGGCAGAAACCAGCGCGCCGACCACGACAACGACCACTGCCGACCATAACACCCGGCGTAAACCGAAACCCAACGTCGGTCGTCGCCTTGGCGTGCCCCTGGTGGTGGATGTGCCAGCGAAGCGGAGCATTGAGCGCGAGACCGATGGCCATATCCGAGAATGCCCCCGACCAGTTCGCGTACACCAGCTCGGCGCCGAGGGCCCAGTCGAGCTTCCCTCGCCCGTTGTTCCACCATTCGTAGAACAGGCTCGGCGCGCCCACCCCGACGTTGTGCACCATGTCGGACTCCAACGGCTTCCCTCCGATCGTGGACTGCGGACCCGCAAACGCGGTACTCGACATGCCAAGCACCAATACCAAAACGGCAACCGCTCTCATTGCACCACCCCCCTTGTTCTCCCGTGACCGAATTCTAGATTGAGGGGATCTCGGGAGCAAAAATTTCGAGATAGGACCCCAGGTCGGGTGCGCGCGGCGGGCGCCAGTCCTTGGAGCCGGACGGTTTCACGTGCGAGCCGAATCTGGCCCCCGCAAACGATAGAAGTGGCAGTTTAGTCAGCGTAGCGAAGGCCCATTGACTCCGTAGTATGGTACGGACTTATAGTGAGTGCATGCACATGGAGATCGATACGAAGCCTCTGACCATCGGGCAGGTCGCCAAGCAAGCCGGCGTCGGCGTCGAGACCATCCGGTTTTACGAGCGGCGGGGACTCATTGCGGAACCCAAGCGTCGCGCATCTGGATATCGACAGTATGCGCTCGATGCGGTTCGCCGCATTCGGTTCATTCGCCGCGCCAAGGAGCTCGGCTTTACGCTCGAGGAGATATCCGATTTGCTCTCCCTTCGTGTGGACCCAAACAGCACGAGCTCGGACGTGCGCAAGCGTGCGCGGGAGAAGATCACAGACATCGAAGACAAGATCGCACAGCTGGAGCACATGAGGGCGGCGCTCAAGCGAGTGGCATCGAAATGCAAAGGCCGTGGGCCCACCAGTGAGTGCCCGATTCTCGAAGAGCTCGAACGGGGGCCGGAGTTCCGAGAGGCGCCATGAATCCCAAGAGCTCTACAAGGCGCATCCTTACGATGATCACGGCGGCCTCCCTAGTGGCCGGGATCTTCGCGGTGGCCGAGCCTGCTCTTGCTGCCGTCGACCACTACGACGTTCAAGTCGATGGGCTAGCTTGCCCCTTTTGCGCATATGGACTGGAAAAAAAGCTCAAGAAACTCCCCGGGGCGGCCAATGTGAAAATCGAGCTCAACACGGGGTGGGCTTCCTTTGACGTATCGAGTGGCGTGCTCTTGCCTGAGGCGGTTCAGGATGCGGTTCGTGACGCCGGTTTCACGCCGCGAGATATCAAGGTGACCGCAAGCGGAACCGTCCAAGGGGATGGGGACGAACTGCGGCTCGGTGTTGGTAGTGACCAAACGCTCACGCTCCGCGGTGGGGAAGCGTTCGACAAGCTTCGAGGGCTCGTGAAAAAGGGGCACCGCGACGTGGTTGTGACGGGACTGATCCGCCGCGTGGACGACACGTGGCAGCTGGCCGTCGCCAGCGCCGAACAGCGGTAGGGGACCCGACATGCGAGGCCACGAGTTGCTGGGACAATGGATGGCGTCGCTGGCGCTGGCGAGCGTCCTCGTCTGGACGAGCAAAGCCGAAGCTGGCCCCATCACGTTCAACACGGCGTTGCCGGTGCACGCAAACGAGCTGATCCTCCGGGAGCAAGTGATCTGGCTGCGGGCTACCGATGATCCAAGCCCCATGAATCGCAACCTCAACGTCATTGCGGTGCCCACAGTCCTCGTCTACGGCGCGCATCCGCGCGTGGCCGTCTTCGGCATCTTGCCGTTTCTGTACAAGCGCATGGATGTCACGACGCCAAACGGAGAGCGCGTGAGGCGTTCAGCGAGCGGGTTCGGCGATCTGTCGACGTTCGTTCGGGTGACGGCGCTACAAATCGACCGCCCCAGGGAAACGATTCGCCTAGCCCCCTTCGCGGGTCTCAAAATGCCCACCGGGGCTACGGGCATCGCGGATGATCTCGGACAGCTCCCCCCGGCGCTCCAGCTCGGTTCTGGATCCTGGGACCCATTCGGCGGCCTCATCTTTACGTGGCAGAAGTTACGCTGGGAGCTCGACCTCTCGGGGAGCTACTTGGTTCGGACCAAGGCCAACGACTTCAACGCGGGGGATGAAGCGCGCGGTGACGCATCGTTTCAATATCGTGTAGTGCCCTGGGGCGAAGTGGGCCCCGGTGTTCCGAGCTGGCTCTTCGCCGTACTGGAAACCAATGTCGTGTGGCAAGGGCGCGACGAGATCGGCGGCGTAGAAAACCCGGATTCGGGAGGCTTGAATTGGTATCTGGCTCCCGGGCTGCAGTGGGTCACGTTGCGCACTGTGCTCGAGGCTGCCGTGCAGATACCCGTGCTCACGAAAACCAACGGCCAGGGCCTCGGCCAAGACTTCATCGCACGACTGAGCGTCCGGGTGAACTTCTGATGGCGCGAAAACCAGGCAAGATCACGCGGCTCGGGCTAGCAGGTGTCTTCGTCGCAGTCGCCGTCGTGGCGGCCGCGATCCTATGAGCGCATCGGGGAAGACGCGCGTTCACACCATCGAGCCGAGATCCGAAGCGTAACTCGGGTAGGCGAAGATCGCGGCTTTGATTTGATTGGAGGTGAGGCCGGCGTTCATGGCGAGCGCCAAGAGATTGAGCTGCTCTTCGGCGCCGGGGCCTGTCAGGTGCGCGCCCACAATCTGGCCCGTGGCTTTGTTCACGATGACCTTGTACGCGGAGTGCGTTTCAGCGACGCGAAGCGAGGAGTACCAATGTCCGGTCTTTTGAAAGTGTACATCGATGTCCATGCCCTGCTGCCTGGCCTCTTCTTCTAAAAGCCCCACCCGTCCGAGCGGAGGAAGGGTAAAGACCATGCTCGGAATGGCGGGATAGCTCGCATGGCGCTCATCTTTTTCGGCGAGCAGATTCTTGAAGGCGATGCGGGCCTCGTACGCGGACACCGGAGTTAGGTTGGGAGCAGGCGTGTCGGCGCAATCGCCGGCCGAAAACACTGCGGGGTTAGACACGCTTCGCATGGAGTCGCTGACCTTGATGCCGCGAGGCCCATATTCGACGTTCGCGGTTTCAAGCTGCAACTGGTCGAGATTGGGAACGCGGCCTGCGCCGTGCACGACGGCATCGCATTCGAGCGACTCGAAGCCCTCGGGGGTGCTCACATCGACGCGCAGTGCAGAGCCGCGAGCGGCAACTCCGTCCACGCAAGCCGGAAAACGGACATCGATGCCGAGCTCGCGTGTACGCTCCACTAGGAGGCCGACCAGGTCCGGATCAAATGCGGGAAGCGGGCGGTCGCCGCGGTGAAAGATCGTGACCGCCGATGCTCCCGCACGGCGTGCGATGTGCGCGAACTCGAATGATATGAAGCCGCCGCCTACGAAGGCGATGCGGTCGGGGAGTGACTCGAGGTTCAAGAATTCCGTGCTTGTGGTCAGGAAATCTTCGCCTGGGATTCCAAGTGTTGCTGGGCGCGCGCCGGTCGCGATGTGGACGTACCGTGCACGTAAGTCGCGATCTCCGACACGAACCACGTTGGGGGAGATGAAGTGGGCCGTTCCGTGCAGCGTCACGACGCCTGCCTTTTCTAGCCCACCCTCGACTCGCCCGGGCATCACGTCTGTGAACGTGCGCTTGAACGCCATGAGATCCGTCCAGTCGATCTCGAGATCGGTCGCCTGAACGCCTCGGCCGTTCATGCGTCGCGACCAATCGAGCGCCTCGGTGGCTCCGACGAGCATCTTTTTGGGGTCGCAGCCGCGAAGTGCGCAGGTGCCGCCGTAGGGCAGCGAATCGACGATGGCGACCTTCCAGCCCGCACCCCCGCAGGCGCGTGCCACGCTGTTGGCTCCAGTGCCCGCACCGATCACCACCAAATCAATAGACTCCTCTGATGGCATGCCTACTCCGTGCTTTCTGTGGGCGTCGCGCCGTAGCCAAGCGATTCTACCGCGGCGAGGACTTGCGCGTCACTGCCTTCATCACCAGCCGAACATTTCCTAGGCAGCACGAGCCCTGCGGGTTCATCTCCTCGCAGTGATCGAGGCCAGCTTTGCACTTTTGTCCGATCGCATCAGGCACGGCCGACACGCCTGTGCGCTGAACCTCGTCTTCAATCTCGTTCACTTGGTGCTCGAAGCAGTAGCAAACCAGGCGGGAGGGCTCGGTAGACTTTTGGAAGATGGGGACGCCCACGTCCGTGCGGTGGAACGTCGTGGGCTCGCCTTCACCGAAGTACGCGACATCGCAGGTCCCGGTCTTGCAGAACCGATAGCTCTTGGCATCGCTGAGTCGTGCCCGCGCCTCTTCGCTCAGTAACGCCTGTAGCGTCATGAGCCCGACCCCGCGGCCGGTAACTCCGCACTCCGGGCAGGCGGTAATCCGGGCTGGCAATAAGTTGTCGGTCATCGGGCCTCCTGGCTTACAGAGCACGCTCCGTGCCACCAGTGCACGAGTCGTTTTGCGCCGAAATCACGGGGGTTTCTTCCGATTGCAAGATTCGGCTCTGGTCCATCCTTCCATAGTGGAAGCCCCTTGACCTCCATTATGGAAGTCACCATGAACAGAGCCCATGCCCAGTCCGAGCCCCTCGAACCGAGCCTCCCGCGCCGGGGGCGACCTCGTTTCAAAAAGCCAGGGGATGCATCGCGTTCTCGGCCTGGCCAGGCGAGCGGCACCCACCGAGGCCACACTGCTCGTCACCGGAGAGAGCGGCACTGGCAAAGAGCGACTGGCGCGGTTCATTCATGAGCACTCGCCCCGGCACCAAGGGCCACTCGTCGCCATCAATTGCGGAGCGCTCCCCGAGCAGCTCCTCGAAAGCGAGTTGTTCGGACACAAGAAAGGCGCGTTTACCGGTGCGTCGACTGATCACAAAGGACTCCTTCAGGCTGCCGCGGGTGGGACCCTGTTCCTCGACGAGATCGGCGAGACCAGTCCTTCCGTGCAGGTGCGGCTCTTGCGCGCGCTCCAGGAACGCACGGTGCGTCCCGTTGGATCCACGGCCGACGTTCCGGTGGATGTTCGCATTGTGGCAGCCACCAACCAAGACCTTGAAGCTCTTGTACAGGAGAAGAAGTTCCGAAAGGACCTCTATTATCGTCTGCGGGTGGTACCGCTTGAGATTCCGCCGCTCCGTGACCGACGCGAGGATGTGCTGCCCTTGGCGCGCGAGTTCATCAGCCGCACGTGCAAGGAAAACGCGTGTGGTCCTTGCTCGCTTTCGTCGGAGGTCCTGGACTACCTGATCGCCTACAATTGGCCCGGCAATGTGCGTGAGCTCGAAAACGCGATCGAGAGGGCTGTGATCCTCGCGGAAGATCAGCCCACCGTGCGGGTGCAAGACTTACCTCCCGAGATCCGCGGACAAATCGGTAGGGCGACCGATAGCCGACGAGTTGCAACGCTTGCCGAAGTCGAAAAGCGCCACATCCTCGAGACGCTCGAGCGTCTTGGCGATAACCGTAAAGAGACCGCAAAGGTACTCGGCATCGCCGAGAACACACTTTGGCGGAAGCTCAAAAGCTACGGACGGGTCCGGC
>Ga0255057_10002088_pt1 | contig 10952 bp, 9 predicted proteins | sample Cases_109_6_MG_FD_189022 | JGI IMG/M metagenome (GOLD analysis project Ga0255057, IMG submission 189022) | Seawater microbial communities from Amundsen Gulf, Northwest Territories, Canada - Cases_109_6 | ecosystem: Environmental > Aquatic > Marine > Gulf | place: Canada: Northwest Territories... | reverse complement strand
GTCTCCGTGGAGATCGGAGTCGACGAGGAGGCGACCGCGGTCGCGATCCCGGAAACGCTCCCCGTCCTTCCCCTCAAGAACACGGTCATCTTTCCCCATCTGCTGCACCCGCTGCTGGTCAACTCGGAGCGGTCCAAGGCCTTGATCGACGCGGTGCTGGTCTCGCCCAATCGCATGATGGTGAGCGTTGGCGTGAAGGGTCAGGTGGAGGGGAGCCCGGGCCGCGACGATCTGTACCGGACGGGCACCGTGCTGCGCATCGCCAAGATGCTGAAGTTCCCCGACGACTCCTATCGGCTCGTCGTGCAGGGTGTCTCCCGCGCTCGGGTGGAGGAGTTCGTCGATGAGGCGCCCTTCTTCCAGGGGCGGATCGCAGCGCTGGAGGACGAGGGAGACGTGGATTCGGTGGAGGCCCAGGCACTGGCGCGGACCGTGCGCGACCAGTTCGTCGCCTTGGTCTCCGAGAGCAACCGCCTCTCGGACGAGCTCCAGGTGCTGGCCATGAACCTGGACGATCCCTCCAAGCTGGCCGACCTGGTCGCCTCCAACCTGGATCTGGACATCGCAGGGCGCCAGGCTTTTCTGGAGGAACTCGAGGTGGTGGGTCGGCTGCACCGGGCCCGCGACGAGCTCAAGCGCAACCTGGACGCGATCCAGATCGAGAGCGAGATCCGCGAGAAGGTTCAGACCGAGATGGGCCGCACCCAGCGGGAGTACATGCTGCGCCAGCAGCTCGACCAGATCCGACGGGAGCTGGGCGAGGTGGAGGACGAGGGCAGCGAGGCCGAGGACCTGCGCAAGCGCATCGAGGCCGCGGGCATGCCCGAGGACGCCCACAAGCAGGCCACTCGCGAGCTGGAGCGGTTGGAGCAGATGCCCACCGCCGCGGCGGAGCACAGTGTGATCCGCACCTATCTGGAATGGATGGTGGATCTGCCCTGGAGTCACGCCAGCGAGGACCTGCTCTCGGTGCCGGACGCCCGCCGCATCCTCGATGAGGACCACTGGGGACTCGAGAAGGTGAAGGATCGCATCGTCGAGTACATCGCGGTGCTGTCCCTGAAGCGCGATCTCAAGGGCCCGATCCTCTGCTTCGTGGGCCCGCCGGGGACAGGAAAGACTTCTCTCGGGCGCTCCGTCGCCCGGGCGCTGGGACGAGAGTTCCAGCGCATCTCCCTGGGCGGCGTGCACGACGAAGCCGAGGTTCGCGGCCACCGCCGCACGTACGTGGGGGCGCTCCCCGGTCGCATCGTGCAAGGGCTGCGGCGCGCCGGTACGCGGAATCCGGTGTTCATGCTCGACGAGATCGACAAGGTCGGCCAGGACTACCGGGGCGACCCGTCGTCGGCGTTGCTCGAAGTGCTCGACCCGGAGCAGAACAACAGCTTCAGCGATCACTACCTCGAGGTGCCCTTCGACCTCTCCTATGTGCTCTTCATCGCCACGGCGAACCTGATGGACCCGGTACCAGCGGCCCTGCGCGACCGGATGGAGGTGATCGAGCTCCCCGGGTACACCGAGGAAGACAAGCTCGAGATCGCGAAGCGGTTCCTCGTGCCCCGCCAACGCGAGGCCAATGGCGTCGCGGACATCGAGCTGGAGATCCCCGACGACACGCTGCGCAGCCTCATCCGCAGCTACACCCGGGAGGCCGGCGTGCGCAACCTGGAGCGCGAGATCGGCGCGGTGTGTCGCAAGATCGCGCGCCGGGTCGCGGAGGATCCCAGCGCGGTGGGGCAGTCCACCCGGGTGGCACCGGAGGACCTGTCCGAGCTGCTCGGCCCGGTTCGCTTCGAGCCCGAACTGGCCGAGCGGGCCGGGCAGCCCGGCGTGGCTGTGGGCCTCGCCTATACCCCAGCGGGCGGCGACATCCTGTTCGTCGAGTCGTCTCGCATGCCGGGCCGGGGAGACCTCAAGCTGACCGGCTCGTTGGGGGACGTCATGCGCGAGTCGGCCGAGGCCGCTCGGTCGTGGCTGCACAGCCGGGCCGACCAGCTGGGTCTCGCTGAACACGACTTCGAGAAGAGCGATCTGCACATCCACGTGCCGTCCGGTGCTGTGCCCAAGGACGGTCCGTCAGCAGGGGTCGCCATGGTGATCTCCCTCGCTTCCCTGCTCTCGGGGCGAGCGCCAGCAGCCGACGTGGCCATGACTGGCGAGATCACCCTCCGTGGCAAGGTGTTGCCGGTGGGCGGCATCAAGGAGAAGGTTCTGGCGGCCAAGCGGGCCGGCATCCGCCAGGTCGTCCTCCCGGAGCGCAACGAGCGCGACGTGGAGGAGATCCAGCCCGGGCTGCTCAAGGGCCTCGAGTTCGAGTACGTTGGGACCATCGATGAGGCGCTGGAGCACATTCTGGGATCGCCTCGGACCTGAGCTGGCGGCGTCCCTGTGTCTGCTCCTGCTGTGCAGCTGCGTGCTCCTGCTGGGCGGCTGCGTGACGCGCGGCAGCTACCACGAGGTCGTCGCCGCACGCGATCGACTCGCCGGCGAGGCCGCTGGGCTGGGCGAGCGGGTGCAGCTCCTGGAAGCGTCGAACGAGAGCCTCTCCCAGGAGCGGCTGGAGCTGATCGCGTCGGTCGAGGACCTGCGCCAGGAGCGCCAGACGCTCGGGGCGAGCGTGGCCGAGCTCGAGCAGCTTCGCGATCAGCTCTCGGAGAGCCTGCGTACGCGCGACTCCGCTCTCGAGCAGGAGCAGGCGGAAATCGGGCTTCTGCAGCAGGCCTATGACGCCCTGGTTTCGGATCTCCAGCAGGAGGTGGCGACCGGCCGCATCGAGATCGAGCAGCTTCGGGAAGGCCTGCGGGTGAACATGGCCCAGGAGATCCTGTTTCGGCTCGGCTCGGCTCGGCTGAACCCAGAGGGTCAGCGGGTGTTGCGAACCGTGGCATCGCGGCTCGAGAACCTGCCCAACCGGATCGAGGTGCAGGGCCATACCGACGACCTGCCCATCCACGGGCAGCTCGCGCGTCGCTTTCCCTCCAACTGGGAGCTCGGCGGCGCTCGGGCGGCTCGGGTGCTGCGGTTGTTCGTGGAGGTCGGTCTCGAACCGGCTCGTCTCCACGCGACTTCCTTCGGAGCCACCCGACCCATCGCCTCCAACGAGACAGCCGAGGGTCGCGCCCGCAATCGGCGCATCGAGATCCGTCTCCTGCCCGACCCGGCAGGGGAGCTGGCCCGCGAGGCCAGCCAGGAGACCCGTGGACCCTCGCTGGAACCGGGTGGCGATCCCTTTCGGGCAGAGCGGAAGAGCGAGGAGCCGGGGGAGGAATCGGCGCACTGAGCGGCTCCGCTGCCCACCCGGTGCGCCAGGCGCTCGAGGGCCTGTACAGGGTCGCCCTGGAACGGGTCGACCCGGAGCGCTGCGTGGCCCAGAAGGTGAGCGTGGCCTCGGGCGCGACGACCATTGGAGGCCATGCCCTCCCGGACGGTTCGCGCGTCTGGCTGCTGGCGGCGGGGAAGGCGGCCGCGCCCATGGCTCGCGCCCTGGAGTCCGCTCTGGGAGATCGCCTGGCGCGGGGCCTGGTCGTCACCAAAGACGGGCACGGGCTCCCCCCTGGGCGGCTGGCGCTCCGCGAGACCGGCCACCCGGTCCCCGACCCGCGGAGCCAGGCCGCCGGACTCGAAGCCCTGGCCCTGGCTTCTCGCGTTCCGCCCCAGGACGTCCTGGTCATCGCTCTGTCGGGGGGTGCCTCGTCGCTGTGGAGCTGTCCCCTGGCCGGTTTGGAGATGCCGGATGTCGCCGAGACCACGCGGCTCCTGTTGCAGGCCGGTGCCAGCATCGATGAGCTGAATGCCGTGCGAAAGCACCTGACCGCGCTCTCGGGTGGCCGTCTCGCACGGCGGGCGCGAGCCGGGTGGGTGGTGGTGTTGATCCTCTCGGATGTGGTCGGAGATGCGCCTTCCACCATCGCGTCGGGCCCCTGCTCGGCCGACTCGACGACCTACGCCGACGCGCTGGAGATCATGGAGCGATACCGGATCCTGGAGGCAGCCCCGGCCCGGGTGCGCGTCCACCTGAAGGCGGGAGCGGCCGGAGATCGGGAGGAGAGCGTCAAGCCGGGCGATCCCGCCCTCCGGCGGGTCGTCGTCACGTCCGTGGGCCGCAACCGCGACGCGCTCGCTGCCGCAGAGCGGGCCGCGTATCGGCGCGGTCTGAAGCCCTACTTGGTGACCGGTGCCATGCGCGGCGAGGCCTCCCAGACCGGGCGGCGACTGGCGTGGCTCGCCAGGGCGGCGCGCCCGGCTGCCGGCCAAGCGGCCCGCCTGCTCCTGGCCGGAGGGGAGACCACCGTGAGCGTGCAAGGCGATGGGCGTGGCGGACGCAGCCAGGAGTTGGCGTTGGCAGCGGCCATTGTGCTGGAAGGAGCGCCGGGGATCACCGTCCTGGCAGCGGGAACAGACGGGACAGATGGTCCCACCGGCGCCGCCGGGGCATTCGCCGACGGGGACACGGTAGGGCGCGGCCTCCGGGCCGGTGCGGACGCGCGCGACGCCTTGGCGAGAAACGATTCCCACGGGTTCTTCGCGCGCGAAGGGGGACTGCTCAGCACCGGTCCCACCCGGACGAACGTGATGGACCTGGTGCTGGTGCTGGTCGAGCCGGCGACGGGCGCCCGTTCCCAACCTCCGGAAACGCCGACCGAAACTCCGGAAACGCCGACCGAAACTCCGGAAACGCCGACCGAAACTTCGGAAATGCCGCAATCCAGGTGACCAGGTGGACTTTCGGTCCGGGGCACTAAACTCCGCCCAGCGATGACGTCCCGCGAATCTTCCCCGTCCCGCAATTCCTCCAGATTGGCCCTGGCGGGGCGCTTCCTCGTCCTGCTCGGCCTGATCCTGCGGGCCGCGGCGGTCTACGGCCGCGTGGTGGCGCACAATCGGGGTCTCTGGAGGACTTCGTCGCAGAAGCTGCTCGACATCCAGCGGCGCTTCGCCCGCCGTTTCACCCAGGTCGCCGTTCGCTACAAGGGTGGCCTGATCAAGCTTGGCCAGGTGGCGAGTCTGCGCGTCGACGTGCTCCCGCCCGAGGTGAGCGACGAGCTCGCCCGGCTCCAGGATCGGGTGGACCCTCATCCGCTGGCCGAGATTGCGGCCCAGGTGGAGCGCGAATTCGGCCGGCCGCTCTCCGAGGTGTTCGCCTCTTTCGAGCCCGAACCCATCGCGTCCGCCAGTCTGGGGCAGGTCCACTCCGCAAGGCTCCACAGTGGGGAGCGGGTCGCGGTGAAGGTCCTGTACCCGGCCGTCGAACGCTCGGTAGCCGTGGACCTGGCGGCGACGCGCATCGGTCTGTGGCTGTTCAACTTCGTGAGCGTGGCGGACCTGGGTCAGGTCTTCCGAGAAATCCGCGAGTCGATCCTGGGCGAGATGGACTACGTGCGCGAGGGTCGTGCGGCCGAGGAGGTGGCGCGAAACCTGGAGCGCGACCCGGAGGTGGCGGCTCGCGTGCGCATTCCCGCGATCCACTGGGAGACCACCGGCCAGAGAGTGTTGACCATGGAGTTCATCGACGGCGTCAAGATCAACGATCGTGCTGCATTGGCGGCTCGCGGCGTAGATCTGGACGAGCTCGTGCTCTGGGCCACACGCGCGTTCCTCCACACGATCTTCCGCGACGGCTTCTTCCACTGCGACCCCCACCCGGGGAACCTGCTCGTGGACGATGCGGGGCGCATCGGCATCGTCGACTTCGGCATGAACAAGCGCCTGGATCAGCGGGTCATGACCATGATGCGCGACAACCTGATGGCCACCGTCGCTCGCGACCCGAAGCTCTACGCCCGCTCGCTGCTCGAGGCCGAGATGATCGTGCCCGAGGATGTGCAAACGGTCGAGGAGATCGCGCGCATCTCCTTCGATCCGACCTACTACAATCTCACGCCGAAGGAGATGGCTAACCTGGACTTTGGCGAGTACTTCCGCCGCATGCGCGGCCACCTCAAGCGGGTGAGCAGTTTCCGCCTCCCCGACGGACTGGTCATGTGGTCGCGCGCGATCACGCTGCTGCTCGGCCTGGCGACCGAGCTCGCACCGGGCATCCGGCCCATGGACGTGGTCGGCCCCTACGTGATCGGGTTCCTGCAGCCGAAGCCCTGAGGGCCGGGGGCCCGCTACTGCGAAGGGCTACTCATCCGCGGCGTCGTAGCGGTCGGCGAGTTCCTCGTCGCTCAGGATCACGTCGATCTTCCGAGCGAAGAGCTCGCCCTCTTTGTTGGGGTCCGGCACCCAGTAGATCAGCACGGTCCTGCCCTCACTGATGTCGGTGATCTCGCTCTTGACCCCGTTGATTGCGACCGAAGTGCGGGTGAGCACCGAGCCGGTCGGGATGACGTTGAAGGTGGCCTCCTTGCCCTTCTTCAGCATCTTCTTGTTGGGGCCTCGGCCCGCCCTCGTGACCTTGACGGTGACCTGCTTGTTGGCCTCGTCGAAGCTGACCCACTCGGCCTCGTTCTGGGTGCTCTTCGACTTGGCGGCCTGTGCCCCAGGAGCGGCAGCGATGAGCGCGAAGCCCGCCAGGGTGAAGATCGCGATGAATCGGTTGAAACGGATCGGACGCACGGAGTTCTCCTCTTTCTGATCGGCTTTCGGCTGCTCCGCTGATGATCGTCTTCGGCCGCTCAGCCGACCGATCACTGCGAGCCAGCGAAGCTAGTCCCCAGTGGCCGACAAGCCTACACGACCGGAATGGACGCATCACCACCGAGGTTGATTCAGGTCTGGGCTCCCTGCGGGGCTGCCAGCCCCGGTGTAGAGTCGGGTCCGACGGAGGAACCCGATGAGCGTCGGACCGGAGCAGTACAAGGCGGCCATGGCCCGCTGGGCCACGGGGGTCACCATCCTGACCTCGCGCGCCGGTGACGAGATCCACGGCATGACGGTCTCGGACTTCTGTGGCGCCTCCCTTGGCCCGGCCCTGGTCCTTGTGTGTGCCGACAAGGCCTCCAACACCCTCGGGGTGATCGAACGAGGCGGTATCTTCGCCGTGAACCTGCTGTCCTCGGAACAGCAGGCGCTCTCCGACAGGTTCGCCTCGAAGGAGGACGAGATGCAGCGCTTCGACGGACTGGCCTGCACCGAGGCCGCCACCGGCGCGCCGATCCTGCCCGGGGCGCTGGTGACCCTGGACTGCCGCGTCACCGCGGCTCACGACGCCGGCGACCACGTGATCTTCGTGGGGCGGGTGGAGGCCATCGTCGAGGGAGCCGGACAGCCCCTGCTGCACTACGGCGGGGCGTACGCGGCCCTGGCCGTCGAGTAGCGGTGTGGATCCCGTCCGGCTGGTGGTGTGGTCCGACTACCTGTGCCCGTGGTGCTACAACGCCGCCCACCGGCTGCAGGTCATCGAGGAGGAATTCGGCGCGTCCCTGGAGCTCGAGTGGCGAAGCTTCCTGCTGCGCCCGCAGCCCCGTGCGCGTTCGGGTGACGACGCCCGCAACCTCCAGAAGTTCGTGCGCTACACCCAGTCCTGGCTCAGGCCCGCTGCCGAGAGCGACGCCCCCGCCTTCCGGGTCTGGGAGAGCAGCGAGGGGCCCCCGAGCCACAGCGTGCCCGCGCATCTGGCGGCCAAGGCCGCGGCGAGGCTCGGCGAGGGGGCGTTCGGGGCGTTTCACCGGAGCTTGCTCAGGGCCTACTTCGAGGAGAGTCGGGACATCAGCGACGCCGCAGTGCTGCGCCTCCTGTGGGAAGAGGCGGGCCTGGAGGCTGCAGCCTTCGACGCGGTGGACGATCCCGCGCTGCTCTCCGACACGCTCGGCCAGCACCGGGAGGCCCAGGAGCGAGGAATCACCGGGGTACCCACTGTCGCCGTGGAGGGCCACGAAGGCTTCGTGACCGGCGCCCAGGCGCTGGAGGTCTACCGGCGCTGGGTCACCCGGCTGCGCGAAGGCGTGCTCGACTGAGGGTGGTCGCCGTGGTAACGGGCCAGATTCTGCCCGTGGACGGAGGCTGGACCATCGTCTGATGGTGCGGCGGGTTGCTCCGCCTGGAGTGCGGTCGTTGCTCGCCACCGCTCGGGCTCGGGTGTTCGCTCGGGGCGGAGCGTTGGTGCGGCAGAGAGGATTCGAACCTCCACGGGCTTGCGCCCGCCAGCCCCTCAAGCTGGTGCGTCTACCAGTTCCGCCACTGCCGCACCGGAGCCGCGCATTCTAACGAAGGCCCCAGAGGGCGGGAAGGGTGCCGTGCGCGGCCAGTCGCCGTTCCTGGGCGCTATTCGGCATCGGCAGCGGCCTCTGCCTCCTCGGCTGCCGGAGCCTCGCCGACGGCCTCGAAGGGCGAAGCGGCCTCTCTCGGGACCTCGGCGGGCGCCTCGCCGGCCTGCTCGAAGGGAGACGTCTCCTCGGTCGCGGCTTCGTTGCCCTCGAACAGCACGCTGCGACTGTCCTCGTTGGCGAAGTAGGCCAGGACCAGGCTGGTGAACATGAAGATGATCGCCGCGCCCGACGTGAGCCTGGTCAGGAAGTTTCCCGCGCCGCGGCTGCCGAACATGGTGCTTCCGCCGCCGCCCCCGAAGACGGCGCCGACCTCCGCACCCTTGCCGCGCTGGAGTAGCACCACCACGATCAGGATGAGACACACCAGCACGTGTAGCACGGTGACGAAGATGTTCATGCGGGCCCTCCTTACTCTTGGCTCTCGAACTGGACGATGGCCGCGAAGCTCACGGGTTCGAGGCTTGCACCACCCACCAGGGCGCCGTCGATGTCGCTCTGGGACATGAGCTCGCCCACGTTGTCGGGCTTGACCGAGCCCCCGTACTGGATGCGGATCGCTTCGCCGGCCGCTCCGAAACGCTGGTTCAGACGCTGGCGGATCGCCGCGTGGACTTCCTGGGCCATTTCGGGAGTAGCAGTCCGCCCGCTGCCGATGGCCCAGATCGGTTCATAGGCGACCACGATCTCGCTGGCGCGATCGTCCGGGATCAGGGCAAGACTGCCTTCGAGCTGGCTCCCGATGACGTCGAAGGTGCGGTTCGCCTCACGGTCCTCCAGCGACTCCCCGACGCACACGATGGGCAGGATGTCGTGGGCGAGCAGGGCGGCGGCCTTGGCTGCGACCACGTCGTCGGCCTCGCCGAACAAGGTGCGGCGCTCGCTGTGGCCCACGATGGCGTACCGGCAGCCGACGGCGACCAGCATTCCCGGCGCCACCTCTCCGGTGAAGGCACCCTTTGTCTCGGCGTTCACGTTCTGGGCCGCCAGGGCGACCTGGCTCTCGGCCAACGCGCGCCCGAGGCGTTCCAGGGCGGGGAAGGGCGGTGCCAGCACCACGTCGACCCCGGCGGCCTGCTTCACCAGGGGCAGGAAGGCCCTGGCAAAGGTCTCGGCCTCGTCCGGGGTCTTGTGCATCTTCCAGTTCGCCGCGATCACGGGACGCCTCATGGGATCTCCGCTCCCCTCTTCACGCTTCCAGGGCTGCCACACCGGGTAGGGTGAGGCCCTGAACGTACTCCAGAGAGGCCCCGCCGCCGGTGGAGAGGTGTCCGATGCGGTCGCCCAGGCCCAGCCGGTTGATTGCAGCCAGGGAGTCGCCGCCTCCCACCACCGAACAGGCCGGCGAGTCTGCCACCGCCCGGGCCACGGCCTCGGTTCCATGGGCGAAGGGCGCCATCTCGAAGACTCCCATGGGCCCGTTCCAGAAGATCGTGCGCGCCTGACGGGCTTCGGCCGCGTAGGCCGCCGCCGTGGCGGGTCCGATGTCCACACCGAGCCAGCCGTCAGGGATCTCCAGGCAGACCTTGGCCGGTGCGTCGGGTTCCAGGCGCTTGGCCACCAGGTGGTCACTGGGGAGCAGCAGGCGTCGTCCGCCGGCTACGGCCGCCTCCAGCACACGACGGGCTTCGTCCACCCGATCGGGCTCCACCAGGGAATCGCCGGTCGGCTTGCCCTGCGCTCGCATGAACGTGTACGCCATGGCCCCTCCCACCGCGAGCACGTCACTGTGGGGTGCCAGCGCCTCCAGTACCGAGAGCTTGTCCGAAACCTTGGCGCCGCCCAGCAGGCAGAGCAGCGGTCGCTGGGGCTCTCGCACCACCCGCAGCTGCTCGAGCTCGGTCAGCAGAAGCTCTCCGGCAGCCGAACGCCCGACCAGAGGCACCATGCCCGAGGTGCTGGCGTGGGCGCGATGGGCCGTGCCGAAGGCGTCGTTCACGTACACCTCGGCCAGGTCGGCGAGCTGTCGGGCGAAGGCCGGATCGTTCTCTGTCTCTCCGGGCTGGTAGCGGAGATTCTCGAGCACCAGGAGCTCCCCGTCGGCCAGCTCGGCTACCGCGCCCTCGGCCTGGGGGCCCACGGTGGATCGGCAGAAGCCCACTCTGCGGCCCAGCAATTCGCCGAGGCGAATGGCCACGGGAGCCATGGACAGGCTCGGGACGGGCTCACCCTTCGGTCGGCCCAAGTGGGAGGCGAGAACCACCCGCCCGCCGGCCGCCAGCAGCTTCCGCAAGGTCGGCAGGGCCGCTCGGATGCGCGTGTCGTCGGCCACGCGCCCGTCCTCGAGCGGGACGTTCAGGTCCGCCCGCACGAATACGCGTTTGCCGCGCACTCCGCTGGGTTCGCCCAGCAGCGCGGCCAGGGTCCGGACGGCCACGAGCGGGCTAGCGCCCGATCATGACCGCGAGATCGGCGATCCGGGTCGCGTAGCCCATCTCGTTGTCGTACCAGGAAAGGACCTTGGCAAAGTTGCCGTCCATCACCTTGGTGCTGAGAGCGTCGAAGATCGAAGAGTGCGTGTTGCCCACGAAGTCGGCCGAGACCAGCGGCTCGTCGCAGTACTGGAGATACCCCTTGAGCGAGCCCTCTGCGGCCTTCTTCATCGCAGCATTCAGGGTTTCTGTGTCGGTCGGCTTGGCGAGCTGGACGCTCAGGTCCACCACCGATACGTCCGGCGTCGGAACGCGCATGGCGTAACCGTCGAGCTTCCCCTGGAGCTCCGGAAGCACCAGCCCGATGGCGCGA
>Ga0255057_10002087_pt1 | contig 10955 bp, 13 predicted proteins | sample Cases_109_6_MG_FD_189022 | JGI IMG/M metagenome (GOLD analysis project Ga0255057, IMG submission 189022) | Seawater microbial communities from Amundsen Gulf, Northwest Territories, Canada - Cases_109_6 | ecosystem: Environmental > Aquatic > Marine > Gulf | place: Canada: Northwest Territories... | reverse complement strand
CGTTCAGCGTTCAGCGTTCAGCGTTCAGCTCCTGGGTAGCAAAGGGCGGCGTGACAATGCACACTGCCTGTTATGACTGCCCGCCCATCGATGCGGGGTTGGGAGGTTCCGATGCGCTTGTTGTTAGGTCTCCTCGTGACACTGATAGCAGCGCCCGCTCTTGCCTTCGAGGGCGAGATCGAAGCGAAGTCGATTGGAAACGCGGCGAGTGGGGTCGTCGAATTTCAAGTTTATGTCTCCAAGAAGGGCGACGTCCGGATGGACAGCCTGGTTGAGAGTCCCGACGGGAAGACGCATCGCGTGTCGCACATCAAGCCTGCCAAGGGCAAGTACAACTACGCGCTCGACCACGCTCGGAAGCAAGCCACCAAGATCCCAAAGGACACGCTCGCGAAAATGACCAAGGGCGAACCGGGCAAGAAGGGCAAGAAGGCCAACGTGGAGGTCAAGAAGCTCGGAACGGACAAGGTGGCTGGACAGACCACCCGCCACGTGCAGGTCATCGACAAAGACGAAGGACACACCGCCGACCTTTGGCTGAGTGACCGCTACCCGATCACACTCTGGCAAACCGTCTTCTCGTTTGGAGGAGACGAGAGCGAAAACCCCACGAACGTATGGACGGAAGTCGTGGAGAAGCAGTACGGGTTCAAGCCGGGTTTCATCATGAAGATGGTGTCCGAAGGCAAAGACGGACAGCGAGGCGGCCTTGAAGTCACCCGGATGCAAAAAAAGAACGTCGCGGCGAACAAGTTCGTGGTTCCACCCGGCTACGAGGTGACCGAGGTGCCGGACATGTCAGGCGGGCTCCCGAGCATGAAGATGCCGACTACCAAAGAAGAAGCAGAGAAAATGCGCGACGAATGGATGAAGAAGATGCAGGAACAACAGCGCTGAGCGTTGACACTCCAGCGAGCGCTAGACGGTTTTTGAGCTCGGACCGAATTCGGTTCCTCGACGCCTGCTGGGACTTTGGTACTCTCGGTCCACGTGACGCTCGAGCGTCACGGTCAGGAGGGGGACATGGACGACGGTGACGGCAGTGTGTTCGGATTCGTGGTTGGGCTCGCGATCGCGGTGTTCTACATCTACGTGTTGTGGAAGATCTTCGAAAAGGCGGGGAAGCCCGGATGGGCCGCGATCGTTCCCATTTACAATGTGATCGTGGTGCTCGAGATCGTCGGTCGTCCGGTCTGGTGGGTGTTGTTGTTCATCATCCCAGTGGTGAGTTTCATCATTTCGATCATCGTTGCGATAGACCTTTCGAAGTCGTTCGGCCATGGTGCCCTGTACGGCTTCGGCCTCGCGTTTCTCGGTTTCATCTTCGCACCGATTCTCGCTTTTGGAAGCGACACATATCAGGGTCCCTCGGTGGTTGCCTAGGACCTCCACGACTCTCCCACGCGCCGAGCCGAGAGCGGAGCGCTGACGCGGTTATCGGGGCTGCATTCCGGCCGCCCGGTACACCGCGTCGATCACTTTCATCGTCTTGACCGCTTCGCCGGTCGTCGTGATGAAGGACTTGCCGTCCACCACCGCGTCTCGAAATGCTTCGAGTTGATACTCGTATGTCGGCTTCTTGGGGAACCTCTCTTTGACCCAGGCGCCGCCGGTCTTGCGCCATTTGAATCCGTGGAAGAACTGCGGGACCACCGGGTTCAGCACCCGTATCTCGCCGCCCTCGAGCTTGACATGTGCAGCTATCTTCGCGACCTTCGACGACCAAAGCGAGCAGTTCACCCGCCCCTCGGCCCCGCTTGGGAAACGCACTTCTGCAGTCATCGCTCTGTCGACGCCTTCGGAAGCTAACTTGGCAGTTGCCGACAGGACCTCCGGTTCCTCGCCCGCGATCGTCCGCGCGAGATGGATGGCGTAGCAGCCGGTGTCCATAGTCGCGCCGCCAGCCAGATCGAGGCGATACCGGATGTCGTTGGGAAACGGCAACGGAATGCACATCCAGGTCTCGATGAAGCGGGCGGCCCCAAGCTCGCCTGAGCGTACGAGATCGCGAAGTCGCTGGGCGAGAGGATGGTACCGATAGTGAAATGCCTCCATGACGATTCGGTCGCTTGCCTCGGCCGCTTCATGTACCTTCTGTGCCTCGGCTGCATTCGAAGTGAACGGCTTTTCGCACAGGACGTGCTTCCCCGCATCGAGCGCGCGAAGCGTCCACTCCGCGTGCAACCCGTTGGGCAGTGGGTTGTAGATCGCGTCGACATCGGGATCCGCGAGCAGCGCATCATAGTCCGCGTGAGCCTTTTTGATCGCGTGCTTGCGAGCGAACTTTTCGGCTCGGGCCCGATCGCGCGCCGCAATCGCAGTGACCGACACGCCGTTGGTTTTTCGAGAGGGTCGGAGCACCGCCATCGGAGTAATCGTCGCCGCCCCCAGTGTGCCGATCCGAAGATCCGAGGTCACTCGTCGAGCTCCCCGTTCTTCGCCTTCTCGATCCACTTGGTCATGGTCTTGTGAACGACGTCGAGAGCCATCTTCCTGAAAGGACGAAGCAAGAGGGGCACCTTCTGCATGTCGATCACGACCTGCCCGGGCTGCATGTCCAAAGTGGCGGCGACGTGAATACCTTTGACGTGGAAACTGATCTCGGCGTGATCGTCGTCGGACCAAGTGGTCTTCGCGTTGTACTTCGCCCACTTCTCGGTGTAGTGGTCTGCAGCTTTCTGCGCGGCTTTCTTTGCGAGATCCGGTCTCAAATCGTGCTCGATGATGTACTCCATAGGTCGCCGGAGGATTGCACAAAGCGGTGGAGACGCACTACGCGAGCGGTCGGACCGAGCGTCCAGCCGATATCCATGCGAAAAGCCCAGACCGGCTTCCCAAAGGCCGCGTGGCCTCGGGGAGGACCCAGATCCCGTGGCTCTGTGCACGACAAAATCTCTCGATGACGGTTCGTTTCCGGATCTGCTCGTCCGCAACCGAGCGGCGCATCCTGTCGAGCGTTGGCGCGAGCTCGGCGAGGGCAGGCGGGTATCGACCGTCTGCAACGTCGGTAACCTCTACCCCTGGAATGAACGCACGATTGAAAACGACGTGACCCAGCGAGAAGCCTCGAAGGGCGACCTCATCGGCGACGGATCGCGCGGCTTCCACCCCCATCGAGTCCGCCGAAGACACTAAGATGAACTCGGTGTCGGAAGACCGCATCGTATCACGCACATCCCTCGCCCGCTCGGAGAAGCCTTCGCGTAGAAACGCCATTTCGCTGAGGAAGTCCGTCAAGGCGGTCACCAGCGACTCACCGGCAATCGTCGAGAGCAGGCGTCGCGTCAGGGCCCCACCACGCAAGCGGGGGGAATCGTCCGATTCTTCCAGCGGTTGTAAGAACCAACGCACGACCCGCTGATCTAGAAACCGCACAAGCCTAGCCGGCGCTTCGAGGATTTCGATCGCGCTTTGCGCCGGCGGTGTGTCGACGATGACCAGATCGTAGCGTGGATCGTGAATGGCCTCGTGAACCCGCTCCATGGCCGCATAGGCGTGCGATCGTGCCAACGTGTTGGAGAACGCCTGATAGATCTTGTTCTCGAAAACGCGTTGCGCGCGTGTCTCGTCCTTTGCGGCACGACGAATGATGGCGTCCGCACTGGCTTTCGTCTCGAGCATAGCGGCGTGAAGCTCGCCTCCCTCGACACCGTCCGGCAATGGGATGGTGGAAGGCACATCGCGAAGACCGTAGAGACCGAGTGCGTCCGCCAACCGTCTTGCCGGATCGGCGGTCAAGACCAACACCGAACGCCCCGCACACGCCTCTTGCAACCCGAGAGCCGCCGCGAAGGTCGTCTTGCCGACCCCACCTACACCCACGCAGAACACGAGCCTGCAATCCACGCGAAGCGCGATCACGGACCCTCCACGTGTTCTAGCCCCTCGCTGATCGATTGGACGATCCGAGCACTGCTGTCGTCCCGCGCCTCGAGCAAAACGGTCGGCAAATCGATGTCGTGCTTCAGCCCGTGGATGCACTTTTCCGCAATGTCGCGTCGCACCACCAGGTGCTCCGCCAACAGGAGGCTCGGTCGACATGGATCGTCAACACTCGCGGTGTCGAGATAGTCTCGAATCAACTGTCGTCCGGCCTCGTCGAGCCAGGCAGGGGGAACGCGGTTGATGAAGAGGTGACCGAGGTGGATCCCTTCCCGGTCGCGAAGATTGCGGTAGAGCTCGATCGTCTCCCGAACGGCGAGCGGCTCGGGTACCGTGACGATGTGAACGGCGCAGCGCTGGGTGTCATGCAGCAGTCGGGTGGCGGTGTCCAAGACGTGCCGAAGAGGTCCGTCCTCGAGAAAAACATCCAAGACATCTGGGAGATCGAAAAACATCAGCGCATGCCCGGTTGACTCGAGGTCGACCAGGATCGGTTCCCATGCGTCATTCGCTTCGAGCTCTGCAACCCTGTGCAGGGTGACAATCTCGTCGACCCCGGGCGCTGCCATGAAAAAACGCCGAAGAGAGTTGGTTTTGGCCACGAGCTTCGCGATCGGCCGCAGCTTCAGCCTCGACGTGACGTAGTCGACCAGCGCCGGCTCGAACGACACCCGTGTGGCGTACACGTTCTCGGTAACCTCCACCGGCTCGTAGCCTACCGTGGGCCCGTCGAAGAGTTGCGAAGACGAGGTGTGAACTCCGAGCTCGACGATCAAGGGGCGCTGGCCTGCGTGAGCCGCCCTCGTCGCCACCGCTGCAATGACGGTAGACTTGCCGACGCCGCCCTTGCCGGTAAAAAACTGAACTGGCCGGTTGAGGGATTCCCTGGTCGGCGCCTGCACCGATCAGCCCTAGCAGGAAAGAATCGTGTTATCGAGGGCCGTGGCGCAGATGAAGCATTGGGCGCAGGCTTCGAGACCGCTCGCGCAGGTCAACATCGCTGCGCCCCTGATTCTCGGACAAGCGGCAGCGTGGCACGTCGCGCAAACCTTCAGTCTGTTCTGGTTCGTGGCCGCGCTGCTTTGGGGCATCGTGGACCATCTCTTCGTCATTTACGCAAACGACTACGCAGACCGCGAAGCGGACACGGGGAAGCGCACTCCGATATCGGGCGGCTCGGGCGTCATCCCCGAAGGGAAACTCACGCCGGCGCACCTGCGACGCGCAGCCCAAGCAAGTGCGTTTGTCCTCGTGGCCTGGTCGTGTGCCCTTGCGCTACTCGGGCGCCCCTGGACGTGGGTGTACGGGGTCGTCGCACTCGCGTTGATGTGGCTCTACAGCTTCCCCCCTGTGCGTCTGAGCTACCGCGGAGGAGGCGAGGCTCTCCAGGGGCTCGGCCTCGGCGTTGGCCTCCCTTCCCTTGGCTACTACCTGCAAAACGGTGTCGTCCTTGCGCCCATGTGGATCATCGTGCCAGCCACGGTGCTCGGCGTTTGCGGAAACATCCTGACGGCACTTCCCGATGTCGAGGACGACCGGAACGCTCACAAGCGGACGTGGCCCGTACGGTTTGGAGTATCTCACGCGCGCCGTGCTGCCTCAGCTGGAATTGCGTTTGCTGCCTTCGGGGTCTTTCTATGGACGCCGCTCGTGCCCTTGGAAATGCGAGCACTCGTTGGCATTGCACCGCTCGTTCCCCTGCTGATCGGAGCGCGTGTGCAGGACGTGTTTCGTGCCGCTTGGTGGGCTAGCAGCGCACTTCATGTCCTGATCGTGCTTTGGATCGTCGCGTTGGTGCTTTCGACCTAGTCCACGAGCCCCAAGGCCTTTGCTCGCGCCTCGCGCAATGCATCGAAATCGCGGTTCCAGTCGGGCGTCGCATCGATTCGCCACGCTTGGACGGGAACGAGACCCCTTTCGGAGAGATCTCGGTAGAGAACGATCTCCTCCTCGGGTTCTCGAGAGAAAGGGAACGGGTTCCTCGCAGCACCCTCCCCGAGCCGAGGATACCCAGTGTCGTCGGCCTCGACCAGATCGAGAATGTCCAGACCACGACTCTTCGACTGATCGAGAAAACTCGACCCAAACGGATCGACCGCGACTCGATTCGTGGGATCGCGCCGCACCCACCGTGCCCAATCGAATCCGTACATGAAATCGTGTACGTATCGGAATCGAATCTTGGACTGCTGCCCGTAGAGCTGCATCAAGCCGGTCACGGTTCGGGTCGTCTGCCCGAGACAAGCGGCGTAGTCGTGGGAAGCCGCGGCGCTCTCGTGAACGGAAGCAAGATAGCAATCGAAATCCCAGAATAGGTTGTCGGGGAAATTGTCGAGCTGAGCCGAGGCGACTCCCGAGGCGGCGGCCGCCAAATGCTCGACCTGCGTCGGCCCTGCAAGAGACGCAACGATCTCGTGCAGGGGCGTTGCAGCGGAGCGATCCGGGTCGAGGGTCAACGGCCCAAGCCTGGTCGCGTCGATGCGGGCTTGCGTCTCATCCAGGGTCGAAACCCGGCTCTCTATCGCAGGGGCACTCATCGGAGAATCATATGGAGCCACAACAGTAGGGCCGCCATAGTCGTACTATGCCAAATGGCTCCATGAAGGAAGCCTTTGTAGCGTCCCTGTGCGTCAAAAGCATTGGTGACGGCCTCGATGCTCACGCGCCGCATCCCGATGAACCACCATCCGAGGGTCGCGACCACAGGAACCAGAACCCAAAGCGGCACAACAGCCGGGATCACGACCGCACCCGCGCACCAGGTTGCGGCGCCCAAGAGGACGCATGCTTCAGTTGACCGACGAGCGGCGGTGTTGCCGAAGACCGAAGCGAACGTGCGCTTGCCACCTCGCCGATCGCTCTGCTCATCCGAAAGACCGCTGGCGATCCCGCTCCCGAGGCTTAGAAACGCGAACCCGAGAATCCAGGGCCACACCTCAGGGGCGATGATCCCCGCCTGCAGATACACGTTGTAGAGCGGCAGCGCGATTCCAACCCCGAGCATCTCGACGAGCTCGCCTCCACCGCGATAGTTGAGCCGAAGAGGCGGCAGCGTGTAAGCCGCGAACAAGGCCATACAGGAGGCCCCCGCAACAAGCGCTCTCGGTCGACCTAGCGCTGCCTGGCTCCCCGCAGCGACCAAGAGCGTCGCAAGGCCGAAGGCGACGCCTGCCACCCCGACGGAGCCGACACTGAGGATGTGATCCGGAATCGTCTTCGGCGAGCAACCGTCCGGGAACATGTCGCGCTTGATCGTATCGACCTCGCGATCGCCCCAGTCGTTGAGGAGAACGATGAAACCCAACCCCGCCAACGTGAATCCGAAGCCCCAAACGACTCCGAGAACGTTGAACGCGCCGACCGATGCTGCGCCGAGTACCTGCCCGAGGAGGGTAGGCACCAGGAGCTTGGGCCAACTGGCGGGCTTGAGCGCATAGATCCAGCGATCGAGGCCCGTGGAAGGAAGACCCCGATTCGTGAGCCACGCTTTCACGACTTTGTCGCCGAACCTCCCGGACCAATGGGTTCGGGCTGGGTGCTACCGATGTGCTTCGCGCGAGCCTCCCACTTCGACCGTGCCATCGCCCGCATGTCTTGGACAGAATCCATTTCGTCGACGATCTCGAGACCGATGAGCGTTTCGAGGACGTCTTCCATCGTGACGACGCCGTCGACGCCACCGTACTCATCGACCACCACCGCGATGTGCTCCCGTCGGTCCAAGAAGCGCTCGAACAATGCCGGCAAAGGCAGGGTATCTGGAACCATCAACGCCTCACGCGCGAAGTTATTCACGGGGACATCGAGCTCGTTGCGCGCCGCCCAGATCAACAAATGGTCTTTGAGGATGTATCCGGTCACCTGGTCCGGGGTCTCCTTCCAGATCGGAATCCGCGAAAAAATCATAGAGCCCCGCTCGGAAACGGCATCTCGAACGGTCGTATTCTCCTCGAGCGAAAACATGACGGTCCGCGGGGTCATGATATCGCGGGTTCGGAGGGATCCGAAGTGGAAGAGATTCCTGAGAATTCGCATCTCAGACTCGTCGAACACGCCTTGTTGCAGACCGACACGAGCGAGCGCCGTGAATTCTTCGCGCGATAGCTTCTCTGAGCCCGGGCTACGCTTCACGAGACCCGTAATCACTTCCGAGAGCCACACCAGCGGCAATAGAACGACTATCAACGCGGGCAGAAATCTGGTCATGAAACCGGTCATCCGGCGCCAGTACACCGCCCCGAGCGTCTTCGGGATGATCTCCGACAGGAACAGGATCAGCAGCGTCAAAACCGCCGAGGTGATCGCCAAGACGTTAGAGCCCCAAAGGCGCTGAGCTTCTGCGCCGACACCCACCGCACCCACCGTGTTCGCGATGGTGTTGAGGCTGAGGATTGCGGCAAGGGGTCGATTGATCCTCGACTTGAGAGAACGAAGCTTCGCCCCAACTTTGGGTCGATCCTGCTCGAGTTGCGCAAGGTGAGAAGGCGTGACGCTGAGAAGCGCTGCCTCGAGAACGGAGCACAGAAAGGATACGCTGAGCGCTAGCCCGAGATAGACGAAGAGCAGTGTCATCCGGAAGCTCTTCGCCGCACCACGTTCCCGTCATCGTGCCGACGGAACGGACCATGTTGACTAAGGTGCTGGATCTGCTCGCGGACCGACGCGGCTTCTCGAGGGAGGAAGTCGGCCACAGCTTGGCCGAGCACCGGGTGCCGAATCCAATGGGCGCTATAGATGGGAACCGGCATGAGGCCACGGCGCAGCTTGTGCGTCCCTTGAGCGCCCGCCTCGAAACGCTGCATGTCGTGTGTGATCGCGTGGTCGATGAGGCGATAGTAGCAGAGCTCGAAGTGGAGCATGTCGTGCCTTCGAACCGCCCCCCAATACCGTCCGTATAGATTGGCGCCTTTTTCGAAGTTGATGGACGCGGCTACTATGCGACCCTCGCTCTTCGCTGCGACGACGAGCGCGGACTCGTCGAGCGCGGGCGACGCTCTCTCGAAAAATTCAGGAGTCAGGTATGGGTACGAGCCTTTCCGACTACATGTCCCCCGATACAGGCGCTCCAGCGTGCACCAGTCGTCCATGCTCAGATCGGCCCCTTTGAGCACCTGGACCTCCACGTCTCCCTCCGCAGCGATCCGCCGTTCCTTCTTCAGCTTCTTACGCATCGAGGAGCGGAAATCATCGACGAATGCATCGAAGTTTTCATAGTTCGCGTTGCGCCAATGAAATTGGAAGGATAAGCGACTCATGAGGCGACCGTCCCGCGCCACCCATTCCTGCTCTTCGGGGTTCAGAAAGAGAAGGTGGATCGACGACGCGCCCGCAGATTCTGCGAGGTCGAGACACCCGTCGATCAGTCTTCGTACGATCGGCATGGGATCCTCGTTGGGCACGTACAGGATGCGTTGCCCTGTAACGGGCATGACAGGCACCATCGAGACGAGCTTTGGATAGTATCGTACCCCGAGACGCGCGGCGGCATCGGCCCACCCCCAGTCGAAGATGTACTCACCGTAGCTGTGCGTCTTGAGGTAGAGAGGGAGCGCGCCGATCAGCTGTTTGCCGCGCCAGGCCGTGATGTGCGTGGGCTCCCATCCCGAGCCACGCCCAACTGAGCCGCTTTCCTCGAGGAGCCGTAGGAATGCGTGCTCGACGAAAGGGTCGTCATCGCCGGTTAGGCTGTCCCAATCGGCTGCTTCTACCGAGGCTAACGACGACAAAACGCGTATGTCGATGGACTCACCCAAGGGTACCGTTGAGTCTGACGGAACGCACCTCTCAGAGCCAGCCGAGGTATCGCGTAGCTCCGCGCTTCCCCCGAATACGGTTGATCAGCAACTTTGCGACCGCGTACACCTGAAAGAAGCAGGCAACCTGTATGCGTTGAGACCGGCTGAGTGGCTTCTCTGCACATATCCACTTCGGGTCAGCTCGACCGGCGTCGATGAAATCAACACGTCCTCGGAGGCGAACGGTCGACGTACTACCGAGAGGCAAGCGCTTTCCGAGAACGACTGCGTCCGCCGCGTCACCATCTTCCGCTTTGGTCCCCGGGATGTGGCCGTAGTTGAAGGGACATGGCAGCGGATAGACGAAGTCGACGGTGCCATCGTCGCCTCGCTTGATGAAGCTCCCGCGAGGAACATCGATGATCACGGTGATTGGTTGTTCGGTCATCACACACCCAGGACGCACGCCGTCGCAACGACGCCTTCCTCGATCAGGTAGCGTCCGGAGATACTATCGCCCTGTCGGAACTCCCCGGCATCCTGCTGAAACACCGCTCGAAAGGAACCGTCGTCGAGGTGGAGAGCCACTGCACGGAAGCCGAGAAACTCGCGGGTCAGAGGATACTGGCACTTGTAGACCGCCTCCTTCGCGCTAAAGACGACCTTGGCCATCAACTCGGGGTCCGAGACCTCTGCTAGCCATTCGCGCTCGGCGGGTGTGCAGATACGGTTCACTACCGACTCCTTGAGCGGCGTCGCCGGCTCGAGATCAATTCCGAGGGCGCGAGTTTCCGAAGCACACGCGACAGCCGCAGCGCACCAAGAGTCGGTATGGGTGATGCTTCCGACGAACCCATCCGGCCAGATCGGCGCTCGGTCTTTGCCCTGAAGAACCGGGGTCCTGGCGTCCACGCCCAGCCTCGCCAAAGCCTGACGGGCACAGACACGGCCCGCTGTGAACTGGTCGATCCTCCGGTCTACCGCCCCGACAACCGCTTGCTCCTCAGGTTCGAGAAGGCTCCCCTCGATAGACCGAGGGTCCATCTCCTCGGTCGGTATGCTGGGGTCGAGGAGGCGATCGAACAGCGCACGTCGGCTCATGACGCTACGGCCCACTAATGGCCGACGCGACACCGATGATGGCCGCCGAGTTAGCCAGCGAGATCAGAGGCGACAAGGCGTTGAGCACGTCGGCGGCGGACGCGTACCAGGCCTTGGTGACGTAGACGATGTCCCCGGGCGCCAACACGACATCCGTCGCTTCGCCGTTGACCAGGTCCTTGATGCTGGCGGTATACATCCTTGGTTCACGTAGGGGACCTCGTACGATCCGCACGT
>Ga0255057_10002086_pt1 | contig 10957 bp, 7 predicted proteins | sample Cases_109_6_MG_FD_189022 | JGI IMG/M metagenome (GOLD analysis project Ga0255057, IMG submission 189022) | Seawater microbial communities from Amundsen Gulf, Northwest Territories, Canada - Cases_109_6 | ecosystem: Environmental > Aquatic > Marine > Gulf | place: Canada: Northwest Territories... | reverse complement strand
CGGTCGATGATCTCGGTGCCGCTCGGACCCGACACCAGCGCCAGCCGCGGCTCGTGATCCCGCACATCGTCAGGAAGTTCGGCGAATTCTGCTTCGGCCACATAGGGCGGATTGGAAACGATGAGTTCGACCCGCCCCATCAGTCGCTCGGGAAGCGGCTCGAACAGGTCCCCGTGGAGGAAGGTCACGTCGAGGCCGGTCCGAGTGGCGTTTTCCTTGGCGAGGGTCAACGCGGCCTCACTCACGTCGGTGCCAAACACCTGGGCCTCCGGGAAGGACTGTTTGAGGGCGAGAGCCAAAGCCCCGGAACCGGTGCCGAGATCGACGATTACGGTCCCGGGTCCGGCCTGGCGCAACGAGGCCGCCGCCTCCTCCCACAATCGTTCGGTCTCAGAGCGCGGAATCAGGGCGCGTCCGTCGACCAGGAGGTCGAGCGGTCCGAACTGCACCGACCCTTCGAGGTACTGCAATGGCTCACCGGCGAGGCGACGCTCTACCAGCACTTCGATCTCTTCGGCTTCCCCCGAGGTTGGAGCCAGGAACGCCATCGAGGCACGATCTCGTCCTGTCACCGCCGTCATCAGACGCCAGCGTTCGTGCTCTGGGATCGACATGTCGCGAGATTAAGCCTGCGACCGAATCCACGCCGGCCGAAGCCCGAGCGCTACCGGCCCACCACCTGGCTCTCCGCCGGCTCTGACGGTCGAGACCAAGCCAACGGACCGCTCGGGCGGCCGGAGCACTCAACCAGCAGACGGCACTTTTGCCATCGGTTTCGACCGGGCGTATCCCACTAGCGTCGTCCGCATGACCACAGCCGCGCCATTCGGAACATGGGAGTCACCGATCACCGCGCAAGTAGTGACCAAAGCCGGTCTCAAATTCGGCGATGTACTCCGGATCGATGGTGGCGACCTCTACTGGGTCGAGAGCCGCCCATTGGAATCTGGACGGAGCGTCATCGTCCGCCACTCTGCCGCTGGTGCCATCGACGACGTCGGGCCCGACGACTTCAACGCCAGAACCCGCGTCCACGAATACGGCGGCGGAGCCTACGTAGTCGCCTCCGGCACGATCTTCGCCAGCCGGTTCGATGATCAACACCTCTACCGCATCAACAGCGAGAGCGAGCCGGTCGTTATCACTCCGGAGCCGCCGGTTCCGGCCGGTCTCCGATACGCCGATCTCGATCTCGCCGGGGTTTGGGCGGTAGGTGTCCGCGAAGCCCACGGCGGCGATGAGCCCGTCAACGAAATCGTCCGCATCGACCTCAGCGGGAAGACCGAACCGGTTGTCGTCGCCTCCGGCAGGGACTTCTACTCCTCGCCGCGAATCAATCCCGCTCGGACGGCCATTGCCTGGCTGGAGTGGGACCACCCCAACATGCCATGGGACGGCACCGAGTTGCGCACCGCCCACATCGATCGCGATGGCAATCCCAGCGCGCCGGTCCTGGTCGCAGGAGGGGCCGACGAGTCGATCACTCAGCCCGAGTGGGCGCCCGACGGCGCCCTCCACTACATCTCGGACCGTACCGGGTGGTGGAACATCTACCGCCACACCCAGGAAGGGGACCTGGCCGTACTTCCGATGGCTGCAGAATTCGGGCAACCGACCTGGGTATTCGCCACCCGCAGATACTGCTTCCTCGACGACGGCACTCTCCTCGCCGTCCACGGGTCACCCGACGGTGACCGACTCATCGCCAGCGAAGGAGGAATCCCAAGGGAGATCGACGTGGCGTTCCGCTCGCTCGGATCGACCTTGGCCTCTCGTGAGCGCAGACTGTACGTGATCGCCGGTGGCCCGGAAGCCTCACCGGCGGTGGTCGAAATCGATGTCGACACCGGAGCCCACCACGTGGTGCGAGCGGCCGATACACCAATCGACGGTCGTTACGTCAGCATTCCAGAGACGATCACGTTCGACACTCCGGATGGTCCGACCCACGCTCTCTTTTACCCGCCTACCAATCCCGATTTCAACGGACCCGACGGCGAAACTCCACCTCTAATCGTAAAGATCCATGGCGGCCCCACCGGGAAGGCCCGCACCACGCTGAATCCGTCCTACCTGTTCTGGACGAGCCGCGGCTTCGGCATCGTCGACGTCGACTATGGGGGCTCGTCGGGGTATGGGCGCGCCTACCGCAATCGTCTGCGCGGTAACTGGGGCGTGGTAGACGTCAGAGACTGCGCGCTCGCCGCCGCACACCTCGCTGCAATCGAACGGGTGGACCCGAAACGACTGATCATCAGCGGTGGAAGCGCCGGCGGGTACACGACCTTGATGGCTCTGGCCACCCGAGACGAGTTCGCGGCCGGATCCTCGCGGTACGGCATTGCCAGTCTCGAGGCCCTCGCCGAACACAGCCACAAGTTCGAGGCTCGGTACCTCGATCGACTCGTCGGGCCCTACCCCGCGGAGAGAGCGACCTATCAAGAACGCTCGGCGCTAAACCACCTCGACGGCTTCAGCGCGCCGGTCATCCTGCTGCAGGGGCTCGACGATGAAGTCGTCCCCCCGCAGCAGACCGAGATGATGCGCGACGCACTCATCGCCCGAGGGGTGCCGGTCGCATGCATGATGTTCGAAGGCGAAGGCCACGGGTTCCGCGACGCCCGCAACCAGATCACGGCGCTGGAATCGGAACTGTCGTTCTTCGGCCAGATTTTCGGATTCGAACCGGCCGGAGAAATCCAACCCGTCGCAATCGTCGGCCTCTGAGCCTTGCAGCCGGGTTGTACCTAGGCTCGTCGGAGCCATGAGGACCACCCGCCGCCTCGGAGTCGCCGCACTCGTTTTCGCCCTGGTCGCGACTGCGTGCTCGAAATCGGAAGAATCAGCCACCACCGCGACCACAGGCGTTCCCCGGTCGACGACGACCGTCGCGACCGTAGAAGTTCCGATCCCAGTGGTCCCTGCTTTCGCAGGCGATGCCGAACTGATCGGCGTCGACGATGCCGTCCGTATCGGGGTGCTGGAGAACGGACTCACATATTACATCCGGGAGAACGATTCACCCGGGGCCAGGGCTCAGTTACGTCTTGCAGTCCAAGCCGGTTCGGTCCAGGAAGTCGAGGATCAAAGAGGCGCCGCGCACTACCTCGAGCACATGATGTTCAACGGTACCGACCGGTTCCCCGCACACGAACTCATCCTGCTGCTACAACGCTTCGGTGCCGAATTCGGTCCGGATATCAACGCCTACACCTCTTACGAGGAAACCGTCTACGAGTTGGAACTGCCCACCGACGATCCCGACACGATCCGCGCCGGCTTTGACGTCCTCTTCGAATGGGCCACCGCGGTGGCCCTCGACCCGGATGAAGTCGAACTCGAGCGCGGGGTCCTCGTCGAAGAGTGGAGGCTGCGCGATCAGAGCTTCTGGGGCCGCTACTTCGAGGGCGTGACCGAGGTCTTGCTGGCTGACACGATCTACGCCGATCGCAGCCCACTGGGGGATCCGGACCAAGTCGCGGCGACGACTGCCGAGGGTCTGCGCGCCTTCGTGGAGCGCTGGTACCGAACCGACACGATGGCCATCATCGCGGTAGGTGACTTCGATGCCGACATCATCGAACAGTTGATCCTCGAGAGGTTCGCCGCGGTCGAGCCGGCCGAGAATCCAGAGCCCCTCCCGAATCCCACCACCCAGGCGGCGACCGAACCGACCTTCTTCATCATCGCCGACCCCGAGTATCCACAGGCGTGGGCCGAGCTCAACTACCCGCTGCCGGAGATCGAGGCCGGGGGCAGCATCGGATCGGTTCGACAAGGCATGGCCTTCGACCTGGCGTGGACGATGATCGTGAATCGACTCACGGAGGATTCACTGCGCGGTGACACTCCATTCTTCGATCCGTCCTTCGCCGCCAATCCGCTGGTCCGTGCCCAACGCTCCCCAGGTCTAGCGGCATTCGCCGATCCAGAGAACCTGGCTGCGTCTATCGAGGCGCTGCTCATCGAAGTCGAACGAGCCCGCACCCACGGCTTTGTTGCCACCGAGCTCGAAAGAGCCACCGACATCATGCGCGGCAACATCCGACTCGCGTTCGACGAGCGGGCAACGACACAGGACGCCGACTACGCCGACGAGTACGTCGAGCATTTCCTCGGCCAAACCCCGATCCCGTCGGCCGACGAGTGGCATGAACTTCGGCTGCGTCTGCTCGACGAGATGACGACAGATCAGATCTGGGGAACCTTCGCCGGCACCGTCGCCACCACCGAGCCATTCGTGATCATTGTTGCCCCGGAGGCGTCGTCCGGCGTGATTCCGACCGAGACCGATCTGCGAGAAATCGTCGATCGAGTGGCAGCATCGGCCTACGAGCCTTGGACCGACGACACCACAGTGCTCGAGACGCTGATGGATCGACCGGATCTGACTCCAATCCAAGCCCGCGGACAGTTCTCGGACACCGGACTCACGGAAGTCACGCTGGCCAACGGGGCGAGAGTCGTGTTCCTACCGACGACGATTCGCGACGACGTCATCGTGTTTCGTGCATCGAGTCCGGGAGGCTGGTCACTACTTCCAATCGGAGACGTGGCCGAGGCTCGGCTTGTCTCCGATGTCGTCACCAACAGCGGGGTGGGAGACATCGATCAGGTGACGCTCGATCGAACGCTGGCCGGTCTGATCGTTTCTGTGACGCCATTCATCGACGAAGTCCAGGAGGGCTTCTTCGGAGAGGCTTCGACCCGCGATCTCGAGACGCTGCTCCAACTGGTACACCTCTACATGACCGAGCCGCGGTTCGAGGATACGGCCTTGGACATCGTGATCGGAGAAAACCTGCCGTTTGCGGCGAATCCAGAGCAGGTACCCGAGCTGGCGGTAGCGGGAGCAATCGCCGAGGCTCGATTCGACGGAGACAAACGATTCGGTGTTCTCCCCACCGCCGGTGACTTCGAGACGCTCGACCTCGACCGGGCTGCTGCGGTGTTCCGTGATCGATTTGATGATCCGGGTGATTTCGTATTCGTGTTTGCCGGCGACTTCGAGGAGGACACGGTCGAAGACCTGGCTCGACGCTATCTCGGGTCGATCCCCGGTCCGGGTGACGCCGAGGCCTTCACCAACGTTCGACCCGGTCCGCCCGAAGGCATCGTTACGACGGTGGTCGAAGCCGGCACCGGCGTTCTGGGAGGAGCCACCTTCCTCTTCAGCACTCTCACCGAACTCGATCCCGCCAAGCGAATCGCCATCGATCTGCTCGAACTCGTCCTCCAGCAGCGCCTCACTGAGCGGATTCGTGAGCAGCTGTCTGCCTCGTATTCCCCCTTCGCATTCACCCGACTGGTGGAAGAGCCCGAACAATCCGTCGAACTACAGATCCAGATCAGTGGCAACCCCGCCGAGCTCGACGAGGTGGTCGAACAGACGCTGGCCGTCTTCGCCGACCTCAGAACAGCCGGGCCGACCGCCGACGAGTTGGGGATCGCCCAGCAACAGCTGCTGCGGGATTACGAGTTGGTGTCGAACGAGTTGCTGTCGCAGGCCATCGTGTTCAGCACCGAACATCCCGATGAGGGTCTATCGCAGGTGGTCGACCGTATCGACCAGACGTTCGATGCGACCGCCGAAGACATCCGCCAGCTGGCAATCGAACTGCTGCCGGGAGATAGGTACATCTTGGTAAAACTGGTCCCGATCGGGTTCGAGGGATAGCGATTAGCGATTAGCGATTAGCGATTAGCGATTAGCGATTAGCAAGAGAGAACCACTCCCCCCTTGAGGGGGAGTCAATCGTACGAGACAGCGCCGCCGGAGGCGGCTCGAACATGCGGAGGGGCTTCGGGGCCGAGTAGGACCCGAACGCCGGAGCTAGATACGCAGCTCGATTGGAGGGGGGGCCCTCCTACTACGAGACCTTTCGCAGACCCCCTCCGTCTCCCCCCGACCGTCACGCGACGCGGCCGCCGGTGGGGTTGGGGCCCCACCTGGTGGAGGAGGCCGGACCAGTGCCTGTTCGCCGCCATGTGCGGCGAAGTCCGGCCGGGCAAGAAGCAGCCCTTATCCGCTGCTCAACTTGCGCGCCTCGTCATCGAGGGTCAGTGCATCCACAAACTGATCGAGTGCCCCTTCCAAGACCTCGGGGAGGCGTTTGATCGTCAGACCGATCCGGTGATCGGTGACCCGGTTCTCACGGAAGTTGTAGGTGCGGATCTTCTCGGAGCGCTCACCGGTCCCCACCTGAGCTTTGCGGTCGGCGGCCAGTTCGGACATCTGCTTGTCCATCTCGATCTGATACAGGCGAGCTCGCAGCACTCGCAGTGCCTTCACCTTGTTCTGGAGTTGCGACTTCTCGTCCTGGCAGATGACCACCAGACCGGTCGGCTTGTGGGTTATCCGCACCGCCGAGTCGGTGGTGTTGACCGACTGCCCTCCGGGTCCCGACGAGCGAAAGACGTCGATCCCGAGGTCGTTCTCATTTAACTCGACCTCGACTTCGTCGGCCTCTGGGAGAACCGCGACTGTCGCAATCGACGTGTGCACCCGGCCCTGCGATTCCGTCTTGGGCACCCGCTGCACCCGATGGGGGCCGGCCTCGAACTTGAACCGGGAGTAGGCACCCGCTCCTTTGACGGCGAACGTGACTTCCTTGAACCCGCCCGATTCGCTGAATGAGGTCGTAATCGGCTCGATCCCCCAACCATGGTTTTCGGCGTAGCGCTGGTACATGCGATACAGGTCGCCCGCCCAGATCGCCGCCTCGTCACCGCCGACCGCCGCCCGGATCTCGACGATCACATCCTTGTCATCGTTTGGATCCTTGGGAACAAGCATGACCCGTAGCTTCGTCTCCAGGAGATCAGCGGCTTCGGACCGGTTTTCGGCCATCGTTGTGAGCTCAGCGGCCATCTCGGCATCGTCCTCGATCGAGGCCAGTTCTGCAGCCTCCTCGGCATCCTGGGCGGCAGCTCGGTAGTCGCTGAACACCACCACGATCCGCTTCAGTTCGGCATGACGTTTGGCTGCCTCGGTGTAGCGAGCCTGGTCCGCCAGGACCTCGGGATCAACCATCGTGAGGAGAGTCTCTTCGTACGCACTCTCGATCTCAATGAGTCGATCGACCAGCGCGTCGTCCTTCACCCCGACACCACGAAGCCGAGTGCGCCCGGAGCGATTGGACCGCGCTCTTCGACAGCCGCCCGCTCTTGCGCATCGAACGCCGCCAGCAACGACGCGACGGCGACCTCCACCTGGTCATCAGTCGGCTCACGAGTTGTGAGCCTCTGCAACCAGATGCCGGGTCGCGAAGCGACGCTCATCCATCGGTGATCGGAGGCCAGCTTGAGGACCTCGTATGAAAATCCGGCGATCACCGGAATCAGCAACACCCTGCTTGCCACCAACCAGAACCATCCGGGCCGCCCCACGATGGTGAAGACGACGATGGCGATGAGGATCACGATGAGCAGGAAGTTGGTTCCACACCTGGGGTGCCGTGGGCTGTACTTCTGAATGGCGTCGACCGACAGAGGATCGCCCGCCTCATATGCATGGATCGTCTTGTGCTCTGCACCGTGATACATGAACACACGAGCGATCTCAGTCGAACGTCCGATCGCCCATATGTATCCAACGAACAGCAGTAGTCGAACCAGACCGTCGATCACATTGAAGAACACTGCCGACTCTCCGAGCACCCGTTCGGCGCCGCGAGCGATGAGCAATGGCAGCAGCATGAAGAACCCGACGAAAAACACGAAGGCAACGATCATGGCGCCGGCAATGTGACGCGGCTTGATCTCTTCTTCATCCTCGTCGGTTGCCTTGGTGGCAGACCATGACAATGCCCTGAATCCGAGGCTGAGGGACTCCACCAGCACCATCACCCCGCGAATCATCGGGATCCTGGCCGCACGGGAGCGAGCCGAAAGCCGCGGAAGTTCGTCACTGCGGGCCTCGATGATTCCGTCGGGCCTGCGAACGGCCACCGACCAGCCCTTCGGGGCGCGCATCATCACGCCTTCGATTACGGCCTGACCTCCGACTGTGGCGCCGGGAGGGCGACTCAAGTCAGATCACTCGTCCTGTTCGGACTCGGTGGTCTCCTCGACCGCCGTCTCCTCAGTCGCAGCGGCGGGCGCGGCGGTGGCCTTCTGGCCGTACCGCCTGCGGAACCGTTCGATGCGACCACCGGAGTCGACGAGGATCTGCTTGCCGGTATAGAACGGATGGCTGGCGCTCGACATCTCGACGCGCACCATCGGGTACGTGTTGCCGTCCTCCCACTCGATCGTCTCGCCGGTGTCGGCGGTTGAACGCGTGAGAAACTTGAAGTCGGAGGACGTGTCTACGAACACGACCTCGCGGTATTGGGGGTGGATTCCTTGCTTCATCTTTGCTCCTGAGCGGGCCGGAGTTTAGGCCCCCGGCTGGGTGGTCTTGGCGACGTCGGCCAGGAAGTCGCCATTCGACTTGGTGTTCTTCAACCGATCGATCAACAGTTCGAGTCCTGCCGACGGCTCGGAGAGCGCCAGCAGCACCCGCCGCAACTTCCACACCTGGGCAAGTTCGTCCCGATCGAAGAGCAGTTCCTCTTTCCGCGTGCCGGATGCTTCGATGTCGATCGCCGGGTACACCCGCTTGTCGGCGAGCTTCCGATCGAGACGCAGCTCCCAGTTGCCGGTTCCCTTGAACTCCTCGAAGATCACCTCATCCATCCGCGATCCGGTGTCGACCAGCGCGGTGCCAAGGATCGTGAGACTGCCGCCCTCTTCGAGGTTGCGAGCGGCGCCGAAGAACCTCTTCGGGGGGTACAACGCCGTCGAGTCGACACCACCCGAGAGAATCCGACCCGAGGCGGGAGTCGCCAGGTTGTAGGCACGAGCGAGTCGGGTGATCGAGTCCAAAAGGATCACCACATCGTTGCCCGCCTCGACCAGACGCCGGGCCCGCTCGATGGCGAGATCGGCTACCTGAGTGTGTTCCTCTGCCGGACGATCGAACGTTGAGTAGATGACGTCGCCCTTGACCGAGCGTTGCATATCGGTCACTTCTTCGGGCCGTTCGTCGACGAGCACGACGATCAGATGGCATTCTGGATTGTTTACCGTGATCGAGTTGGCAATTTCCTTGAGCACAGTCGTCTTGCCGGCCTTCGGAGGAGAAACGATCAGCCCGCGCTGGCCCTTTCCGATCGGAGCGATGAGATCGACGATCCGCACCAACACCCGCTCCGGCTCGCCTTCGATCTCGAGGCGGAGCCGTTCGTCGGGGAACAGGGGGGTCAAGCTGCCGAACTTGGGACGCTTCCTCGCCTCCTCGACCGTCAATCCGTTGACATGTTCGATACGAGTAATCGCCGGGAACTTCTCCTTCGACCGTGGCGGCCGAATCGGACCGCTGACGATGTCGCCCTTGCGAAGACCGAACTTGCGCACCTGGCTGGCCGACACGTAACAGTCCTTGTCGCCCGGCAGATAGCCGGTGACCCGAAGGAAGCCGTATCCCTCGGGCAGGATGTCGAGAATGCCTTCGCGATCCTCGAGGTCTGCTTCATCCCACTGCTGCTGCTGCTGCTGTTGTTGCTGACCGCCGCCACGACTACGGCGACGCCGCTGATTGCTCTGGCCACCCTCTCGATTGCCGTCGCGATCTCCCCTGGACCTTGAATCAGCCCTTGGCTTCTCCTTGGCCTTCGGCTCCGCATCGGCGTCGCCGCTCTCGGCGGAGCTCGCCTTGTCGTCACCGGATCGACGCTCTTCGACCTCGGGAAGATCGACCGGAGCAGGGTCGGCGCTGGCGTCGAACCCATCGGACCCGAGGATCTCGGCGATGAGCTTCGACTTCTGCAAACTGTCGTGGTCGGCGATCTCGAGCGAAGCGGCGATCGTCCTCAACTCGGTGAGCTTCTTCTCCTGAAGCTTGGCTCGTGTGGTCATTGGCTCCCTCTCTGGTACTGGCTGTCACCGAAACCGGTGAGCGTTTGATGATGGGTGTCCCAATCGCCGTTGAACCGCTCGTTGCACGAGTGGGTGGCTTCGATATCGGCGAAGTGTGCCGGATCGATGTACAGCTTCAACGGATCCTCCAGAACATGGTTCTGATTTCGGGAAACAGCCGTGCGCAGCACATGCATCTTTCGCATAAGAAGTGCCGGCAGACAGTGTCCGGGGAATCGGGCTATCTACCCGATGGTGGGATTGTAGAGCTTCTCGGCGTCTGAGCCAAGGCGTTGCCGCCCGCTCACCAGCCCAGCGCTGCCCGGACGGCGTCCACTTCGGGTGCGACCGGCTCGAACTCCACCGATTCATCGACCGCCGTTGCCGGATCCTTGAGCCCATGTCCGGTAAGCGTGCACACCACTGATCCGGTCGGTAGCTCTGCTCGCCGGGCGATCAGTCCGGCCACCGATGCCGCAGAAGCCGGCTCACAAAAGATACCTTCGGAGGAAGCGAGCAGGTCGTAGGCGGTCATGATCTCGTCGTCGGTCACCGCCGCGATCATCCCTGCTGATTCGTCGCGCGCCGCCACGGCAGCGTCCCACGAAGCTGGATGGCCGATCCGAATCGCGGTCGCGATCGTCTCGGGATTATCGATCGGCTCACCATGCACGATCGGAGCTGCCCCCGCAGCTTGAAACCCCCACATCACGGGTGAGGCTCCGATGGCCTTGTAGCCCTTCCAGTGGGCAGTGATATTCCCGGCGTTGCCGACCGGCAGACAGTGGACCGCCGGAGCCTCGCCGAGGGCTTCCACTACCTCCCACGCGATGGTTTGCTGGCCTTCGATTCGATCCGGGTTGACCGAGTTGACCAGTGCCACCTCATCGCCAGCCATGTCGCGCACCACCCGCAAGGCCTCGTCGAAATTCCCGGCCACTTGAACGATCTTGGCCCCGTGCCGCACGGCTTGAGCCAGTTTGCCGAGCGCCACGTTCCCGGCGGGGAGGACCACTACCGCTTCGATACCGGCGCGGGCGGCATAAGCCGCCGCCGA
>Ga0255057_10002085_pt1 | contig 10960 bp, 11 predicted proteins | sample Cases_109_6_MG_FD_189022 | JGI IMG/M metagenome (GOLD analysis project Ga0255057, IMG submission 189022) | Seawater microbial communities from Amundsen Gulf, Northwest Territories, Canada - Cases_109_6 | ecosystem: Environmental > Aquatic > Marine > Gulf | place: Canada: Northwest Territories... | reverse complement strand
CCTTCTTGCTGCGGTGGCGCGCCACCGCAGTGAAGCCCAGATGGCCGAAGAGCGCCGCCACCGCCGCCGGGTCCGGGGCGCTGTACTCGATGAACTCGAAGCCGTCGGTGCCCATGGGATTGTCCCACAGGTCGCCCGGGCTGTCGGATTTCATTGCTGTGGCCATCACCGCGTCACCCGCCCACACTCCAAAATTCCCGCTAGGATTGGATAGGTGATCTTGTCGCAACCCGTAATTAACTTTTCGCCCTAGGCATGTCAAACCCCTTAAAGCTCGCAGATTTTCTCTTTGACATCAACATCGTAGCGTAGCGCCTTGGGCAGCCGGCGTCTTTCCCAGGGACCCCCGCGGGCGTGGCTTTACCGAGTCTTCAGAATCTATGGGCACTGTGGGACTGGGCATCGAGCCATGGCCAAGTCACGCAAATATCAGTCGAAATATCCCGACCCCACGGGCCACATCGATTATTCGCACGACGAGGATCTGGTCTGGCGCGACTTGATGGCGCGCCAGCAGCAGATCCTGCCGCGGCGCGCCTGCGATGAATTTCTCGCCGGCCTCGACCTTCTCCGCTTGCCAGACGACCGGGTCGCGCAGGTGGCCGAGGTGGCGGCACGGCTCCATGACCTCGGCGGTTTCGGCCTGGAGCCGGTGCCGGCGCTGATCTCGCCCGAGCGGTTCTTCTCTCTTCTGGCCGAACGCAAGTTCCCGGCGGCCACCTTCATCCGCCGGCGCGAAGACTTCGACTACCTGCAAGAACCGGATGTGTTTCACGAGATCTATGGCCACTGCCCGATGCTGACCCACCGGGTCTATGCCGACTTTCTGCAGGAATACGGCCGCATGGCGCTGGCCCTGGACAAGCGGCATTTGTGGATGGCACAGCGCCTGTTCTGGTTCACCGTCGAGTTCGGGTTGATCGAGACCGCGGGAGGTTTGCGCATCTATGGCGCCGGCATCGCGTCCTCGGCCGGGGAGAGCCCCTATGCCCTGGAAAGCCGGACACCCGAACGCCGGCCTTTCGATCTCTTGACGCTGCTGCGCACGCCCTACCGGATCGACCTCTACCAGACGGTCTATTACGTCATCGGAAGTTGGGCGCAGCTATACGATGTGCTCTCTCGGGACCTGGCTTCGGCTATGGAGCAGGCGCGGGCTCTTGGCCCCTTGCCCGTAGTGGGCGAAGGCCAGCCCGCCAATATCAGAGCGCGCACGATCTAGTCGAGCGCATCGGCGAAAAAAGGGCGCTGGCTGCGGCCGCCAGCGCCCTTTACCTTCAGTCCAAATACGGTTGTGATACTTCCGTGTGCCGCTTCGAGTGCTAATGGTGAAGATAGGTTTCGCCCTTGGCCTGATTTTCGAGGTTCTCGGGCGTGGCGTATTTCTCTATCTCCTCCCGGTAGGTGTTTCTCTCGTGCCTGGCCTGCCAGATGTGCCAGGCAATCCAGAGCACGACGGCGACGATGAACATAATCCCCTCGGTACCTACCCAGGGATAGATGGGGCCGACGTCCGCCAAGTCGACGGCCCAGCTCTCGACCATGGTGGCTGACATTATTCCGCCTCCTTTCTGATTAACTCGAGTGTTCCAATTCGGTGGCCGCGACATCTCGATCGGCCGCCGCATGTTCTTGCATGGCCCCGAAATCGAGGCCGAGAATCTCGATCTCCCTCGGAATTCTCAGCATGCCAACGCTATGCAGGATCTTGGACATGATCCAAGCCGGGATGAAACCCAACACCCAGAACATGATTATGGCGCCGATGAACTGACCCCACGGCGTGATGGGCGCATAGCCCTCGAAGCCCGAAGACGGATGGCCCCAGAGCACAAAGCCGGCAATCACCAAGCCCCAGAAGCCGGCGTAGCCGTGGACCGCCACGGCACCGAGCGCGTCGTCGACCTTGAAACGGCGCTCGACCCAGTAGTGCATTTTGTACGCAATGACAGTGCCGATGGCGCCGATGAAGAGTGCCTGGTAGGGATAGTAGAGATCGTTGCCGGCCGAAGCGGTGATGATGCCGGCCAGACCCCCTGAGTAGGTCCAGAAGGCATCGCCTTTGGAGACCATGTATCCCGCCAGCAGGCCACCGGACAGCGACATGAGGAAGTTGACCGTGATGGCCGAAAGCGTCGTCGGCGTCAGATAGATCGTCGTGGCGGTGAATATCTCACCGCTGGAGCCGATGTCACCGGCGCTGATGATCGGCACGTTGCACGCGACGTAGAAGCCCCAAAAGCCCGTGTAGATCAGGAACAGCCCAATGCACACGAGCCAGGGATTGTGCGGCCGGATGTCCCGCGGCGTGCCGTCGGCGGCGAACTTGCCTATGCGCGGCCCCAAAACAACCAGCACGCCGAGCGCGAAGCCGCCGGCGACCGCATGGATCACTCCCGACGCGTAGGCATCGTGGTAACCCAAGAGCTTCACCATCCATCCGTCCCAGTGCCAGCCCCAGGCGGCGTCGATGATCCACATCACCGATCCGATCAATACGGCGAGGATCCAGAAGCCCCCCTTCTGAATTCGCTCGATCACCGAACCCGAGACGATCGAGGCCGCGGTCCAGGAAAAGAGGAGGAAGGCGGCCCAAAAGACCCCGTTGATGCGAGCCCAGAAGGCCGTGTCGTCCGCCGTTATGGCGTCGCTCACCGGGGGGCCTCCAAGGTGCGGACCCATCAATTCGCTCCACGGTACGGCCGTAGGCGCCTCGATCAGGCCTTGCCCCTGGTAGATGAAGGGGCCGTTGGGAAAGGCGAAATAAATCCACCAGCCGAAGAAGAAGAACGTGATGGTCACCAAGGGGATCAGCATCGTGTTCTTCAGCAGCGTGTGCATGTGGTGCTTGGCCCGGCTGGCTCCCACCTCGTACATGCAAAATCCAACGTGGATCAGGAACATCAAAGCCACGGTCAGCCAGTAGTAGAACTCCGTGAAAATGATTGTCAGGGCGCCGATATCGGTATCCATGGTTACCCCCGCTGTTCAGTTTCTCATGCCTCCGGTTGCCCGAGCCTGCTGGCCAGTGAGCAAGATCCGCGGTGCGCGGTCCGCGAACGAAACCCGGATGTCTCGGAGCTTCGAAACTGACCCGACCGGAGAGACTGAAGCTCCGCAATGCCTTAAGAACCGGTCCTAGCGAACCCGAAACGCCACTCGATTGAAAGGGAGCCCTATCGGAACGCCGCCGGCGTGGCTTCTGCCCGCGCATGTCTTAATTAAGCCGACTGCCGCCCGAATTTGGCACCAGTTAGATCGGTGAACGCCCCCTTGATGTTATGACCTCGTTTCGGATCTACCGCCACCCTTGAGATCTTTTATAGGGCCAAACGCGGCCCATTATTAACCCAATTGGCATAACCGACTGCCAGATTGGCACAACCATACAAAACGATGCTATACAGATGTCGCATTACAAGGCAACTATCTTTCTAATCAGCGGCCCGGCGCCGGCGGTGGTCGGGCGACGCTAGTGGCGCGTGGTTAGGTGCGGGAGAGGGGTCCGGGCTTCGCTGTGGCGGATGCGGCGCCCGAGCCGCCGCCGGCGCCCAGCAGATCGTGGCGCGCCTTTTCCAGGTGCGAGATCATGATGGCGACGCCCGCCTCGACATCGCGCCTGCGCAAGGCTTCGTAGAGTCGCTGGTGCTGGGCGTTATAGTCGCCGATCCTTTTCGCGGTCAGGATCTGGTTCTTCATGCGGCCCCATTGCGTGTGGCCGCGGACCTCGTTGATGTGCTGATAGAGCCACACCATCAGCGGGTTGTGGGTGCACTCGGCGAGGATAAGGTGAAACGCCTCGTCGGCCTCGGAAAAAGCTTCCCGGTCGGTGCCCGCCGCCTCCACGCGCCGCAACGCCTCGCCCACTCGATCGAGATCGTGCGCCGAGGCGTTCACCGCCGCCAAGCGAACGATGTGAGGCTCGATCGCCATGCGGACGTCGATAAGCTCGATCGGGCTGGTCACCTGGGCGATCGCGTTGCCGTCGGGCCCGGGGCGATGGTCGACGAAAGTTCCGCTGCCGATCCGCCGGGTTACGAGGCCCTTGGCCTCGAGCTGGCGCAAGGCCTCGCGCACGGTGCTGCGCGAGGCGCCGAAATGCTGGGCCAGGTCGCGCTCGGCGGGAAGGCGGGTCCCATCGGGGTAGGTGCCGTCGAGGATCGCTTCGTGCAGTCTTGCGGCAATGGCCGACGATCCGCCGGCCGCGGTTTTCGGCAGATCCGGCGCGCCGGTGCCATCCCGATCGGCCGGAGCCAAACCTAGCAGAGAGTCGCTAACCATTTTCATACCTTTGAAAATAAATGGTTCACATTTGGTTCTGAATATGCTGAACTAGACCCGTCACGTCAATAGCGTCACCTCCCGCCCGTGGGCGGAGAGCCAAGGCGCTGGAGTGATGCGGGATCGCAAGGATGCCGGGGATGAGGGAGCAGGGAAATCGGAGCCATCCGACGCAAATGGGCCGCGAGCTGCGGCTCGGTTCTCGATCGTCGCCGGCGGGTGCCAGGGCGGTGGTGAGGCCCGGACGTCAAAGCCAACAGAGATGGAATTGAACGGGGGAGTCCCAAACCATGACGGATCTTGAAGTACACGTAAGCGCGCCGGGACGCGCCGACCTGGTCAAGCAGGTGCGCGAGAAGATCAACGAGCTGGGCATCAGCTACATCTACTATCAGTTCGTTTCGGTCACCGGGCGGATCGTCGGCAAGGGCATCCCGGCCGATCATTGGGAACAGATCGCCGAGCGGGGCTTTCAGCTCGTCTATGGCTCGACCGCGAATCTCTTTACGGACCGGCACGGCCAATATATCGGCTATGGGCCGGAGGCCTCGGAACTGGTCGGCATTCCCGATCCCGAGACATTCGTTCAACTTCCCTGGGACAAGCGTGTCGCCCGGGTTTTCTGCACGTGCTTCCGCAACCGTGAGGAGCCGGAAAATCCCGGCGGCCATTTGACCTCGGATTGCCGAGGCAATCTGCGCATCGCGCACCAGCAATTCCAGGAGAAGTATGACGGCTTGCACCTGCGGGCCGGCACCGAACCGGAGATGATGTGGCTTAGAAAGGGCGAGGACGGCTTGCCGGACGGCGGCTTTTCCAAGCCGAACTGCTACCACATCGACCAGTTCGAAAGCTTGCGCCCGGTGTTCATGCGGGTGATCGAGTATGCGCGGGCCATGGGTTTCGACATGATCCAGGGCGACCACGAGGACGCGCCCGGCCAGCTCGAGCTCAACTGGATGTACGACGACGCTCTGCGCAACAGCGACCGTCTGACGACCTATCGCCAGATTTGCGCCCAGGTCGCCCGCGAGCACGGGCTCATCGCCTGCTTCATGTCGAAGCCCTTCATGGGTGTCTCGGCCTCGGGCTGCCACCACAACATTTCTCTCTGGCGCGGCGGCGAGGATCAGATCAACAAACTCGGTAACGAGACGCTTCCGGGCCTCGAAGGTACCTTCACCTACCAGAAGGGCGGCGAAAATCTGTTCCTGCCGGATCCCAACATCGACGCGCGCAAACCGGGGCCCGTCGGTCTCCAGTGCGTCGGCGGGGTGATAAAGAATCTGGCGGCCTTGACCTCCATCGGCTCGTCCACCGTCAACTCTTACCGGCGTCTATGGGACACCGGCTTCTGGGCGCCGGTCTTCGCCGATTGGGGCTATCAGAACCGGACCTGCGCCTTGCGGATATCCGCCCCGGGCCGCTTCGAGTACCGCTCGGTCGATAGCATGGTGAACCCCTACCTCATGGGCTCGGCACTTTTGAAGGCCTTCGAAGACGGCATGGATAACGATGTCGATCCGGGCGAGCCGGAAGAGCGCAACATCTACGAGGCCATGGAGGCCGGCAAGCAGGTCACTAAGCTGCCCATGTCCCTCGGTGAAGCCCTCGACGCCCTGTCGAAAAACGAGGTCATCAAATCGGCCATGCCGGATGAGATGTACCGGGTGTTCATGCACTACAAGGGCGACGAGTGGGAGAAGTTCAACCACACGGTCACGGAATGGGATCTCCAGACCTATTGGGATTGCCTGCCCTGACCGCTTGACGGGAGAGAGAGCCGAAATGTGTGGAATTGCAGGTGTGATCCACCGCACAGGGACCGCCGACATCGGGGGCGAGATGACCTCGATGCTGCTGTCCCTCAGGCACCGGGGTCCGGACTCGACGGGCTTCGCGGTCTATGGCCAGCCCAGATCCGATGACTATGTGATGCGCTTCAAGGTCGCCGAGCAGGAGGACCTGGCCACCGGCTTTCGTATCCACCAGGAGATCCGCGACCGCAAGACGGCGGTCGACGGCCGCCTGGCCGAGTTGGGCGCCGTGGTGCGCGAGGAGGATACGGCGACCGAGTACGCCTACCGCACCATCTTCGGGTTCGATGGGGACCTCCGGCGGCTGGCGGCCTATATCGAGGATCTCGAAGGGGTCGAGGTCCTCTCCTTGGGGCGCTCGCTCGAGCTGATCAAGGATCTGGGCGATGCGACGACGGTATCCGGGCAGTATCACCTGGCCGGCTTCGAGGGTACGCACGCCATCGGCCACACCCGCATGGCGACGGAATCCGACGTCGACATCCGCTCCGCCCACCCTTACTGGGCCTATCCCTACTGTGACATTTCGGTGGTCCATAACGGGCAGATCACGAACTATTGGCTTATGCGCCGCGAGATGGAACGGCGCGGGCACCGTTTCCTTTCCAGCTGCGATTCCGAGCTGTTGGCCGTCTACACCGCGGACAAGCTGACCAAGGGCTTCACCTTGGAGGACTCGCTGAGGCAGTCGATCGAGGAAATCGACGGGGTGTTCACCTATCTGGTGGCGACCGCCGACCAGCTGGGCATGGCCAAGGACACCATGGCAGCCAAGCCCATGGTGCTCTACGAGAGCGACGACCTCGTGGCGCTCGCCTCCGAGGAGGTCGCGATCCGCGCCTTGATCCCGGAAGAGATCGATACCTACGATCCCTATGACGAGGAGGTTCGGGTATGGCAGGCATGACGCGCGAGGGGCACGTCTCCCATGAAATGGGGATGCACACCGAGCAGCTCCGCGGCCGCACCCAGAAGGTATTCTTCGCGGCCGAGGAGGAAGAGCGGTTCGTCTATCCCTTCGCCTTCGACGTCGCCATCAACAAGCGCGCGGAGGTCGACGTCGCGGAGATGGACACCAAGTCCATCAACTTGAAGATCCGCGAGCTTATGTCCGAAGGCCACGGGACCATCGTGATCAAGAACCCGGGGGCCAAGCACTCGCTCGGGGTCGGCATCCTGAACCGGCTGAACCTGATCTTCGAGGGCAGCCTCGGCTACTTCGGCTGCGGTCTGATCGATGGGCCCAACGTTCGCATCCAGGGCCGCGTGGGCTGGTCGTGCGCCGAGAACATGATGGCCGGCACGCTGATCGTCGAGAAGAACGCCGGCTCCACCTTCGGCGCCGCGTTGCGCGGCGGCGATCTGGTGTGCAGGGGCAGCGTTGGCTCGCGCACCGGCATCGACATGAAGGGCGGCACCATCCTCGTCGGTGGTGACACGGGCGCCTTTTCCGGCTTCATGATGCAGCGCGGGCGCATGGTGGTCTGCGGCAATGCGGGCAAGAACCTGGGCGATTCGATGTATGACGGGACGATTTTCGTCGGCGGCGAGATCAAAGACCTCGGCGTCGATGCGGTGCCCGGCGAACTCAACGACCTGGATCGCCATTGGCTGACCCGCAAGCTCAAGCAATACGACCTGCTGCCGCAGGCGGGCGTCGACCATTTCCAGAAGATCGTCGCCGGCAAGCAGCTTTGGAACTACGACAACCTCGAGCCGACCGAAAAGAAGCTCGTGCTTTGAGGCCGTCGGGACAAGGAGGGTTCAACAATGCCAAACGGTGAAGCCGCACCCGACAGAACGCCGGCCGCGAAGGCGCCGCAGCGCAATACCAGCATCCTCGGCAAGAGTCGGATTTTCACGCCTGAGGTGATCGACGATATCCATATCAAGGCGGAGCTCGGCCGTTACCGCATGCGGGGCTTCTCGCTGTTCAAGAAGATCCCGCACTGGGACGACCTCACTTTCCTGCCGGGAACCTTGACGCGCTTTGTCATCGAGGGCTACCGCGAGAAGTGCGCGACCAAGACGGTGATCGGGCCGCGCGCCAAAAAGCCGATCGTGCTCGACATTCCGGTCTATATCACCGGCATGAGCTTCGGCGCGCTGAGTTACGAGGCCAAGACCGCGTTGGCGCGCGGGGCGACCATGGCGGGCAGCGCCACCTGTTCGGGCGAGGGCGGCATGATCCCCGACGAGCGCCGTTATTCGGTCAAGTGGTTCTATCAGAACATTCAGTCCCGCTATGGCTTCAACCCGCACCACCTGCGCCTGGCCGACGGCTGCGAGTTCTTCATCGGCCAGGGCTGCAAGGTGGGCCTCGGCGGGCATCTCATGGGCCAGAAGGTGACCGATCAGGTGGCCGAGATGCGCTCGCTCCCGGCCGGCATCGATCAGCGCTCGCCGGCCCGCCATCCGGACTGGCTGGGCCCCGACGACCTGGCGCTGAAGATCGAGGAGATCCGCGAGGCGACCGATGGGCAAATCCCCATCCAGCTCAAGTTGGGCGCGGCACGGGTCTACGACGATGTCCGCATGGCGGTGAAGACTGACCCGGATTCGATCTACATCGACGGCATGGAAGGCTCGACCGGGGCCGGGCCCCATCTGGCGACCGAGGAGACGGGCGTGCCAGGCATGGCGGCCATCCGCCAGGCGCGCCGCGCGATCGACGATCTCGGCAAGCGCGGCGAGATCACGCTGATCTATGCCGGCGGCATCCGCAACGGTGGCGATGTCGCCAAGGCCTTGGCGCTGGGGGCCGATGCGATTGCCATCGGCCATTCGGCGATGATGGCGCTCAACTGTAACAAGGACATTCCCGAGGCCGATTTCGAGACCGAGATAGGTGTGCCGGCGGGCTACTGCTACCACTGTCACACCGGGCGCTGCCCGGTCGGTGTGGCGACCCAGGATCCCGAGCTGCGCAAGCGCCTGGACCCGGACGAGGCCGCCGAGCGGGTCTACAACTTCCTCCACACGCTGACCATCGAGGCGCAGATGATGGCGCGCGCCTGCGGCAAGACCAACGTGCATTCGTTGGAGCCGGAGGATCTGGCGGCGCTGACCATGGAGGCCTCGGCGATCGCCGCCGTGCCGTTGGCCGGCACCGACTATACCGTCGGCGTTGCCGACTATCACCATCTCTAGGGAGGGACCGGACATGGCTGGTACGACCCACGACGCCGGCGGTGGCCAGGACATCGACCATTTTCTGAAAAGCGACGGCCTGGATTCGGCGCGCGAGAAGGACATCGGTCAGCACATCGGCTATCGCTACGACGTCAACCTGGTGCCCGACTACGAGCGCCTGACGCCGTTTTTGAAGGCCTACATGGAGACCATGGGCTGGGACGACCTCAATTGGCTCGAGGACGTACACATGGGCTACGAGGAGGGCCGGCCCGCGGTCTTCGACCGCAACATCAACGGCTGGGTGTCGGTGCCCGAGGATCTGCAGCTGCCCGACAACCAGCAGGACCGCGACATGATCGCGCGCGAATTGCTGCTGAAGTTCCAGATGTCCGACAAGCACCCGATGGTCGAGCTGATGGAGGCCTACCGCAAGTTTTAGGGAATGCGGGGAAATCACCATGACCGGCGGCGTGACGGTATTTGGCGCGGCCTACAGCGTCTACGTGAGAATCGTGCGGCTGGCCCTGGAAGAAAAGGGTGTGCCTTACCGATTGGTCGAGGTCGACATTTTCGCCGAAGATGGCCCGCCGGCGGATTATCTGAAGCGCCACCCCTTCGGCCGCATCCCGGCATTCGAACACGACGGCTTCGGGTTGTTCGAGGCCGCCGCGATTACCCGCTACATCGATGACGCCTTCGACGGCCCATCCCTCATGCCGCGAGATGTAAGATCACGGGCGCGGGTAAACCAGATCACCGGCCTGCTGGACAGCTACGCCTATCGCGCGATGGTCTGGGATGTGTTCGTCGAGCGGGTGAGCATACCGCGGGAAGACGGCGTGAGCGACGAAGCTAAGATCGCGGCCGGCATGCGGACGGCGGAGATTTGCCTATCGACGTTGCGCGACCTGATGGGCGATGGCGACTATCTGGTGGGCTCGCACCTTACGCTCGCCGATCTCCATGCGGTGCCCATCCTCGCGTACTTCCGCAGCGCACCGGAGGGCGAGGGCGCGCTGGCCCACCACCCGACCCTCGCGCGCTGGTGGGCGCAACTTGCAAAGCGCGCTAGCGTGCAGGCTATCCTTGACTAAAAGTCGCCTCAGACGGCCGGCGGGTCGGCCTGGCCGAACGCCCAATCGGGACGGAACCCCAACACCTTCACCTCGGCCGGCAGCGCCGTGTTGAACAAGGCGTTGTGCCAATAGGTTGCTTGGAATAGGGCCTCGTTCGCCGGCAGCTCGCGCACCGCGCAGGGTAGCTCATAGCGTTGCCGATACTGCTCGAAATCGAGCCGGCAGCAGCCGGCCGCGAGCAGGCTCTCGGCAAGTGGCGACTCCGCGCCGAAGAGCGCCGTCAGCTCGTCGTTGAAGGACGAGGGTTGCTGATAGTAACCGGCGGCGAGAAAGGTCAGGCCCGCCTTGTAGCGCTCCGCCGGATCGTGCGTGCGCCTGGCCATGTGCGCGAACCTGTCGGCGGTGGCCTCTAGGTCGGCGGGCAGGACGAGCACCGTGATGCGAGAGGCGTTCTCGTCGGCCAGGCGGACATGGGGACACATGCCTTCGCTCGGCCGCCCGCCCTCTTGGCGAACGGAGATTTGTCGCAGTCGGCACTGCCAGCCCAGAAAATGGTCGCGCAAAATCTGTTGGGCGGCTTCCAGGCGGACCACGGCGCCGCTTTCGGTGTCGCTCAAGGCGGCCTCGGGTCGACTTAGTCCTTATTCAGCT
>Ga0255057_10002084_pt1 | contig 10962 bp, 10 predicted proteins | sample Cases_109_6_MG_FD_189022 | JGI IMG/M metagenome (GOLD analysis project Ga0255057, IMG submission 189022) | Seawater microbial communities from Amundsen Gulf, Northwest Territories, Canada - Cases_109_6 | ecosystem: Environmental > Aquatic > Marine > Gulf | place: Canada: Northwest Territories... | reverse complement strand
GCCGGGCGGTCACGGTCGATCTGAACCCGCCCGATGCGGTGGTCTCGGCCTTCTTTGCGCCATTCTCTGCGCGTTTGGAATTTTGTGCGGGCGATATCCGCGACGCGGACTTCTGGAACGGCATCGCGAGGGACTTTGCCGTGAGCCATCTGGTGCATGGCGCGGCCGTCACCTCGATCAACCGCATGACCATCCAGGAGGATGGCTCGGCCGACATGGCCGGCGCCCTGCCGGCCCTCGACGTGAACATCATGGGCACGCTCAGGGTGCTTGCCTGGGCGGCCCGCCAGCCGAACCTGCGGCGCTGCGTCACCGTCTCCTCCGGCTCGGTCTATGGGCCGCGAGGCCCTTCGCCGCTGCCCGAGGACATCGCGGTCGAGCCGGACGGCCTCTACGGCATTTCGAAATACGTCGGCGAGCTTTACACCGGACAAGCAGCCCGGCAGTTCGCCCTGCCGGCGCTCGCCGTGCGCCTCTCGGGGGTCTATGGGCCGCTCGACCGGGACACCGGCGTACGCGCCGTACCCTCGACGCCAGGCACACTCCTGCGCGCCGCCTTGGCCGGGGAGGCGCTTCGCCTGTCGGGCCTCGAGGCGCGCGGCGACTACATCCAGGCCGGCGATGTTGGCCGTGCGATCGTGGCGCTGCTCGATTGTGCTTCGCCCAGCCACGGGATCTACAACATCGCCTACGGCGAGACCGCGAGCCTGCGGGAGCTGGCCGACCTGGTCACCCGTTTGGTGCCTGGCGCGACATGGCGGGACGCCGAGCCGGAGGCGGCGCATCTTTCACTTGAAGCTCACCCGGCGGGCGGGCGCTGGGGCGCCTACGATATCTCCCGGCTCAGGCAGGACTGCGGCTGGCGCCCCCGGCCCCTCGAAGAGGCGGTTGCCGAGTACCGCGATTGGCTGCGAACCTATCCCTATTGAGCGGCGGACCGAGACGGAGAGAAAATCCATGACGCAAGCTTGCCCGGCCACCGTCGGCCAGCGCCTGGACGAGATCGAAACCCCGGCGCTGCTGGTCGACCTCGACGCCTACGAACGCAATCTGAAACGCATGGCGAGTGCGCTCGAGGGCCGGGCGGTGCGCCTGCGGCCCCACGCCAAGACCCACAAGTCGCCGGAGATCGCGGTGCAGCAGATGGCCCATGGCGCGGTCGGCGTGTGCTGCCAGAAGGTGGGCGAGGCGGAAGTCCTGGTGGCCGGCGGCGTGCCCGACGTTATGGTCAGCAATCAGGTGGTGGGGGGAAGCAAGATCGCGCGCCTGGCGGCGCTCGCCGGCCAGGCCCGTCTCGCGGTCTGCGTCGACGACGGGCGCAATGTCGCGGAGCTGAGCGCGGCGGCCGCAGCAGTCGGTGCGGCCGGTGTCACGCTCGGCGTGCTGGTCGAGATCGAGGTCGGCTGCGAGCGATGCGGGGTTGCGCCGGGAGAGCCGGCCCGGGTTCTCGCCGCCCAGGTGGCGGAGAGCCCCGGTCTCGAGTTCGTCGGCCTCCAGGCCTATCACGGCAACGCTCAGCACATCCGGACGGTAGAAGAGCGGCGGGCCGCGGTGCGCCGGGCCGCCGACCTCGCCGCCGAGACCGCCGAGCTGCTCGCCCGCGCCGGCCTGGCCTGTCCGGTGATTAGCGGCGGCGGCACCGGCACATTGCCGTTCGATCTGGAAGCCGGCGTTCTCACCGAACTGCAGGCCGGCTCCTACATCTTCCTGGACGCCGACTATGCCCGCAACGAGACGGCGGAGACCCTGCCGGGCGGCGGCTTCGAGCACAGCCTCTTCGTGCTGACGACGGTGATGAGTCTGCCACGGCCGGGGCGGGCCGTGACCGACGCCGGGCTGAAGGCGCTCGCCTTCGATTCCGGCCCGCCGGCCGTGTGGCGACGGGAGGGGGTGCGTTACACCGGCCCGTCGGATGAGCACGGCACCCTCGAGGCGGCCAAAGACGCGTCGCTCGGCTACGGCGAGAAGCTGCTGCTGGTGCCGGGCCATTGCGACCCGACGGTCAACCTCTACGACTGGTATGTCGGCATAAGGGGTAAGCGCGTGGAGCGGGTCTGGCCGGTGGCCGCGAGAGGTGCCGTGGCTTAGTCCAGGTGCCGCGCCAGGAAGTCCAACGTCCGTTGGCGGGCGAGGGCGGCGGCGTCGGGATTGTAGTCCGGTCGGGGCACGCAGTTGAAGCCATGCCCGGCGTCGTAGGTGAAGATCGGGACATCGGGGTGCAGCGCGCCGATCTCCACCACATGCTCGTTCGGGATGATCGGGTCGCGCTCGCCGAAATGGAGCTGCACCGGACAGTTCGGCTTCTCGGCCCGGTGTTCGTGGATTTGGCCGCCGTAGTAACCGACCGCCGCAGCGACATGGAGGCGGCAGGCGGCCAGCCAGGCCAGCGACCCGCCCCAGCAGTAGCCCACCACGCCTGCGACTCCTGGGCCGGATCCGGTCCGGACGTGCTCCACCGCCGCGCTCACGTCCAGCATGACCGCCTCCCAGGCCAGCGCCGTGCGCAGCGCCCGCCCACGGGTGGTGTCGTCGGCCGTATAGGTCAGCTCGACGCCGCGCTCGATCCGGTCGAACAGCGCCGGCGCGATGGTCAGATAACCCTTGGCGGCGAAGCCGTCGGCGACGTCGCGGATGTGGGCGGTGACGCCGAAGATCTCCTGACAGATCACCAGGCCGGCCCTGGCCGGGCCGTCCGGCCGCGCGAGATAGTCACCGAGCTCGTGCCCGTCGCTCGCGGTGAGGGTTATCGATTCGCCCACGGGTAGCCCTCGGTTTTCACGTTCGGACGGGAAGTCTCTCACACGTTGAAGCGGAAGTGAAAGACGTCGCCGTCGCGCACCACGTAGTCGCGGCCCTCGACCCGCATCTTGCCGGCCTCCTTGGCGCCCTGCTCGCCGCCGAAAGCGATAAAGTCGTCGCCGGCGATGGTCTCGGCCCGAATAAAACCCCGCTCGAAGTCGCTGTGTATTTCTCCCGCCGCCTGGGGCGCGCGGGCGCCGCGGCGCACGGTCCAGGCGTGCGCCTGCTTGGGGCCGGCGGTGAAGAAGGTGATGAGGTCGAGCAGCTCGTAGCCGGCGTGGATGACCCGCGCCAGCCCGGTCTCGTGGAGCCCCAGGCTTTCCAGGAACTCGGCCTCCTCCCCGGCGTCGCTCAAGAGGGCGAGCTCTGCCTCGATCGCCGCCGAGACCACCACGAAGCCGGCGCCGTGCTCGGCCGCCCGCGCGGCCAATCGCTTGGAATGGGCATTGCCTTCGGCCGCGGAAGCCTCGTCGACGTTGGCTACGTAGAGCACCGGCTTGGCGGTCAAGAGGTGGAGCGCACGGAACTGCCGGCGCTGGTCCTTGGTCACGGCGACGTGGCGGGCCGGCCGGCCGGCGGCGAGCGCCTCGTAGACGGCCTCCAGCACGGGCAGGCGTGCCTTGGCCTCCTTGTCGCCGCCGCGCGCGCGCTTGGCCGCGGACTCGCGCTGCCGCTCGACGCTTTCCAGGTCGGCGATCAGCAGCTCAGTCTCCACGGTCTCGGCGTCGCGGATCGGGTCGACGCTCGCCTCGACATGGGTCACGTCGCCTTCGAAGCAGCGCAGAACATGGGCGATGGCGTCGACCTCGCGGATGTTCGCGAGGAACTTGTTGCCGAGCCCCTCGCCTTTGGAGGCGCCGCGCACCAGGCCGGCGATATCGACGAACTCCAAAAACGTGGGCGTAGACTTTGGCGATTTGGCGGCCGTGGTGATGCGCACCAGCCGCCTGTCGGGCACCGGCACCCGGCCCACGTTGGGCTCGATGGTGCAGAACGGGAAATTAGCCGCCGCCGCGGCCGCGGTTTCGGTCACCGCGTTGAACAGGGTGGACTTGCCCACGTTGGGCAGGCCGACGATGCCGCAGGTGAAGCCCATGTCAGTCGGTCGTCTCGGCGTCTTCGGGGGCGGCGGACGGTGCCTCTTCTGTAGCCTCTGGCGGCGGCGGCGGCTTCGGCGGCGGCTTCGGTGGCGCCATCAGAAAGGCGATCCGCGACATGAAGGCCCCGTCGTCGCCGGCGATCAGCTTCGGCAGTTCGCCGGCCACCGCGTCGATCAGCTTATCGACCGTCATTACCTCGTCTTTGGAAAAGTCCTTGAGCACGTGGGGATGCACCAGATCCTTGTGGCCGGGATGACCGACGCCGAGACGAACCCGGCGATAGTCCTGACCGATATGGGCGTCGATCGAGCGCAGGCCGTTATGCCCGCCGGGACCGCCGCCCCGCTTCACCTTGACCTTGCCGAAGCGCAGGTCGATCTCGTCGTGAAACACCAGCAACGCCTCGGGCTCGAGCTTGTAGAAGCGCAAGGCCTCGCCGACCGAGCGGCCGGACTCGTTCATGTAGGTCTCCGGCTTGAGGGCCAGCAGCTTCAGCCCGGACATACGGCCTTCGGCCGCCTGACCCTGAAAGCGGCCGCGCCAGGGGCCGAAGCCATGGCGGCGGACGATTTCGTCCACCGCCATGTAGCCGATGTTGTGCCGGTTGCCGACATAGCGGGAGCCCGGGTTGCCCAGGCCGACGAGCAAAAGCATGGCTGTGTCCCGAAGGCGCCGCGCGAGCGCGGTTGCCTCGGTCCTACTCCTCGGATTTTTCTTCCTCGCCTTCGGCTTCCTCGCCCGGTTCGATGGGCACGCCCTCGGCGTCCACCTCGAAGCCCTCTTCCAGCTCTTCTTCGGCCTCGGCTTCCTCGGCCGCCTCTTCCTTGACCACGCTGGGCGCGGCCACGGAGGCGACGGTGAAGTCGCGGTCGGTGATCGTCGGCGTCACGCCCTCGGGCAGGTCGATCTGGCTGATATGCACCGAATCGCCGATGTCGAGGCCGGTCAGGTCGATCTCGATCTCGTTGGGGATGGCGTCGGCCCGGCAAGAAAGCTCGAGGGTGTAGCGGACCACGTTCAAGACGCCGCCGCGTTTGATGCCCGGCGATTCCTCGTCGTTGATGAAGTTGCAGGGCACATCGACCACCACGACCGTCGACGTGCTCACCCGTAGGAAATCGATGTGCAGCGGCTTTTCGCTCACCGGATGGAGCTGTAGGTCGCGGGCCAGTACGCGCTCGTTTCCGCCGCTCACCTTGACGTCGAACAGGGTGGTGAAGAAGCCGCCGCCGCGGATCTCGCGATGCACCTCCTGCGGGTCCAGGGTGACCATGACGGGGGCTTTCTTGGCGCCATAAATGACGCCCGGGATGCGGCCTTCGCGGCGTGCGGCGCGGGCGGCCCCCTTCCCAGCCCCCTCCTTCGGCTCTGCCGCCAGCGTGTGGATATCGTCCATTGTCTTCTGCTCCTATTGATCGGGTTCTGCGGGCGGGTCCTTGCCCGCCCTCGTTATCGGCCCGGCCTCCAGGGGTGCCGGCGCCGACTTCGCTCGGAATTATGGTTTTTGGACGAGGCTCAATCGAACAGGCTCGAGACCGACCTTTCGTCGCTGATCCGGCTCATGGCCTCGCCCAAAAGCGGCGCGATTGTAAGCTGTCGGATATTGTGTGCAACCCTAACCGCTTCGGTCGCCTGAATGCTATCGGTCATCACCAGCTCGTCGATCGGCGAAGAGGTGACCCGGGCAACCGCGCCGCCCGACAGCACGCCGTGGGTGACGTAGGCGCTCACCGCCGTGGCGCCCGCGTCCATCAGGGCGACCGCGGCGTTGCACAGGGTCCCGGCGGAATCGACGATGTCGTCGACCAGGATGCAGCGCGTGTCTTTCACATCGCCGATAATGTTCATGACCTCCGACACGCCGGCGCGCTCGCGCCGCTTGTCGATGATCGCCAGATCGGCATTGATCCGCTTGGCGAGGGCCCGCGCCCGCACCACGCCGCCGACATCGGGCGAGACGACGGTCAGGGTCTGGTTGTTGCAGCGCTCCTCGATGTCCTTGATGAACACCGGCGCGGCGAAGAGGTTGTCGGTCGGGATGTCGAAGAAGCCTTGGATCTGGCCGGCGTGCAGGTCCAGCGTGAGCACCCGGTCGGCCCCGGCGGAGGTGATCAGGTTGGCCACCAGCTTGGCCGAGATCGGCGTGCGCGGCCCTGACTTGCGGTCTTGCCGGGCGTAGCCGTAGTAGGGGATGACCGCCGTGGTGCGCCGCGCCGAGCCGCGCTTCAGGGCGTCCATCGCCACCAGCAGCTCCATCAGGTTGTCGTTGGCCGGATAGGAGGTCGACTGGATGACGAAAAGGTCCTCGCCGCGCACGTTCTCCTGGATCTCGACGAAGACCTCCATGTCGGAGAAGCGGCGCACGCTGGCCTTGGTCAACGGCAGGTTGAGGTAGGCGGAGATGGCCTCGGCCAAAGGCCGATTAGAGTTGCCAGTCAGGATCTTCACAACAGTTCCCCGACCCTGCTACGAAGCGAACGGCGACCGCCAGCCAAACCCTGAATTTCTCTCAAGAATCCCCCCTGAGGCATCCTTCCGGGCTTGAGGCGGGCGGACTGTATCAACGTGCCCCGGTTCTGTAAACGTCCTTTGCCGCTCTCGTCGGACCCTGTCCACGAGCCAAGCCCGTCACATGAAAACGCAGGTCGCCAGCAGCCCCAGCACGAGGAAGATCGAGAAGAGGATGACATACGGCATGGGCTTGGGCGACGCCCTCCTTACACGGCGACGAGATCGAGCGGCGCGCGCGATAGGGGCTCGGCCCCGGCGTCGCCGATCAGGCTGGTGCGGCCGAGCGACATGGCGAGCCCCGCCTCGCTGTCGAAGATGATCATGTGGCAGAAAAACACCATGCCGGGGGTAACCTCGACCGGATTGTCCTGGTAGAGCATGGGCCAATCCATCCAGTTCGGCGCGAAGGTCGTGCCGAGCGAATAGCCGCAGGCGTTCATCCGGTGGGCCTGATAGCCGGCCCGGTCGACCACCCCGGCGTGGGCCGCGAAGCCGTCGCCGACCCGGCCGCCGGGCACGAGGGCGGCTTCGGTGGCTAGCAGAGCGTCCTGGGCGACCGCGTGCATCTCGCGCTGCCTTGCCGGGACCTCGCCGACGACGAAGGTGCCCATCATGGCGGCGTGGTAGTGCCGGTAGGCGCCGGCCCATTCCAGGGTCAACTGATCCTGGGAATCGAGGTTGCGGCGGCCCGTGAAATAGCGGCAGAGCAGGGCGCCCGGCCCCGAGCCGATGATGAATTCGTTGCCCGGATCGTCGCCGCCGCCGCGGAATATGGCGCCGTGCATGGCCGCCAGGATGTCGCCCTCGAAGGCGCCGGCGGCGGTCAGCTCCACGGCCTGGTCGTAGGCCGCGTCGGCGAGCTCCGCGGCGCGGCGCACATAGGCGACTTCTGCGGCGGACTTCACCAGGCGCTGGCGGCTCACCAGCAAAGAGGCGTCCTCCAGTGCGCCGAAGCCCTCCAGCGCCGCCTCCAGCCGCTTGCCGTTACGCGCCGTCAGGCCATAGGCCTCGTACTCCACTCCAAATCGTCCGCCGGAAAGCCCTAGCTCGGCGAGGATATCTCTGAGTTCTGCCGCCGGGTTGGCCTCGGGCCCGTCGACCCAGACGCGGACGTCTTCGACCACCGAGGTCTCCCGGGCCTGGCGCAGGTCGGGTGCGCGGGTGAGCAGCATCATGCGGCCGTCCGCCGTCAGCACCAGGCATTGAAAGAACACGTAACCGAAGGTGTCGTAGCCGGTCAGGTAATACATCGATTCCTGGCGGAACATGAGCAGGGCGTCCAGGCCCTCCTCGGCCATCGTCTTACAGGCTTTGGCCCGGCGCCCGGCCAGTTCGTCCGTGGTGAAATGCAGGGCCATGGGTCTCAGGCCTCCAATGAAATGGCGGAAAGCAGGCGGCCGTATGCCTGTTCGCCATGAAGGCAGGCGCGGCGGTAGCTGAAGAAGCGGGTGGGATCGGCGCAGGTGTCGGCCGTGAGGCTCTCGACCTGTTGGATGCCTGCCCGGGCGAGGCGGCGCGCAACATAGCCCTTCAAGTCGAACAGGAAGTGCCCGTCACGCGGCGCGGCCTGGAAGAAGTCGCCGTTGGCGGGGTCCTGATCGAGGAAGGGGGCAGGGAACTCCGGGCCGACTTCGTAAGAGGGCTGCTCAATCGCCGGGCCGACGGCGGCCAGCGTCGACTCCACGCCGGCGCCGAGCCGTTGCATGGCGGTCAGGGTCGCTTCGAGGACGCCGTCGAGGGCGCCGCGCCAGCCGGCATGGGCCGCCGCCACCACGCCGGCCTCGCGGTCGGCAAACAGCACCGGCACGCAGTCGGCGGTGAGGATGCCGAGGGCGAGCCCCGTCGTCTTGGTCACCAGGGCGTCGACCTTCGGCCGTTCCTCGGCCGGCCAGGGCGCCTCGGCCAGCGCCGCCCGGTTCGAGTGCACTTGATAGACGGTGGCCAGCCGGTCAGCCGCCAGGCCCAGATGCGCCAGGGCGCGGGTACGGTTCTCGGCGACGCTATCGAGATCGTCGCCGGAGCCCAGGCCGCAGTTGAGGGAGGCGTAGAGGCCTTCGCTCACGCCGCCTTCGCGGGTGAAGAAGCCGTGGCGGATGCCCGGCAGGGCGGAAAGGGAGTCGGAAGTCAGCATGGCGCGGCGCAGTCTACAGAGGCTTCTCGCGTCATGGGAAGCCCGCTCTCAAGCGAAGCCGGAGGGCGGCCCGAAGCCGTCTTGGGTGAGCGCCAGGACCCGGAACAGCTCGCCCATTTGATCCGGCGCGGTCAGGCGCAGGCGCGCGGCGCGGATGTCCTCGCGTTGCGGCGGCGTCGCCTGTTCCATCAAGCGTGCGGCCCGTGCCGCGATGCCGAGCCGCTCCAGGAACGCTCCCTGGGCGGCCGGTCCGTAGGCCGCCGCGCCGGCCTCGCGCGCCGCGAAGGCGAGCGCGGCGAAGTCGACATGGCAGGTCAGGTCCGCCGTGCCCGGGTCGCACAGCACGTCGTGGGGGGCGTGACGGCGCACCGCCTGCAGGGTTTCGCCGAGGGCGCTCGTTTCGTGGCCGTAGTCGATGATGAGCGCGGCCCCGCCCTGGGACTGCAGGCGCCGCCCGATAGCACGCGCGATCTCCTGGCTGGCCGGCGAGACCTCGAACACTTGCTCCACCGGCGCGTCGCGCAGGGACTCCGGCACGAGGGCCTCGAGCGCCGGGTCCGGCGGCGAGACGGCGAAGGAGAGGGCCTCGCTCTCCTCTGCCAAAGCTACCGATCGTTCGCCCCAGCCGTCGGCTTGCCTGACCAGTTGGCGCACCGGCAGGGCGTCGAAGAACTCGTTGGCGATCAGCAGCAGGGGCAGCTCGGGCACGCCGGCCAGGGTCTCGTGCCAGGTCGCATCGGCGTCCCGCAGGGCTTCCCCTTGCCGGGCCTTGAGGGCCGGACTCGCCTCGACCAGATGGACCTGCAAGGCCGCGGCGAAGGCCGGTTCCTGGCGCGCGGCGCGCAACGCATCGGCCATCAGCGTGCCGCGGCCGGGTCCCAGTTCCACCAGCGCGACCTGGGCTGGTGCGCCCAGTCTCTGCCAGGTGTCGGCGCACCAGAGGCCGATCAGCTCGCCGAACATCTGGCTGATCTCCGGCGCGGTGATGAAGTCGCCGCCCGCGCCCAAGGGATCGCGGCCCATGTAATAGCCATGCGCGGGGTCGGTGAGGGCCGCGGCCATATACTCGGCGACGCTGAGAGGACCGTCTTCTGCTATCCGCTGGGCGATCCTCTGCGCGAGCGTCAGGGCGAGTGGCGCCGGCTCGTCGGCGCTCACTGGTGCGACCGCTTCGCGCGGTAACCCCAGGCGATCAGAATCACGCCGGCTATGATCAAGGGAAACGACAACACCTGCCCCATCGTGGTGAACCCCAGGAGGAAGCCCAGGTGGGCGTCGGGCTCCCGGAAGAATTCGACAATGATGCGCGCCAGCCCATAGCCCGCGAGAAAGGCGCCGCCGATGGCGCCGGGCCGCTCCAACCAGCCGCGGCGGACCAGGAGGTAGAGCAAGAGGAAGAGGACGATCCCCTCCAGGCCTGCTTCATAGAGCTGGCTCGGGTGGCGGGGGATCTGCTCGGGGTCGCGCGGGAAAACCATGGCCCAGGGGACATCGGCGGCCCGCCCGTAGAGCTCGCCGTTGACGAAGTTCGCCAGGCGGCCGAGGAACAGGCCGATCGGCACAGCGCAAGCCACCAGATCTCCCAAGGACAGCCAGGAGATTCCGCGCTTCCGGGCGAACAGGATGATCGCCAGAATGACGCCGGCGGCGCCGCCGTGAAAGCTCATGCCGCCCTGCCAGATCACTAGGATCTCGAGCGGATTCGCGAGGAAGAACGCCGGTTTGTAGAACAGCACGTAGCCGAGCCGCCCGCCGAGCACCACGCCCAGCGTCGCCCACAGCAGAAAGTCGTCGAATTGATCCGGGTCGACGGCGTTGGGCGGCCGCTCAGCCAGACGCCGGCAGTAGCGCCAGGCGGCGATCAGGCCGACGATGTAGGCGAGCGAATACCAGCGAATCGCCAGGGGCCCGAGCGCCACGGCGATCGGGTCGATGTCCGGGAAAGGAAGAACCAGAAGCATGTAGCGCGCCTGCGAAGCGATTCTAGCCCCTTATAGTGGCCCCACGCCTCGGCGAGCAAGGCGTGGATGTAATCCCCGGAGGCTTGCCCAGTAACGATTTCGACAGCCCGCCGGCCAAGCGTGCTATAGACGAACTTGCGCGACGAAGGCTGGGAGGCTCGCCATGCAGACACAGAACAAGCTCCTCGACGATCTGGCACGCGTCGCCAGTGGCGCCATCGGCGTGGCCGCCGGCATGCGCGAGGAGGTGGAGGCGCGCCTGCGCGACCAGTTCGAGCGCGTGCTCGGGCGCATGGACCTCGTGAGCCGCGAGGAGTTCGAAGCGGTGCGCGCCATGGCGATCAAGGCCCGTGAGGAGCAAGAAATCCTGAGCGAACGGGTCGCTGCTCTGGAGGCGGCCCTGGAAACGACCCCGAAAGGCGCTGCCAAGGGCGGAACGAAGGCGAGGAAACCCGCCGCG
>Ga0255057_10002082_pt1 | contig 10975 bp, 12 predicted proteins | sample Cases_109_6_MG_FD_189022 | JGI IMG/M metagenome (GOLD analysis project Ga0255057, IMG submission 189022) | Seawater microbial communities from Amundsen Gulf, Northwest Territories, Canada - Cases_109_6 | ecosystem: Environmental > Aquatic > Marine > Gulf | place: Canada: Northwest Territories... | reverse complement strand
CCCCCCAACCCTTTCGTCGGCAGCAGGCGTCCCCCCTGGGACGCCCTAAGACTCCAGACAGACCGTCTTCAAGAGGTCCAGCTCGTCCAAGACCTTGCCGGCGCCCAGAGCCACACACGAGAGGGGGTCCTCGGCCAAGCTCACCTTGAGGTGCGTCTCTAGGCCGATGAGGGTATCGAGGCCTTGGAGGAGGGCTCCGCCGCCGGTCATGACGATCCCGCGCTCGGCGATGTCCGCCGCCAATTCCGGGGGGGTCCGTTCCAGGGCGGTCTTCACCGCATCGACGATGGCGTAAATGGGATCGTGCAGCGCTTCCCGAATGTCGCTGTCGGTGATCGTAATGGTCTTGGGAATCCCGTCCATCAGATCCCGCCCCTTGATATCCATCCTTCGCGGTTCATCGAAGGGATACGCCGACCCGGCCTGGATCTTGATGTTCTCCGAGGTCCGCTCCCCCACCAGGAGGTTAAACTTCCGCTTCAGGTACTGAATGATGGCTTCATCCATCTCGTCGCCGGCGATGCGGATGGACTGACTGTAAACGATCCCGGAGAGGGAGATCACCGCGACCTCAGTGGTCCCACCACCAATGTCAACGATCATATTCCCCATAGGCTCCTGCACCGGAAGACCCGCCCCGATAGCGGCCGCCATGGGCTCTTCAATAAGATAGACCTCACGGGCTCCCGCCTGCTCTGCCGAGTCGCGAATAGCGCGCTTCTCCACTTGGGTAATCCCGGAGGGGATACCGACCACCATCCGGGGCCGGACGAGCGCTTTCCGGTTGTGGATCCTGACGACGAACGCCCGGATCATTTGCTCCGTCGTATCAAAATCGGCGATCACGCCATCCTGGAGGGGCCGGATGGCGACGATGGAAGCCGGGGTCCGGCCCACCATTTCCTTCGCCTCCTTTCCCACTTTCAGGACCTGGCTCGTCCCCTTCTTTATCGCCACCACCGAAGGCTCGGAGAGGACAATCCCCTTCCCGCGGACGTAGATGAGCGTGTTGGCGGTCCCGAGGTCGATGGCAAGGTCGCTGCAAAACATGCCGTAGAACCAATCCATCAGCATAGGTTCTGCTCCTTTCCCCTACCGCGCGATGATCCCCTCGCGCCCCAATGTCGATAGATGACTAACATACCTGGCCTGCGAAAACAAGGATGTTTTCAGCATTTGTGGCGCCGGCGAAGCAAAAAAGGGTTGCGGGTCGACCGAACATTTGGGTATCCTTTTTACCGACGGATAGCCTCTGCAGAGGAGCAACCATGCTTCGCACCATGCGCGATAATTTGAAGTCTCTGAGCATCACGCTCTGGCTGGTGATTGCCGCCTTCATCGTGTCCATCTTCGTCGTCTACGGGATGCAATCTGCCGGTCCCGGCGCCGGCAGCAAAACTGGGGCGGCCGCCACTGTTAACGGAGAACGCATCTCCTGGCAGGAGTTTCAACAGGCCTACCGCCAGCAGGTGACCACCCTCCGCCGGATCTACGGCGATCAGTGGAATGAGGAGCTAATCCGAGACCTGGGGATTCGCCGCCAGGTCTTGGATGGCCTCATTACCTCTCGGCTCCTCCTCCAAGAGGCAGAGCGGTATGGGCTCACCGTTTCCCGTGAGGAGTTGGCCGCCGCTGTCATGAATAACCCCCTGTTCGCCGAAGAGGGAAAATTCAACCGAGCCCGCTATCGCGGACTGCTGGAGGCCAATCGTCTGACACCGGAGCGATACGAAGAAAGTGTTCGCCAGTCGGTTCTCCGCGAGAAGCTGGCCACCCTCATTCAGGCGTCCGCCAAGGTCTCGGAGGCCGAGGCATGGGAGTCCTTCCGGGCTGCCAAGGAGAAGGTCCGTGTGGCCTACGTCAGCCTCCCTCGGTCCGAGGAGAACAGGGCCCGCCTCGAAAAGCTCCAGACACGGGCTAGCCAGAAGGGGGCCTCCGTTGAGAAACTCTTGCAAAATTCAGGCCTGAAGCCAAAAAAGCCAAAATCCTTCGCCTTGGGCGAGGCCGTGGAGGAGGTAGACCCCTCGGATAGTCGGGCATTCCACCTGGCCATCCTCCGTTTGAAAGAGGGAGACATCAGCCCAGTGATCGAGGGACAAAAGTCCCTCTTCCTGATTCGCCTCTTGGATCGGGAGGTCGCGACTCGAGAGGCATTTGAAAACGAAAAGGCCACCTGGATGCAACAGCTCTTGGCAGAGAAGCGGCGGTGGATTTGGGCGAGCTGGATAGAGAACCTGAAGGGGCAGGCCCGGATCGACATCTCAAGCGAGGTGACCTAGCTCCGTCGCTTGGAGTTGGTATGCCTTACGTGTATTACGCTGATGACGGTTCGATCCAGGGTTTTTCCAAAGAGCGCTCGGACATCCCACTCGGGCTCCACTGTGCTTCCATCTCCCAAGAGGGCTTCGAGATGCTCTCGGCCATCCCGAATGGCTTTAAGATGAACGTGGAAACGCGGACCTTGAAAGCTCAAACGGTCTCCGACCGCGAAGACTGGATTCTTTGGATCCCCGTGGTCCTCAACCACCGATACTGTGACGGAGAGTTCATCCCCCTCCTCAGAGAGCCAACGCCATTCGAGGAATGGGTCCGGGGGAGGATAAAGGTAAGCTAAAGGGAAGAAAAGAAGTAAGGTGAAATGTAATTTCACCTCACGAGAAAGACTCCCAAGACGACGAAGCAGGCGCCCAGTAGGCACGCGCCCTCACCTACCACCTCCGTCTGCGTCGGCCTTGTTCATGCGATCTCCGGGGAGGTGAACGCTTCCAGGTCTGTTCGCTCCGCACCCGCCTTTACCAGACGGTCGAGGTCCAGCGTCATCTCCGCTCTTCCGATGTCATCCATCGTCGCCCGGGTGGCTGGATGGCGGGGGACAAAAAGGGTGCAGCAGTCCTGATCCGGCTGGATGGAGATCTCATAGGTCCCGATCTCCTTGGCTTGCTCCGTGATTTCCTCTTTGTCCATCCCGATCAGGGGGCGGAACAGGGGGAGTTTTACGGCCTCCTCGATCACCGTGAGGTTCTCCAGGGTCTGAGAAGCCACCTGCCCCAGGCTCTCGCCCGTGACCAGTGCCTTTGCCCCCTCCAGACTAGCCAGATGCTCGGCGATCCGGGCCATGAGCCGCCGGTAGAGGAGCACCCGGTATGGGGCAGGGGTATTCACCACCACCTCCTGCTGGGCCTCACCAAAGGGGACTAGGTAGAGTCGAGAAGTGTATTGATAGCGGGTGAGGAGCTTGACAATTTCCCTGGCCTTCTCCTGGGTCCGACGATCCAGGAAGGGGGCCCCGTGAAAGTGGACAAAGCTCACCTGACACCCTCGGCGCATCATTCGATAGGCGGCTACGGGGGAATCTATCCCACCGGAAAGGAGTGCGATGACCCGCCCCGCCACCCCAACCGGAAGCCCACCTGGCCCGCGAACCTTTTCGAGATAGATGAATGCCTCCTTCGGCAGAATATCAACAAAGAGCGTGAGTTCAGGGTTTTTCAAGTCGACCCTGGCCGGGAAGCGCTCTAGAACAAAGGTTCCCAAAATTTCGTTGAGTTGTGGAGAGGTGAGGGGAAAGGTCTTGTAGGCCCGGCGCGCGGTCACCCTGAAGGTTTGAAAGGGCCGCCCGGCAAGGGCCTTGGCGGCCGTGTTTTTCAGCGCCTCGAGGTCTAAGTCACACCGAAGGGCCGAACAACAGTTGGCCACTCCAAAAACCCGCCGAACCCGCTCCGCAACCTCCTGGGCTGCGTTCTCTCCGGCAAGCTCGAGCAGAACGCGGCCCGGGAGCTTCTGGATACGTCTTACGGGGAAATCGGCAGTGGCCCTTTTCAGGTTGCGGACAAGTTGGTTGACAAAGAAAGGCCGATTCCTCGCCTTAAGTGCGATCTCGTGGTAATGCACCAAGAGCACCGTCATGGCAAGCCTAGAAAGTACACGTGATCCGACAAGCGCTTATGAAGGCCAAGGATTCCCAGAGTCAAGTGAAGGAAGGGAGATATGATGCTTCGTCTACCACAAGTTACCGCAAAGATCAAGTTTGGGTCGAGTGGCCGTGTGGGGCTGTTCGCTCGGATTCGGCATCCCTGCGGAATATTGTCCCGATCAACCCATGCATTCTTTCCGCTAAACCGACCGATTTCCCCTGCAAGGAGGGCCGTCCAGGAGAAAGGGGTCTAGAGGCGTTTCCGGGAAGGAAGACAAGAATCCAAGGGCTGAGGCAGCGAGTGGAGTTCCTGCTCAGTGCTCGGGTTTCGGCGCCATAAAAACTAAAACGACGAGACGACCTGGTCCGAGATTGACCACTCCATGCTCCACTCCCGCGGGGGCTAGGATCGCGGTGGCCACCCCCAGATCCCGCTCCTCCTCCCCCACACGGAACCGCCCCTGCCCTTCCAGGACGACATATACCTTATCGGAGTCGGAATGGGAATGAGGTTTCTGGATTTGCCCCGGCTCGAAGCAGTACAGATCACAGAAGAAACGACCGGTCTCAAAAAGACCGGTCTTGACCATTTTCTCTGGGGAAAAACGCCGCTGCTCTTCCAGCTTTGCCCAGTCCATGGCCCACCTTGAGAATAGCTGTCACCAGTATTCAAAGATATTCTGAAGCTGACTGCTGACCGCCGACGGCTGATAGCTAATAAAACCGACTCATCATGGGGGTAACCGCCATCCTGGCGCGGATGGCCTCGACGATCCGCCTCGCTTCTGGAGCGGCAGCGACCGCGGGCCCCGTTATCAAGGCGACCGGCCGATACAGAAGGAGCCACGGAACCTGGGCCACGCTCCAATCCCCGCTGAAGGCAAGGGGGATCTCTAGCTTACGCAGTCCGGCCAGCGCCTCACGGATGTTCACATCCACGGGGACCTTCAAGAGGTCCGGATTGAGCCTCTTGAACCGCGCCTCGTGCGCCACCGGGTCGGAAATGCTTACGAGATCCAGCAGGAGTCGGCTGCCGGCCTCCCGAACTCGTGTGATGATCGCGGAGAGCGCCTCATCCGAGGCGGTGGCGGGGATCGTCAAACCCTCTACCCCCACCATCATCAGCGCATCAGCCTCCGCTTCGCTCTCGGCCCAGCAGATCAGCGGTCGATCCGGAGCCACATCTCGCATTATCGTCACGAAGTGCGGGCCTTCAGCCCGCAGTAGCTGAGGACCGAGCTCGAGAGCGTCGACCAGATCCGCCAGCTGGCGGGCCACCTCAATGACAGATCCCCGATCTGGCTCGTCCAGGACGAGCTGAAGGAGCGTCGCCATCGGTCTCCCATTGAAAAAGGCTTTCTTAGCCCCCCTCGGTTTCCAGAAAACGCTCCACATCCATCGCCGCCATACATCCACTCCCTGCAGCAGTGACCGCCTGGCGATAGACATGATCTTGGACGTCCCCGCAGGCAAAGACACCCGGGACGCTCGTTTTGGTCCCGTTCTCCGTGACGATGTACCCTAGGTCGTCCATGCGAAGCTGCCCGCGAAAGAGGGCGGTGTTTGGGCTATGTCCGATGGCGATGAACACCCCGTTGATTGGGAGGTCGGTCTGTTTCTCGGTCTCCAGATTCTTGAGACGGACCCCCTTTACCCCGGTCGCCTCATCTCCCAGGATCTCGGTAATCCTACCCTGCCACTCAAAGGCGACCTTGGAATTCGCGAATGCCCGTTCCTGCATGATCTTAGAGGCCCGGAGCTTATCTCGCCGGTGGACCACCGTTACCTTGCTGCACAGCTTGGAGAGATACAGGGCCTCTTCCATGGCCGAATCCCCACCCCCGACCACCACCACCTCCTGGTCCTTAAAGAAGTACCCGTCGCAGGTGGCGCAGGTCGAGACCCCCCGCCCCATGAACCGCTGTTCCGACTCGAGGCCCAGCAGGTTGGGGGAAGCTCCGGTAGCGATGATGAGAGCCCGGCAGTGAAAGGTCTCCCCCTCGGCCTCCACGGTAAAAGGCCGTACCCCGAGGTCCACCTTGGTCGCCTCCCGTTGGAGGATCCTCGTCCCGAAGCGCTCCGCTTGCTTTTGCATCTCTTCCATCAGCTGTGGCCCCATAATCCCATCCGGGAAGGCGGGATAGTTTTCCACCATCGTGGTGGTGGTGAGCTGGCCGCCCGGTTGGGCCCCAGCGATGAGCAGGGGTTTCAGATTGGCGCGCGCCGCATAGAGAGCCGCGGTGTAGCCCGCCGGTCCAGAACCAATTACGACAACATTGTGAAGCTCCATGCTACTCTCCTCACGAAGATTCTGCCTTCGGGGACACAAAGACCTGCTGGACGACAGACGCCGCCCCCCATTTTCTCCATCCCGAGATTTCAGTCAAGGAGAGATGGGCGAGGGGAAAAGGTGAACCCGAAGGCTATTTCTCTAGTGAATTGCCTGCCTTGGTCCAGGCGTTTGTTCCGCCCTCGAGATTGTACAGATCTGACCGCCCGACCGCGGCGGCGACCTCGCAAGCCACCGCGCTCCGGGCCCCCTCGGCGCAGACAAAGATGATCTTATCCCCGGTGAGGAGCTCCGGAGCCCGTGCCAGCAAGGTGTTGAGCGGGATGTGAGTGGCCTTGGGGATACGGCCCTGCTCCCATTCGAAGGGCTCTCTGACATCAATAACCTGGAAACCTTGTCCGATCAGTGTCTTGGCCTGCTCGACGTCGATGCGTTCGAACGGCTCCTTTTCGTCAAGCTCGGTCATGGTCTCACCTCGCGCGCGATTCTCGTTCCAGCGATCTTGGTTGTGCGATATGTCTCTATACCATGGCCTCCAAGAGGGAGTCAAGGTGCGGCAATTTACACGGACGCTTCACGCTGCTATTCTCGGGGTCCCCATGGAGGAAGTCTCGTGAAGTACCGTTGGCAGGAAACCATCTCCCATCGGGACCACAATGCAGATCGTGACCTCACCGACCCTCACGAGGGGCTGAGCCCCATCCTCCTTCAATTGATTCGACAGGAGGCCTCGTCCCAGAGACGCGTGATCGAGGTCGGGTGCGGCTCCGGCCGACTCACCTTTGCCATCGCTCCTTTGTTCCAAGAGATCATTGCCCTTGACTGGTCTGAGTCCACATTAGCGGAGGCCCAGATCGCTACCGCGCGACACGGGATGGCCAACGTCCGTTTCCAGCTAGCCGATGCCGAGCAGGCGGACTACCAGGCAATGGCCGGGGGTCCCATCCACTTGGTCGTGGCGCACCTGTGTATGTCCAATGCCATCATCGCCCAAGCGGCCCGCCTCGATTCGGAGACCATCCTCGCCTTCGCCGCCTTTCACACCGACCAGTGGCGCGAGACTGGCATCATTTCTCGCTTCGCGTACAGCAAAGCAGCCATGGAAGAGGCCCTCGATAGTGCCGGCTTCTATCCCTGCTACCTCGGCTTGGAGAAGGAGATTTTTCACTTCCCCTCCCCTGACGTTGCCGCCGCCTATGTGGAAAGAACAAGCCTTCAAACCAAATGGCGGTCCTCCCCCCGCTGGAGCGGTTTTCTCAAGTATGTGCAGGAGGGAGGACATTCCCTCACCGTTCGGGCGCGCGTCGTGGTCAAGGCGCGCCGCCAGTAACGGTTCAGGGTTCACGGTTCATAGTTCAGGGGGTACGGCTAGGGTGTAGATGGTGAACGTGCAACGATCCATGGGGACTTGAGGAAGGGCTGTTCTATCGGGAATCCTGCCCGGCCTAGTGTGCTGCGCGCCTGCCTGCCCTACTCACCGAAGGCCTTGGCGATGAATACCGCCCAGGTCAGCCGGTCCTGAAGCTCGAATCGGGTGAACTTGACCCCATGCCGGTACGAACCGGCAGGAGTGGTAGGAAGCTCCTGCGCCCAGGCGACTTCGGCCTCGGCGCGGACGGACCGATCGTCCACAGAGATGACGAGGTCAAGCTGCGTTCCAGGTGAAAGGAGCTCCGGCAACTCGACCAACAGACCCCCTTCGCTCAGGTTGCGAATTCGGCCAGTCGTGTCCGGGCCGAGTTGCCGGTAGGTCACGGACCCGTCAAAGGTATGGCGGCGATGTGCCCTGCGCTCTTGCATTTCCGCTTCCGGGGTCTCTGCAGCGAGGACTGCAAAAGGGGCGGGAGCAAGACCCATGCCACTCTAACCGATCACCGACGACCGCACCAGCGGGGACATAAGACCGCCGAGGCAAGGACGGTCATCGGACATCGGTCGTCGGTCGTCCCTTTACGGTTGCCGGTCGTCGGTCATCGGAGATGTTGGGTGCGGGACCAGAGCGCCTGGAAGAGGTCGGGGGGTACGGTGACCATAGCGGTCACCGCCTTGATCCCCCCCACCACCATTCGGCCATCCAGTGTTTCGTAGATGAAACCGTAGGGACCTCCGTCATAGAGCCGGCCCCGGTGGGAGCAGAGGGCGGTCACAGGAAAATCGCGGTCGGCCACCTTCCGATGCGCCAGAGTTTCAAAAATCAACCCCCCCGAAGACCCATCGTACAGCAGACCCTCATAAGCACAGAGAGTGAGGACCGAATCCTCGCGTGTGGCGATCTCTTGCCCCGTCAGCGTCTCACAGATACGCCCGTCTCCTCCCCCATCAAAGAGTCCTTCCTCATGGGTGACAAGAGCCAGGACCTCCTCGTGACGCCTCCCCACCTCTCGCCCATTCAGGGTTTCATAGATGGCGGGATAATTGCCTCCGTCGTAGAGCGCATCCCCGAAGGGACACAGGGTGTGGATTGTCCCCGGGCGCGCGGCGACTTCCCTCCCGGTGAGGGTTTCGTGAACACGGAGGTAGTTTCCGGCATCATAGAGCGCCCCTTGATAGGAGCAGAGACTCAAGACCCAGTCCGGCCGGTCGGCTACCTTTGTGTCCGTGACCGTATCATAGATTTGCGCATATCGGCCGCCATCGTACAGCCGTCCCTCATGAACGCAGAGGGTGAGAACGAGACTGCGCCGACGGGCAACCTCGTGAAGTTGACCCCCTCGAACGCAACAGATCCTGTCCACCACTGCGGCTACCAGTCCAGCCTCTGTCCAGTCCTCAGGACCAAAGCTGCCGGCATTCAGTCCTTTCAACTCCATCTCAGCTCCCCTTCCCTCTTGAAACCGCAGCCCCATCCGAAAGGACATGATCCCGGGCAAACCCCTCTGGGAGGAGAAAGACGGAGATCAGCGCTAGGAGGGCGATAATGAACCCCACAAGAAAGGCTCCATGAAGGGCATTGGCCACCGCCTCCCGAAGTCCGGTCACGAGGGACGGGGGGAGTGCTGCCCGGACTGCCGGATTTAGAAGGACCTCAGGGTTGTGGAGGACGGTCCGCAATTGCACGTCGGTGGTTTGGGCGAGCAGGCTCAGAAGCTGTCCCCGCAGGATCGATGTCATGACAGCCCCCATGAGGCCTACGCCAATGGCTCCCCCCACCGTTCTCGAAAACATTGTCACGGATGTGGCAACCCCCAGTTGGTCCCGGGGGACTGTGTTCTGGACAGCAATGAGAAGGGGGGCCATAATCAATCCCATCCCCGCACCCCCAAACGTCATCCCCACCATGACCTCTGCGCGGCTACTCGCAATGCCCAGTCGTACGAGGAGGAGAAATCCCACCGTCAGAGTCACTCCGCCGGTGAGGACGATGGCGCGGACCCTGTGGTGGAGAAGAAGGCGCGCTCCCAAAATTGAACATAAGACCCAGGCGAGCATAAAGGGGGTCAGGACGCTCCCCGCTCCCGTCGCATCCGTTCCGCGGATCGCCTGGACAAAGAGAGGAATGAACGTAATGGCGCCAAACATGGCCATCCCGGCCAAGAGCCCGGTGACGAAGGAAGCCAGGAAGATCCGGTTCCCAAAGAGGCCCAGGGGAATTATGGGGTCTTCCGCACGGCGCTCGATCTGGCCAAACATGATCAAACCTACGAGTGCTCCCACTAGCAGCGCCAGCCGCGCCTGGCCATCCCAGCCGGTGTCCATCACGCCCACCAGTAAGATAACCAACGCCAAGATCAGGACCACCCCTCCAAGAAAATCTACTCTCCCCGGACTGGGCCCGTCGCTCTCCGGTTCTCGGAGAAAGCGGCCGATCATGATGGAGGCAACGATCCCCACCGGCACGTTCACAAAAAAGACCCATTGCCACGAGAAGTGATCGGTGAGGAGCCCGCCCAGGAAGGGGCCGACGATGCTGGCCACTCCCCACACGCCGCTGAAGAGTCCCTGGATTCGGGCGCGTGCCTCCAGCGGGTAGATGTCGCCGATGATGGTCAGGCCCAAGGGAAGAACGGCACCGGCGCCGAGGCCCTGCAAGCCCCGGAAGAGAATGAGCTGGGTCATGGTTTGGGAAAAGCCACAGGCCACGGATCCAAGGAGGAAAAGACTAATACCGATGAGATATAAGAGACGGCGACCGTATAGATCCGAGAGCTTCCCCCAGAGCGGGACGGTCACGGTGGAGGTAAGCAGGTAGCTCGAAAAGACCCAGCTGTACACCTCGAGACCGCCGAGACTGGCCACGATCGTCGGCATGGCCGTGGCCACGACTGTGGATTCCATCGCCCCAAGGAAGATTCCGACCATCACCCCGGCGGTCACCAACTGTCGCTCCCGCCTGGTGAGGTCGAGGAATCTCGGTTGCACGATACCTCCAAGCCAGGTAAGGGGAAATGCGCGGAAATCACTTTAGCATACGGGTAGGACCACTCCCAAGAAGGGATCTGGCGGCTCAAACGCTTTGAGAGAAATGGAGAATGAGGCTCGGAGAGATTCCTGGACCAGCTGAGTTTGGCGTAAGGTGGCCTCCGGGGACCTGGGACGGGTTTCGAATGCTACGGACGGAGTGATGTGCAGGTCGTCGAAGAGGACTCCCCTAATAATTCCGCGAGCTAGGGCCCCTGATACTAGTGCCGTTCCAACTTGATAAGTGGTTCGACAGGGCTTCGACGGTGAGCTCAGCCGAACCGCTCACCACCCCGAGGAAGACGGTTCGAGAGCCTCACCGTCCCGAGGAAGATCGAGGGATCGAGGGGCCGAATTTGCCAACCTGCCTTGTT
>Ga0255057_10002081_pt1 | contig 10976 bp, 10 predicted proteins | sample Cases_109_6_MG_FD_189022 | JGI IMG/M metagenome (GOLD analysis project Ga0255057, IMG submission 189022) | Seawater microbial communities from Amundsen Gulf, Northwest Territories, Canada - Cases_109_6 | ecosystem: Environmental > Aquatic > Marine > Gulf | place: Canada: Northwest Territories... | reverse complement strand
CTAGACCCGAACCAAGCCGCTGAAATTCGCGAGCTCATCCGCGAGATCGGGCGCGAGCGCACCGTCATCCTGTCCACGCACAATCTCGCGGAGGTGCAAGTTACCTGTGGGCGCGTGTTGATCATTTCGGAAGGCCGCCTCGTCGCGGATGACACCCCCGAGGAATTGGCGGCGCGCGGGGGGAAGCCGCGTTTCATCGCCACGCTGCAAAAGAACGGCCACAGCCCTTCTAAGCTACGCGATGCGTTCTCCTCGATCGAGAGTGCTCAAAGTGTCGAAGAGCGCGTCGGGACATCGGCAAACGAAGTGATCGTCGAGGTCGTCCCCAAGGGTAATCAAGACCTGCGCGCAGACATTTTTCGGGCGGCAGTGGCAGCAGACTTGGTGTTGCTCGGGCTCGAGCAGCGCGGAGAAGACCTCGAAGATATTTTTCGGCAGCTCACCACGGGCAACTCAGAGGCATCGTCGTGAGACACATTCTGACCATCGGCGGCCGCCAGTTCCGGAGCTACTTCAACGGCCCGGTCGCCTACATCGTCATTTGCATCGTCATGCTGACGCTAGGCTTCTTTTTCTGGAAGACCTTCTTTCTCTTTGGTCGCGCAAGCGGGCGAGAGATGTTTCGATGGCTCGGGTTGATCTTGGTCTTCGCACTGCCCGCCCTCACGATGGGGCTCATCGCGGAAGAAAAGCGCACGGGCACCATCGAGCTCCTCATCACCATGCCAGTCACCGAGGCACAGGTGATCCTGGGCAAGTTCCTCGGGGTCTTCGGGCTCTACGCAGTGCTGCTCGCCTTGACGATCTTCTACCCGCTCAGCGTCTCGACGCTCGGCGATCTGGATTGGGGCCCCGTGATCGGCGGGTATGTCGGGCTGCTTCTGCAAGGCTCGGCGATCCTCGCGATCGGCTTGATGGCTTCGAGTTGGACGGGCAACCAATTGATCGCGCTTTTCGTCGCGCTCACCTTGAGCGTGTTCTTCTGGGTGCTGGACAAGTTCCTACCGCTTCTCCCGACGAACGCTGCATCGGTGCTCGAGTGGCTGTCCTTCGATCACCACTTTCAAAGCATGGCGCGCGGAGTGATCGACCTCCGCGATGTCCTGTTCTTCTTTTCGGTGACCGTGTTTGCTTTGGCGTTGGCATTTCGCGCGTTGGAATCGCGCCGCTGGAGTTGATGGATGCCCTCTAAGATTCAAAAACGCGCTGCCAGCGAATCGCTCTTCTTCCTGCTGATCGTCGGCGGCATTCTCATCCTGCTGAATGTGTTGACGGCCTATTTCCCGTCACCACGCATCGACCTCACCGGCAACCGATTGTTCTCGCTCGCGGAGGGGTCCAGGCGGCTCGCGTCGAGTCTCGAGGACCGCCTCGAGATCACCGCCTATTTCACGGAGAACCTTCCCCCGCCGTTCAACGCGACCGAACGTCACGTTCGCGATTTACTTGCGGAGTACGCCGCGGCGTCCAACGGCGACATCGTCGTGAGTTTCGTGAATCCGGACGATGAGGATAAGCAGCAAGCTGCGCGCGCAGATGGCGTCCAGCCTGTGGCGCACCAGAAGATCGAGGAGGACCAGGTTGCGGTCGTCGAAGGCTACCGCGGGATCGTCCTCACTTACCTCGACGGGAAGAAGACCATCCCCGTTGTGCAAGACACGACTGGACTCGAGTACACCCTTACTTCGGCGATCAAAGAGCTGGCGGGGGAACAAAAGCCGGTTGGAATCATGGCGGGACACGGGAGCCCGACGCTAGAGCAGGGTCTGTCGAGCCTGAGCTCGGTACTGCGACTCTACGATCTGAGGACGGTGGATGCGTCTCAAGAGATCGACCCGAGCCTGGCGGCGTTGCTCATCATCGGGCCACAGGAGCCATTCACGACTGACGAGCTTCGACGCATCGATCAGTACGTGATGCGTGGAGGCTCACTCGGCATCTTTGGTGGAGCCCTTGCTGTCGACATTGCCGGATCCACCCCGAGTGCCCGCCCGGTCAGCTCGGAGATTGGGCGGCTCGTCAGCGCCTGGGGTGTGGAGTTGCAATCCGAGATCGTGCTCGACGCCCAATGCAGCCGTGCTCCGATGCGCGGTCCGCTCGGACTACAGGTGCTCGTGCCCTATCCACCAATTCCGGTGCTTCAGCTGACGGAAGAGCAACGCGAGCATCCGGTCATGTTCCGTCTCGCCGCCCCAATGCTGCCGTTCGTAGCGCCCCTCAAGGTCGGCGAAGCTCCGGAAGGAACAACACTCACGATCCTGGCGAACTCCTCTGACGACTCCTGGGCGATGGACGGGCCATCGATCGCGCTCGAGCCGCGAGACCCGCGTGACTGGCGGATGACCGCGGACTTGGGTCCCTTTGCGTTGATGGCGGCGATCGAGGGCAAGCTTCCATCCGCGTACTCCGCAGCCGTCACAGAAGAAGAGGGAACGCAGGTTCAAGCGCCGCCTGTGTCCGAGGCCGACGTGAGGGTTCTGGTCAGCGGCACGAGCACATTCCTCGAAGACACCTTCATGCCGCCGCCCCAAGGCGGCGAGGTTCAAATGAACGCGGCACTCGCGCTGGCTCTCAATGCGATCGATTGGTTGGCGGCCGATTCCGACCTGATCGCGATTCGAGCGAAGACGGTGGAGGAACCCGCCCTCGACATCCCCAACTCGGTCCTGGTTGCCGAGGATACCGTGCGGGCCGCTGCCGAAGAGGGTGACAAAGCCGGGGTCGAGGGAGCCCTCGAGGAACGCAAGACGGCTATCGAGTCATGGGAAACCAAGAAGCTCGCCTATCGATGGCTGAATACGCTCGGGATTCCCTTCTTCGTCGCGCTGTTCGGTTTGCTTCGCTGGCGGCAGCGCACGAACAAGAAGCAGACGCTGAAACTGTAACCAAGGGGAACGCTCGAGATGCAATGGCGAAAGAACCGTGTGGCGATCGGAGCCGTGGCCTTTCTCGCCCTGCTCGGCGGGACGATCTGGGCGGTAGAAACTAGGGATGACGTGGGGATGAACGATGCGGTCGAGCTTCCGCCCGTCGAGGTCGACAAGGACGCCGTCACTTCACTCGAGATCACGCGTCCCAGCGAAGACGGAACCGAAGTCGTGGTCCTCTCCAAGGTGGACGGTGAGTGGCGCGTTACGGTCCCTCTCGACGCGGACGCCGATCCGAACAACGTCCAGTCCGCTCTCAATCGGCTGACCAAGATGAGACCAAGCGGAGTGGTGGCCACGCGCCCCGAGAACTATGCCCGCCTCGAGGTCGACGATGCTCAGGCGATCAAGGTCGTTGTGCGCTCTGGTGAAGCAACGCCCGTCCAGCTTCGAATCGGCAAGTACAGTAACGGTGTCACGATGGTTCGAATCGACGACCGGACGGAGGTGTTTGCGGTCAACGGCTCGGTGCGGTTCCCCTTCGACCGCGACCTCAAGACCTGGCGCAACCGCCGGATCACGGACGTCCAGGCCAACGACGTGCTAGAGATCGCTTTCGACAGCGACAAGGGGACCTTCCGTTTCAGCCGGCAAGATGGCTCCTGGGGCCCGGCCGAGAACCAGAAACCGATCGACGACTTCGACCCCAAGAAGGTGGAGGGTCTGCTTTCGACAGCGGCGCACCTCACCGCCTCGGGCTTCGCGCCGAGTGAGGTCTCCTCCGCTCGAGCCGGGCTGAACGAACCCGCAGCGACGATTACCCTTCGCGTGGCCCCGACTGCGGGAGAGGCCCCCGACGAAACCGAAGCCGCTCCGGCCGAGCCTCGCGTCATCGCGCTCGAGATCGGCGACCAGACCGACAAAGATACCGAGTTCTACATACGGCGTAGCGACGACCAGACGATCTATATCGTGTCGAAGTACCTCTCTGATCGACTTCGCCCAGATGCAGCGGCGTTCGAGAAGTCCGAAGAGGCCCTGCCACCGACGCCGCCCGCAATGCCGCGAAAGCCCCAAGGCCAACAGCAGCCCCAGCTTCCTCCGGAAGTCATGAAGCAACTGCAAGAACAGATCAAGCAGCAACAACAGCAGCAGCAGCAGGCCCGCTGATCTCACCCATCCCCACCGCCACCGCCAAGGCGCAGCCCCGCAACGACGACTGCGGCCCATCCCACGAGGAGCAATAACCCCCCGAATGGCGTGATGGCGCCGAGCTTTGTCCCCCCGGTGAGCGTCATCGCGTAGAGGCTCCCACTGAAGAGCACGATGCCTGCGGCGAAAGACCAACCTGCGATGGTTCCTGGAACGCCCACGCCCCTGTGAACGAGCCACGCGACGAGGGCGATCGCGAGCGCATGGGTCAGGTTGTAGTGGGCCGCGGTATTCCACCACTCCAGTCGCTTTACGCCGTCCGGCAGCGATTCGAGGCGCGATCTGAGGCCGTGCGCGCCGAACGCACCGAGTGCAACGGCCACGAACCCGAATAAACCAGAGAGAACGATGAAGATCCGCGTCATGGCTGCCGATGATGCGTCAAGTCTCTCGGAGTCACCAGCGGTGTCGCTAGCACCAGGCAAACGAACGGGCTATGATGCATTTGCGACCGGAGTGAGTGAGGCGCAACTCGGAGATGACCGTAGATTTCGGCGTAAACCAAGGACTGGTCGAAGAACAGTTCCTCAAGTGGGTGGATAATCCCCTTGCGGTGGGCGAGGCATGGCGGCGCTACTTCGAAGGCTTGGAGCCAGCGGACTGGCCGCAAATCTCGAGCGCCGGTACGATCATCGCGCCGATCACCGCCTCGGGCGCCTTGAGCCCTGCCGCGCTGCCGACCGATGGGAACGGAGCACCCCTCGGGCGCCACGAGGCGGAGGAGCACGGGGTCCGAAACTCGTTGTTTCTTCCCGGGACGGCCGAAGCGTCGTTCGCGCCGCACGTCCCGGACGAAGCGCAGAGGGATAGCCGAACTTCGTTCCCGCCTTCCTCCGAGGTGTTGGCGGCAACGGAGCTCCAGGCCCGACTGTCTGCGCTAATCAATGCTTTCCGAATACGAGGTCATCTCTACGCCCAACTCGATCCACTCGAACTGTCGGACGTCCCGACGGACGAGTTCCTCTTGAAGCGCTACGGGCTCGCGCACGTCGAACCCGGCACGATCTTTTCGACGGGCGACTTCGCGGGGCCGGCCACAGAATCGCTCGAGTCGATCGTGGCGCGCCTCAAGGACACGTACTCACGCACCATCGGCGTCGAGTACACTTTCCTCGAAAGCCGCAAGGCCAGGGATTGGTTGCAGGAACGTATGGAAACCACCGGCAACCACATCGACCTCAGTCGCGAGCAGCAGGTTCGGATCCTCACTAAACTCACCGACGCCGAGATCTTCGAGCAGTTCCTGCACACCAAATACACCGGAGCGAAACGATTCTCCCTCGAAGGCGCAGAAAGCGTGATCCCGATGCTCGACATCCTCACCGAACGCGCTTCCGAGCTGGGCGTCGAAGAGGTGGTCATCGGCATGGCACACCGAGGCCGGCTCAACGTGATGGTGAACACCATGGAGATGAACGTCCGGCAGATATTCGCTGGCTTCGAGGACGATGACCCCGAGGCCTACATCGGCCGGGGTGACGTGAAATACCACCTGGGGTATTCGGTCGACCGCAAGACCGCCAAGGGCAAGAGCATCCACATGACGTTGGCGTTCAATCCGAGCCACCTCGAGTTCGTGAACCCGGTGGTGGAAGGCCGTGTGCGCGCCAAGCAGGACCGAAAAGGGGACCATGATCGGGTCACGGTCCTGCCGCTCCTGATCCATGGCGACGCTGCGTTCGTCGGCCAGGGGGTCGTTCCCGAAACGCTGAACCTCAGCCGACTGCAGGCCTACGAAACCGGTGGAACAGTGCACGTCGTGATCAACAACCAGATCGGCTTCACGACGATCCCCGAGGACTCGCGCTCGACCGCTTATTGTACTGACATCACGCGAATAATACGGTGCCCGGTGTTTCACGTAAACGGCGAAGACCCGGAGGCCGTCGCGCAAGCTGTCACGCTCGCCACTGAGTATCGACAGCGGTTCCACGGAGACGTCGTCCTCGACCTCTTCTGCTACCGCAAATACGGCCACAACGAAGGAGACGAGCCCCGCTTCACGCAACCTCTGATGTACGCGGCGATCGACAAGAAGCGCACGGTGCGCGAGGTCTACGTCGAGCATCTGAAGAAGACCGGCAAGCTCACGGACGAGCAAGCCGAAGAGATCAAAAAGCGTCGCCACCAAGACCTCGAAAAGGCCCTCGAAGACACGCGCAAGAATGGTGACTACAACTTGGTTCCCGCATCGATGCTGGGCCACTGGGCCAACTACCAGGGTGGTGCCGACACGAGCGTCGCAGACGCCGATACCAAGGTTCCACGGGAGCGCTTGGTCGAGATGATAGACCGGATGACGACCTATCCGGACTGGTTCACGCCTCACCCCCGCATCCAGCGATTCGTCCTCGACAAGCAGCGGAGGGTCATGGAAAGCGGAGAAGGCGTCGACTGGGGTACCGGAGAAAACCTCGCGCTCGGAAGCCTCCTCGTAGAAGGGCATCGATGTCGCCTCACCGGGCAGGACGTGCGCAGGGGGACGTTTAGTCATCGACACGCTGTGATCTTCGACGAGAAGACGGGACGTCGGTACACCCGGCTCGGTCATCTGAGCCCCGACCAAGCCCACTTGGAAATCTACGATAGCCCCCTGTCGGAGGTCGGTGTCCTCGGGTTCGACTGGGGCTATTCACTGGACTCCCCGGATGCGTTCGTCGGCTGGGAGGCGCAGTTTGGCGATTTCGGAAACGTCGCCCAGGTCATCATCGACCAGTTCATCTCCTCGTCCGAAGACAAGTGGCACAGGCTGAGCGGGCTGGTGATGTTCCTTCCGCACGGGTTCGAAGGCCAAGGCCCGGAGCATTCGAGCGCGCGGCTGGAGCGCTTCTTGATGCTGTGCGCGGAAGACAACATGCAGGTCGTCAACCTGACGACCCCAGGGCAGCTCTTTCATTGCCTACGCCGTCAAGTGCTTCGACCATGGCGCAAGCCATTGGTCATCATGAGCCCCAAGAGCCTGCTCCGGCATCGTCGTGCGGTCAGCACCCTCGATGAGCTCGCTGACGGTGAGTTCCAACGCATCATCCCGGACGACCCAGCTATCGACCCATCTCAAGTCAGGCGCTTGCTCCTCTGCACGGGGAAGATCTACTACGACCTGCTCGAGCGACGCGAGCGCGACGAGGTGACCGACATCGGCATGATGCGGATGGAGCAGCTCTATCCACTTCGCGCCGTCGAGCTCCAAGAGCGCCTCGCCCCCTACCCCCAGGACGTCGACTTGGTCTGGGTCCAAGAGGAGCCGTGGAACATGGGCGCGTGGTACTTCATGCGCGCACGGCTACCCGAAATCCTCGGCAACGACGTGCCCCTGCGGTGCATCGCGCGTCCAGAGAGCGCCAGCCCCGCGACGGGCTCCGGTGCATCCCACAAGCTCGAGCAGCAACTCCTCCTCGACGAAGTGTTTAGCTAGGCGCTGGTCGCGGCCCCCGGGCTTGCTATCGGCACTGCGGGCAGCCGATGCACCGCCCCGCGCAGAAGACCCCACCGCACCCAGTGCAATCGTCGGTGGCTTCGCCCGGCGGCGCAGTCACGAAGACGTGGCAGGTCCCGCTCGCGCAGAACCACTGCTCCTCGGAGACCTGTTCGCTGTTGGTGGCTGCGAAGCTCAAGTTTTGGCATTGAGAGTCGTCGCCGCAGCTCTTCGTGCAGATAGTTCCCTGGTTGGAGGCTTGATTCCAGTCCGAGCAGCTGATGTTGTCGCAGGATTCGCCACCAACGACGTCGCGGCACACACCAGAGGGACAGTCCCCCGGAAAGCCCACATCGCAAAACGCACCGAACGACAAGTTTGCACCACCGCTGTCTGCCTCGCTTTCACCACAACCCGGAAAGGCCGCGAGTAGCACTGCGGTCAGCAGCGTGAACCTTACGGATGGCGTCGCTCTCATGAGGTACCTCCCGAATAGTTCGATGAAGGAAGGTGTCTATCGTACACCTGCAAGCCTCCTGCGGACAAGCGGAAGGACCCCGAAGGGCGAGCGCCAGCCTGACGACGAAACTGGAGGAGGTGGCTCCTTTAGCTCCTTGAACTGTAGGTCTTAGATGAGCCGACACGCTGCGTTTGGAGCAATGTCGGTAGGATCTCCCGGTAGGATCTCCTCCTCCCCTCTGCCCGCTACTTTAGGCCCGGCCGAGCGCGCGCTTGATGATCTTCTTGGGCGGGGGGTCGAACTCGGAGACGTAGCCGCTCACGCAGACGCGCCGCAGCTGGCCTTCGGGCACTGGCGCTGTTAAACGAGAACGGCCCCGCGGGGGCGGGGCCATCGCCTCTTCAGCTAAGCTACCTACGAAGCTTTGACCGAGATGTTGCGCGGGCTTGGGGCTTCTTTCTTGGGAAGCCTCAGGGCGAGCACGCCGTCTCTCAAATCCGCACTGATGCTGTCTGCATCGACGGTCTCGGGCAGCGTAAAGGAGCGCGAGAAGCTTCCGAATCGCCTCTCGATCCTGTTGTATTTCCCTTCGTCTTCTTCCTTCTCCACCTTTCGCTCGCCGCGAATGGTGAGGACGTTCTTCTCAACGTCGACCTTGACGTCTTCGGCCGCGAGGCCTGGTACTTCCGCCTCGACCAAGAAAGCGTCTTCGTCTTCGCGGATGTCGACGGCAACCTTGAACGGTTGCGTGGTAAGCCCCCTGCCACTGAAGAAGTGGTCATGGAGGCGGTTCATCTCTTCAAACGGATCCCATCTAACGAGCATGATGCACTCCTCCGTAGACCCGCATGTGCAGGCCCGGTGATTCGTCGAAGCAAGCCCGGCGCCACCATTGGGGCCAGAGCGTCTTCCCACGTTTCGCTAAAGTAAGCATGGAAACCCCGGTGTCAACTTCCGAATTGACTGCTTTTTGTGGCGCGATACCCTGTCGGCAATGAGGGTTCCGAAGTTTGTGGTTTTGATGGCGCTCATGGGGGGCGCGCTGCAGGCCGGCTGCGTCGAAGACGTGCGCTTCGATCCCTCGGGCTGCGACGTGCAAGTGCGTGGCCGATGGTTCGTCGACGGTCAGAACCCCGACATGACGACCTGCGAGAACATCGCCTTGGTCGAGCTTGCGATCATCAACGATCCGGAGCGTCAATTTTGGTCGGCTCCCGAGTTCACGCTCAAGTGCGACGCCGCGACGGATTCGAATGCCACCGTCATCGACGGCGGAGCGTTTCTCGACACGATCACCGTCACCCGCGGTCGATGCGACGGGACGGGGGCCATTCTCAAAGACCGCATCGGGCCCTATAAGTACCGCTGGCGTGCCACCACCGGTCAGAACTTCATCGTCGACTGCTCCCCGATCAGGGCAGAAGACATCGTGCCGATCGATGGCGGACTGTTGCTGGATCTGCCCCCGGTCAATTTCCAAACCGCGGATGGCGGCGTCGAATGCCCGCCCAGCAGCATGCCATAGGTAATCATCGACTGTGTTTCGTTTTCCTCCACTCACGCCCTTCGTCAAGAAGCTGTTGATCGCCCTCTTCGGGACTTGGATCGCACAGATCCTCCTTCAGAACTGGGCCGGCGTTCCAATCTTCGAAGCCCTGGCGCTCAACACCGGTCAACTCGGCGTGTACACCCTCTGGCAGCTTGGCACGCATGTGTTTGCGGCACCGACGGGGCCTCAGTACGTATTTTCGATGCTGATCACCCTACTCTTCCTCTGGTTGATGCTCGCCCCCTTCGAGCAGCGCTTCGGCCAAAAGCGAACGATTCAACTGTGCATAGTCGCCGCCCTCTCATCGGCAATACTCGCAATCTTGGTCGGCCTTTTCTTGTCGACCCCACAGCGCTTGTTCGGCGCTCAAGCGATCCTGATCGGCTCGATTGCAGCCTTCGCTTGGTCCTACCGCGGTCAAGGTCGGATGAGCTTCTTCGGCGTCATCGACATGAAGCCGGTTCATATCATCTATCTGGTGTTGGCTTTGAGCGCCCTCTTCTTCATCACATCGGGTGATGCGGTGTCGTTCGCGGCCGACCTCGGCGCCATCGGTGGCGGGATGGGGTTCATCGAATGGCTGAGAAAGCCTCCAGGGAGACGCCGGCGCCGCAAACGCAAGAAGAAAAAGAAGGGCTCCCTCGACGTAATCGAGGGAGGTCGCACCGACGAGCCGCGCTGGCTAAACTAGGCCATGCTTTTTCGCTGTTTTGCGTTGGTGATCGGATGCCTCGGGCTCTCCGCCTTGCACGGATGTTCGAGCCGTGAGCTCACATCACCGATCTACGACACCTGCTTCAACTTGGGGAACTGCGTCCCGACGGCCGAGCTCTGCGAGGAGCTGACCGTCGAATTTGCCGGCGTGTCGTACACGAACGCGATTTGCACCGTGACCTGCGCCGCCGAAGGCCCCGTCGCACCGGACTGCCCAAGAGCCTTCATCGGTCGAAATGGAAGCTGCTATCCGTTGAGCGTCGCGGTCGCGAGGGGCGTGGACGACACCCTGATTTGTTTCGAGCCGTGCGACGTAAACGGAGACTGCCTACTCGGTTTTCGTTGCCTCGGGGCCGAGGACTTGTGTTCCATGGACCCGACGTGCCCGATTGCCGAAGGCGACCGGATTTGCGTACCCGGACCGCGGTGACACTTTTCAGGCTTGCCCAGCCGGCGCATGCTACCCATGGGTCATGAACATGCTTGGCACCGCGCGACTTTCCGCTGCATTGGTCATGTTCCTGGTGCTGAGCTGCACCGGTCGGAAACAAGTTCCCTTCGGCCTCGAGGATCCGGAAACCAGCACCACCGAAGCGCAGGAAGAGGTCGAGCAAGGGGCTCCGCAGTGGCCCGTCGGAGAAGCATTCGAGGCTGGTCGGGTGGAGGTCCCCATCGAAGAGTCGGCCATGGTCCTCGATGCGGGCTATGCACTGGCGGCGCTCCGCTTGGACTTGGACGATAACGACGTGATCGACGCCC
>Ga0255057_10002080_pt1 | contig 10978 bp, 6 predicted proteins | sample Cases_109_6_MG_FD_189022 | JGI IMG/M metagenome (GOLD analysis project Ga0255057, IMG submission 189022) | Seawater microbial communities from Amundsen Gulf, Northwest Territories, Canada - Cases_109_6 | ecosystem: Environmental > Aquatic > Marine > Gulf | place: Canada: Northwest Territories... | reverse complement strand
GTCGTTCTGCTCGCTGGACCGATACGATCTTAAAGGGCTGTCCGTTTGCTAGGGATTTGTCGGTCATTAATGAGGTCGAATCTAGATACCAGTCACCGGGTAAGTCAGGGGACAACACAGTGCCTTCACACCAGAATGATCGTGTACGTTCCAATCCGCGCATTATTAACGAAGGACTAAACTGGTTCAGCAGACCACTTGCTAACTGCACCGATATCGTGTTCTATTTTTTCCTCGACGGCGCGCCGCAATGCTTCTAACGACAGCTCGGCCACCGATTTAGGACCATAGTACCGATCTCGAATGACTCGGACGGCGATGTCGGAATCTCCGACTCGTGGACTGGCAACAATTTTGCCTTCAATTCTGGCGCTGTATCCGGCGCCATCCTCGCTCACGACGGCAATGAACCTCCCATACGGCACCTGTGTTTCGAATCGCCATGTCAGGTTCATAAAATAGCACCCCTTAATGCGGCAATTGTCTCTGTAATCTTAACTCTCGTTCAATCTTGGCAATCTGTTGCATGCGGATCGGTACTGGGTCAGTTCTGTCTGCTTCGGGTCATAAGCAGCCCTTCAAGACAAGTTTAGCCCAACGGCAACTTTGGGGCGTATAGCGGACGTTTTGGAGCTGGCTTTGAGGCCTTCACCAAGCAACTGGGCTGCAATTGGAACTTGACGCTACAAAAAGGTGGGTGTTTTATTCCTCTTCTTCTCTCTTTTCAATTGTCGTTTTTCCTTTGGACTACGCTGAGCCTTTTTCTGTTGTTCCTTTCTGCCTTTATCTTTGCTTCCCTTATCGCCCATATCGGTTTCTCCGTGATTGAAAACGCATTTTCAGCCTTGCGCTATTCTTGCTCAGGCAGAGTACTCCGCGGCCCGTTCCGAGCCAAGTCCCGTCAGCGAAGGCACGTCGCCGAGTGTCTGCTTCGGGTCATTAGCGGCCTCTCAGAAGTGTAGCAGGCGAACGGCCGCTTTTAAGCGGATAGCGGACAGTTTGGAATCAGTCTTTCGCTGGCCAAGCGATAGAAAAAACGCTGCTTTACTCCAGTCTTTCTTGGCGGTCGAGACATTTCCCCGTAAGCTCGCCGCATGTGACAAATTATACGGGGAAAGCATGAAATTCAATCGCGCTGTGTGCCTGGTCATCGTAGTCCTGTTGTCCGGTTGCGCCGATGATTCTTCGGCACCGCCAATGGCAGAAAAACGTCCCGCCGAGCTGGAATCCCATGGCGACGTCCGCATCGATGACTACTACTGGTTGAACGAACGCGATAACCCGGACGTAATCGCCTATCTCAATGCCGAGAACGCCTATGTGGACTCGGTGCTCGCAGAGTCTCCCGGCCTGCAGCAACGCCTGGTCGATGAGATGACGGCACGCATCAAGCAGGAAGATGTGTCGGCACCCTACAGGCACGGCGATTACCTCTACTACCGGCGCTATGACGAGGGTAAGGAATATCCGATTTACTGTCGCCGCAAAGGCTCGATGGACGCCGACGAAGAAGTACTGCTTGACGTTAACGTCGAGGCGGGCGATGCGCCCTACTTCTCGTTAAGAGGATTTAAGGTGAGCCCCGACCACACGCGCGCCGCTTACGGTGTCGATACAGTCGGTCGACGCTTTTACGACCTGCGATTCGTCGATCTCGAAACGGGAGCGATGATTCCCGTCGTCATCGAGAACGCGACGCCCAATTTCCGCTGGGCTGCGGACAATCGAACCATCCTTTACACCAAGCAACATCCGGAGACGCTGCGTTGGGAACGCATTTATCGCTATAACCTGGACTCCAATCGTCGTGAACTTGTCTACGAAGAACCGGATAATACGTTTGAGTCCTACGTGTACAAGTCGATTTCCGGCGAATATATCTACATCGCCAGCACCAGCACGCTGTCGACGGAGATTCGTTACCTGGAAGCGGATGCACCGGACAAAAAACCCAAATTGTTCCTGCCACGTGAAGAAGAACACGAATATTTCATCACCGATGGCGGCGATCGCTTCTACGTATTGAGCAATGACGGTGCGGCGAACTTTCAGCTATTCGAGACGCCTCTCAATAACACTTCAAAAGAAGCCTGGTCCGTCGTACTTCCGCATCGTGACGATGTGCTGATTGACGATTTCGAGGTCCTCAGGGATCACGTCATCGTTTCCAGCAGGCGTGCCGGACTCGCGCGGCTGGAAGTTGTCGACCGACCCAGCGGCGAGTTGCACGTCATCGATGTCGGCGAAGACGTCTACCAGGCGTACCCGGGCGACAACTACGAATTAAATTCCACGGTTTTTCGTTACGACTACGAGTCCATGACGACGCCAGAGTCCGTTTACGACTACGACCTCGTGACACGGCAGCGACAAATGATAAAGGAGAAGGAAGTCCTCGGAGGCTTTAGTCGCAATGATTATATTTCCGAGCGGCTATGGGCAACAGCACGCGACGGTTCCGAGATTCCCGTATCACTTGTGTACCGCAAGGGCATCGAGTTAAACGGACAGAACCCGTTGCTGCAATACGCCTACGGATCATACGGCTCCAGCATTGATCCCGGCTTCAGTTCGAATCGGCTAACCCTTCTCGACCGCGGATTCGTCTATGCGATCGCCCACATCCGTGGCGGTTCGGAGATGGGCCGGCAATGGTATTACGACGGTCGGCAATTAAAGAAGATGAATACGTTTACGGATTTCATCGATGTCTCGACGTTTCTGGTGGAAGAAGGCTATACGTCGCCGGAACATCTGTATGCGCGCGGCGGCAGTGCCGGAGGATTGCTGATGGGCGCGGTCCTCAACATGGCGCCTGACTTGTACAACGGTGTCATGGCGGATGTGCCGTTTGTCGATGTCGTAACAACAATGCTCGACGAGAGCATTCCATTGACGGCCAGCGAATGGGACGAATGGGGAGACCCGCGCAAGAAGGAGTTCTACGATTACATGCTGTCGTATTCGCCGTATGACCAGGTCAAGCGCCAGGACTATCCGAACGTACTCGTAACGACGAGTCTGCACGATTCGCAGGTGCAGTACTGGGAGCCCGCAAAATGGGTCGCGAAACTACGCGACTACAAAACCGATAATAAGCTGCTGCTCTTGCAAACCGATATGCAAGCCGGCCATAGCGGTAAGACGGGCCGCTTCAGGAGTCTCGAAGACACAGCGCTGTACTACACGTTTTTCCTGCAACTTGAGGGTATCGCCGAATAGCATTGAGGTATCCGGAGACGGGTTCAATGTCCGCCTGTGATCAGATGCATCAGCACTCCGGGACGTTGACGGCCAGTCCGCCCTGCGAGGTTTCCTTGTAGTTCGATTTCATGTCGAGCCCGGTCTGACGCATCGTTTCGATTACCTGGTCAAGTGTGACTTTGTGCGTGCCGTCGCCATGCATCGCCAGTGTCGCCGCATTGATCGCTTTCACCGCGCCCATGGCATTGCGTTCGATACAGGGAATCTGCACGAGGCCGCCAATAGGGTCACATGTGAGCCCCAGGTTGTGTTCCATGCCGATTTCGGCCGCTTCTTCGATGTGATCGTTGCTGCCGCCGAATACCGCGGCGAGACCACCCGCTGCCATTGAGCAAGCGACGCCAACCTCGCCCTGACATCCCATCTCTGCACCCGAGATCGATGCGTTGATCTTGTACAAGACGCCAATCGCGCCAGCCGTCAGCAGGAACGTGCGGATTCCCTCGTCCGAGGCATCCGCCACGAAGCGTTTGTAGTACATGAGCACGGCCGGGATGATGCCCGCAGCGCCGTTTGTCGGGGACGTAACCACTCGTCCTCCCGATGCGTTCTCCTCATTCACCGCGATCGCGAATGTGTTGACCCACTCCATCGCATTAAGCGCCGATGGTTCACCGCGCTCGTCCAGAGTCTTGCGCAGTTTCGCGGCGCGGCGCAATACTGACAGGCTGCCCGGGAGAACGCCCTCAGTGTGCATGCCTCTCTCAATGGTGGATTCCATCGCAGCCCAGGTATCCATCATGCGCGCACGAATTTCGTCCGCCTTGCGCCACGTCAATTCGTTCGCATAGATCAATTCCGCGATACTTAGATTGTTTTCTGCCGCTTGCTGCAACAACGACTCTGCACTGTCGAATACGTACGGCGGCTCGCCTTCCTGAGCGGATGCTTCGGGCTCATCGCCACGCGCGATGAATCCGCCGCCGAGCGAGTAGTACGCCTCGCTCAGCAACTCCTGACCGTTGTCGTCCAGGGCAACAAACTGCATCCCGTTAGTGTGCCGTGGCAACTCGTCGCTGTAATCGAAAACAATATTCACATCGGGGTCAAAGCTGAGCACGCCAATGCTGTGAACATCGAGTCGTTTGTCGCGGTGAATCGACCGCAACAGATCATCAACGATATCCGGATCAATAGTTTCAGGTTGATAGCCCGACAGTCCGAGCAGTATTGCCGAATCTGTGCCGTGACCCTTGCCGGTATAGGCCAACGAACCGTGCAGCGTAACGTTCAGAGCCGTAACCTTGTCTGCCACTTCTTCCAGTTGCTCTACGAACGCACGCGCCGCCTTCATCGGGCCGACCGTATGCGAACTCGACGGGCCGATGCCGATCTTGAAGATATCGAAAATACTTACCGCAGCCATTGTGTATTGAAATCCCTTCAGTCGGAGTCGAGCGACAGCAAGCTGGCGTTGCCGCCAACCGCCGAGATGTTGTTGCTAACCGTATATTCGGTGCCAAAACGCGAAAGATAATGCGGGCCGCCCGCTTTAGGGCCTGTCCCGGATAAACCACGACCACCGAATGGTTGCACGCCGACGACGGCGCCAATTATGTTTCGGTTGACGTAGATGTTACCGGCGCCCGACAATCGGGCCAGCTTCTTCGCGCGCGAGTCAATTCGGCTGTGCAAACCCATCGTCAGGCCATAGCCTGTCGCGTTCACTTCGCCAACGGTCTTCTCGAAGTCTTTGCCGCGGAACTTGAGCACGTGCAGCACCGGTCCGAACACCTCGCCCTCGAGTTGATCAATACTGTCGATCTCAATAAGTGTCGGCGCAAAGAAAGTACCGGCGCCTGTCGCAGCGGGCAATTCGCAGCGATGCAATATGTTCGCATCCTTTGTCATTCGATCAATGTGCGCAGCCAGCAGCCCACGCGCTTCCTCGTCAATTGCCGGACCAACATCTGTCGCCAGAAGAGATGGATCGCCAATAACCAGTTCATCCATGTGGCCGCTTAACAGTTCAATAACGCGAGGCGCGATGTCCTCCTGCACGCACAACAGGCGCAATGCCGAGCATCGCTGGCCCGCGCTGTTGAATGCAGAAAACACCGAATCCAGTACGACCTGTTCCGGCAACGCGGAACTGTCGACGAACATCGCGTTTTGACCGCCTGTCTCGGCGATCAGTACAGCGATCGGCCCATCACGATCGGCAAGCGTGCGATTGATCAGCCTTGCCGTTTCGGTGGAACCCGTAAACGCCACGCCCGCTATGCGTGGATCCGCAACGGCCCGACCGCCGATCGCTGCGCCGTCGCCGGGCAGAAAATGCAGGACATTCTCCGGGATTCCGGCTTCTAGCAACAATTCGACTGCACGGAAGGCAACAATCGGCGTTTGCTCGGCAGGTTTAGCGAGAACCGCATTACCGGCGGCCAAAGCAGCCGCAATTTGCCCGGTGAAAATGGCCAGCGGAAAATTCCATGGGCTGATGCAGACAAAGACACCGCGCCCTCTCATTCCAAGCGTGTTGCGCTCACCCGTCGGACCTGGCAGGCGAAGCGGCTCGGCGAATGACTCTCTCGCCTGCTGGGCGTAGTAACGTAAAAAGTCGACCGCCTCGCGCAATTCTGAGATCGCATCGGGAACGACTTTGCCGGCTTCGGCCACGCATAATGCCAGCAGCTCCGGCATATTTTGTTCGAACAGTTCGGCTGCGCGCTCGATAATATCGGCACGCTCGCTTGCCGAAGTTCTGTCCCACGCGATCTGTGCTTTCGATGCCAACTCGATGGCCTCGTCGACCTGCTGGGGCTGCGCCAGGCGACAAATCCCTATTGTGTGAGCGATATTCGACGGATTGACGGAGTCCGACGCATCACCCGACATCGCATAGCCACCGACAATGGGGTGTGCCTCGAAGGTTTTTTGCATCGCCGCCTGCATATCGGCGAGCAGCTTCTGGCTTACCAGGCGATCCGGCAGATTGACGCCGGCCGAATTTCTGCGACCGGGTTCGAACAGGCTCGGCGGAGCCGCTATCTTCGGATGGGGCAGAAAGACGTTTTCGCGAGTAGCAACAAGCGGATCTTCGACGATATCTTCAACGTTGATCGACTCATCAACGATCCGATTGACAAACGACGTGTTAGCGCCGTTTTCGAGCAGTCGCCGCACGAGGTAAGGCAACAGATCTTCGTGGCTACCGACCGGAGCGTAGACTCGACACGGTCGACCGAGTTTGTCGGGGTCGATCACCTCCGAATACAGCTCCTCTCCCATTCCGTGCAGGCGCTGAAACTCGTAATCCCGGCGTGATCCCGCGTAATGCAGAATGCTCGCCAGCGTGTGGGCGTTGTGCGTAGCGAACTGCGGATACAATACATCACCCGCCGCCAGCGATTGCCGGGCGCTGGCCAGGTAGGACACGTCCGTATGAGTCTTGCGCGTAAATACCGGGTAGCTCTCCAAACCGAGCTCCTGACCCAGCTTGATTTCAGTATCCCAATAGGCGCCTTTTACCAGGCGCACCGGTATTCGGCGCCCCGTCTCCTTGCCGAGCGCTGCAACGAAATTGATAACGTCCGTCGCCCGACGCTGATAGGTTTGCACCGCGAGACCGAAACCGTCGTAATCATTGAGCTTTGCGCCGCGCATGACCTGGGCGAACACCTCAAGAGATATCTCCAGTCGATCGGCCTCTTCCGCATCGATTGTCAACGCAATTCCCGACGCTTTGGCATGTTCAGCGAGCTCCGCAACCCGCGGCACCAACTCGGACAACACACGATCATGCTGCATATAGGAAAAGCGCGGGTGCAAAGCCGAAAGTTTCACTGAGATACTTGGCGCCGAGAAAATGTCTTCGGCCGCGCCCTGTGGCCCGGCGCCAATCTTGCTGATCGCATCAAAGTAGGAATCGAAATAGCGTGTTGCATCCGTTTCGATCAGTGCCGCCTCGCCGAGCATGTCGAACGAATAGCGGTAGGCACGATTTTGTTTCCTGACCGCGCGCTTCAAGGCCTCCTCAATAGTGCGGCCCATGACGAACTGATGCCCCATGATGCGCATCGCCTGTTTCATTGCCGTTCTCACAACGGGCTCGCCGGCGCGACTCGCCAGCTGACCGAGTACCTGCGCAGGATTTTTTCGAGCATCGTCTTCGATCTTCAGCAACTGGCCGGTCAGCATCAGACCCCAGGTCGAGGCATTCACGAACAGTGAGTCGCTTTCACCGAGATGATCTTTCCATTGCGCGGACGTTATTTTATCCGCGATGAGTTTGTCCGCCGTCGCGCCGTCCGGGATTCGCAGCAGAGCTTCGGCAATACACATCAGCAATACGCCCTCCTCGGACGACAGGTCGTATTGCTGCAAAAACGCATCAATACCGCCGTCACTGGAGGTATTCTTGCGCACCGCGCGCACGAGCCTCGCCGCCATGCCCTGGATTTTTTCGCGGGCGGCATCGCCCGGATCCGCGGCTTCGGTTAACTCTTTGACAAGAGCCTCTTCGTCCGTCAGGTATCGGTCGTTGATATGAGGTATCGAGCTCGGCTCTGCGGCCGCTTGATCCGTAAAACGCATTGAATGGCACCTTGATGTGTACTGATATACTTTGCGGCCTTTAATCACGGAGGGCAATACCGTGCCAGCCAGTTTTTTCGAGTCCCTCGCACGCCAGACTGAAGACCTGAAAGCACAGGGGCTTTTCAAGACCGAACGCCTGATCGCCGGGCCGCAACAAGCCGGCATAGACGTGCAATCGAATGGTGATCGGACACACGTCCTCAATCTGTGCGCAAATAACTACCTTGGCCTCGCCAATCACCCCGACGTCATCGCCGCCGCGCACAAGGCGCTGGATGACTATGGCTATGGTATGGCCTCGGTCCGCTTTATATGCGGAACGCAGACAATTCACAAGGAACTTGAGGCCCGTATCAGTGAATTTCTCGGTACCGAGGACACAATCCTTTACCCGTCATGTTTTGACGCTAACGGTGGCCTGTTCGAAACACTGCTGAGCAAGGACGATGCAGTCATCAGCGATGCGCTGAATCATGCCAGCATTATTGACGGCATACGGCTCTGCAAGGCGCAGCGTTTTCGCTACGAGAACAACGATATGCAGGATCTGGATGCGCAACTTCGGGCGGCATCGGACGCCAATGACAGACTGATTGTCAGTGACGGCGTGTTCTCGATGGACGGCACCATCGCTGATCTCGGCGCGATCTGCGATTTGGCGGACAAGTACGACGCCATGACCATGATCGACGACGCCCATGCCACCGGTTTCCTCGGTAAGAGCGGACGCGGCACGCACGAATACCGCGACGTCATGGGTCGAATTGACATTATTACCGGCACGCTCGGCAAGGCCCTGGGCGGCGCCTCGGGCGGCTACACGTCGGGACGCAAGGAAATCGTCGGCTGGTTGCGGCAACGCTCACGTCCCTATCTATTTTCAAATTCAGTCGCACCGATGATCGCTGCCACATCGATTGCGGTTCTCGACCTGCTCGAACGCGACAATTCGCTGGCGGAAAAGCTGCACGAGAATGCGAACTACTTTCGCGCCAAAATGGAGGAACGCGGCTTCGATTTGAAGCCAGGCGAACACCCGATAGTTCCGGTCATGCTCGGGGACGCGAAACTGGCGACGACAATGGCTGATGAAATGCTCAAGCGCGGCGTTTATGTCATCGGTTTTGCATTTCCGGTCGTGCCGAAGGGGCAAGCGCGAATTCGTACCCAAATGTCGGCGGGCGTCTCAAGACCGCAACTCGATCAAGCAATTGAAGCGTTTACCGACGTTGGTCGCGAACTGAAGCTCATCCACTAAGGCATTACAACAATGAAAGCACTCGTTAAAGCGAAGCCGGAACGCGGTATCTGGATGGAAGACATCGCGCCACCGAAGGTCGGCCACAATGATGTCTTGATCAAGGTAAACCGCACCGCGATTTGCGGCACCGACATTCATATCTATCAATGGGATGACTGGGCGAAAGCGAACATCCCCGTACCGCTCGCTGTCGGCCACGAATTTTCGGGAGAGATTGTTGAAATTGGCAGCGAGGTAAAAGGCTTCGATGCGGGTGATCGGGTGTCAGCGGAGGGACACATTACCTGCGGCGTGTGCCGCAACTGCCGCGCCGGCCGGCGTCACTTGTGCATCAACACGGTTGGTGTTGGCGTTAATCGTCCGGGCGCTTTCGCCGAGTACCTGTCTGTGCCCGCATTCAATGTCTTCAAATTACCCGACGTCATCAGCGACGACATGGCGGCGATTCTCGATCCGCTGGGCAACGCGACGCATACTGCATTGTCCTTTGATCTGGTTGGCGAAGATGTTCTTATCACCGGTGCCGGGCCCATCGGCATTATGGCCGTCGCAATCGCACGCTATGCAGGCGCTCGGCACGTTGTTATCACAGACATCAACGACTACCGGCTCGAGCATGCGACGCGGATGGGTGCCACCGCGGCACTGAATGTTACACGCGACTCGCTGGACGACACGATGAAGGAGCTTGGCATGACCGAGGGCTTCGACGTCGGTATGGAAATGTCGGGAAACCCGCAAGCATTTCGCGACATGCTGAGGACGATGCATCACGGCGGCAAGGTCGCAATCCTCGGCATCCCGCCCGAAGACAGCAGCATTGACTGGCATGAGGTCATATTTAAGGGGCTGATTCTAAAAGGTATTTATGGCCGGGAGATGTTCGAGACCTGGTACAAGATGTCGAGCATGCTGCAGAGCGGGCTTAACATCGAAGCAATCATCACGCATCACTTCGACGTGGATGACTTCCAGCCCGCGTTCGAGTTAATGGAGTCCGGCCAGTCCGGTAAGGTGATTCTTAACTGGCGCACTTAGGCCGTTAGGAGCGATGCTCAACGGCGCGTCTACTCGAAACGACACAGGCAGTGCGCGTAAACACCCTTTGGATCATCAAAGTTCAGCATCGGCGCGAGCACACGTTCAAATTTCGACGCAAGTTGCTCCAGGGTTCCGGGCGAGCGACTGAACGTCGCCGGGTCAATTCCGACACGCTTTGCGGTACCTAGGATGTCGATAATGAGTTGCTCGGTCGGCGACAATTCAATAGTGATTGATTTGGTGCCGTACTCATCTTCCGATAATCCCGCCAATTCGGCCGCTGACTTGATTGCATCGTCCAATGAACCCAGCTCATCCACCAATCCGTTGTGAAGCGCGTCGACACCGGTCCACACACGCCCTTGCGCGATGGCATCCACTGCGTCTTTTTCCATGCCTCGATGCAGCGCTACTCGCGAAATGAAATCGTCGTAGCCGTCATTAATAATAATTTGGAATAATTGCTTCGTATGCTCCGACATCTCGCGATCAGGTCGGAACTCGCCGGCCCAGATTGTCGAACCGACACCATCAACATTGATTCCGACGGCTTCGATCGTGCGTTGATAGGTCGGTAACATGCCGAAGATACCGATGGACCCGGTGATGGTTGAAGGGCTCGCGATGATTTTATCCGCGCTGGCCGAAATCCAATAGCCGCCTGACGCCGCCGAACTACTCATCGAGGCCACAACCGGTTTGCCTGCCGCCTGCAGTTCGGCAACTTCATCCGAGATCAATTCAGACGCGAAGGAACTGCCCCCGGGACTGTCGACTCGCAAAACTACGGCTTTAACGGTGTCATCATTCAGAGCCTGACGTAACAGTGCGCCGGTCGATTCTGAGCCGATCTTGCCCGGCGCAGGCGAACCG
>Ga0255057_10002078_pt1 | contig 10985 bp, 10 predicted proteins | sample Cases_109_6_MG_FD_189022 | JGI IMG/M metagenome (GOLD analysis project Ga0255057, IMG submission 189022) | Seawater microbial communities from Amundsen Gulf, Northwest Territories, Canada - Cases_109_6 | ecosystem: Environmental > Aquatic > Marine > Gulf | place: Canada: Northwest Territories... | reverse complement strand
AGATCGTCGTCGCCGAAGCCACCCCATCGTCCGGGCAGGCCGCATCGGCCAGACCCGTGCACGACTCGTCGGGATCGCAGATGTCGCCCGAACCCGTGCGACAGATGGTCGTCGCCGAGGCGATCGAGTCCGCCGGACACGCCGCACCCGGGGTGCCCGTGCACGACTCGTTCGGGTCACAGAGGTCGCCCGAGCCCGCGTTGCAGACCGTCGTCGCCGAAGCCACCACGTCCGCCGGGCCGGCCGCATCGGCCAGGCCGGTGCACGACTCGTCCGGATCGCAGATGTCGCCCGAACCCGTGCGACAGATGGTCGTCGCCGAGGCGATCGTGTCGGCGGGGCAATCCTCGCCGGCCACGCCGGTGCACGACTCGTTCGGGTCACAGAGGTCGCCCGAGCCCAGGTTGCAGATCGTCGTCGCGGGCAACGGATCGGATTCGCACAGACCCGTGGCCGTGTTGCAGACGCCGACGTTGCAGGCGTTGTCCAGGCCCGAGCAGTCCAGCCCTTCGCAGTTGTTGGTATTGGTCACGGTGCAGACGATGGCGGACTCTTGATCGGGGACCGTCACGTCGAGGAAGGTGCAATCGGTACAACTCGCCACCGCCGTCGGAGTCAGGTCGCAAGTACCTGCGCCGTTGACCGCGCAGGTCGAATCGGCCGTGCATTCGACCGTCGCGTCCCCCGTGCACTTCCCGACGGTCTCCACGCACTCGATGTCAGTACTGTAGGCGGAGAGGAGGGTGCCGGTCCCGGCGGTCTCTATTACCGTGTTGGTGCCGGGGTTGACCGGGATCGGATCGGTCATGTCCATTTCGCCGGCGTCCGGCCGCCCGCCACAGTCGAGGTCCTCCGTGCAAGCCGTCAGGCCCTCGCAGGTGCCGCCGGTGCAGTCGCCGTCGACGTCGCAGATGTCGCCAGGATTCGACGAACCGGCCGAGCAGGTCCCCGGCAGGTTGGTGCAGGTGTCGGTGCCGCCCACGTCGCACAGCCCGTCGATGGTGAGGTCGAACAGGCCCGAATCGTCGTCCGGTTCCAGGTCCTTGATGATCTTGATGGTCTTCGGGACAAGGATCGGGATGTCAATCGTCTGATCGCACTTGCACTTGGAGGGGGCCCCCGGAAACGCGTACAGCGGCGAGAGGCAGAGCTCGTTCGCACCGGGCTGGCGCCAGCTCGTGCAGCCAGCGATGTCCAGAAAGCCATCGTTGTCGGTATCGGTGCAGAGCGCCGTGATGTCAACGATGTCAACGAAGACGGGGTTGCGGGAATCCCCGGAGTCGACGATGTCACCGCAGCTGTCCTGCGCGGTGTTGGATGCGATGGGCTCGCACGTGTTGCCCATGCCGCAGTCGGTCACTTCGGTGGGATCCGTGCAGGGCAACGTATTGTCGTTGGAGCATGCGCCGGTGTTGACGGGCATCGATCCGTTCTGCAGATCGTCGGACGAGACGCCGTCCGTCTCGCAGGTGCCGGTACCCGATCCCGTGCAGCAGTCGTGGGGGGTGTCGACAGCGGTGCAGTCCTCGTTGACCTGGTTGTCGATGTCGATGAACTCGCAGCTGCCGGTGCCCGCTCCCGTGCAGCAGGAGAACGGCGTCCCCGCACCCGTACAGTTCTCGTTGTTGTCCCGGATGGGGAGGATCTCGACCTGGCAGCTGCCGGTCAACGCATCGCCACCGTCCTGCGAGAGAAAGATGCCGATGTCGTGGCGATCCATCGCAGTGAGCAGGACTTCTACCGTCGCATCGAAGGTGACCGTGTCGCCCGGGAAGGCGCAGCCGTCATCCGTGATCGTGACGTTCGTGACGTTGGCGATCTTGACATCCTCGGCCGTGCAGTTCAGACCGCCCCCCTGACCGAATCGGTCGTAGAGATCCTCCATGCAGCCGTCATCGAGGGCTGCGGCCGGATTGGCGCCAAGCAGCCCGATCACCGAAGCAAGCGCCAGGGCGCTCGTCAGCCAAGCAGAGCGCGCGATCACCCCAGAGGCCAGGCCGATACGCTCCGCCAGGCCTTCCGGCCGACGACGGGAACCGCCGCGCTTCGCTGGCGTTCCGAGGAACGCGAAGGCGCAAGAGGTGGCAACGTCGTCGGAGCGGGCAGCGCGCATGGCTACTCCTTTTGTAACCGTGCCGGGCGCACGGCCGTAATCCGGGTCGAACGAGCAAGAATGCGAGGGTCCCGAGTCGGGAGAGGCGGTGGACTTGGACGGCTGATGCCGCCGCGCGGATGCTGCGCGATCATCGTCGGCAGTTGGGCTTCGCCCTAAGTGTATCTGGCTCCCTAGCAGCTCCGGTCTAAGCACTACACCACCTCAGGTCAACGCATCGTGCGCCGCGATGGCGGGGATACGCAACAACAATCCTCGATGAAGAAGAAAAAATCTCGTGGAGTGTCGGAAAGATCCAGATCCCCAAGGGGGCTATCGCGCGCTCGACGAGAGCCTGACCTGGACATCCGCGAGGAACGATCCCACAACGTATGTATCCACCACGGAAGCGTGACCTCTCGCGGTGACCTCGAGAGTGTGACGGCCTGGGCCAAGCTGGAGGAAACGGAAGCGGCCGTCGTCGCCGCTGCGTAGCTCGCGGTTCGATGTGCTGTGGATCCCTGCCTCATCACGCGACCAGGTGAGCACCACATCCGCCCCCGCGACCGGTTCCCCGCGGTCGTCCAGGACCCGGCCGGCGAGCTGGTAATCGCCGGAGTCGAACACCAGCCGTACGTCGGCGCCGCCGCTGTCGGGGAGGTTCACGCCGGTGACCCGGAGCCGCGGCGAGCCGTGTGAGTCGAAGGTCACCGGGCCGACCGGGGCCTGGTTCAGCGTGAAGTAGCCGCCTTCGTCCCCAATCACCGCCACTGCCCCGCGCACGCCCGCGCCCCTCCCGATCCAGAGCCGCAGGCCGGGAATCGCGTTGCCCTCGGGATCCAGCATCCGTCCGCGGAGAAGAACCGTGGGAGGCGTATCGAGGACGACCTCGAGCGTGACACCCTCCTCCGAGACCCGGACCTCTCGCCGGGAGTACTCGGAGAAGGGCACCGGCGGGATGACCCGGAGGAAGTAGCCTTCGCCGATCTGGACGCCGGGGATGGCGAACTTCCCGTCGGGGCCGCTCTCGGCCTGGTACCGCTCGCCGCGGCGCTGCGAGAGCGTCACGCTGGCTCCGCCGATGAGGTCGCCCCGCTCCGTCCGCACGAGCCCGGACGCCAGAGCGGCGTTCTCCAGGTCCCGCAATACCGCATCGAGATCCAGCAGCGGCGCCGATTCCGGGTCCACAGCCGGCAGCTTCGCGAGGTGTTCCTGGTAGCCCCGTAGGTAGAAGCGAACGGTCGCGCCCGCGGGAACGGGCTCCGAGCCCAGCTCCAGCAGATAGGCCCCTTGGTGGTTCGTATCCGCGAACGTGTCGCCGCGGCCTCGAAGAGCAACCCGGACGCCGCTCAGCAGCTCTCCGTCCGAGCTCTCCACGGTACCCTGGAGACGAAGACCCGGACCCGTTGGCTCCTTCTCCATCTCCACCTCCCGGGTCTCTTCCCCACGAGCAGCAGACTCGGTCCGCTCGCCGGAAGGCCCGGAGTCCGCGGGACCCCCGTCCCGGGGAGGATCGGCTCGCTCCGGCCCTTCCGCCCTGGGCGGCGATGGAGACCCATTGCCTGGCTCCTCCCTCCACAGGGAGTAGGCCACCACCAGGACGCCCAACGTCAGTCCGGCGACCCAGAACAGGATCCGGTGCCTCTTCATCAGGACTGCCCTCCGCGTGGGAGTCTGATCTCCAGCTCGTCCGGGTAGGGTCCCACCTCGTGCGACTCGGTCCGCGGGGGGAAGCCGGGCGCGCGCACGTCGAGCACGTGCCACCCGGGACCGAGCTGCGCGAAGCGGAAGCGGCCCCCCGCATCGGTGCGCACCTCGCGACTCGAAGTGCTGTTGACGCCTGCCTCAGCGTGCGACCAGCCGAGAATCACACGCGCCCCCCCGACGGGGTCCCCGCGGTCGTCGAGAACCTCTCCGGCCATCTCGTAGGTCCCCCAGTCCAGCACCAGCCAGACGTCGGCCTCTCCACCCTCGGGGAGGCTCACCCCGGTGATCTGGAATCGAGGTGACGAACGCGTGTCGAAGCTCACGATGCCGGCGGGCGCCTCGTCCAGCTCGAAGTAGCCCCGGTCATCGCCGGTGATGGGCAGCGCGCCGCGCACAGCGGCGGTCGTCAAGACCCAGAGACGGAAGCCAGCGACCGCGTCTCCTTCGACATCGACCATCCGGCCCGTGAGGCGGGCGGTGGGGAAGGACTCGAGCACGATCTCGAGCTCGACGCCGTCCTCGGTCACCCGGATGTCCCGCCGCACGTAGTCGGAGAAGGGAGGTGCAGCCAGAACCCGCAGGTAGTAGCCCGCGTCGGGCTTGACGCCGGAGATCGAGAAGGCGCCATCGGTGTCGCTCACCGACTGATAGCTCGAGCCGCTCCGCCCCGTAAGCATCACGGTCGCGCTCGCGACGGGGTCGCCCCGCCCGGTCCGGACGGTTCCAGAGACGGGCGCCGCGTTCTCCACGCTCCTCAGCACGACATCGAGACGCGCGGCCAGCGGGAACCCGGGGTCGGGGGGTGGCATCGCGGACAGCTCCTGTTCGTAGCCCTGGAGGTAGAAGCGGACTCGCGAGCCGGCTGGCAGCGGCTCCGCGCCCAGCTCGAGCTGGTAGATCCCCCGCTCGTCAGTGTGGGTGAAGACGTTCCGGTTCTCCTGAAGGCCGACCCAGACGTGGGAGAGGGGCTCTCCGCGGGGGCTCTCGACGCTGCCGTAGATCTGACGGCCCCCGATCAGGACCAGATCCACCGAGGCCGTGCCCGCCTGCACGACCGCCTCGACCTCCGGGTAGAGCGCGGTGGCGGTGGTCCGGAGGTCGTACTCGCCCGGGCCGAGCCCCTCGATCGAGAACGCGCCGTCCGGACCGCTCTTGGCCCTGCCCGCCCCACGGTCCGACCTGCCCTCGGCGACTGCGGAGGCGAAGCGGTGGCGCACGGCCGAGACCTCGATGCCCGCGATGGGTCGCCCACCCCGATCGAGCACGCGCCCCCGGATGGCCAGGGTCGCCCCGGACAGGCGCACGGTGAGCTCCTCCCACTCCCCGTCGGAGAGGTGCACGGCGCCTTCAGAGGCGAGCTCGGGGCGGTCCTGCGCCTGGACCCGGTAGGCGTAGCGGCCGGGCGCCAGGCCGTCGAAGCGCGCTTCGCCGTCTCCTCCGGCGACGCCCTCCTCCACCGCGTCCGGTGGATCGACAGCCCGCAGGATCACCCGGGCGCCCGGGAGCCGCTGGCCCGAGGCGTCCTCCACCTGGAAGACGATATGCCCGGTCCCCTGCGGAAGACGCCTCCGAGAAGCCGCGGACCGGGGTCGCTCCTGCGTTTCTCGCGTGACCAACGCGCCTTCCAGTTGGGCGTCTCGAGAGCGCGATCCGCCTGCCTGCCGATCTGCGGTCTCGATCTTCCCGGCCTCGCGCGCGCGAGCCCCAGATGCTCCTTGCCGCTCGGGCAGACGCCGGGTCAGCGGGGTGCCATCCGCTCCAGTGCCGAGCCTTGCCTCTCGCCCCTCGGTACCGGGTCCCGGCTCCGAACCCGGCCCCCCGGCCGACCAGAAGAGCCCCCCGGCGACCAGGAGGCCCATCGTCAGGAGAACAGCCCCCCACGTATTGGGATCCCTGGCCTTCACGACCGCCCTCCGGCGCGGAGCATCGGCCCCCCCGTTCGCGCGTGATCGACCTTATGATGGTGCAGACGTGGCCCAACCCGAAAGTGCAAAGACAACCAAGCGGGAGCGGCGCGAGGAGCGGCGCCGGACCGCGCGGCGCCGGGTCTGGGCGCGACGCGGTCGGCGGGCCGGGATCGCCACGGCCGTGCTGGTCGTTCCGGCGCTCTGGGCCTTCGACCGCTCGGGCCCCGAAGAGCTCGTCGATGCCGAGGTGACGGAGACGCGACTCTGGCGTCACGTCCCACAGGACGGCAGGAAACCCCACCCGCACACCGTAGCCACCCTCAGGATCGAGGGCCTGACCGATGTGAGCATCGAGAAGGCCGACGGCTACGAGCGGGGCCAGCGCATCCCGGTCTGGGTCCGCCGCGGCCGGATCACGGGCCGACCGTACTTCACGGACGTCGCGAAGCCCGGAGAGCTCGAGAGGCAGCGCCAGCGGGAGGAAGCGACAGAGAATCGTTGAGAATCTGGCGCGCACCAGTGTACTCTGGGCTCGGTGGCAGAACGCCGTGCTGACCCTCGAAGGAGGGGAGGGAGGATCATGCCTCAGGGTTCCGGGCGACAGGTGATGGGCGCCGCGGTCGTCGTCGGGGTCGCCGTGGTGGTGGGGAGCCTGGTCATGGCCCAGTCGCTCAACCGGGTGACCCAGCAGCTCGATCGCACCGCGGGCCGGCTCGATGAGATCCGCGAGGCGGTGGTGGCGGCCAAGGACGCTCTCTCCAACCTCCAGGTGGCGGCCGCACCGGCCGCGGCCCCGAGCGAGGCGGATCCCAACAGGCGCTACGTGGTCGATGTCGCGGGGGCGCCGGCGCTGGGTCCCGAGACCGCATCGGTCACCGTCGTCGAGTTCTCGGACTTCCAGTGACCCTTCTGCAAGAGGGTCGGTCCGACCCTCAAGCAGCTTCGCGAGGAGTACGGGGACCAGGTGCGCATCGTCTTCAAGCATCAGGTGCTGGCCACTCACGTGAGGGCTCCCGCCGCCCACGCGGCGGCCGAAGCGGCGCATCGGCAGGGCAAGTTCTGGGAGATGCACGACAAGATCTTCGAGAACCAGCGGGAGATGAGTCCCGAGAAGTACGAGGAGTACGCCGTCGAGATCGGCCTGGACCTGGAGCAGTTCAAGCGGGAGGTCGCATCCCCGGAGGTAAAGGCTCGCATCGATGCGGATACCCGGGAGGCCGCCAAGGTGGGCAACCGTGGAACCCCCGGCTTCTTCATCAACGGGCGCGTCCTGAAGGGCGCCAAGCCCTATCCCGCCTTCAAGGAGATCATCGACCAGGAGCTCGCGGGCAAGAAGGCCGCTTGAGGTCCGCTTTGAACGGAGCTGCCAGGAAGGCTGCCTCACCGATGTCACGGACGCTCTGGATCGCTCTACTGGGTGCCCTGCTCCCGCTCTCCGCCGCGGCCGAGCCGCTGCTCCATTCGGTGGCCCCCGGTGGAGGCCTGCGACCCATCGACGCCGAGCTGAGGACGATCGACGCCGCCGACGGCTCGACGCTGTCGAGCGTCACGATGACCCTCGCGGGAAAACTCGTGGTCGGCGCGCGCGGGCTCGCGCGACATCCGCTGACCGGCACGCTCTACGCACTCCTCAAGATCGCGGGTCAGTCCAGCTCGGAGCTGGTCACGGTCGACCCGGCCACCGGGGTCGCCACCGACGTCGGGAACACCTTCGATACGTTCGCCGCCATCGCCTTCCTCGCCGACGGCACACTCTACGGAGTGACCGGAGACGGCGGCGTCGTGCCGGAGACGCTCTACACGCTGAGCCTCGTCGACGCGTCGAGCAGCGAGGTCATCGACCTCGGCAACGGCACCGACGGCGAGACCCTGGCGTTCAATCCCCTGGACGCGCTCCTCTACCACGCGTCGGGCATCGGCATGCCCAACCAGCCCGCCAGCGGGGAGATCTTCGAGACCATCGACCCCGGCACCCTCGCCGTCACGAACATCCCGCTCTCCGGCTTCGACTACGAGGAGCTGACCGCGCTGACCTACGCCAACGGGGGCTTCTACGGGGGTACCCTGGGGGATGCGGATGTGGACATACCGCGGCTCGTCCGCGTCACGACGAACGGCGTCGTCACCTTCCTCGGAGACATGGACCACGTCTCCAAGGGGCTCGTCCTCATCCCACCGCCGCCGGCCGTCCCGGCGCTCTCGGGGAGCATGCTGGGCGTCCTCGGCCTCGCACTCGGTGCAGCCGGCTTCTTGCGTCACCCGAGCAGTCGCCGCTAGTTCTTGCGCCCCTTCTGCGCTCCACCTCTGCTCTCGCCAGCGGCTTTGCCCTTCTGGATCTGGACGGTTCGGGTCGTGCTCCGATAGAGCACGTCGGACACCGTCACCGAGATCTCGACGAGCCCCTTGCCCCCTTTCGAGGGGAGCGGGAACTCGAAGACCACGATCCGCGCTTCGTCGAAGCTGGGGCTCAGCTTGGCGTTTTCGGTCTTCAAGCCGAGCGTGCCCGCGTACTCCCCGTCGACGGTGAACCGTGCCAGGCGTAGGAGCGTGTCGTCCGATACCTCGAGCCGGATGGAGATCGGGTCTCCAGCAGAGAAGGTCTGTCCGGGCAGGGGATCGAGGATTGCCACGGCGGGCGGCTTCAGATCCTCCACCACGTCCAAGGTGCCGGTCTCGCTCCAGCTCCCCGCCACACCCGAACCGTGGACCTCCCGCACGCGAAAGACGTACGAGCCGGGGCCGAGATCGGGCGAGAAGTAGTTCGTGAGGATCCCGCTCTCTTCGAGCACGACGCTCTCCGCCGAGAAGGACTCGTCGGTCGCGAACTGCACCTGGTAGCTGACGTCGTCGCCCAGCTCGTACCAGTAGACGCGGTCGCTCATGGTCGTCGAGTCGAGGACGTGCAGCCAGGTGCCCTCGTAGCCCCAGTTTCCCTCGAACAGCTCGAGCGAATGGGCTGCGGCAGGATGCAACAGGAAGGCCGCAAGGAGCCCGAGGCTCGCGACCTGTCGCCGGGTGCGTTCGGAGGCCATATTCCGCCCCTCCATCTCTTCTGTTCCGGGTCGCTACGGCAGGACTTCCGCGCGCCTGTGTGAGGAGGGTCACACCAGAGTGGTTCGGGACTCCGCGCTGCGGCAGACAGGGAGGGGCGCGGCGCGGCGCGCGTCTCGGGCGAGGGAAGGTCCGTCAGGCGGAGAGTTCGAGCATCCTCTCGATCGGACGCAGCGCCGCCACGCGCGTGGGCTCCGGCACCTCCACGCGCGGCTCGAGGTCGCGCAGGGCCAGGTAGAGCTTCTCCAGCGTGTTGAGGCGCATGAAGGGGCACTGGTTGCAGGCGCAGCTCTCGTCCATGCCGGGGGCCTGGATCAGCTCCTTGTCCGGGGCCCGCTGGCGGATCTGGTGGAAGACGCCGTCCTCGGTGGCGATGATGAGCGTCTTCGCGGGCGACTCGACGGCGCGCGAGTGATGCCCGTGGTGGAGGCGATGAAGTCCGCCTCGGCCAGCACCGCCTCGTCGCACTCGGGGTGGGCCAGCACCTCGGCGTCGGGATGCCGCACCTTGAGCTGCACCAGCCGCTTGGCGCTGAACTGCTCGTGCACGATGCAGGTGCCCTGCCACGCGATCATGTCGGGCCGGTCCGCCTTCTGGGCCACCCAGCGGGCCAGGTGGCGGTCGGGCGCGAAGATGATCGGCTCGCCGGCGAAGTGCTTCACCATGTCCACCGCGTTCGAGGACGTGCAGATCAGGTCGCTCATGGCCTTGATGTCGGCGTTGCAGGTGATGTAGCTCACGACCTTCGCGCCGGGGTGGGCGTCCACGAACTTCCGGAAGGCGTCGGGCGGACAGCCGTCGGCCAGGGAGCAGCCGGCCTCGAGGTCGGGCACGACCACGGTGCCGACGGGTGGCAACCTTTGTCGGGTAGGGCCAACGCCCCCTGGCCCCCGTCAAACGGTTTCAGGCGTCAGGTCTCGTGCATGGCCCGTCCGCCCTCTCCAAGCTTCCCCGTCACAGGGCCAAACGGCGGCCGCATCGTCCCAGCCCGTTGGTTAGGGGCGCTTCCTTCGGATCAGGCCTTCTTGGGCGACGGAGGCCAGCGTGGTCACGTCTCCGTCTGCGGTCGTGCGCTCCAGAGATCTCACTGACGGCGGGGCCGAACCAGTCGCACGTCAAGGACACCATCTCCCACGGTGGCCTGTTGAAGGAAGTACCGTATGACTTCGCGCTTGGGTTGAAGGGCCGTCATTTCTCTGCCCTCCACTGTTACTTGTCGATCTCCTGTTTGGTGCACGTCTACATTTGAGTTCATCTCTCTGCCTCCCCAATAGTCCAGTGATATTCCTCCTCGGCTGATGTTTCGCCTTGGGGCGCTCGGCGGATCTCAAAGAGCCGCGCGAGTTCACTTAGATTTATCTGTTTTTCTCTACATGTACGTTGGGCCGGGGAACTTCCCCGGCCCTCTACTAAATAATACCGTTTCAGTTTTGTTCACGGCTCAAGGCGGAGGTCCTGTCGCCGAAAACATCGGGAAGTTTGATCACGTCTGAACTTGTGTTCTTTTTCGCGCGAGTCTTCGCGCACTCCAAAAGTTTCTTTGTTTAGATTGAACTTACGCCTCTCTGTGTCATGCTGAAACGCCCAGGATCAACGATCACCGCACGACCCGACCCTGTACACCTAGAGATGTTCAACAGCGCGGCCAGGAGGCTCCTGCGGCCCCGTACCTGCGACAGACGCGTCACACTCCCGGCCGGACTAGAAATCCGCACGGGACACAGTCGGACCGAAATCCGATGGGGGTGTGACAAAGAAGAGCCCGAATGGTTGTCACACCTTGATTTAACTAACGCTTTCCTGCGTTATATGGCGCGGAGAGCGCCGCTCGGAAGCTATTGTTTATTCAATGTTTTCCGAGTTAGAATGGGGCCGCTGTTGCAGAGGAAGCGTTCCTCGTGCTGGTGCCGGGCTCGGACTTCAAATCGGGCCGACACACCATTCGGTGCCTCTAGAGCCCGGAAACCGAACCGCACTGTTCCAATCGGTGTCGAACGTGTCCGGGGGTCCCCACGGATTCCCCACACTACAGTACGACCCGCGGAGCCAGGTTCGGCCGAACGGGCGGGAGGCGCCCCCGCCCTGCTCCGCGTTCACAGGAGCGCCGCGAGGAGCGCGTGGGCATGGAGCCCGTAGTGGACGAGACCATGCAGGATCTGGTCTCGCGCTACACCGAGGCCCAGCCGGACCTAATCTCGCGTATCGTCGAGGCCCATTGCGGCTTGTAT
>Ga0255057_10002076_pt1 | contig 10986 bp, 5 predicted proteins | sample Cases_109_6_MG_FD_189022 | JGI IMG/M metagenome (GOLD analysis project Ga0255057, IMG submission 189022) | Seawater microbial communities from Amundsen Gulf, Northwest Territories, Canada - Cases_109_6 | ecosystem: Environmental > Aquatic > Marine > Gulf | place: Canada: Northwest Territories... | reverse complement strand
ACCAGACCCGAGCACGTGTACCAGATTGATGTCGCCGGGCTAGAAGACAGTTTTCCACCGCTGACCTCACTCGACGCCGTGCCGAACAACCTGCCGGTCCAGCTCACCGACTTCGTCGGGCGCCGGACCGAGCTTGCAGAAGCCAAGCGCCTGTTGGAGACGACCCGCCTGCTCACCATGCTGGCCCCTGGCGGCACCGGCAAGAGCCGCCTCGCCATCCAAACCGCCGCCGACCTCACCGCCGACTACCCCGACGGCGTGTTCTTCATCAGCCTCGCCGAGATTGGATCCAGCGACGACATCGTTCAGGCCGTCGCCGAGTCGCTGGGGGTTGCCCTCAGCACCGACGAAGACGTGCAGACCCAGCTGCTGAATCACCTCGCCAAGAAGAAGCAGCTGCTCGTCTTTGACAACATGGAGCATCTCAGCGGCAGCGCCGCCATCGTGGCCGAGATCCTCAAGGCGGCCCCGCAAGTGCGCATCGTGGCCACGAGCCGCAGCAAGCTCAACCTCACTGGAGAGACCGTGCTCGTCATCACCGGACTCCAGACCAGCTGGGAGACGGAGGAGGAGGCCAGCCAGGCGAGCGGGGTTGAGTTGTTCATCGACGCAGCCACCAGATCCAGCCCCGGCTTCGTCCTCGAACCGGACGATCTCGATGCGCTGGCACAGATTCTGGATCTGACGGGTGGCTCGCCTCTGGGGATCCTGCTGGCGGCGGCCTGGGTCGACATGCTGCCGATCGGCGAGATCGCCGCCGAGATTGCCAAAAGCGTCGACTTCCTCGAGACCGAGATGGGTGACGTCCCCGACCGACAGCGGAGTATCCGAGCGGTGTTTGACTACTCGTGGGCGTTGCTGAGCCCCGAGGAGCGCGACACGTTCACCGCCCTCTCGGTGTTCCGTGGCGGCTTCAGCCGCGAAGCGGCCGAGGTGGTCGGTGGAGCATCGCTGCGCGGCCTCGCCAACCTCGCCAACAAATCGCTGCTGACTCCGAGCGCTGAGAAGGATCGGTACGCCATCCACGAGCTGCTCCGTCAGTACGCGGCGGCCGAGCTAGAGAAGAATCCCGAGCGGCATCGAGAGGTGCTCGAGCGCCACGCAGACTATTACGCCGAGCGCATGGGAGAAGCACCTTCGATGATGGCCGATGGCCGCCAGGCAGAGCTGCTGGCAGCCATCGAGGTAGACATGGAGAACGTCCGGGCGGCGTGGCGTCATCACATCGCGACGGGTGACGCGGCCAGAGCACGGGACTTCATGCTCGGATTCTTCCTGGTGTATGAGTTCAGGGGCTGGTACCAGGCGTCGGTGGCCCTCTTCAACGAGGCGCTCGAGGTACTTCCCGACGATCCCGCTGACGAGGAATCCAATGTCTTGCGCGACCTGGCGTCAGCGCTGAAGGGCTGGTCGCTGACTCTGCTCACCCAACCCGAGGCCGGACTCGCTGCAACCGCCGAGCCCGCTGATCGCCTGAGCCGGACAGCCAACCCGATCGACCACTGGATATCAGTGCAATGTGTCGCCATCGCGCACGCCTACCTCGGCCAGGCCGAGGAAATGGCACAGCGTCTCGACGAGGCGATCGCTCGCGTCAAAATGCTCGATGAGCCGTTCTGGTCGTCCTCTTTGAGCAACTGGCGGGCGTTTGCTGCTGTCCTTGGTGGGGATTTCCCGGGGGCGAACAGCTACGCCAACCAGGCACTCGAGAGCATGCCGTCCGAACGCGAGTATTGGGTGACTGTATGGGCGCTGTGGCTTCTTGCCATCGTGGCCGCCCAGGACAATCGGCCGGACGATGCCATTGATCTCTATGCGAGACAGGTCACACGCTGCCGCGAGGTGTCCTACGTGCGCGGCACTGTGGTCTCGATGGAGGGTCTGGGGGAGGCCAACGTGGCGGCGGACAAACTCGACGCAGCCCAGACAGCGTTCGTCGAGGGCATGGCCAGCGCAGAGCGAATGGGGATGGTCGGCGACGTCCTCAGCATGATGACCAAGGCGGCCGGGGTTCTGGCGCTCCAGGGAAGGCAGACCGAAGCCGTCGAACTGCTCGCCACCGTACTTGCCGACCCGGCGAGCGGCGGCATGCCATTCGCCGGCACCGAGGCGAACACGGATACGGCTGCAGTGGCTCTCTCAGAGCTGGAAACAGCGATGGACGCCGCCGAGTACGCCGCCGCCTTCGAGCGTGGATCGGCCCGGCCCTACGACGTCGCGGCCAAGGAGCTCATCGGTCGATAGGGCCTCCCGTGACCGGCGTCGATGGTGTACGTTCCAGGAATGCGCATCCAGTCCGGCCAACTAGTTTCTCTCGGATACGGCAAATACGTGCGATCCGATGACGTCATCGCCGTTGAGCCGATCACCGACGGTCGCGGTCCCGGGCGCCGGTCGCTCGTTTGGGTTCGTGGCATATCCGACCCGATGGTGGCGTCGCGCGCCGAGGGGTCGATCGTCGACGACCTGGTCACCCCGGCCGAGGAAGCGGCGAGGATGAATGCCCAGCGATCCGTCCTCCGCAAGATGACCCGTGCCCTCGAAGAGGTTTCGCCGGGCGTTCGGCGGGTCATCGACGAGGAGAGCGACGCCGACCTCGACAGCCTGATCGACGAAGCGACGAAGGTGTTGGGCTGAGCGCACTCACCGGTAGGCTCGACCTATGGACGACCTCCCCGAAGGCATCGTCACCTTCCTCTTCACCGACGTAGAAGGCAGCACCAAGCTATGGGAAGCCGCGCCGGACACGATGATGGCGGCGCTGCAACAACACGACGCCCTCATCGATGACGCTGCCACAGCCAATGGCGGTGTCCTCGTGCGGCCACGCGGCGAAGGTGATAGCCGGTTCGTTGTGTTTCCGGACGCACTCGACGCGATCGCGGGCGGCGTGGCGATACAGCGCGAACTCGCCGAGGCAGAGTGGGCAACGCCGGAGCCGATCGTGGTACGAATGGCGCTCCACACCGGGGCCTCGGACCTGCAGGCCGGGGACTACTACGGGACGGCGGTGAATCGAGCCGCTCGTTTGCGTGGCGTGGCCCACGGTGGGCAGACCCTGATCTCTCGGGCCACCTGTGAGCTGGTACGAGACCACCTCCCACCGGGGGTGGCGATCAGCGATCTGGGTGAGCACACCCTTCGGGACTTGACTCGCCCCGAGCACGTGTTCCAGGTCGATATCGATGGCCTTCCGGCCGACTTTCCGCCGCTGGTCTCGCTCAGCACGATCCCCAACAACCTTCCGGTGCAGCTCACCGACTTCGTCGGTCGCGAGGACGAGCTCGATGAAGCCAAACGAATCGTGTTGGAGAGCCGGCTGCTCACAATCTTGGCACCCGGCGGGGCGGGCAAGACTCGCCTTGCCATCCAGGCGGCGGCCGACCTCGCCACCAACTACCCGGACGGGACGTACTTCGTCGACCTCGCACCGGTCGTTTCCGCTGCCGATATCGCCCAGACCGCCGCCGAGTCACTCGGCATCGCCCTCGCCACCGAAGAAGACCTGGAGACGCAGCTGCTGGCACATCTCGCCAACGAGCGGCTGCTGCTCATCTTCGACAACTTCGAGCATGTTGCCGACGGAGCAAACATCGTGTCGGACATCCTGACGGCTGCGCCCGACGTGAAGGTCATCGCGACCAGCCGAACCAAGCTCAACGTCACCGGCGAAAACGTCCTGAGTCTGTCCGGCCTCGACCCGAACCAGGACGGCGTCCATCTGTTCCTCGACGCCGCCACCCGCGCCGATTCCGGCTTCTTGCTGGATCCCGACGACCGCGATCAGCTGGAGCGGATCCTCCAACTCGTCGAGGGCATGCCGCTGGGAATCTTGCTGGCCGCAGCCTGGGTCGACACCTTGCGAATCGACGAGATCGCCGGCGAGATCGAGAAGAGCCTCGACTTCCTCGAGACCGAAACGAGCGACGCCCCCGACCGCCACCGCAGCGTCAGGGCCGTCTTCGACTACTCGTGGTCGTTGTTGAGCGAAGACGAACGCCGGATTTTCGCCGCCCTCTCCGTCTTCCGAGGCGGGTTCACTCGCGATGCTGCCGAGGAGATCGCTGGGGCAAGCCTGCGCAACCTCGCCAACCTGGTCAGCAAGTCGCTGATCGTGTCAGACCGAGACTCGGGGCGCTACCACGTTCACGAGCTGCTCCGCCAATTCGCCGAGGAGGAGCTGGGCACGGATCAGTCCCGCTGGGACGAGACGGTGGCTGCCCACACCGAGTTCTACGCCGCCCGTTCCGACGAGTCGGAGGAGGCGGTCATGACCGGCGATCTGTTTCGGGGGCACGGAATCATCGAGGACGACCTGGACAATGTGAGGACGGCGTGGCGGCACAGCCTGGCGAATCGGGACGCTGCTACGGCTCGACGATTCATCATTGCCCTGTGGTCCGTCCACGAGATCCGCGGATGGTCAAAGGCGGGTACCGAGCTCTTTAGCGAGGCGACCGAGGCGTTCGCCGACCCAGAGGACGAGGCCGTCAGGAACGTCCAGATCGCGTCCGCCGCGCTCGAGGCCAAGTTCATGATGAATCTCGGCTTCGTGGAAACAGCTGCGCCGGTGCTCGCCGACGCCGTTGAGCATTTCCGAACGGCGTCGGACCCCCACCTGTATCTGGTGATCATCGAATCTCAGTGCGAGGCTCTGGTCTACCTCGGGCAGCCCGACGATGTGATCCGATCGAGCCTCGAAGCGATCCAGGTAGCCGAGGAGTTTCTCGACGAGCTGTTTGCGGCCGGGATGCGCAACTATCACGGAATCGGGCTCATGATGCAGGGCAGCCTCGAGGAAGCCCGGCAGATCCTCGAAGAGGGCGACGTCGTGCTCGCCGCGCGCGACGAGCAGTTCATGCGACCTTGGAACCTATCGATCCAGGCGATGATCGCGATGATGCAGGGTCGCACCGGCGATGCGATCGAACTCCAAGAGCTGCAGGTGGAGATCGCGGAGAGCGCTGGATACACCCGCGCCGTCGCCATTGCCTTCGACGGCCTCGGCGCCTCCTACGCCGCCGCCGGCGACCTCGAGGCCGCAAACGAGTCTCTCCTCCGGGCCCTCGATCTGTTTGAGGGGATGGGATTGGTCGTGGAGACGGCGGCGGTCACCGTCAAGATCGCCGGCGTGCGCGGCGGGATGGGAGAAGACGAACCGGCGGTCGAGCTGCTCGCGGCAGTCCTGGCCGATCCGGTGAGCAGCCGGCAGGACGTGATGAGTCAGGCCGTAATCGCCGACCTGGCCGCCGCCGCCCTAGCCGACAGCGAGCAGCGACTCGACCCCGCGGCCTATACAGCGGCCCACGAGCGCGGCGCGGCAACGGCCTTGCCGGTGAAGGTCAAAGAGCTGCTGGGCGAACGCGGGTGATCACCCGGGAAGCTCTCCCGACGGCACAACGTTCCCGTTCCATGTTGCGGCGCGGCGACGGTAGAACGATGGCCCATCGCCATCTCGGGCAGGGGCCACCCATCGTCTGCCTCGCCGGGGGGCCGGGAGCGGACGCGCGCTATCTCGAGGACCTCGGCGGCCTGGACCGCGACTACGAGCTCATCGTCCCGGATTCGCGGGGAACCGGCGATTCCGCGCCTCCGCTGACCGTTGCCGGACACGGGTTCGATGTCCTCGGTAGAGATGTCGAGGCCTTGCGTGGCCACCACGACCTGGAGAAGATGACGGTGCTGGCTCACTCTGCGGCGTGCACGACGGCCCTCGTCTACGCCGCAGCGCACCCCAATCGACTCTCAGCCCTCATCCTGGTGGCACCGAGCCGGTGGCTCTACGACGACATCGAGGATGACACCAAGGCGATCCTCGATGGTCGCAGCGGTGAACCCTGGTATCCGAGCGCCGTTGCGGCGCAGGCACGGCTCGGCGAGGCACCAAGCCCGGGGGAGATCGACGACCTGCTCACCGCGCTCGCACCTGCTTCCTACGCCCACTGGGGTGAGCGGGAGCAGGCACACGCAGCCATGATGCACCCGGCAAGCTGGGATACGGTGAGGTTGTTCTGGCAGGCCAGCGTAGATGGCGACAAGGTGCGAGCCCGACTCAGGCTCGTCGAGGCCCCGGTACTGGTCATCACCGGAGGGCTCGACGCTGCGACCGGTGTGAATGCGGGAGTCGCCTGGGCGAAATGCTTTACCAACGGTCGTCACCGGAATATCGCCGAATGCGGTCACATTCCATGGGTCGATCAGCCGGAGATCTTCGCCGGCCTGGTGCGAGAGTTTCTCGCCTCGCTCGGCGGACCGTAAGGCATCGGTAATCGCGATCTGCTACATCTTGGTGCACACAAGGAAACACCTCGATGCCCGCTCGCGACTCGAACAGCATGGATCCGCCGGCTCGGAAGCTGGTGGAAGCGGCGGGTCTGGCCGGCCGCCCGATCCCGCTGGAAGTCGTTGCGGCCCTGATCGACAGGCCCGCAGAGGAGGCCCTGGACATCGGCGAGCGCCTGACCGCAGACGGGCTGCTCGAGACAACCGGGGATAGCTTTGTCAGCGCCGGCGGAGCAAGCAGCCTCAGCTCGGTCCGCACCGCCTATCTGTACGGTGAATTGGCGAGAGCATTCGCCACCGCCGGCTATGCGGAACGCGAGCCGGGGACGCTCGGTTCCTACCTCCTCAACGCCGGTGACCCGGAGGCGGCCATCCCGCTCATCGACGCCGCGGCGACAGCGGCAGCAGAGCGCGGGGACTCGGCCGATGTCATCGATCTCATCGAAGAGGGCATCACCGCGATCGAGGAGGAACGAGTGGGCTCGGCAGGGTCGGAGGCCCGTCTGCGCCTGGAGCGGGCCAAGTACTACCAGACGGCGGGGTGGAGCGATCTGGCTGCGCAGGACCTCCGGGTGGCGGTCCGGCATCTGCAAGGGATGGAGCGGGTGGATGCGCTGGGCTTCCTGGCTGCAGTTGAGGACAACCGGCAGGAGTCCCAGACCGCTGAGGTGTACGCGGCCGCGGCCATTGGAGAGGCAACGGCGATCGGTGAGCCGTTGAAGGCGGCGTCCTCGTTGTTGTTGCAGGCGAGGATCCTGAGCCGGATTGGGTTCCCAGCGGAGGCAGATGCCTCGCTCGCCAAGGGCGTTGGCATTCTGCAGGAGAGCGGCAACGCCTATCAGCGGTTCCTCGCCACCCAGAACATGGCTCGCATTGCGCTCGACCGGGGCAAGGCACGTCGCGCCGAGCCGCTGTTCGAGCGGGGTTTTGCCACCGCCGACGACGCCGCCGGCCTCGCCGCTCAGGCTGATGCTGCAGCATGGCTGGCGCGGGCGCAGTTCATGCACGGTCACCCGGATTTGGGGCTGGCTTCGGTTGATGTGGCGATGGAGCTGGCTCAAGCAACCGGCACATCGGGCCCGATCTTTCTCGGTCATATGGCCCATTCCGAGGGTGCCGCACGCTTCGCCGCCTACGACGAAGCGCTGGAGGCCGCCGATGCGATGTTGGTCTATGTGCTGGAACGGCTGCCCGATTGGGAGAACGCGGCACGGTATCTGAGAGCCAGAGCTCTGCTCGGCCTCGGGCGAGTGGAAGAGGCTGCCACCGAGATCGAAACCGCCTACGAGCTCAGCCCGGAAGGCATCAACGGGTGGCGGTGGCGGCTGCGGATCGAGGCGTTCCGGTTCAACGTGTTGGCTGCTCGCGGTGCAGAGTGGCCAAAGGCGCGTGCCGAGGATCTGACCGATGAGCTGTTGCAGGGCCAGTGGCTGGATATTGCCGCCGAGTTGATGGCGGTCCGTGCCGGGGTCGAGGATGACCCTGATCTGGCGAAACAGTCGGCGGCGTTGGCGTTGCAGTTGGGAATCCCGACCACGGCTGCGGTGGCGATCGAGGCTGGTGGCCTGTGGTCGGATCAGGCCGGAGCTGCGGTGGCATCGCGGATCAAGGAGACCGAAGCCTATGTTCCGGAGGCTTGGCACGAAGACTGGGCGGCACAACCCGCCATCGCTGCTGGGTTGACGGCCCCCGAGATGGTGGACGAGGAGCTGGCGGCTGCGGCTGCAACGCTCCAAGCCGACCTGGACGCTGCCTTGTTGGCGGCAGGCCTTGCCGATCCCGACACGGCCCTCAGCCCGGCACAACGCCGCCAACAGGGTTTGGTGCGGCGCAGCCCGGGTCTGGCTCGCCGCGGCGCCTTGTTGTTTGGTGCCGCAGCGGCGGTCGTAATCCTCGCCCTCGGCGGAGGCGCGCTCGGCGCCACCCTCCTCGCCCCGGATCAGACGGCCACGACGCTCCCGGAAGCCGCTCCCGTCACCACCGCCCCTCTGAGGCTAGAGGACACGCCCATTACCGAAGACCTCCCGAGAGCCTTCACCAAGACCTGGGTCACGTTCGGCGGCAACCAGGCACGCACCGGAGCGACCGAAGCAAGCGGTGTCGCCGACCCTGCCGGCTACTACTGGCGCAACACGCAGAACCAGGACCAGTTCCACGCTTCGCCGATCGTGATTGGGCAAAACGTCGTTGTCGGAGCGCGGGACGGCCAGATCTACTTCATGGGGCTGCGCAACGGTGAAAGCGCCAGGGTGTGGCCGTCCGGGGGCGGCGTCCAGGCCACGGCGGCCGGTGCTGAGATCCTGTCGCAATACCTGGCATTCGTCCCAAATACCAACGGCTTCCTCTATGTCTACAACGTTCAGACGGGGCTCAGGGTTGGAGAGCGCCAGATCGACACCGGCCACACCCCCGCGTTCGACGAAGAAACCAACGCTCTCTACGTCGGCGGCAACGACGGCACCCTGTACGCACTCAACGCCGGCCGAGCCCTCGACGAGAGGTGGCGGTTGCCCAGTGAGGGCGACGAGGGCTTTGGCGGCCCGATCACCACGGCGATCACCCTGGCTGGGGGCAAGCTGTACTTCGGCGTGGCCGATCAGTTATGGCAGGTCGACCTCGAAACGCAGTCAAGCAAGCGATGCGAAGTGTCGACCGGTGGGGACTACCTCACCCCGGTCGTCAGCGACGGACTCGTCTACGCCGCTAATCCCACCGACCAGGTCATCTACACATTTGATGCCGAAACCTGTACCACCACAAAGGAAAACATCCTCGTTCAGGAGACACTGCTCGCTATGCCGGCGGTCGCGGACAATGTGGTGTACCAACCACACCAACGTGGGGTAAGCGCATTCATCTTCGGTACCAAAAAGGATGTCGAATGGCTGATTCCGCCGGAAGAGCCCACCGAGGACGCAATAGCAGAAGATGACCGGCCCAAGTGGTGGCATCTGCCGATCCAGACGAACGTCGGATCGGTGGCGAGCCCGCCCGTGATCGCCGGCGACCTTCTCTACATCACCTCTCGCGACAACCACGTGTACGCCCTCGACCGCACGGAAAAGGACCTGGCAGTCGTTTGGCAATGGGACACCGGAGCACAGATCGTCGGCTCGGTGGCGGTAACCGATCGCGTTGTCTACGTCGCTACAACCGGCGGTGAGGTGGTCGCGATCGCGCCGGTCGTGGAAGAACGGCTGTCGGACTGAACCGCATCAATCGGCGCCGCCACGTCGGGTGCTCAGCTCCTCCAGAAGCGGAGCGACATCGGTCTGGCCGGGGAGTCGCCAGGCCGCAATCGTCTCTCCCTCACCGACCTTGACTGCGATATCGGACGGGCGCAAGGCGGCAAATGCATCCTCGTCCGTCACGTCGTCACCGATGAAGACGATCACGTCCGGCGAGATCTCACCGCGAAGCCGTTGCAGCGCCGAGCCCTTGTCGGCATCTGAGATGGAGAACTCGACAACCCGCTTCCCGCGCACCACCCTGGCCGCCAGATCGGCAGCACCGACGATGGCCGCCGAAGCCGCATCCTCCGCGGTGTCGTCATCGACCAACCGATAGTGGAACGCTGCTCCGGTGGGCTTGGGCTCGACCGTGGCTCCGGGAAATCCACCGGCGATCACTTCAAGCCGTACGGCCAAGGCTTCGGCCTGAGGTGTGCTCCTCCCGTCTTCCCATTCGCCGCCGTGCCCACCGATCAATACCGCGCCCGGGATGTCGCCGAGGAATCCGGCAAGGTGGGCCCGGGCCCGTCCCGAGATGATGGCGACAACGGTGTTCGGAAGCGCCGCCAGGTCGCGCAGGGCCTGGATCGCCCGTGGATCGGGATGGGCGGCGGCTGGATCGTCGACGATCATGGCCAGTGTCCCGTCGTAGTCACAGGCGACGAGCAGAACCCGTGCCTCCACCGCCGAATCGAGCACGGGGCGCATCAGGCGTTGAGATCGGCCAGGCACTTCTGCGCCCAGGCAAAGATGTCGTGCCGCTGCACATGGCGTCGCATCCGACTCATCCGGAGCCGCTGTTCGTCTTCGGGCATCGCCACCGCTTCCTCGAGAGACGCGACCACCCCGTCCAGGTCGTGGGGATTGACCAGGAGCGCCGACTGGAGTTCCTGTGCGGCTCCGGCAAACTCGGAGAGCATCAGCACACCATCGCCCTGTACGCGGCTGGCGACGTACTCCTTGGCCACCAAATTGAGGCCGTCGCGCAACGGCGTGACAGTCATCACATCTGCGATGGTGTAATAGGCCACCAGCTCCTCGAAGGGCACGCTGCGATACAGGTAGTGCACCGGCACATGTCCCGGGCGGGCATATGAACCGTTGATGCGGCCCACGATCTGCTCCACCTCAGATCGCATCGCCAGATAGTCGTCGACCTCCTCACGCGACGGGACGGCAATCTGGACAAAGACCAGATCGTCGGCGGGGTGGGTCTCGAGCAGCGTCTCGAATGCCCGCAGCCGGACGTCGATCCCCTTGGTGTAGTCGAGGCGATCGACACCGAGAACTACGGTGCGATCCTCGCCGAGCTCGCTGCGAAGCCGGGCCGCCGACTCCTGCACCGACGGTGACTTGGCCGCCTCGATGAACCGGGGGGTGTCGATCGAGATCGGTGCGGTCTTGAGCCGAACCGTCCGATCCCCCACCCGCAGCTGCCGCGTCCCACCCTCGGCATCGGCGAACCGCTTGGCGC
>Ga0255057_10002075_pt1 | contig 10988 bp, 9 predicted proteins | sample Cases_109_6_MG_FD_189022 | JGI IMG/M metagenome (GOLD analysis project Ga0255057, IMG submission 189022) | Seawater microbial communities from Amundsen Gulf, Northwest Territories, Canada - Cases_109_6 | ecosystem: Environmental > Aquatic > Marine > Gulf | place: Canada: Northwest Territories... | reverse complement strand
TCGCACAAAAACTGTACGAAGGAATCGAGCTGCCTGGCGAAGGCAATGTCGGCCTGATTTCCTATATGCGCACAGACTCCGTAACGCTCGCCACGGTTGCTGTAGACGAAATTCGCGAAGTGATCGTCGAGCGCTACGGCGCGCAGAATGTTCCCGATGCGGCGCGGACTTTCAAGACCAAAGCGAAAAACGCCCAGGAGGCACATGAGGCCATACGTCCGACGTCGGCCGCAAGAGCGCCCGAGACGCTCGAAGGCGCCCTCGATAATGACCAACAGCGCCTGTATTCGTTGATTTGGAAGCGCACGATGGCTTGCCAGATGACGCCCGCCGTGTTCGACACCGTGGCCGTGGACTTCGCCGCGGGACCCGAGGGCGATGGCCATCGATTTCGTGCGAATGGCTCGATTGTCGTCGAGCCCGGTTTCATGGCCGTGTACAAGGAAGGCCGTGACGACATCAAGGACGACGACGGTGACAGGTTGCTGCCCGAAATCGAGGAAGGCGACGTCATCAAGCTCGACGAGCTGCGCCCGGAGCAGCACTTCACTGAGCCACCGCCGCGATATACGGAGGCGAGTCTCGTCAAAACGCTCGAGGAATACGGCATAGGCCGCCCATCCACATACGCAAACATCATCGCAACACTGAAGAATCGTGAGTACGTCGAAATGGACAGCAAGCGATTCACTCCGACGGACATCGGCAGAATCGTCATCGGCTTCCTGACTGACCATTTCAGGCAGTACGTTGATTATGATTTCACGGCGAAGCTCGAAGACGATCTGGATGCGGTGTCGCTCGGGCAGAAAGATTGGGTACCACTGCTTGAGCGCTTTTGGCAGCCGTTTCACAAACTCTGCGAGGAAAAGGAGACGTCAGTCACTCGCGAGCAGGTCGCCCAGGCGCGCGAGCTCGGTACTGACCCGAAGAGCGGCAAACCCGTGACTGTACGTATGGGGCGCTACGGCCCGTTCGTGCAGATCGGCACCAAGGATGATGATGAAAAACCAAAGTTTGCCGGCCTCAGGCCGGGCCAAAAAATGAATGACGTCGTCCTCGAAGATGCGCTCGAGCTATTCAAGCTGCCGCGCAAGCTTGGCGAAACACCTGATGGATTGCCGGTATCTGCAAGCGTCGGCCGTTTTGGTCCGTACGTGCGTTTCGGCGATAAGTACGCATCCATCCGCGGTGACGACGACCCGTATACGATTGAGTTACCGCGCGCACTCGAATTGATCGAAGAAAAGAAAATTGAAGACGCGAACCGCATCATTCAGGATTTCGAGGAGGACGGCATTCAGGTATTGAATGGTCGCTATGGTCCTTATGTTACGGACAAAGCCAAGAATGCCCGGGTACCCAAAGACAGAGAGCCAGAGTCGCTGACGCTGGAAGAGTGCAAGGAGCTGCTTGCGGCTGCGCCGTTGCGTGGCCGTCGCGGCAAGAAAAAGAAAACAGCGAAGAAAGTGACAACGAAAGCCGCCGCAGAGAAAAAAACAAGCAAGAAGACCGCAAAGAAGAAGAAAAGCAAAAAGACCGCTGCTAAGAAAAGCAGCGCCTGAGACGATCACATGAAGATGTACGTCAACCGATCGGCGGACACACTGCTGGGCGGTGGCGTCATCGCTTATCCCACTGAAGGTATCTATGGCCTGGGCTGTCTTCCCGACGACAGCGACGCTGTCGTCCGCTTGCTCGGAATAAAGCGGCGCGGGCCCGGTAAAGGCTTGATTCTGATCGTGTCCGACGTCGCTCATCTCGACGGCTGGGTTGCGCCTGAGGATCGGGTGCGCCTGCCGCAACCGGATCCCGTGCACCCGATCACCTGGATTGTCCGGCCTGCGCCGCAGGTACCAGCGATTGTTCGCGGCGACAATGACGGCCTTGCTGTGCGAATCACGACCAACCCCGTGGCTGCCGCAATATGCGACGAGGTCGAGGCGCCGATCGTTTCGACCAGCGCCAACGTCGAGGGTCGTCCGGCGGCGCGAAATCCCTTTGTTCTTCGCCGCCAGTTTGGCAGTTTAGTAGACTACATCGTGCCGGGCGATTGCGGCCCGGTTTCGGGCGCGTCGGAGATACGTTGCCTGGGCTCCGGGAAAATCATCAGGCGGCGATCGGCATGAGCGATCTCAAAAACGTCAGCGATTATTTGCTGGCACTGCAGAATCGCATCGTTGCGGAACTCGAGCAGCTCGATGGCGGCGGCTCATTTCGACGCGACTCATGGGAGCGGCCCGGAGGTGGTGGCGGCGACAGTCGCATCCTTACCGGCGGCGACGTATTCGAGCAAGCTGGCGTCAACTTTTCTCATGTGTTCGGCAAGACGTTGCCGCCGTCAGCAACACAGACGAGACCCGATCTTGCCGGAAAAGGCTTTCAGGCCGTAGGCGTGTCGTTGGTATTGCATCCGAACAACCCGTATGTGCCGACAACGCATGCCAATTTTCGCTTCTTCTCGGCGGGCGGTGACGATGACGAACCGGTCTGGTGGTTTGGCGGCGGCTTTGACCTGACGCCGATTTACCCGTTTCACGAAGACGTCGTGCACTGGCATACGATCGCGAAACTCGCATGCGACCCATTCGGCGATGGTCGTTACGAGCAATACAAGAAGTGGTGCGACGACTATTTTTTTCTGAAGCACCGCAACGAGACTCGTGGCATCGGTGGCCTGTTTTTCGACGACTTGAATGACGGTGGCTTCGAGACCTGCTTTGAATTCCTGAAGTCCGTTGGCGATAGCTTCATGGAAGCGTACCGGCCGATTGTCAAGAGACGCCGGCATCATCCCTACGGCGACCGGCAACGTGATTTTCAACTGTATCGACGGGGCCGCTACGTCGAATTCAACCTGATATATGACCGCGGCACGATATTCGGCCTGCAGTCGGGCGGGCGAACGGAGTCGATCCTGATGTCGCTACCGCCGCAGGTTCGCTGGAAATATGATTGGCGTCCGGAGCCGGGTTCTCCGGAGGACAAGCTTTACAAGGAGTACCTGCGCCCGCAGGACTGGCTCGGGAAGCCCGCTCGCCGGAGTGACGCACAATGACCACAAGTGACGCTCGTGGCGTAGCGACCGTCGAGCTTCGACCATTTCATCTGGCCATTCCCGTCGGCGATCTTGCCGCGGCCGAATTGTTTTATTGCGGACTGCTCGGCTGCAGCAAGGGACGAACCGCATCGCGCTGGATCGACGTGAACTTCTTCGGCCACCAGGTCACATTGCACCTGGTTGACGGTCCGAACCCGGACGTCGACACGAATCCGGTTGACGGCGACCAGGTGCCCGCCAGGCATTTCGGTGTTGTCCTCGACATGCGCGACTGGCGCCTTTTGGCTGACAAGCTCCAATCGGCGAACCGCGATTTCCTGATTTCACCGCGCACTCGCTTCAAGGGTGAAATCGGGGAACAGGCGACCATGTTTCTTCTGGATCCGTCGGGAAACGCCCTCGAATTCAAGAGTTTTGCGAATCCGGCGCAACTATTCGCTACCTGACGGCATCATACTAAGACAAACGTATGCGCATGCCGCCGCCGCGCTCGTGCCGGCGGCAAGGCCTTGTGCTGCAGGAGCATGACATGATCGCAACCCAGGAAGCCCGGCGCCCGGCCGGCTACGCCGCGCTGTGGGCGCTCGCCGTCCTCGGCTTCGCGTCGCTCGCCACGGCGCGTGACTACGACATTAGTTTCGACGTGAGCAAGATTGGCGCCACGGCAGTGTATCAGCCCGCACCGGGCTATCCGGAAACCGGTGTGCGCAAAGGCCAGGAAGCCTGGGTGCGCGTGAACTTCGTTGTGGCAGCGGACGGCATGGTTGTCGATCCGATCTTTGTTGACTCGTCAGGTGGCGCCGCCTTTGAGCAATCCGTGCGCAAAGTGATGACTGAATGGCGCTTCGAGCCAGTGGATTCCGGTGCTGAGCTGCCGAACAACACCGTGGAGATTCGCTTTGAAGACTCCCAGCCCGGTGATTCGGCGACGAGGACCTTCATGCGCCACTACCGCGAGATCGTCAGAGCCCTTGCCCGTGAAGACATCGAGCGCGCCAGAAAGCAGGTTGACAGCGCCAGAAATTTTGGCGGCTGGAATCTATATGAATCGACGATGCTGTGCCTGATGATTGGTCGCGTCGAGGCTGCAAACGGTAACAAGATTGGGCAACTTGCAAATTTTCGCCGCGCGCTGAGTGTCAGCAACGAGACCTCGCTGAGCGGCAAAGGGAAGCGCGATGTGCTCAGGAAGATATTCGAACTTGAATTCGACGCACTTAAGTTCGGTGCCGCACTAACGACGCTGGATCTGCTGCGTGCCGAACCGAACAGCGACAAGATTGTCGAGACTCTCGAGGACAAGGGCCTGCAGATCGAGCGCCTGATCGCGACCGACCTGCCGATCAGCACTTACGCCAGTATCGAGCGGCGCGACGGCGGTCAAGCGCTGTGGACACACCAGCCGGTGCGTCGAAGTTTCTCTTTTGAAGATCTCAGTGGTAACGTCGAGCGATTCGAGGCGCGTTGCGACGATTACCGAATCGGCGACAAGGTAAGCGCCGGCAAGCAGTGGTCCCTGCCACAGGAGTGGGGGAGTTGCCGGATATTCGTATTCGGTGAAAACGGCGCGACCTTCCATTACGTCGAACACAGCGATACGTTCGATGATGCGGGTGCCGGCCGGACGATTGTAGCGAGAGGCGATGTCCTGGATTGACGAGATTGAAATTGACGCTGCCGACGGCAAGTTGGCCGATATGTATGCCGAGCTGATCGAAAAGCGCGGCAAAGTCTCCAACATCCTCAAAGTGCATAGCTTGAACGCCGACGCGATGGGCGGCCATCTCGATCTGTACATGACGCTGATGTTCGGCAAGTCCGGCCTCAGCCGCGCCGAACGGGAGGCGATCGCCGTCGTCGTTTCAGCCGACAACGACTGCGCTTACTGCGTGAACCATCATGCCGAGGCATTGAGGCGTTACATCAAGGACGAAGACGTCATGAGTACTCTCATGTCCACGGACGGTCTGGACACACTGGATCCCCGCCTGTCCAATATTGTCCGTCATGCGGAAAAGCTGACGTCAGCACCCGGCGCCATGACGGAAAGTGATCTTTTCGAACTGCGCGCGGTCGGCCTCTCCGACCGTGACATTCTCGACCTGACCCTGATCACCGCGTACTTCAATTTCGTCAACCGCGTGGCCCTCGGCTTGGGCGTCAGCTTTTCAGCCGAGGAACTGAGCGGCTACCGCGACGACTAAGCAAGGTCTCCTGCGCTGGCGGCGCTATCCGGGATTGTGGTAACTTCGTTGAAAATCCACGACTTGGGCGGGAATGCTTAGCCGGACCTAAAAACCCTCCCCGTGTCGGTGGCCTGAACCCAAGAGCGATGGTGCCCGCGTACGGGCTGACGGAATCTCCGTGAAACTGATCCGAACCCTGGTCATGTTCAGCTTGTTGCTGTCCTCATTCTCTGCCCAAGCAGAAAATGAGTCGCGTCTGCGCAATGCCGGCGGACCTGGCGGTATTCGTCTCGCGGGCACCGAGAACGCTGAACGCCGCGTGGTCTACATCGTCCAGCTGCGCGCGCCCTCGGCAGCCGAGTATCACGCATCGCTCCTGTCGGCCATGCCGGCGAAGCCGCTGGTCGCAGCAGACCGCTTGCGCTTCGACAAGAACAATTCGGCCATACAGAGTTACGCGGCTCAATTGGGCGCCGAACAGGACAGGGTGCTGGCTTACGCCGCGCCAGATGCGGAGAAAATCTACAGCTACCGCTATGGATTGAATGGATTCGCCGCACGAATGACGCCAGGGCAGGCGCACAAACTGGAGAATCTGCCCGAGGTCCAACACGTCTGGGAAGACGAGATCCGGCCTCTGGCAACTAATTTCAGCCCGGAATTCCTCGGCTTGTTTGAGCCCGAAGTCGGACTGCGCGGCGCGCCGGGGCTCGACGGCGAGGGCATCGTGATCGGCTTCATCGACAGCGGCATCTACCCGGAGCATCCGGCCCTCAAAGACACCAGGGCAGCCGATCGGCCACGAATCTGCCGCGACAGCTGGGCCGAGACGTCATTGCTCGGGCGCTGGCTGTGCCACCGCTTCGAGAAACTCGACGACCAGCTTCAATTCGAGCCGCCGGAGAACTGGAACGGCGACTGCGAAACGGGCGAACGGTTTCTCGAGTCAAACTGCAATAACAAGTTGATCGGCGCACGTTTTTTCATTGACGGTGCGGAAGCATCCGGCCCGATCGATGACGGTGAAATTCGCTCCGCGCGTGATGTTGACGGTCACGGCACGCACACAGCGACGACGGCCGCCGGTATCAGCGTCAAAGCATCGATCTTCGGCACGTTGATCGGTCGCGTGCAGGGCATCGCACCACGGGCGCGCGTCGCCGTTTACAAGGCCTGCTGGCTGCGTCCCGGCGACCTTCGTGCCAGCTGCAATACCTCCGATCTGGCTGTTGCTATAGACAGTGCGGTTGCCGACGGCGTTGACATCATTAACTACTCGATCGGCAGCACGCTGGCGAGAATTACGGCGCCCGACGATGTCGCGCTGATGGCCGCAACCAAGGCCGGCGTGCTGGCTGTCGTTGCTGCCGGCAATGAAGGCCCGAACTTCGGAACAGTCGGCTCACCCGCCGGTGGCCCGTGGGTCATCACCGCGGCAGCGTCGAGTCGCGACGGCCAAACGTCTATTGAAGCCCTGCAGATAACCAACCCACCTTCAATCGCCGGCAAGTATGCGGTAAAGGAAGCCAATTTCACGCCGCCGCTGCAGGATCGCGATCCCGTTCAAGGCCAGTTGGTGCTGGCCGATGACGGCGACGACACGCTCGCTGGCGGTGGAGCCGGCACCACGTCCGACGGCTGCGAGCCGCTCGTGAATGACGGCCTGATGTCGGGCAACATAGCGTTCATTCAACGTGGCGGCTGCGACTTCGAGATCAAGATCGCCAATGCGGCCGACGCCGGCGCGATCGCGGCACTGGTCTATAACATCGCGGGTGACCCGATCGTCATGATCGGTACCTCGGGACTTTCCGACATCCCGGCGCTGATGATTGGCCAGGCTGACGGTAACCTGATTCTCGCCGAATTTGACGCTGGCCTTGAGGTAAGTGTGGTACTGGACAAGAGCTTCTTTCTGACGAAAAGTGAATCCGGCAATATCATGGCGTCGTTTTCGGCTCGCGGCCCGGGCCCGGTAGCGGATATCTTGAAGCCCGACGTCAGCGCTCCCGGCGTCAACATACTCGCCGGATTTACGCCGGACGCCGCCAACGCCACGCCGGGCGAAGAATTCGCCTATCTTAGCGGCACGTCGATGTCGACGCCGCATGTCGCGGGCGTCGCTGCACTTCTCATGCAAGCGCGCCCGGACTGGAGTCCTGCAGCGCTCAAGTCTGCACTGATGACCACCGCACATCAGTCCTTGTTCGCACCCGGCGGCGAGAACCCGGCAATTCCGTTCGACTATGGCGCCGGCCACATCGTACCGAACGACGCCGTGAACCCGGGACTTGTCTACGATGTCAGCGACGACGAATACGATGCGTTCGCGTGCGGCACCGCGTCGCCGGCCGTGTCGCCGGAGCGATGTAATGAACTGGGCGTCGCCGGATTTTCCTTCGCCGGCGCAGATCTGAACCAACCGTCAATCAGCGTCGCACGCCTTGCAAACGAGCGAACAGTCAGCCGACGAGTGAGCAACGTCAGCGATCAGACCGAAACATTCCTTGTCGCGGTGTCGGCGCCTCCCGGAATTATTGTCACGGTCAATCCATCGAGCATCTCGGTAGCGCCCGGCGAATCGGTGTCATACGACGTTACGTTGAAATATGAATCGGGTCCGCTCGATCTCTGGCGCTTTGGATCGCTGACCTGGGCGAGTAACAATCATTCGGTCCGCAGTACGATCGCCGTCAATCCCGTTTCGTTGACGGCGCCTGCTGAAATCACGACTTTTGGCGGCAGCGGTTCTGTCAGTTTTCCCGTCGAATTTGGCTACACCGGCAGTTACTCGCCGCAGGTACACGGCCTGAGCTTGCCGCTCGTTGTCGATGGTTTCGTCGACGACGATCCCACCAAGACATTCTCGTTCCGCTCCGTCAATGGCGTTACTGCGCACTTGATCGATGTCCCTGCTGATCAGCTATACCTGAGGTTTGCTTTATTCGATGCGTTGACCGATGGCGATGACGATCTCGACATGTACGTGTACCACTGCCCCGACAATATCAATTGTTCGCGGATCGGTGTGAGTGGCGAGCCAACGTCGCAGGAACGCTTCGATGTATTCCGGCCCGCCGCCGGGCGTTATGCCATTCTCATACACGGCTTCGAAACCGACAACATTTCCGGCGGTTCGGGCGCCAATTACCAGTTGCTCGCCTGGGCGTTTGGCATCGTCGATGATCGGGGCAACATGACGGCCAGTGGCCCGTCGTTCGTAAACGCCGGCTCGACCGAGAACGTAACGGTTAGCTGGTCCGATCTCGCATCAGATACGATTTACTTCGGAGGCGTTTCGCACAATACGCCGCAGGGCCTGTCAGGGCTGACGCTCATAACGATTGGAAATTAGACCAACGCCACAAGCCCTCCTGGTCGAACTCCCGCATCATCTCCAGCAGCTTGGCAGGCCCATCGGGCCTGAAAGCCCTCCTACATATGCGGTAGAACCTGTAGGAGCGGCTTTAGCCGCGATCTGGGTTCGGCACTCAGCGATTTTTCTTCGCCAGAGTTACGCACGGCTTGTAGCGAAAGCATCCGACAACGTGATCGTTGACGAGACCGGTTGCCTGCATGTGAGCATAGACGATGGTGCTGCCAACGAACTTGAAGCCTCGTTTTTTTAGATCCTTGCTGATCGTGTCGGACTCGGCCGAGGTTGAGGGAATGTCGCTGTCTTTTTTGAACCTGTTCTGTATTGGGCGCCCGTCCACGAACCCCCATATGTACTTGCTGAAGCTGCCGAACTCTTCCTGGACTTCGAGGAACGCCTTCGCGTTAGTCACGGTCGACTGAACCTTGAGCCGGTTTCTTACGATCGCGGGGTTCTGCAACAACTTCTCGAGACGCTTCGCCGTGAAACGGGCCACTTTCTCCGCATCGAAGTCGGCAAATGCCTGTCGGTAGCCCTCGCGCTTGTTGAGAATCGTCGACCAACTGAGGCCCGCCTGTGCGCCCTCGAGAATCAGAAATTCGAACTGCAGCCGATCGTCAAATACGGGCACTCCCCACTCTTTGTCGTGATACTCGATGTACTCGAGACTGACACCTTCCGCCCATTTGCATCGCGTTACTGGTTTGGCCATTCAAGCCCCTCAAAGCCCACTCTTCGTTCGCAATCTAGCAGCTCGCATTGCCGCGTGCAGCCCCCAATTTTCGATGATAAGCCCAGAATGTTGAGCCTGAACGTGCTTTCTTGCGTGCGGTGATGCCTGGCTCAGTATCACGCCTGAAGGCGCTCCTACGCGCTCCAACAAAAAAGCCCGCGCATTAAGCGCGGGCTTTTTGTCTGCGTCGATGATTCAAACAGTAATTGGTCGCTTAGACCGATCCACCGCAAGAACCTTCCCCGCACTTGCCTTCGGCATCCTTGTCGTCGCCACAGGAACCTTCGGCATCCTTGTCGCCGCCGCAAGAGCCTTCGGCATCCTTGTCGCCGCCGCAAGAGCCTTCGGCATCCTTGTCGCCGCCGCAAGAGCCTTCGCCTTCCTTGTCGCCGCCACAAGAGCCTTCGCCTTTCTTGCCATCCTTGTCGCCACCACAAGAGCCTTCGCCTTCCTTGCCTTCCTTGTCGCCACCACAAGAGCCTTCGCCTTCCTTGCCTTCCTTGTCGCCACCACAAGAGCCTTCACCAGCGCCGAGCATGTAGCCCACGCTGAGCGATGACATTGCGAACGGGCTGTCAGTCGTATCGGCAGTTGCAATACCCGCCAATGCGAATGAACTGGCCAGTGCAGCGCCAACGGCCAATGCAACAGGCTTTAGTACTTTCTTCTCTGACATCTTTTCTCTCCTACTAGGATTGTCTGCCCGAGGCCGGGCATTCGATTCTCAGCATTGTGTGAGCATCACGTGCTCCACATCACTGAATTCACCACTCTCTCTTCAATTTCTTCCAGGCGCTCATCGCCCGTCCCGATGATCGCAATGCTGCCGGAACCTACCGGCAGGATGACGCCATTGATATTTTCGCCATGCAGCGGTATGGCGTCTGAAATTTTTTCGTCCGGCAGCAACAAGATCGTCACGGGCCCTCGTTCACCCTGGATGACGAGGTGCGGCACAGTGTTGCCGTTGATGGTGCAACTCCGCGCGTACGTGATCAGCCCGGCGCTGTGATTCATTTGCGCCACATCCGCCGGCACGACCGTCGCCAGCTTGCTATCACTCACGGGCTTGTCGCTGACGCGCAACGAAAACTGCTCATGATCGAGGTGCGCGATGACCTCTTCGGCAAGCGAAGGGTAAGCTACGCTGCTGCCAAACATGCGTACGCCGAGAACTGCAGCGACCAGAACGGTTGCCGCCATCGCAAACCACGTCGGTGTCGAGAATCGGCGCCCCGTCATTGCCACGACATTTCCCGAATCGAGTTCGGGGAGGTCGGGAATCTGTAATTTCGGCACATCAATTCGCAGTGCATTGCCGATATCCTGATCGAGTGCGCGCATCTCGGCGCGAAACGCATTGCAGGAAGAACATTGCAACAGGTGTGCGGCACCGCCATCAAATGACGGGTCCGCCGCAATCGCCTGTTCAAATTCTTCGCAATTCATCATTTCTTCGTCATGGGTCGTCATCACACGACCTCGTCTTGCATTGAATCCCTGAGCTTCAGCCGCGCGCGATGCAGTCGTGTCAGCACCGCGCCTTGCTTGAGCCCCATCAGTTCGGCGATCTCACCCGTGCTGTAGCCCATCAGGACCTGCAGCACGAGCGGTTCACGATCATCGTCATTG
>Ga0255057_10002074_pt1 | contig 10988 bp, 10 predicted proteins | sample Cases_109_6_MG_FD_189022 | JGI IMG/M metagenome (GOLD analysis project Ga0255057, IMG submission 189022) | Seawater microbial communities from Amundsen Gulf, Northwest Territories, Canada - Cases_109_6 | ecosystem: Environmental > Aquatic > Marine > Gulf | place: Canada: Northwest Territories... | reverse complement strand
GGTTGATTTCTTGATTGACGAAACCCGCCGCGGCCTCTGAGGGTCGGGACCGGGCGGCCACCTAGAATTCGGGCCATGGCTGATTACTCACCGCCCCTGGATGACATCGACTTCGTTCTGAATAACATCGCCGACCTGGAGGCCCTCTCCAAACTGGAAGAGTTCGGTCACGCTGATCCCGAGACGGTGCGCAACGCCCTCGAAGAGGCCGGTCGGTTCATGGCCGAAGTGATCGCTCCCACCAATCGCATCGGCGACCAGGTAGGAAGCATCCATGATGGCGACCACTCGGTTACAACGCCGTCTGGCTTCAAGGAGGCCTACGCCAAGTTCGTCGAATCTGGTTGGGGGGCCATCTCATATCCACAGGACTTTGGGGGAGCCGGTTTGCCATACCTGGTGGGTATGGCGATTCAAGAGTTCACCAGCACAGCCAACCTGGCGTTTTCAATCTGCCCGATGCTGACCATGGGTGCAGTTGAGTCGCTCATCTTTCACGGCTCCGAAGAGCAGCAGGGCACCTACCTCCCCAAGCTGAGCACCGGCGAGTGGACCGGGACGATGGTCCTGACCGAGCCGGGAGCAGGATCCGATGTCGGCGCCCTTCGCACCAGAGCCGAACCCAATCCCGATGGGAGCTGGGCTGTAACCGGGACCAAGATCTTCATCTCCTGGGGTGAGCACGACCTCACCGAAAACATCATCCACATGGTTTTGGCCCGAACCCCAGACAGCCCCCCTGGTACGAGAGGCATCTCCCTCTTCCTGGTCCCGAAATTCCTGGTGAGGCCCGACGGCGAGGTCGGCGAGCGCAATTCACTCCAGGCCGTTTCGATAGAGCACAAGCTGGGCATTCACGCCAGCCCCACCTGTGTCATGTCATTTGACGGTGCCGCCGGATACCTGATCGGTGAAGAACACCAGGGCATGCGCTACATGTTCACGATGATGAACTCGGCTCGAATTGCGGTGGGGCTAGAGGGTCTCGCGGTATCCGAGCGCGCCTACCAGATGGCACTGGCGTACGCCAAAGAACGGGTCCAGGGCAGGGCGATTGGACAGGAAAAGGGCGAAGAGTCCCCGATTATTGAACACCCCGACGTGCGACGGATGTTCATGACCATGAAGGCCTACATCGAAGCAATGCGCGGCCTGCTCTACCTCAACGCCGAGGCGTTCGACCTGGCGCACCATCATCCCGACGAAGCCGTCAAGGAAACCAACCGGGAGCTGCTCGACCTCCTCACCCCTATCAGCAAGGCCTGGTGCACCGACCTGGGAGTGGAGCTCTCGTCCCTCGGGCTTCAGGTCTTCGGCGGTATGGGGTATATCGAGGAAACCGGAATCGCCCAGCTCTATCGGGATGCCCGCATTTCTCCCATCTACGAAGGGACCAACGGAATCCAGGCGATGGACCTCGTCGGGCGCAAGCTCCCCATGCGGGGCGGCGCGGCGACACGAGACCTGATAACCCAGATGACTGCGCTCGACGCCGAGCTGGCCGAGGCCGGCGAAAGTCTGGGAACGATCCGGACCGGTTTGGCCGACGGAGTCAGGGTCCTGACAGAGGCGGTGATGTGGTTGGCGGAGCATGGCCCTGCCAACCCGAATGACGCCCTGGCAGGCGCGACGCCGTTTCTACGCCTTATGGGCACGGTCATCGGTGGATGGGTGATGGCCCGGTCGGCGCTGGCGGCCACCGAATTGCTCGAAAAGGGTGAAGGCGATGCCGACTTTCTCATGGCCAAGATTGCCACAGCCCGCTTCTACGCCGACCAGCTATTGGCAGAGGCCGCAGGACTGCTTCCGATGGTTGAGGCCGGCGCCAATCAACTCTTCGAGGTTCCGGTCAGTCAGCTCTAGAGAACAAGCCGGCTATTCGGCTGTAAGGGTCGGCGCCGCCAGATCGAAAACCGCCCTGGCATATTCGGCCAGCTTGATTGCAGCGTCGGGGTCGCCCTGCAGCTGGTCGTAGTAGAGGATTGATCCCTCCCAACCTTCCGTGTGCCACTGGGCACCGTGCGGCAGCGGCTCACTGGTGAGCTTGTCGCCTTCGAAGGGCCACGGGTTGGAGTAGAAGTAGGGACGCTCACTGCCGGGAAAGAACCCGAGGTTGAGTTGCGACGGATACTCGGTGACCTGGCCCTCCTCCTCGTATTTCTCAACCCTGGTACCGAACCACTCGGTCGCCAGATCAAAGCCGTGAGGCCAGAGCTGCACCGGACCGACGTCCCCGGACAATGATGCCCGATGCTGCTCGAACACCTCATTGACGGTCTTGACGGCCTGCAGAAACGCCTCGGCAGCCGCGGGATCATATTCCCGGGGATCCTCATCCTCGAACTTTTCCCGGTTGTAGTCACCCTCGAGCCCCAACTCGGCCACGGCCGCAATGACCCTATCGCCCATCTGAGTCCCGGTGGCTCCTTCTGCCATCGACAATGCCGTCGACCGGCCGTCGCCGGCCTCCACGACCACGGCATGGGATTTGAGATCGACCCGCACGTTGAAGGCGCCTCCGTCGGGTAGAGCCATGTCTTCGGTTACGAGGCCGTCCGGTTGGACGGTGAGGCTTACGTGCCACCACTGGGGATGGGCCGCGGCGTGGGCCCGGGGGATGGCGCTTATCGCCTGGGCGTAAGCGTGCAATGTGGCTCTAGTTTTCTCCCAATCTTCGGGGAGTGCTGGCAAGATTTCAGACATTGTGGTGGGTACCTCCTGAGGTCCTGTTGACAGCTAACCCACGAAAGCGGCAGCATGTTCCCTGGGGAAGGGAAGAAAGGATGCTTTACTCCCGTTAACCGTCTGAGGCGCAGAAAGGAGGATCCAATGCCTGACAACGGGTTCAACCTGGCGATGTTGATCTTGCGAGTGGGCATCGGCCTGATTTTTCTCGCTCATGGGATCAAGCATGCTCGTGGCCGGGAGAAGACCACCAACTGGTTCGCCTCCCTCGGGTTCAAGCAGGCCCCGCTGCAATGGCTCATGTCCACCGCAACCGAGATCGGCGCTGGTCTTCTTCTCATCCTCGGCCTTCTCACAAGCCTTGCCGCCGCCGGGGTGGTCGGCATCATGGTTGTCGCGTTCATAACTGTGCACCGGACGGCGGGGTTCTTCATAACCTCCTTCATGAAAGAAGGGGTCGAGGTTGAAGGCTGGGAGTACGTCTTCACGCTGGCCTTCGCCGCATCGGCTATCGCAATCGCCGGGCCCGGCGACTGGTCAATAGACAATGGCCTGGAGATTGCCCACGATCTCGACGCATGGATTGGAGTCATCCTGGTGGCAGGTGCTGCCTTGCTCTCGGTCGGCCAGGTCCTGACTTTTTGGCGGCCAGACGAGGCTTCCTAAGCAACCACCCGGCCGCGCTTGACGATGACGCCTTCGGCGCGAAGCAGCTGCGTTTGGCGGCGTTCATGCCCCGGCACCAGGCGTCCGTTCACGGTCACAACCCGCCACCACGGTAAGCCGTCCACATCACCCAATATATTCCCAACCGCCCGGGCTGCACCCGGGAAACCAGCCTGTTCGGCCACTTCGCTGTAGCTGACCACCTCACCCGGCATCAGGTCGGTCAGAACCTTGATCACAGACTCGACGAACGAATCAGTCAAAAGCGCAGAATCGCGGCCAACTTACCGTCGCCGGGGACTTCGCCGGGAGGAACCGCAAACACCGAGCCGCCGTGCATCCATGCCTGGGCTGCCGCCGCATCCAGCAGATCTCTGGTTCCGGCCCGGGATTCGTCAACCATCTGAATGGCGTCGGTCTGCGGATCCCACTTTCCCCACAGATGCTCGCCGACGGCAACAAACAGCGACTCGACCCGGCCCTGGTGGGCGGCCCGAATAACTCGCTTGATGTCGGAGGAACCGTGGGGAGTGTCGGCCACGGACAGGTAACGAGCCTTGGCGTCGGAGCGCTGTTGGCTGAACTGCGGAGCCACGAGCTTCCAAGCTTCAGCATGGAGCTGGCTGACACTCACATGCTCGGGGCTCCCGATTACGCCACCCGGAACTACGTTCGGATACTCGGTGATCTCCCGGTAGAGAGGAAGCAGATAGTCAACACCGGCCAGAACGAGCGGCGAGCGCTCCCCCCGCAGAATTTCATGCAGCCCGGCATCAATCTGATGGAAGTACCGCTTGATGTCATCTTTGGGGTCGTCTTTGCCGAGACCCTGGCCGTGGAAGATGGCGGTGGTCCGGCCTCCGTGTGACTGCAGCGACGCCTCCCGGTCGTCGAATCGAAGCGCGTCGGCCAGGCTGGCGGGAACGCCCTCCAGCTCAACTTCACCCACTGAGAAACGGCCGCCGCGAAAGAGCTTGACGTACTTCTGACTCAACCCCAGAACGTAGAAGTGCTCAGTGGAGCTCATCACCGGGAGCAGCGGCTTGAGATGGAAATGATCGGCTACCACCACCAGCTCCTCGAAGGACGCCGGAAGACGGTATTGGCGGTGCAAGTCCGGGCTCAAAAATAGGGCCAGGCCATCACCCTGATGCCTCCAGAAGTGACTGTCGGAAACAAGATCGTGAGCAGAGTCGGTGATGCCGTGAGCAGATCGAATGCCCAGCTCGGCCAAGCGCTTCTCAGCTTCTCGCAACAGGTTCTTGAGGCGGATGGGGTCCTGCTGAACTTCACGGCCGGCACGATGGGTAGGAAGAAAAATCGAGACACAGGGCTGGGCCGGTGCCTCGAGAAGGTCCTGAAGGTGTGACCGATCGAAAATGTCCATTGACTGCTTTCAGATTACCCGGTGGCGGGGGACGGTGTTCAGGCATTGCCGGGACGGTCGACAACCACATACGTGTTAGCGATCTTGTCGTGCAATCCCTGCCCTTTTCTATCGAAGAATGCCCATGCAAAAACCCCACCGGAGATCACCAGCCCTATCGCATCCAACAGCAAGACCGGAAGCAACCATACCGCCACTCGAATGGCGGCTGCTCCCAGCCCCGGGGGACGGTGGTTGGCTGTCGAGATCGTTTTTGAGCGGGTGATCACCTTGCCCAGCGTCTTACCTCTGAGTGCGGTCAACGCCGCCTCATAGACGAGGGCCGCTCCGAGGAATGAGAACAGGATGAAAGCGTCGACGCTGGCTTCCGGAGTGGTGTCTCGCAACTCATCGGCTCCGATGACTCCCAGCGCAGTAAGCGCTCCCGCGATCAACGTCGCCACTGCCACAATCATCACCAGGTCGACGGCTCGCGCCACAATTCGGGCAGTCGGCGATGCCACACCGATATCGAACCTTTCATCTGGCAGCTCTGAAGAAGACTCCACTTGATCCTTACGTAGTTCGGGGTGACCCTAGCCCGGCGCCCCTATCCGAGTTGAAGAAGTCCTCCCGCTTGTCTACTGCCTGGATGGCCCATGCGTAACCCGCCCGGGGATCCTCGACCGCCAGATACAACCCCCAGCCGCTTCCAGCGCCGGCGGGGTGCCACAGCATCCAGTGGAGTGCTTGCCCGGCATCTCCTACCTCGGCAGGATCGACGGGCTCGAGGTCGGCCAGGGTGGCTACCACCGCCCAGGCCAGCGACCGGCCCACGGAAGAGCCCCGCCGCGAACCGTGGGCCCCCCCACTGGCCCCCGCCCATGCCATATGAGCCAGAGCCTCGGTGAAAGAAACTTCATGGGCGGTTACCGATGCGTCTGTGAGCAGGGCGACTGCCCCCAGCGCGGGCCCCTCTGCGCTGGCGATATCGGTGATTCCGTTTGATTCTTCAGCCCAGGGTCGCACCAGCGCATACAGGGCATCTTCACTGTCTAGATCTTCGAGCCGCCCCGGCGGGGACGGAAGCTCGGCATCCTGCAAGGTGGGGCTCTCCGGCGATGGGAAGTCGGCGCTATCGGAGCGGTAAACGGCTAACGGGTAGCGGGGCTCCCATTCCTGCATGGAGAAGGGCAGCCCGAGGACCTCCCGGTCGAGCCCGGCGTCCTCGAGGTCCTCACCTCTCAGGGCCCTCTCCGCGCCGACCAAAGCCCGCATGCGAGGAGATTCCAGGTGCGGACCGAGCTCGGCCCACTCATGGGTCGACGCGGCGACTTCCCACAGCGGGCCAAGGGCGAAACGCCCGGCCCCATCCCTGAGCACCGACGCCGCCATCTCGCCGGGAGCCTCCAGCGCCAGGCGGTACTCGGCAAAGCGGACCACACCGAACAATTGCTTGCCGCGCGTCTCTGCGGCGAAGCAGCGATCCCGGGTTTCCACTAGGCCCGGCCAGTCCCGAGCGGTGCAAAGTCCATCGATGAATCGAACCAACCCGTCGAAGTCGCTGGCTTCGACAAGGTCGACCAGCTTGGAGGTATCCACTCTTGTCAGCTAACTAGTGGTCTGTCGCAGCGCGGTGTCTATTTGTGCGACCTGACACGTGCGGAACACTAGCTTCTGGGCACCTCGGCCCAGGGAAGGTCCTTGTCGACGCGGGGCTCGCCGGGGAGGCCGAGGACTCTCTCACCGAGGATGTTTCGCATGATCTCTGTGGTGCCCCCTTCGATGGAGTTGGCACGAGAGCGCAGGAAAGAATGGCGGACATCGCGATCGACGACGCTTTTCGTCTCCCGATACTCATATGACGGGTAGAGCATCCCCTCGGGACCCATGTAGTCGACACACCATTCATAGATCCGCTTGTTCAGCTCGGCCCAATGAAGCTTGCCCGTGGATCCTTCCGGTCCCGGCGTGTCTTGATCCCGATTCTGCCCGGCCCGGATCGAAGTGAGCCGGTTGACTTCGGCTTCTATCCACAGCTTGACGAGCTCGTCGCGAGCTCTGGCGTCTCCGCCGCCGCCGTCCTTCCACATCGCGACCGCCTCACCGATGGCTCCGCTCTCCCTGGGGCGCACCTGAGATCCGATGGCGACGCGCTCATTCATGAGGGTTGTGAGTGCAACCCGCCAACCATCACCCGGATCACCCAGCCGGTTTTCGTCTGGAATCCGCACGTCGGTCAGATAGACCTCGTTGAATTCAGCCTCACCGGTGATCTGGCGCAACGGTCGCACTTCGACCCCGGGGCTGCGCATATCCAGAATGAAGTACGTCATTCCCTGGTGTTTCGGCGCGTCAGGATCGGTTCGGGTAACCAGTAAGCCCCATTGGCTCAGATGAGCAATCGTGGTCCAAACCTTCTGGCCATTCACCACCCACTCATCTCCATCCTTGATGGCCCGGCTGGCAAGCCCGGCGACGTCGCTGCCGGCCCCGGGCTCTGAGAAGAGCTGGCACCAGTACTCACGGGTGGCGAACATCGGACGCAGGTAACGGGCTTTCTGCTCCTCGGTGCCGTGGGCAACGATGGTGGGACCGGCCATGCCGATAGCGATGATGTTGCGCACAATGTTGTTGCGGGTCGATCCGGCGGCCTCCAGCACCTGGTCAATGTCCTGTTGAAGGCCCGGGCTCAACCCCAGCCCTCCAAAGCCTTCGGGGAAGTGGACCCAGGCCAACCCGGCGTCATATTGGGCCTCCCAGAATTCCTCCTCAGGGACCACTTGCGGGCCGTGGCTTGCCAGCAAACCATCGATGGCCTGGCGCACTTGAGGCTCCAATTAATGCCCCGTCGCACAGGCCACTAGGCGATCCTCGCCCGGGCAGTACTGGGGTCGTCCACGGCCAATGCCAGCTCGATCGAGTCACTGTTGGCGTGGAGGAAATAGAGACCATCGATGTTGACGTCGGCGTCGGCCAGGGATTGCGTCAACTGGGCCAGGGCTCCGGGCTCGTGGCGGATGATGGTTGTTATGACCTCCCGCTCCTCGACTACCAGGCCTCCTTCTTTGATCACTTCGCGTGCCGCGATCGCATCATCAACTAACACGCGCACGACGCCGAAATCCTCAAATCCGAAGGCAGCCAGCGCTTCGATGTTGACGCCGGCGTCGGCCAGCATTTTGGCGAGCCCCGCCAGTTGGCCCGGTCGATTGGAAAGTTGAATGGTGAACTCTGTCATCGCTTTTCAGACATAACCCTATCGGGCGCGAAGCCTCGCGTCCTGCGTCGTAGGTTCGTACTGATATCGCCGAGGCATCGGCGTTCCTGGCAAGGACGCACAACGAAGGCGCAGTGGTAACTGAGTCGAGGCGGAGGACGCAGCCAGGGGCGTCGAGGGCCGGCAAGATTCTGTGCATAACCTGCGCGCCGGGACGCTAGTTGTGAACCTGAATTGTGAAGCCGGGTCGTGAAGCCGGGCTGCCTACTACCCTCGGCTAATAACGGAGCAAGATTGACAGACACCCACTACGAACGACTTTCGTTTCTCGACAGCACGTTTCTAGCCATGGAGGACCGCAACGCCCACTTCCACGTGGCCGGCGTAATGATCTTCGGGCCGGGAGGCCTGCGAACGCCGCAGGGTGGGGTGGACGTTGACCGCATCAAACGCCACGTCCAATCAAAGCTGCACCTCATACCCCGCTATCGCCAAGTCTTGAATTGGGTTCCCCTCGAGCATCACCCGGTCTGGGTGGACGATGAGTTCTTCGACATCGACTTTCACGTCCGTCGAGCCACTTTGGCTGAAGAACACGACGAAACAGACTTGAAACGACTCACCGGAAAGATCTTCTCGCAGAAACTCGACCGTTTCCGCCCGTTGTGGGAGATGTGGGTGGTGGATGGTTTCGCTGATGGTCGGTTTGCCATCATCGCCAAGGTTCACCACTGCATGATTGATGGGATGGCCGGCGTCGACCTCCTCAAAGTCTTGCTGGCGCCCGTTCCAGCGGACAAGATCGATCCACCTCAGCCCTACGAGCCCCGCCCGGCTCCGAGCGGGCTCGAGCTGCTGACAGACGAGACCCGGCGCCGCATGCGGTCACCGTTTACTGCACTCAAGAGCGTTCGTGATCTCGGCGAGGGGGTGGCCGGGGTGGCGGCTGAGCTCGAAATGCGCCTCCGAGCCATGGGCCGAGCTCTTGGCTCAGGCTGGCTCCACAATGCATCGACCACGCCGCTCAATCAGCGCATTGGGCCCAATCGCAAGTTCGAGTGGATGCGGGTGGATCTCGACGAAGTCAAGTCTGTCAAGAACGCCTGGGGGGGGACGGTCAACGACGTCATCCTCACCACCACTGCAGGGGCGGTCCGCAAGTATCTGTTGAGCCACGACACCCCGGTCGACAACCTCGAGTTTCGGATCATGGCACCCGTCAGTGTGCGAGCCGACGACGACACCAGCCTCGGTAACCAGGTGGCAATGTGGCTGGCCGACCTTCCCATCTCCAGCAAGACGCCGCGGGCCCGGTTCAAGCAAGTGGCCGAGTCGACTGCCGAACTGAAGGAAACCAACCAGGCACTAGGGGCTTCACTCCTCGTACAGGCAACGTCGTGGACGCCGTCAACCATTCTGACAATGGCGATGCGACTGGCAGGCACCAGCTTGCGTCCGTTCAACATGACTGTGACCAACGTTCCCGGGCCCCAGATCCCCATCTACCTACTGGATGCCGAGCTCGAGGTGCAGTATCCGATGGTTCCGCTGTGGACCAACCACGGGCTCAGTATCGCCCTGTTCTCCTACAACGGCGACGTTGCGTGGGGCGTCGTAGTCGACTCAGACACCGTGCACGACCTCAACCGATTCATGGACTACCTCGACGAGTCGTTCCGGGAGCTGGTCCACGCAGCCCGATCCAGGCCGGCCAGGAAGAAGACGGCTAAAAGGAAGAGCAACGGCCGCAGTTCGGCCAACGGCCGAGCCAGGCGGACCCCGTCCAAGACCGAGGCGGCTCGGCCCACATCGGGGAAAAAGGCCTAAACCCTCTTTCCGAGCCTAAATCCGGCGCAGAAGGAAGGACCCTGACGGGATTCCGACAGTCAGCCGGGCCTGGTGGTCCCCTCCGGAAGCTCTCAACCGAGAAGCGGGTTACCTCAATATGGCCTCCCGGTTATCTCCCGACCATGCCGAGCCGGCGCGTCCCTCCCTGACCAACGTTGGGGTGGACACCCGGCTCAGGATCGGGGGTGTCACCGTCCTCGAACGCCGCAGGCGACCGTCCGGTGAACCGCCCCCGCTGATGCGTGATGTTGATCGCGCACTGCTTTTCTGGGCAACGATTAGTGCAACAACCGCGGCCCTGGCAGTCCTGAGCATCTTCTTCGACGGAGTAGCCGACTTCTGGATCGACGTGGACGAGGCAGTCCTCGACTGGTTCGCTGAGTTCCGTACTCGAGCGGTTACTCCCACAATGGAAGCGCTCAACTCGCTCGGGTCAGAGTGGACGACCCGTGTTCTGCGGTGGAGCATGCTCGGCGTGCTTGTCGCTTACCTTCGCTGGCGCCACCTGGTCGTCGGCCTGGGCGCCATCCTCACGGCCGAGTTTTTCGCCAATCGAATTGCCACCACCGTAGAACGGGTCCCGCCATCAAACGTCACCAACCTCGGCTCGTACCCTGATTTCCCGTTCCCATCACTGCCGGTTGCTGCTCTCACGATCACGCTGGTGGTGGCGGGGTATGCCCTGATCCCGAAGGGACGTCTACGCAACCTGTGGTTCACTGCATCGGCCGCTGCTGTGGGGCTGCTGGCAGTCGCTCGGATGTACCTGGGGGTGGAGCATCCCTCCGACATCGCGGTCGGGGCAGTGTTGGCGGCTGCGGTGGGTATCGGGGCCTTCCGGTTGCTGGTACCGGCGATGGCTTTTCCCGTTTCCTACGCGCGAAGCCCAACGGCCCATCTCAAGGTTCATGGAGCCCGTCACCTGGCCATCCGCTCAGCACTGGAAGACCAGCTGCTCGACACATCGAGCCCGACGAGCAGGTCGGTGCGTCGAGCATTGCACGAGCAGCTCGGCTGTGATGTGCTCGGCTGTGAGTTGGTGGATTTCAAGCCATATGGCCTGGACGGTTCAGCTGGGTCTACCCCATTGCGCATCCAGGTTGCCGGCAACCCCAACGGCTACCTCTTCGGCAAGCTCTATGCCACCAACCATCTCCGCTCGGACCGCTGGTACAAGGCTTCTCGCTCAGTGGTGTATGGATC
>Ga0255057_10002073_pt1 | contig 10990 bp, 9 predicted proteins | sample Cases_109_6_MG_FD_189022 | JGI IMG/M metagenome (GOLD analysis project Ga0255057, IMG submission 189022) | Seawater microbial communities from Amundsen Gulf, Northwest Territories, Canada - Cases_109_6 | ecosystem: Environmental > Aquatic > Marine > Gulf | place: Canada: Northwest Territories... | reverse complement strand
GTGAAAGCACCATGTAAGTATTTTCGCCCCCGAGGGCTTTCACATAGGCCTGCATGGACAGATAAAAGTTGAAGAACTCGGGATCCTGGCCGTGCACACTGTTGAGAGTGTCGGTACGTCGGGCCTCGCCGTCGCCGCGCAGGATCTCCGCCTCGCGTTGCGCTTCCGCCTTGATCACCACGACCCGCCGGTCCGCATTGGCCCTGATCTCGAGAGCCAACTGCTCGCCCTGGGCACGGAACTCCTTGGCCTCGCGTTCGCGCTCGGACTGCATGCGGGCATAGACCCGCTCGCTTACCTCGTCCGGCAGATCGGTTCGGCGGAAGCGGACGTCGACGATTTCGATGCCGAAGCCCTTGGACTGTATGTTCAGGTTATCGACAATGCGATCGAGAAGGTTCTCGCGCTCCGCGGAGAGCACCTCGGAGAAGGTCGCATTGCCGAGCACTTCGCGCACCACCGAGTTGGTGACCGTACCCAGCCGCGCGCGCAGTGTGCTCTCGACCCGCACCGACTGGAAGAAGCGCAGGGGATCGACGATACGGTAGCGGGTAAAGGCGTTGACCAGGATGCGCTTCTGGTCGGCGAGCAGGATCGTTTCCACGGGGGGATCCAGATTGAGGGTCCGCTTCTCGTAGAACTTGGCGTCCTGCCAGAAGTGCTTGTATTTGAGGCCGGGCTCGCTGATGACCTCCTTGGGCTCGCCGAACTGCATGACGATCGCGTGTTCGATCTCGCTGACCTGAAAGAGCGACAGGTAGGCGAAAAAGCCCGCGAGGATCGTGATAACTCCGGCGATCAAATAAATGGATCTGGGCATCGAAAACCTCTCGGTGACCTACCTGCAAGCCTGACCAGTCCCATATGCCTGACCTACTAGGGCCCGGCCGCGGAGATGGCGGATCGGGGGAGGACACTCTTTACGCTTTAGGGCTCGCAATCCGAAAATCGCGCCCCCTATCTACTCCCGGCGCCTATCAGCGTCCGGGTCGGGCATTCAAAAGGCGGCGTACCGGAGTTCCGATCTCCACGCCTTATCTTTTAAAGGGCCGTTTCAGTCGGTCGCATCCTCTTCGATGACGGCGTTCTCATCGACGGGGGCGCCCGGTTCCTGCTCGCCTCGGCGCTGGGCGGCTTTTTCCCGCTTGGCCTCGGCCCGCTCCGCCTTTTTAGCAGCCTTCTTGCGATCGCGCTCGAAACGCTCGAACTTGTAATTGGGCTTGCGAGGCATACTGGACCTTTCATACCGGGAATAGCAATTGATTCAGCGCGCCGGAGGCAAAGAATAGACCAAAATCGGTGCAGCGGCGACCCGTTACTCTTAGAGCGTCCGGCCGCGTCGCGCAGACGATCCATGACACCGCACGGCGGGCACCGGCGTCGTCGGGACTTTACCGGCAACCGGCATCATGACCGGCTTTCGAGCGCACCGTCGGATCAGGCGAGCTCGATATTCGCGGCCTGCTTGCCGCGGCCTCTCGGGTCGTCCTCGATGACGAACGTGACCGTATCGCCTTCGTCGAGCAGCGGCAGGCCGCTGCGCTCAAGTGCGGAGGCGTGGACAAAGACGTCCTTGCTGCCGTCCTCGGGCGTGATGAACCCGTAGCCTTTCGCCTTGTTGAAGAACTTGACGGTACCATTAACTCGCATTGGGCATTCCTTTCCCCCATTGACTTCCGACGGAACGAGCAAAAAAACGATCTCCGTCGCGGTGGCGGTTGCTCTCTCAGATTTTCGGGAAAGTTATAGTGCCCAGAAAGGGTTATAGTCGTTTCACCGGTCGTCCGAGGGTGCGCCTCGTTTCGACGAGGCGGCGCACCAGCCATAATCAAATAGCGTTCTTGCCACACCAATACAAGCAGAGTCTGGCCGCGCGCGGCCTAGTCTCCCAAGGCGTTACACGGCGCCTCTCGCCTGCCTGTGGCGATGTGTTAACGTTCGCCTATGGACCTATCTAACCGACGCACCGTTGCCATCGCCGTGGGCGGTCTGGTCGCTCTCGCCGCGGCGATGGGCATCGGCCGGTTCGTGTACACGCCCATCCTGCCCTACATGGATGAAGGGCTCGGATTGACCAAAGCGCAGGCGGGCCTCATCGCATCGGCGAATTTTCTGGGCTACCTCCTCGGCGCCTTGAGCGCCGCCGCGGCGGCGCTGCCGGGCGGACGGCGCGCCTGGCTCCTCGCGGCGTTGGCGGCAAGTGCATTGTCGACCGGGGCCATGGGGCTCGTCGCGTCGCTTCCGGCGTTCTTGCTGCTGCGGCTGGCCGGCGGTATCGCCAGCGCATTCGTGCTGGTCCTTTCTTCGGCCATCGTCCTGGACCGTTTGAGCGCGGCGCGGCGCGGCGGACTTTCGGCGCTTCATTTCGCCGGTGTCGGATGCGGGATCGCGCTCTCGGCGGTGCTCGTCGCGGGCCTTGGCGCTGCCGGCTTCGGCTGGCGCGGCCAATGGATCGCGAGCGGCGGCTTGTCGTTGCTGGCGCTGGCCGCCGCGGCCGTGCTTATCCCGGGCGAGGTGGGTATCGAGCGACCGCCGCCGCCGCCGGCAAGCATCGAACGGCGAGGCGGGTTGATCGCCCTGATCGTGGCGTACGGGCTATTCGGATTTGGCTACGTGATCACCGCCACCTTCATCAACACCCTGGTGCGCTCGTCCGCGGAGCTGCGGGCCGTCGAGCCGTTCATCTGGCTTGTCGTGGGGCTGGCGGCCATACCGTCGGTCGGCCTGTGGACTTGGGTCGGTGTGCGTCTGGGCAATGGCCGCGCCATCGCCGTCGCTTGTGTCGTGGAGGCGCTCGGCGTGGCGATGAGCGTTCTCGCATCGGGTGGCCTGGCGGTCGCGGTGGCCGGTGCGCTTCTGGGCGGCACATTCGTGGGAATCACCGCCCTGGGGCTGGTCCATGCGCGCCGCTTGTCGCAGGGCGATCCGCGCCGAATTATAGCGCTGATGACCGCCGCGTTCGGCCTCGGCCAAATGATCGGTCCGGGCTTTGCCGGCATCGTGCACGACATCGCCGGCGGCTTCCTGGTTCCCTCGCTCACCGCCGCGCTGGCGTTGCTGGTCGCCGCGGGCTTGGTTGTCGACCGGCGCACATGGCGGAGGGGTGAGGTTGGGCTGCCGTCCGATTGACCGAACGCCGGAGCCCGCACGGATTATGCGACTAGAGCGGCAGGATAGTGCGAAACGCTCCGACGGCGACCGTCAAGCTCGCCGCTACGAAGATCGCAACGGTTCCCCACTTTACGACCCGAACATTCTGGCGCAGGGCTTCCATGGGGCCGGCGATCGTCTGCCCTCGTTCGTTCTCGAGGCGCGCGCGCGCCTGAAGGCATTCGTCCTCGGTCGGTTTCAGCGTCATGGGGCGCCCGTGTAGTTGCGGCGATTGCACCCGAGGAGAGAACACCCGGGCCGCTTTAAATTCAGTTAAACGGTATGGTTGACGGCGCGGCTGGGCGCTGGCCTCTAGGCTGTGGTGCGCACCCGGGCCACGGCGGATTTCCAGCCCGCATAGGCCTCCGCGCGCTGGTCCTCGTCCATGCTGGGCTCGAAGCGGGCCGCACAGCGCCAGGCCTCCCCAAGGCGGGCGAGGCGGTCGCCGCCGCTGGCGAAGAAGCCGCTACGCAGCCCCGCCAGATAGGCCGCGCCAAGCGCTGTCGTCTCGGCCACCGTCGGCCGCTCGACCGGGACCCCCAAGAGGTCGGCCAGGCGCTGAAGGACCCAGTCGTTGGCCACCATGCCGCCGTCCACCCGCAGCGACTCGAGCTGGCTGGCGCCGTCGGCGCGCATTGCCTCCATGAGGTCGCGGGTCTGGAAGCAGACCGACTCGAGCGTGGCGCGCACCAGCTCCGCACGGCCCGTGGCCCGGGTCAGACCGAAGATGGCGCCACGTGCGCCGGCGTCCCAGAAGGGTGCCCCCAGTCCGGTAAAGGCGGGGACCACGAAGACGCGTTGCGCGGGGTCGGCCGCCTCGGCAAGCTCGGCCGTTTCCTCGGCCGATCGGATCAGGCCCAGCCCGTCGCGCAGCCACTGCACGGCGGCGCCGGCGATGAAGATGCTGCCCTCCAGCGCATAGGTCGTCTCGCCGTCCAGACGATAGGCGATGGTCGTGAGCAGGCGGTTGTTCGAGGCGAGCGCCTCGGTGCCGGTGTTGAAGAGGGCGAAGCAGCCGGTCCCATAAGTCGATTTCATCATCCCCGGCAAGAAACACGCCTGGCCGAACGCGGCTGCCTGCTGGTCGCCGGCGATGCCGAGGATCGGCAAGGGCGCGCCGAAAAGCGAGGCCGGGGTGGAGCCGAAATCGGCATCGCAGTCGCGGACCTCCGGCAGGATTTGACGGGGGATGTCCAGGAGACCCAGCAACTCGTCGTCCCAGTCGCCCACGTGAATATTGTAGAGCAGGGTGCGCGAGGCGTTGGTCGCGTCGGTCGCATGGATCTCGCCGCCGGTCAGGCGCCAGAGGAGAAAGCAGTCGATGGTCCCGAAGGCGAGCTCTCCGCGCTCGGCGCGGGCGCGGGCACCCTCTACGTTGTCCAGCAGCCAGGCGAGCTTGGTGCCCGAGAAATAGGGATCGAGCAGCAGGCCCGTCTTGGCCGTGACGGCGGCTTCGTGGCCCTCGGCCTTAAGTTTCTCGCAGAGGGGGGCGGTCCGCCGGTCCTGCCAGACGATGGCGCGGTGGATCGGCTGACCGGTCGCGCGGTCCCACACGACCGTCGTCTCGCGCTGGTTGGTGATCCCAATGGCGGCGATCCCGCGCGCCGCGCGGCCACCGTCGGCCATCGCCCCGCGGACCACCTCCAGCGTGTCGCGCCAGATGTCCTCCGGATCGTGCTCGACCCAACCGTCGGCCGGGAAATGCTGGGGGAATTCCTTCTGCGCCATGCCGGCCGGTCGGCCCTCGGGGCTGAACAGAATCGCCCGACTCGAGGTCGTCCCCTGGTCGATTGCGAGAATTCGATCGGCGACCGCCATTTCCCCCGTTCCTTGTATAGATCCGGACACCACCCCACCAGCAGGCCCTGGAGCGGATGGTCATCCTAAGCACTCCACAAGGCGATATCCAGGGTGAGGGTGGCGGCGTTGCGGCGCGACCGGTGCCTCCGCCGCATGGCGGGAGCGACGGGTGCGGTATTCTCCTGTCCCATAGGACCCGCATGAAGCCCATAGACAGCGCTATCTCCGAATACGAACATTTTCGGTCGAACTTTCCTATCGGTTAGCGTTTCTGAAAAGGCGGTACCGCCACGTCGGAGCGAAATTCCCCAGATCGGGTCCAAATATTTTCGAATTAGCAAATTTTCCAACTAGGAAATGGCGAAACGAAAATATATTTACCTCGACTCGAAAATTCGTTAAGCTCGCCTCAGCCTTGGGAATGGGGGCTCGTAATCCGATGGCATCACCGAAAGTCAGAGCCAACAAGGCGCCGCAGCGGCGCGAAGAGATCCAGCACTTGGTTCGTGCCCAGGGCTATGTGTCCATCGAGGACCTGGCCGAGCGATTCGGCAAGACGCCGCAGACCATTCGCCGCGACATAAACGCATTGGCCGGAGAGGGACTGGTGCGCCGCCACCACGGCGGCGCCGGGCTGCCGTCGACAACCGAAAACGTAGCCTATGCGACGCGGCGCTCTCTACTGGCCGATGCCAAGGCCAGGATCGCCCAACTGGTGGCCCGCCACATCCCCAATGATGCCTCGCTTTTCATCAACATCGGCACCACGACCGAGGAAGTCGCGCGCTCTCTCGTGCACCACGGGAACCTGCGCGTCATCACCAACAACCTGAACGTTGCCGCCATTCTCTCCGATGTCGAAAGCTGCGAGGTCACGGTTGCCGGCGGTACGGTAAGGAAACGCGACCGGGGCATCATGGGGGAGGCGACGTTGGACTTCATTCGTCAGTTCAAGGTCGATTTCGGCGTCATCGGCATATCGGGAATCGAAGAAGACGGGACGCTTCTGGATTTCGACTATCGCGAGGTTCAGGCGGCGAAAAGCATTATCGCCAATTCACGAACCGTGTTCCTTGTCGCCGACCACACCAAGTTCGGCCGCGGCGCTATGGTCCGTCTTGGCCATGTGGGCCAAATCGACGCGGTCTTCACCGACAAGCCGCCCGAGGACCGTTTCCTGGAGTGTCTGACCAGCGCCGACGTGCAGGTCTACACACCCTGACAGGCCGATTGGTCGTGGCGCTGTGACGGCACGGACAGGGGGTCAGTCCGGGCCGCAAATATTTTCACAATCGAAAGCTCGTTTTTCATTGTTCTCCATTCTGCACTTGATATAGTTCGAAATCGAAGATCGGTGACTATGCCAAGCCGACAACGCGTATAGGGGCGGTATCACCGCGCAGTGGCGATGTCTTTGGGCCCGCACTCATTCCAGGCGGGCCGGACATTGTTGATGGTAGACCATCGTGGTGGCGCGGCGCCGCGAGCGGGGAGTGGGAGGGGCACAGGTGTCCTCCGAGCAGCCATACGATTTGCTGGTCATCGGCGGCGGCATCAACGGTGCCGGGATCGCGCGCGATGCCGCCGGGCGTGGCTACCATACCCTGCTCTGCGAGAAGGGGGATCTTGGCGGCGCTACGTCGTCGGCCAGCACGAAGCTGATCCACGGCGGACTGCGCTATCTCGAGCACTACGAGTTCCGCCTGGTGCGCGAGGCGCTGAACGAGCGCGAGGTGCTGATGCGCGCCGCGCCGCACATCATTTGGCCGCTGCGCTTCGTCCTGCCGCACAGTCCCGAACAGCGTCCGGCCTGGATGGTCCGTCTGGGTCTTCTTCTCTACGATCATCTTGGCGGGCGCCAGACGTTGCCGGCCTGCCGCGCCATCGACTTGCATGAGCACGCCGCCGGCGGCCCGCTTCAGGAGCGCTGGCGCAAGGCCTTCGTCTATTCCGACGCATGGGTGCAGGATGCCCGTTTGGTCGTCCTCAACGCCCTCGACGCCCGGGAGCGCGGCGCCGAGATCGCGACGCGCACGCGGTGTCTGTCGGCCCGGCGGATCGGCGATCATTGGGAGGCGACGCTGGGGGAGGCGACGCTGGCCGGTGAGACCGGCGGGACGGTCCGCCAGGTGCGGGCCCGGGCCATCGTCAATGCCGCCGGGCCCTGGGTCAACGAGGTGCTGGGTTCTTGTCTCGGCCGCGACCCGGCGAAGTCGATACGCTTGGTCAAGGGCTCCCACATCGTCGTGCGCCGGCTGTTCGATCACACTTATCCTTATATCTTTCAGAACGAGGACCGGCGGATCGTCTTCGCCATACCCTACGAGGACGACTTCACCCTAATCGGCACGACGGAAGAGGACTACGACGGCGACCCCGCTGCCGCACACATTACCGCCGGCGAGATCGACTACCTCTGCGCGGCGGCCAATCGCTACTTCCGTCGCCCGCTGCGAGCCGAGGAGGTCGTATGGTCCTATGCCGGCGTGCGGCCGCTCTACGGAGAGATGGATGGCTCGGCCTCCGCGGCGACCCGCGATTACGTGTTCGAGCTTGATGGCGAGGAGGGAGGCCCGCTCCTGCTCAGCGTCTTCGGCGGCAAGATCACCACCTACCGCAGGCTGGCCGAGCATGCGATGCGGCGGCTGGACCAGGCCCTTGGCCGCCGCGATGGCCCTTGGACGGCCGGGGCTCCCCTGCCGGGGGGCGATATTCCGGGCGCCGACTACGAGGCCGGCCTGCAGGATTTCTGCGAGCGTTGGTCCTGGTTGCCGCTGGCGCTGGCGCAGCGCTACTTTCGAAACTACGGTACACGGGCAGAGGCGCTCTTGGGCGAGGCGGAAGAGGTCGCGGATTTGGGGAGAAACTTCGGTGGCGATCTCTATGAAGCGGAGGTCGACTATCTGGTGGCCAGCGAGTTCGCCAGAACGGCCGAGGATATTCTATGGCGGCGCTCCAAGCTCGGGCTCCATCTCCCCGCCGATACGTCGGAGAGACTGGAGGCATATCTGAAGAAGCTGCGTCCCAGGCTGGAGAACAGGGCGGTCGGCGCATGACGTTGAAACTGGACAGTGTGGTAAAGCGGGTCGGGGCGGAGACGCACATCCACGAGACGACGCTGGAGCTTGTCCCCGGATCGGTCAACGTTCTCCTGGGGCCGACCATGGCCGGCAAGACCTCGCTCATGCGGCTGATGGCAGGGCTGGACAAGCCCAGCGAAGGGCGGATCCTCGAGGACGGCCGCGATGTCACCGGTCAGTCCGTGCGCCGCCGCGATGTCGCGATGGTCTATCAGCAATTCATCAACTACCCGTCCTTTACGGTCTTCGACAATATCGCCTCTCCCTTGCGCCGCGGCGGCGTCGAGCGCGCCGAGATCGAACGCCGAGTGCGCGAGGCGGCGGAGCGCCTGCATATCGAGGCGTTCCTCGAGCGCTTGCCCGCCGAACTGAGCGGCGGACAGCAGCAGCGCACGGCCCTGGCCCGCGCGCTGGTCCGCGATGCCCGCTTGCTGCTGCTGGACGAACCCTTGGTGAACCTGGACTACAAGCTGCGCGAGGAGCTGCGCGAGGATCTGCGGGCGCTCTTCGCCAAGAGCGAGACCATGGTCGTCTATGCCACCACCGAGCCGGCCGAGGCGCTTCTGCTCAACGGCAACATCATCGTCGTGGTGGAGGGCCGGGTGCTGCAAAGCGGGCCGACGCTTCAGGTTTACAACAACCCCGCCTCCACGGGGGTCGGCCAAGTGTTCAGCGATCCGCCGATGAACATGGCGGCCGGCGAGGTGTCGGCGGGTGCCGCCGCCATCGCCGGCGACGTGCGTCTGCCTTTGCAAGCGCATCTCTTCGGCCTGGGCGAGGGGGCCTATACCTTCGGCGTCAGGGCAAGCCACCTGTCGCTTTCCCGCACCGGGGCCGACGACATCGAAATCGACGGGACGGTCGACCTGGCCGAGGTGAGCGGTTCGGAGACGTTCGTGCACGTCGTCCACGGCGAAACCTCCCTGGTCGTTCAGGAGAAAGGCGTACATTCCATCGGCATCGGCAAGGACATCAGGGTCTTTCTCGATCCCGATTATCTCTTCGCGTTCGACGGCGCCGGCAGGTTGGTTGCCGCGCCACAGGACGCGCGGACACCGGCCCGATCGGCGGGCTAGGGCCATGGCGCGCATCGAACTCAAGCAACTCGCCCACAGCTACCTGGCTCATCCGGGCAGCGAGGACGACTATGCCTTGAAGCGCTTGGATCATGTCTGGCAGGACGGCGGCGCCTATGCGCTTTTGGGTCCGTCGGGGTGCGGTAAGACGACGTTGCTCAACCTGATCTCGGGGCTGCTTACGCCCAGCGAGGGCAGGGTACTTTTCGACGGCAAGGACGTCACACCCTTGACCCCGGAACAGCGCAACATCGCTCAGGTGTTTCAATTTCCCGTCATCTACGACACCATGACGGTATATGAAAACCTGGCCTTTCCCTTGCGCAACCGCAAGGTACCCGAGAGTCATATCAAGGAACGGGTCGCCGAGGTTGCGGACATGCTGGAGCTGACCCGGGACCTGCAGCGCCGGGCCCGCGGCCTGGCCGCCGATGCCAAGCAGCGCATTTCGATGGGACGCGGGTTGGTGCGCTCGGACGTTGCCGCGATCCTCTTCGACGAGCCGCTGACCACCATCGACCCGAACTCGAAATGGCTGCTTCGGCGCAAGCTGAAACAGATCCACGAACGCTTCAAGCTGACCCTGGTATACGTGACCCACGACCAGAACGAAGCCCTGACATTCGCCGACACGGTCGTCGTGATGAACGAGGGTAGGGTGCTGCAGATGGGCACGCCGCAGGACTTGTTCGAGGCGCCGCGCCACACGTTCGTCGGCTATTTTATCGGCAGTCCGGGGATGAATTTCATGGCCTGTGAGCTCGATGGCGACGATGCGCGCGTCGACGGTCAGATAATTCCGTTGTCCTCGGGGCTGGCCGACAAGGGCCGGGCCCGCGGCGGCGCCTTCAAGGTCGGCATCCGGCCCGAGTTTCTGAAGCTCGACCGCGAGGCGGCCGAGGGCGGGCTGCCGGTTCGGGTCTTGGGCGTCGAGAACCTCGGCAATTACCAGATGGCCAAGGTGCGTCTCGGCACCGAGACGGTCAACGTCAAGGCCCCCGAGGGGCGTCGCGAAGGAAAGCTCTGCATCAAGATATTCGTCGTGGAGAAGACGGAAGATCTGGTGACGCAGATACATAACGTAGTGCTTGGCGAGCCCGTAGATATCGTGGAAATAGGTGAAATTCGCTCTCGGGATTAGCACGTCTAAACCTGCTTGCTCGAACCGCTCTCATAATTCGCGCTGCTTAGCGCCCGAGATTTGCCGCGCATTATCATAATGGGGCTGACTTACTTGGTGACTGGTTTGTGCGCAATCAGTCAATGATCCATGGAGTCTGAAATCGGGCCCAACCGATTCAGAGATACCTATGAGTTTAATTTGCTCGCACGCATGCCAATTGAGGTCCGCATGGGGTCAAAAGGCGTCATAAGGCGAGCGGACATAAGACGGCTGCTTCAGAGGGGAAAGCAGCGGCCTCATGTCGGCTTTCGCAGGCTGACCAAATTCGCCGCTGATCTTTTCCCGCATTTAGGGGTAAAGCCGACGCTCTGGAGGGTCACCGGTTTCGTCTGCGAATAGCCAAAAGCCGCCATTCGACCACCATCCGAACAGCATGGATTCTTCAGTCCTTGGTCGTCAGTCTCTTGGCCCAGGATGTTAGGTAATGGAACGTCGCGTTGGGGGTAATTCCTGAAAATCACGCCGACGGCGTGGCCCTGGATCTGATCCCGAAAAAGAAGCCCCCAGGGCAGATTTGCTGGCAGGGAAGTTCGTCGGATTGGCGTTCAAATTGGTGAACTTATACATAGATATGATGCTTCCAGCGGTCATCGCAATTCCTTTTTTGACCCACGCCCAAAAAGAAGTTCTGTGCCCATTTTCGTGAGACGGCGGGGGCGTTTCGGCAATGCTATCATCGCTATAAATGTCGACCTTACCCG
>Ga0255057_10002072_pt1 | contig 10990 bp, 10 predicted proteins | sample Cases_109_6_MG_FD_189022 | JGI IMG/M metagenome (GOLD analysis project Ga0255057, IMG submission 189022) | Seawater microbial communities from Amundsen Gulf, Northwest Territories, Canada - Cases_109_6 | ecosystem: Environmental > Aquatic > Marine > Gulf | place: Canada: Northwest Territories... | reverse complement strand
AGATGACCGAAGAACTGCTGCTGGTCGTCGATCCGCAGAACGACTTCTGCCCGGGTGGCGCCCTGGCCGTGCCGCGCGGCGACGAGATCGTCGCGCTGGTCAACCGTCTGGCCGAGCGCTTCGCCCATGTCATCATGACGCAGGATTGGCACCCCGCCGGGCACAGCTCCTTCGCATCGTCGCATCCCGGCAAGGAGCCGTTCCATACGATGGAGGTCTCCTATGGCACGCAGGTGCTCTGGCCCGATCACTGCGTGCAGGGGACCGTCGGCGCCCAATTCCATGCCGGACTCGAGCTGCCGCAGGCCGAGCTGATCGTCCGTAAGGGGTTCCACAAGGAGATCGATTCCTACTCTGCCTTTTACGAGAACGACCGCCGAACGCCGACCGGCCTTGGCGGCTATCTGCGCGAGCGCGGCTTCACGCGCCTTTATATCTGTGGGCTCGCGACCGATTTTTGTGTCCACTATTCGGCCGTCGACGCCACGCTCGAAGGGTTCGACGTGGTCGTGCTGGAGGACGCCTGCCGGGCCATCGATCTCGACGGCTCGCTTGCCGCCGCCATGGCGGCGATGCGCGAGGCCGGCGTCACTTTCGATACCAGCGGCCTTTAGAAACAAGGATAGGGATCACATGAACACGATCAAAGGTATCGGCCATGCGGTCATGTACGTAACCGACACTGGCGCGTCGGCGGACTGGTACGCCGACATTCTCGGCATGAGTACGGTGATCGAAGAACCGCGTATCCCCGCCATCTTTCTCTCCTTCGGGTGGCGCGATCACGATCTGGCCCTATTCAAGGCGCCGCCTGGACATAGCTTGGGACAACAGGACTTTAACCATCTGGCCTTCGAGTTCGGAGGGGACCTGGAGGGGCTGAAGGCCTTTCGTCGGCGCCTCGTCGAAAAGGGCGTCACCATCACCGGAACGGTCGACCACGGCGTCTCCTACGGCATTTACTTCCTCGACCCGGATGGCCATCAGCTCGAGATGTTCTTGCAGCGTACGCCGCCTGCAGAGGATCAGCACGAGGCCTTCCGGACGGCCGGCGTCAAGGCAACCCCGATCGACCTCGACAGCGTCACCGGCTGAGGACGACCGGCACGACCGCCATCAACGACGGCCCGCGGCCAGCAAGGGGCAACGAATCAAGCGAGCAAACCAAGACGCCGCCTCGAGCGAAAGGAAACCGGGGATGGGGCTGCCAACGGCGGAGCAGCTTACTTGGCGGAGGCTATAACATGACCCGTCCGATCAAGCGCCGGACCTTCGTCAGGGCCTCCGTGGCGGCCGCCGCGAGCACTGTATTGGTGCCGCGCTTGGCCCTCGGCGCCCAGCCGATCAACGTCGCAAGCCTAACCCCGAACACCGGCGCCGGCGGCCCCTTCGGGCCTAAAATTTCCGCGGCTCACAAGAAAGTAGCCGAAATCGTCAACGCCGAGGGCGGCATCCTGGGCCGCGAGGTGGCGTTGTTCCAGGAGAACAGCGAGACCAACCCGGAGACGGCGATCCGTGCCGCCCGCAAGCTGGTCGATGTGAACAATGTGATCGGCATCCTCGGCACCTGGTCCTCCTCGGTCACCCTCGGCATCATGCCGCTGTGCCAAGAGGCGGGCGTCATCCAGATGTGCACCTCCTCTACGGCCGACATACCGATCCAGGATAAGAAGGGTCTGGTGTTCAATTTTCAGGCCCTGTCACCGGTCTGGGGCCGTGCCATTGCCAGCCTCGCGCTGCGGCGCGGCTTCAAGAGCTATTCGGTCATGGCGCTCAATAACGACTTTACCAAATCCATGGTCGGCACCTTCGTCGAACAGGTGAAGGCGGGCGGCGCCGAGGTGCTGAACACCCCCTTTTATTACGACGGGAACCAGTCCTCCTATCGCTCGGAGGTCAGCCAGCTCATCGACGGGGATCCGGAGGCCATCTTCATCCCCAGCTACGTCACCGATTTCACCGCCGTCTACAAGGAGATCTTCCGCGCCGGCTACGAGGGGCAGGTGATCACCGTCTCGATCTCGACCGGCTCCAAGTTCAAGGACGCAGTCGGCGAGGCAGCCAATGGCATCCTGCACGGCCTGCCGGTGCCGCCGATCGACAGCGATGCCTACAAGAACTATCTGCGGCTCATGGGGCTGGAGGATACCGGCGGCGTGCAGCATCCCTTCGGTACCGCCGGCCTCGACCAGATGAGCGTGCTGCTGCTCGCCATCGAGAGCGCCGGCACGGATAACCCGGGCGAGGTCAAAAAGCACATCCGGCGGGTCGCCAACCCGAGCGGCGCGCGGGTGACCAATGTCCTCGACGGATTGAAGCTGCTGCGCGCGGGCAAGGACATCGACTATTCCGGCGCCAGCTCGGAGGTGAACTTCGCCGAGGAGAGCGGCTCGCTAAAGTCGCGCGAGTTCAATCTTTGGGAGATCAAAGACGGGGCCGACGTTCTGGTCGAGAACATCAAGAGCTGACGAGGAGAGCGTTCGTGCCGCGCGCCGGCGCGCGCATCGCCTGTACGTGGGCGTACCCACGCAGTTCAAGATGCCAAACCTATAGGATGGAGCAAACCCATCCAGTTGCCCGAAGTTGCGCAAGCGATTTCAAACCATCGCTATCTGCTCTAGACTGATCGCTCCAGTTGCCAAAATAAAAGAGATGGGGCTTTGACATCGGCGGTGGATGAGACGGGTGGGCGTGAGCTATCCGCGGCACGCTTTAGCGTAAGCGAAGGCGCCGGCGCGCTGGTTCTGCGCCTGGCCGGCGCCTGGACCACGCGTACCCTGGGGGCGGTGTCCACACAATTGGCGGCGGCTTTGGCCCCGTCTCCGCCGAAGGTGTGTTTCGACCTCTCCGAGCTGTCCGCCATGGACTCCGCCGGCGCCTGGACCCTGCACCGAACACAGCAGGCCTTGATCGCACAAGGCGGCGCCGTGACCTTGCAGGGCGCCTCCGCGAAGGCAGAGGCACTGCTGCAAACGGTCGCCAGCCACGACATGGCGCAGACGCCGGAGCCGGCGCCGCCCAACCCCCTCATCGCGTTGACCGAACGGCTCGGCCGCGGGGCCGTGGATGCGGCACTCGAGGCCCGCGACCTGACGGCATTCCTGGGACATACCAATATCGTCCTCGCCAAGTCCCTACTTCGGCCGTCGCGCATCCGTTTCACCGCGTTGGTCAGCCAGATGGAGCAATCCGGCCTGAACGCGCTGCCGATCGTCGGGCTGATATCCTTCCTCGTCGGGCTTGTCCTGGCCTACCAGGGCGCGGACCAGCTCAGCCGCTTCGGCGCCCAGATCTTCACCGTCAACCTGGTTGCCATCGGCGTGCTACGCGAGATGGGGATCCTTTTGACCGCGATCATCGTCGCCGGCCGGTCGGGAAGCGCCTATACCGCGCAGATCGGCACCATGCAGGTGAACGAGGAAATCGACGCGCTGCGGACCATCGGCCTCGATCCCATGGAGGTCCTGGTCATGCCCCGCGTCCTGGGCCTGGTCATCGTCATGCCGCTGCTCACCTTCTATGCGGATATCATGGGCATTCTCGGCGGTGGGGTCATGGTGACCATGACGCTCGACATGTCCGCCACCCAGTTCCTGCGCCAACTGGCCGACTCGGCCCGGATCGACGACTTCTGGGTCGGCATCATCAAGGCGCCGCTCTTCGCCTTCATCATCGCCATGGTCGGTTGCTTCGAGGGCATGAGGGTCTCACGCAGCGCCGAGTCGGTGGGCCGCCAGACGACGCGCGCCGTGGTCGAGGCGATCTTCCTGGTGATCGTGCTGGATGCCATCTTCTCCATTTTCTTCAGCGTCATAGGGTTTTAGACCATGGGCGCGGCAGCGAATGGAAAGACCGGAGCCGGGCGATCCCACGGCGCCGACGATGCGCTCATCCGGGTCACCGGACTTAGAACCAGCTTCGGTCGGCAGGTGGTGCACGACGAGCTCGATTTTTCGGTGCGCCGCGGCGAGATCATGGGCGTCGTCGGCGGATCGGGCACCGGCAAATCGGTATTGCTGCGCATGATCATCGGCCTGGGCAAACCAGCCGCGGGCCGGATCGAGGTTTTCGGTCAGGACATCGATACGCTCTCGCCGGCGGCTTTGCGCCAGCTTCAGACCCGGTGGGGCGTGCTGTTCCAGGACGGCGCACTCTTCTCCTCCCTCACCGTGGCGCAGAACGTCGAGGCGCCGATGAAAGAGCACACGCAGATCCCGGCCGGCCTGCGTCACGAGATCGCTTGTATGAAGCTTTCCATGGTCGGCCTGGCGCGCGAGGCGGCGAACAAGTACCCGGCCGAGCTCTCCGGCGGAATGCGCAAGCGCGCCGGCCTGGCGCGGGCGCTCGCGCTCGATGCGGAGATCCTCTTTCTCGACGAGCCGACCGCGGGGCTCGATCCCATCGGTGCGGCCAATTTCGATCGCCTGACGATCGCGCTGAAAGAATCGCTGGGCCTTACGGTGGTGATGGTCACCCACGACCTCGACTCGCTGTATACAATCTGTGATCGTGTCTCCGTACTGGTCGACAAGCGTGTTAAGGTGGGGACGATCGAGCAGCTGATGAAGGAGCCCGACCCTTGGATAAAGGAGTACTTCTCCGGGCCGCGTGGTCGCGCGGCGCTCTCCTCGGCGCAGCGGCGCAAGGACGCCGCCGCGGACCCTGCGCAGGCGTGAGCAAGGCGGGATAGCTTCATGGAAACGCGTGCCAACTATCTCCTCGTCGGATTCTTCGTTATCGTGTTTGCCCTTGGCTTTCTCGCCTTCGTCGTCTGGCTGGCGAAGGTTCAGATCGACACGACCTTTGCGCACTACGACATCATCTACCGGGGCTCGGTAACCGGCCTGAAGGAAGGAAGCCCGGTGCGCTTTTCGGGTGTGCGCGTGGGCCAGGCTACCGAAGTCCGCCTCGACCCCGACGACCCCTCTCAAGTCCGCGTCACCATCGAGGTCGAGCGCCTGACGCCGGTGCGCAGCGACACCGCGGCAAGCCTCGAGTTCGAGGGATTGACCGGCGGGCGCTACATCCTCCTGCACGGCGGCGATCCGCAAGCCCCCACCTTGACGTCGGACAGCGACGGCGAGCTGCCGGCGATCGTCGCGCGAGCCTCCTCCCTCGAAAAGGTGCTGGAAGGCGCGCCGGAGGTGCTGGAGAGCGTCAACCTGCTGCTCGTCCGGGCGATCGATCTGCTGAACGACAAGAACCGGGAGCAGGCCGCGCTGGTCCTTGAGAACGTGGCCTTGCTCACCACCACGGTATCGGACAAAAGGCAAGAGATCGAAGCGCTGATCGACGACTCCGCGACCGCTATGGAGCACCTCCGCACCGCGAGCGCCGCGGTGGAAAACCTAGTCGAGGGCCTCTCGAAGGACCGCCAACGGATCGTCGATCAGACCGAGCGTACCTTGGTCTCGGTCGAGTCGCTGACCGCCAGTGCCGAGGTCGCGGTCACCGAAATTTCGGGCGAACTGGGGACGCTTATCGGAACCTTGGACTCCGCCGGGCGGAACTTCGAGCGCGCGCTGGGGCAGATCGAGGCCATGGTGGCCGAAAACCGAGAGCCGCTGCGCGACTTCTCCGCCACCGGCCTCTACGAGTTCTCCGCGCTTCTGACCGAGTCGCGAAGTCTCGTGCGCGAGCTCGCCACACTTACCTCCGAGGTCCAACGCGACCCGGCCCGCTTCTTCTTTGGCGACAGGCAGCAGGGATATGAAACACAAGAGTGACCGGGAGCACAGCGCGATCATGGCAAAACACCGCGCCACCAAAAGCCTTGGCCGCCGCCAGGTCCTGAGCGCGCTTGGACTGGGTGCTCTGGCGCCGCTGGGCGCCTGTGCCGGCGTTCTGCCGGGCCAGGGCCCGCCGGAAGCCCTTTATAGGCTGACCCCCAAAAGCACCTTTTCCGGCGAACTGCCACACGTCGACTGGCAACTCGTCATCGAAAAGCCGGTCAGCAACGGAAGCCTCGATACGACCCGCATCGCCCTGCAGCAAACCCCGACCAGGGTCGAGTATTTCGCCAATGCCGGCTGGGTCGACCGCGCCCCGGCGATGATCCAGACCCTGATGGTCGAATCCTTCGAAAACTCGAACAGCATCGTCGCCGTGGGCCGCGAGACGGTCGGGCTGCGCTCCGACTTCGTGCTCAAGATAGAGCTGCGCGAATTCACCGCCATCTATTATGAAGGCTTGCCGCCCCAGGCCGTCGTCGCCCTGATCCTGCGCCTGGTGGAGATGCCGCGCCGCGCTATCGTCGGCGCCGAGCGGATCGGCTCGTCGATAAGAGCCGAGAAGGATTCCCTGGAGGCCGTCCTCGATGCCTTCGACGTGGCGCTCGGCAAGGTCCTCAAGCGCAGCGTCGAATGGACCGTCCATACCGGCGAGGGCGCCTGGCGCATGGGCGTGGGATAGTCGGTTTCGGCCCTACCCCGCCGGGGCGCCGGCCTCACCTTGGCGCAGCATTGCCAGGGTATCGCCCTCCAGCTTTTCGCGGTTGAGATTCCAGGCAAGGGTAATCCGCGGCCGGGCGCCCGCGTGGGGATTGACGGCGTGGACGAGCGAGCTCGGAAAAACGATCATCGAGCCCGCCTCCATCACCGGACAGAAGGGGTGGGTCATGTAATTCGCCCGCATTTTGCAGCAGGCCGAAAACCGTGGATCGATGATGCCGAAGAGCCCGGCGTGCCGCTCCTCGGGATCGGGATCGGCGTCGTCCAGCATATAGACGACGCTGCCCTGCGAGCGAATGTGCGCATGGGCGACGATGTAGTCTCCAGGTTGATAGACGTTGGCCCAGCCCATGTCGACGACGCCGGTCGGCGACTTGACGGCGCGCTTGTAGAGCTCGATCGCCCGCGCGTTGATCAAGCGCACGGCCGGCTCCTCCCAGTCTTCCAGACGATAGATCTTGGTGCCGCCCATGGCCTTGCCGTACTGCGCGCGCACCGCCGGGTCGGCGAGCCGCGCCTGCAGAGCCTGGTGGAGGGCGGGGTGGTAGGCCGCATGGTCGGCAAAGCTTGTCTTGAACACCACCCCTTCGCCATCGAGCGAACGGATCTCCTGTCCCTCGGGCCAGACGGGGATCTGCCGCTCCCCAACCTCGAAGGCCTGGGCGTCCTCATGCATCGGCATTATCCTTTCCACATTCCCCGGGTGATCTGACGCTCGCAACGAGAGCATTGTCCATCGAGGCAATCTCTTCAAGGAGTTCGGCCACGGACGCAGGCCCATTTTTCGTCGACAAGCTAGATTTCCTCGGCCCGGTGACAGGCCACAAGGCGGCCCGGTTCGAGCGCCCGTGGCCGGGGCCTCTCCCGGCGGCAGAGATCCGCGGCATAAGGACAGACGCCGGCATAGGCACAGCCCTCATCCGGTACAGCCGGTTCCGATCGGGGGTGGCTGGCATCGCCCGCAACGGCCAGCGCTGGCCGTCGGTCGCCGCCCGGCACCGCCGCGACCAGCGCGCGGCTGTAGGGATGCCGGGGCGCGGCGAAGAGCGGCTCGGTCGGGCCCGCCTCGACGATCGACCCATCGAACATGACGGCCACGCGATCGCTCACATAGCGTACCACCGCCAAGTCATGGGAGATGAAGAGATAGGCCAGGCCATGGTCCGCGCGCAGCTTGCGCAAGAGGTTCAGTACCTGCGCCTGAACGGATACGTCGAGCGCCGAGACCGGCTCGTCCGCGACGATGAGCGCGGGGCGCACGACCAGGGCGCGGGCGATGGCGATGCGCTGTCGCTGGCCACCGGAAAACTCGTGCGGATACTTACGCCCATCGCCCGCCTTCAGGCCAACGGCGCTCAGGGCGTCGGCGACCTTCGCCTCGCGCGCGCGCCGCCGGTCGCGGCCCAGGCCGACAAGCGGCTCGGCGACAATCGCCTCGACCCGACGGCGCGGGTCCAAGGACCCATAGGGGTCTTGGAAGACCATTTGGAAGCCCGGCCGAAGTCTCGCCAGGGCCTTGGGGCCGAGCCGCGCCAAGTCCTGCCCCTTGAAGAGGATACGCCCTTTCGTCGGCCGGGCCAGGCCCATGACCAGACGGGCAAGCGTCGTCTTGCCGCAACCGGACTCGCCGACCAGACCCATGCTCTCCCCATCGGCCAACCGGAAGCTCACACCCTTCAGTGCCCGACGGACCGGGGCGGACCCGAAGAGGTCGCGCCGCGGGAGGACGTAATCAAAAACGACGTCCTCGACGTTCAGCAGATCCGGGGCCCCGTTCATCGGCCCTTGGCCTCCGCCAAAGGATGAAAACAAGCAAGCCGCCGATCGCCGGTCCGCGCTTCCAGCGGCGGCGACGACCCATGGCAGACGGCGTCGGCGAGCCGGCAACGTGGCGCGAAGCCGCAGCCGGCTGTCCGATGCCGAAGATCCGGGACCTCGCCGGCAATCGGCCGCAGCGGCGCCGGGCCGCCGCTGGGGGCGCTTGCCTGGAGCTGCGGTATGGCCGCGAGCAGGCCGTCGCTATAGGGGTGCGCCGGATGGCCGAACAGCGCCCCGCTCGGCGCCTCCTCGATGATCCGCCCGGCGTACATGACGGCGATGCGCCCGCAAGCCTCGGCCACCAGGCTGAGGTCGTGCGAGATGAGCAGCAGCGCCATCCCGCGCTCCAAGGACAGCTCCTCCAGCAACGCCAGGGTCCGGGCCTGGACGGTAACGTCCAAGGCCGTCGTCGGCTCGTCAGCAATCAGGAGATCCGGCCCACAGGCGAGAGCCATGGCGATGGCGACGCGCTGGCGCTGGCCGCCGGAGAGCTGGTGCGCATAGAGATGAAGCGGAAATCGAGACGTGGGGAGCCCCACCCTGTCGAGCAGCTCCGCGGCACGGGCTGCCGCCTCGCGTCGTGTGAGCCTAAAATGAAGCCGCATGCCCTCGGCGACCTGTGCGCCGATGGTCTTGACCGGATTGAGGGCGGTCAAGGGTTCCTGCGAGATCAACGCCAGGCGCCGGCCGCGCAGACGGCAAAGCGCCGCCTCGTCCATCGCGATCAGGTCGCGGCCATCCAGCAGGACACGTCCCCTGGCTCTGGCGCCCGGCGGCAAGAGGCCCATCACGGCGCGCGCGGTCATCGACTTTCCGCAGCCCGATTCGCCGACCAGCCCGACCCGTTCGCCCGCCGCGAGATCGAGGTCCACCACCTCGACCGGCCGAAGGATCCCATCGGCTGTCGGCAACTCGACGCGAAGACCCTCGATCCTGAGTAACGGCACGCCGGTCATGGCCCGTCCCCCGCGTTGCCGAGCTTGGGATCCAGCAGGTCGCGCAGCCCGTCGCCGAAAAGGTTGAGGCCGAGAACCGTAACTGCGATGGCAAGGCCCGGCAGAACCGCCAAGCGCGGCGCCATGAACAGCAGGGTCTGCGCGTCGCTCAGCATCCTGCCCCAGGAAGGCTGTGGCGGCTGGGTGCCGAACCCGAGATAGCTCAACCCCGCCTCGGCCAGTATGGCCAGGGCGAACTGGATCGTCGCCTGAACGATGATCAGGCCGGCGAGGTTCGGCAGCACATGGTCCCAGGTGATCGCCAGGCCTCCGCGACCCGCCGTGCGCGCCGCGAGCACGAAGTCGAGGGACCAGATCCTGAGCGCCGCACCGCGCGTCAGTCGCGCGAAGACGGGTACGTTGAAAATACCGATGGCGATCATCGAGTTCACGGCGCCCGGGCCGATCAGCGCGGTGATCATGACCGCCGAAAGCAGCGCCGGAAAAGCGAAGGTCACGTCGCTGATGCGCATCATCAACTCGTCCACCCAACCGCGCCGGGCCGCCGCCAGCGCCCCCAGAGGAACTCCCAGGCAAAGCCCGATACCGACCGCCACGACCGCCACCGCCACCGAATTGCGGGTGCCGGCGATCAGCATCGAGAGGACGTCTCTGCCGAAATGATCGGTGCCCAGCCAATGCGCCGCGCCGAAGCCCGAAAGGCGCGATGCGATGTCCATGCGGGTCGCCGGATAAGGGGTCCAGACCAGTGAGAGGAGTGCCAGGGCAAGGAAGGCGGCGGTGATGGCGCCGCCGATGACAAGCTTGCGGTTGCCGCGGGCGCGTGCCGTCAGCTCGATCCAGGCGTCAGACATATGCCGCCTCGCGCCGCAGCCGCGGATCGATGACGCCATAAAGCAGATCGACCAGGAAATTGACCAGAACGACGGCGCCGGCCAGCAGCACGACGACGTCGCGCACGACGATCAGGTCGCGCTGGGCGATGGCCTGAAAGAGCAGGCGGCCCAGTCCCGGCAGGTAGAAAACGTTCTCGATGATCACCGTCCCGGCGAGCAGGAAGGAAAACTGCAATCCCATGATGGTAACCACCGGGATCAGGGCATTGACCAACCCATGACGCCACAGCGCGGCGGCACGCGACAGCCCCTTGGCCCGCGCAGTCAGCAGGTAGTCCTCGCCCAGTACATCCAGAACAGCGGAGCGCGTAACCCGGGTCAAAATCGCCGCCTGCGGCAAGGCGAGCGCCACCACCGGCATCAAGAGAGAGCCCAGGGCCGGGCCGATGCCGGCCTCCCAGCCGGCGAAACCGCCGGCCGGAAGCCAGCCCAGCATGACCGAAAAGAACAGGATCAAGAGTATGGCGAACCAGAAGTTCGGAACCGCGATGGCAAGCTGGGCGAAGACCGAAATCCCAAGGTCGGCCGCCCGGTTGCGCTGCGCGGCGGCGATCACCCCCAGTGGAATGGCGATCAACGCCGAAACCAACATGCCGCCCAGTGCCAAAGGCAAGCTGATCGCGACCCGGTCGGCGATCAACTCCGCGACAGGTACCCCGTAAGTGTAGCTGTTGCCGAGGTCACCGGAGACCAGCCCTCCCAGCCAACGGATGAAGCGCAGCCAGGCCGGCAGATCGAGGCCCAACTCGGCGCGCAACGCGGCCAGCGTATCGGCGCGCGCGTTCACCCCCAGCATGATCGAGGCCGGATCGCCCGGCAGCACCTCGAGCACCAGGAAGACCACGATGGCGCTGGCGAGGAGGGTGACCAG
>Ga0255057_10002071_pt1 | contig 10991 bp, 12 predicted proteins | sample Cases_109_6_MG_FD_189022 | JGI IMG/M metagenome (GOLD analysis project Ga0255057, IMG submission 189022) | Seawater microbial communities from Amundsen Gulf, Northwest Territories, Canada - Cases_109_6 | ecosystem: Environmental > Aquatic > Marine > Gulf | place: Canada: Northwest Territories... | reverse complement strand
CACCAGCTCGCGTTCGGGCACCAGCAGGACGCCTTTCCAATAGGCTTCCATGACGTGGCGCGGCGGCGGCGACAGCCAGCCGAAACCGCCCCCGTCCAGGATCGCCGCATCGGCGGCGTCGCAGAGTTCATGCAGGGCCGAACCGGCGAGCTCGGCGGCCCGCTTGACGGTCACTTCCGCCCCGGGGCGTTCGGGGAGGCGTTCGGGGGTGCGTTCGGGGGTGGCGTTCGGGGGTGCTTTCGGGACTATCGACAGCTCTCGACGACATGAGTTCATCCGCCTCCATCAAGGGTTCCATTGCAAAAAATTGGCGAGCAGCCGCAGGCCGGCGCGCTGGCTCTTCTCCGGGTGAAACTGGGTACCGATCATATTGTCGCGGCCGATCACCGCCGTCACCGGACCGCCGTAATCCACCTCCGCCCATACGGCGCCCCGGTCTTCGGCGCGGAACATATAGCTGTGCACGAAGTAAACATGGGTGCCGGAGTCCAATCCTTGAAGGACCGGATGGCGGAATTCGGTGAAATTCAGCTCGTTCCAGCCCATGTGGGGGATCTTGAGCCCCTGATCCTCGCGATCGATCGCCACGACCTCGCCGGCAACCCAGCCTAAGCCCGGGTGGCGGCCATGCTCGAGGCCCGTCCTCGCCATCAGCTGCATGCCGACGCAGATGCCGAGAAACGGGCGTCCGGCCCCGATCACGCTCTCCTCCAGCGCCTCGATCATGCCGTCTAGCGCCGCCAGGCCGCGGCGGCAGTCGCCGAACGCGCCGACGCCCGGCAAAACGATGCGGTCGGCGCGGCGCACCGCTTCCGGGCTTGGCGTGACGTCGACCTCGGCCCGCAATCCGGCATCAGAGGCCGCGCGTTCGAGCGCCTTGGCCGCCGAGCGCAGGTTGCCCGAGCCGTAATCGACGACAGCCAGTTTCATGGCGGTGCAGCCCCCGGAAATCTCAGAGCTTGCCCTTGGTCGACGGCACCTCACCCGCTTTTCGCGGATCGATCTCGATCGCGCGGCGCAAGGCGCGGGCGAGGCCCTTGAAGCACGATTCGATGATGTGGTGGCTATTGGTGCCGTAGAGATTTTCGACGTGGAGCGTCATCCCGGCGTTCTGGGCGAAGGCGTGGAACCATTCCTTGAACAGTTCGGTATCCATCTCGCCCAGCTTGTCGCGGGTGAAGTTCACACGCCACACGAGATAGGGCCGGTTGGAGAGGTCAAGCGCCACCCGCGTCAAGGTCTCGTCCATCGGGATCAGCACGTCGGCAAAGCGCTCCACACCCTTGCGGTCGCCGAGCGCCTGGTCGACCGCTTGGCCCAGGGCGATCCCGGTATCCTCGTTGGTGTGGTGGAAATCGATGTGCAGGTCACCCTCCGCCTTCAGGGTGATATCCATCAAGCTATGGCGCGACAGCTGCTCCAGCATGTGATCGAGGAAACCGATGCCGGTCGACACGTCGTAGCGCCCGGTGCCGTCAAGATCGACGGTTGCGGAGATCCTCGTTTCCGAGGTGTTGCGCTCGACCTTTGCTTGGCGCATGTCCCGGGCCCTTGCGAAAATTCGGCGTTAATGGTGGTGTCCTGGCGGTCGGGCGCCGTTTTAGCAGGAAGCCGCCCCTTCGGCCAAGGCCCCTCTCGCATCCTCCGCTGGCGTCGTGTCGCGGTTCAAAGCCGGTCCGACCCCAACTCAACCAATCTCCTGACAGCATGGTGTCAGTTGCGCTTCGCTAATCTCGCCCGACGAAACGAAGAGCAATTGGCCCCAATTCAATGGCTGTGTCCATCGACAACAGGAGCGCGCAGCGCGCCGGCATCCTCCTGGTGACCGCCTCCGCGATCGTGTTCAGCTTCGCCGGCGTTCTCACCAAGGCGATCGAAAGCGACGCCTGGACGATCACCTGTTGGCGTGGCCTCTTGGGTGGCTCGCTCATCGTGATCTATGTCGCATGGCCCGGCCGTGGCACGCCGTTGCGGCGGGCGTTCGGGCTCGGGTGGCAGGGCTGGATTCTGGCGACGGTGGGCAGTTTTGCGAGCCTTGCTTTCATCTTCGCGTTCAAGCTGACCTATGTGGCCAACGTCGCCGTCATCTATGCGACGGCACCGTTCCTTGCGGCCGGTCTCGGCTTGTTGTTTCTGAAAGAGCGTGTTCGGCCCATGACGTTCATCGCCGCCGGAATATCGCTCCTTGGCGTCATCGTTGTCGTCACCGGCGGACTTGGGTCCGGCAGTTTGCTGGGCGATGGCGTTGCGCTCCTCATGACGCTTGGCAACGCGCTCTACGTGGTGCTCATCCGGCGGTTCAAGGACACGCCCGTCGTGCTCGCGGGCGGCGTCTCGGGGCTGCAGCTTTTCGTCGTCGGATGGTTCGTCGTCGATCCGCTCGCGGTGTCGCAATCGGATGCAGTCCTGCTCACGCTCTTCGGCCTCTCCTTCGCCGTTGCCGTCGTTCTCTGGACCGAGGGTACCCGGCTCATAACCGCCGCGCAGGCGAGTCTTCTCGGCTCGGCCGAGACGCCTTTTGCAATTCTATTCGCCTGGCTCATTCTTGCGGAGCTGCCGCCCGGGGCCAGCTTCATCGGCGGCGCTATCGTTCTCACCGCCGTGTTCGCACACGCGGTCCGGGACTTCACCCAAGCGACTCCCGAACGCTAAGCCCTTCTAAGTATGTACGGTTGCCTTCCTAAACAGATGGGCGCTAGATAGCGCCGGGGTCAAGCCTTGATAGAGGCCACGCCTTGATCCGTGAGCCCGCGCGGCCCATCTGAGAGACCATGCGCAACGATCAGCCAGCCCAATACCATGGCACGACCATCCTTTCGATCCGCAAGGCGGGCCAAGTGGTGGTGGCCGGCGACGGTCAGGTGACCCTGGGCGAGACGGTGATCAAGTCCAATGCCCGCAAGGTCCGCCGCCTGGGCAAGGGCGAGGTCATTGCCGGTTTCGCCGGCGCAACGGCCGACGCCTTCACCCTGTTCGAGCGGCTCGAAAGCAAGCTCGAGACCTATCCGGGCCAGCTGACGCGCGCCTGCGTGGAACTTGCCAAGGACTGGCGCACCGACCGCTATCTCAGGCGCCTCGAGGCGATGATGGCGGTCGCCGACGCCGGGGTCTCGCTGGTGCTGACCGGCACCGGGGACGTGCTGGAGCCCGAGGACGGGATGATCGGCATCGGCTCCGGCGGGTCCTACGCGCTGGCGGCCGCGCGCGCGCTCGCCGACATCGACGATCTCGACGCCGAGGCCGTCGCCCGCAAATCCATGTCCATTGCAGCCGGGATCTGTATTTACACGAATGAAAACATCGTCCTTGAAAGCCTTGACGCCGAGTGAGGGGCCGAACCGCGCCGGGGCCTTCAGCCCGCGCGAGATCGTCTCCGAGCTCGACCGCTTCATCATCGGCCAGAACGATGCCAAGCGCGCGGTCGCCATCGCGCTGCGCAACCGCTGGCGGCGCCAGCAGTTGCCGGAAGCGATGCGCGAGGAGGTGCTGCCCAAGAATATCCTGATGATCGGCCCGACCGGCGTCGGCAAGACCGAGATCGCCCGGCGGCTGGCGCGCCTCGCTCAGGCCCCTTTCCTCAAGGTCGAGGCCACCAAGTTTACCGAGGTCGGCTATGTCGGCCGCGACGTGGAGTCGATCGTGCGCGATCTCTTGGAGATCGCCATCAACATGACCCGCGAGCGCCTGCGCAAGGAGGTCAAGGCCAAGGCGGAGCTGGCCGCCGAGGAACGTCTCCTGGATGCTTTGGTCGGCGAGAACGCGCGCGACGAAACGCGCATCACCTTCCGCCGCCGGCTGCGCAACGGCGAGCTCGACGACAAAGAGGTCGAGGTCCAGATGGCCGACACCGCGGGGCTGCAGCTTCCGACCATGGACATCCCCGGCATGCCGGGCTCGCAGATGGGGGTGATGAACCTCAACGAGATGTTCGGCAAGGCCTTCGGCGGCCGCACCAAGACCCGGCGCTTGAGCGTCGATCAGGCCCTCGAGCTGTTGATCAACGAGGAGAGCGACAAGCTGCTCGACCAGGAAATGGTCACCAACGAGGCGATCGCCACCGTCGAGCAAAACGGCATCGTGTTCCTCGACGAGATCGACAAGATCACCGCGCGCAGCGAGCGCATCGGCGCCGACGTCAGCCGCGAGGGGGTGCAGCGCGACCTCTTACCGCTGATCGAGGGCACGGTGGTCGCCACCAAGCACGGCACGGTGAAGACCGACCACATCCTGTTCATCGCCTCCGGCGCGTTCCACTTCGCCAAGCCGTCGGACATGCTGCCGGAGCTGCAGGGCCGGTTGCCGATCCGGGTCGAGCTGGCCGCGCTCACCCGCGACGACTTCAAGCGCATCCTGGAAGAGCCGGAGAACAGCCTGATTCGCCAATATATGGCGCTGTTGGCGACCGAGGAGGTGACCCTCGACTTCACCGACGAGGCGATCGGCGCGCTGGCGGACCTGGCGGCGGAGATCAATACCAGCGTCGAGAACATCGGCGCGCGCCGTCTTCATACGGTGCTGGAGAAGCTCCTGGAGGAGATCTCCTTCACCGCCACCGACCGCGGCGGCGAGACCGTGGTGATCGACAAGGACATGGTCCACGAGCGGGTCGCCCAGCTTGCCAAGGACTCGGACCTGAGCAAGTTCATTCTGTAGCGTCGGGCCGCGCGGTGCCGGCGGCCGGCTCCTCCCGCAACTCCGCCAACCATCGCGCGACCACGTCTTCCGGCAGGGTCCCAATCCGGCCGGCGAGGCGGTTGGCGAGCTCGGTGGCTTCGGGCGTAAGGCCGGCGGTCTCCACCACCACCCGCGGATGGGAGAGCGCGGCGATCTTCTGCAGCGCCTCGGCCTCGTCCCAAATAATCCCCAGGTACTGGCAGACCCGGTGCACGAAGCGCTTGTTGGGCTTGCCGCGCTTGCCGTGCTCCAGCGCGGAGAGGTAGGCCGCCGAGACACCCAGGCCTGCCGCCATCTCCTTGGCCGACTGGCCGCGTTCCTCACGCAGCTCGCGTAACCGCTTGCCGAAAGGGGTCACCTGGGCCTCCTGGGTCCAAAATTAACCGAATCGGAGTTTACCAGATCGGGAAGACTGGACTAGACCCTAGTTCCCACGCGGGCGTTTTAAGAGCACGTAGAGCGCGCCGCCGCCGCCGTGTTGCGCACGCGCCTCGTCGAACGCCAGGACCCGGGCCCGGTTGGCCGGGGCGTTCAGCCACAGGGGCACCATGCGGCGCAGTACGCCGGTTCGCTCGAAGTCCTCGCCCCGGCGCTCGCCGCCCTTTCCGGTGATCACCAGCACGCAGCGGTGGCCGCGCTCCTGGCTGCGCGCCAGGAAGGTCGAAAGCGCCCGCTCGGCCTCGATCTGGGTCAGGCCATGCAGGTCGAGGCGCCCCTCGACCGGCAGTTTTCCGCGTTTCAGGCGGCCCACGGTGCGCTTGTCGACGCCGACCACCGCCCCCTTCTCCAATTCGGGCATTTTTGGCGGCCGCATGGCCGCTGGTGGCGCCTCCTTCTTCTTAGCGGGCGGCTTGGAGGCTGGCGGCGGGGGCGGCGCCCGCTCCGACGGCGCAGATGTGTCTTGCCTCGGGACCGCGGGCCTGTTTGAGAGTGGCCGGGTATCGCGGGTAACATGGCGCCAGAGCGCTAGGTCGTCATCAGGCGGCGTATCGGGTGGCGTATCGGGCGGCTCGCCGGACGATCCGGTCTTAGGCTTCGCCATCGTCCACCAGCAGAATGCATAGCCGGCGCGGCCCATGGGCGCCCAACTGGATGGTTTGCTCGATGTCGGCGGTGCGCGACGGCCCGGTGATCAGGTTGACCGTGCGCGGCAGCGCGTCCCCATCTTGCGCCGAGTGAAGGCGGTCCCAGGCGTCCTCGTAGCACCCGGCGATATCGCGCGCTTTCAGGACCACCATGTGGGTCTCGGGCAGGAAATTCAGCGTGGTCGGGCCCGCCGCGCCGGACATCAGCATCAGCGTTCCGGTTTCCGCGATCCCGGCGAAGGCGCCGGTGAGCGAGACCGGGTCCGCCGGGCGGGCCGGACCTTCGCTGCGGGTAATCAGGGGTTGGCTGTCCCACGGCAGGCCGCCGAGATCCGGATCGGGTGCGAGCCGGATTTCCGCCGGCAGGTTCTCGGACTTCAGGTAATCCGCGACGGCTTCGGGCACCGCTTCGGTCGAAGGGACCCGGATCACTGTGGCTGCGACTTCCCGGGCCATGTCGACGAAGAGCGCAACCTGGGCCTCGCGATCGCCCGCGCCGCGCGCCGGAATGGGCCCGCGGGCCGGAGAGTCGATCCGCGCCGCGACCGCCTCCGCGCCGCCGTCGCCGGACTTTCTGCCAAGCCGACTGCGCAAGGCACCCAGCACCGCGTCACGGCCCTGTCCTGGCGCGCTCATGGCTGCCGCCCCTTCTGCCGCCCTTTTTGCCGCTCCTTCCGCCGCTGGGCCCAGAGCTGGTGAAAAGTGCGGCCCTCCGGCGCCGGGAAGTCCCGATAATCCGTCCAGCCCGCAGCCAAGGGCAGCCGGCGAAACCGCCCGCGCCCGCCCGCCATCAGCCGCAGCGCGGGCCCGGCCAGAGCCGTCGCGGCGTGGTAGAGCCACGGCCGGCGAGCGAAAAAGGCCCAGATCCCGAGGCCCCAACGGGCCGCGCGTGGGGTGAGGTGGCGCTCGAACTCGCGCTCGCGCCAATGGCGCATCATCTTCGGCAGCGGGATGCGCATGGGACAGACCGCCTCGCAGCGGCCGCAGAAGCTCGAGGCATTGGGCAGGTGCGCCGCCTGCTCGATGCCGATGAAGGCCGGCGTCAGAACCGCGCCGATCGGCCCCGGATAGACCCAGCCGTAGGCGTGGCCGCCGACGGCGTGATAGACCGGGCAGTGGTTCATGCAGGCGCCGCAGCGGATGCAGCGCAGCGCCTCCTGGAACTCGCCGCCCAGCATGTTGGAGCGCCCGTTGTCGAGCAGGATGACGTGGTACTGCTCGGGCCCGTCCGGGTCGCCGGATCGCCGCGGGCCGGTGGAGAAGGTGGTATAGGTCGAACACTCCTGGCCGGTCGCCGAGCGGGCGAGCACCCGCAGGATCACGTTCACGTCCTCCAGCGTCGGCACCACCTTCTCCAGGCTGGCGATGACGATGTGGACCTTGGGCAGACACTGGGTCAGATCGCCGTTGCCCTCGTTGGTGACGATGATCGAGCTGCCGGTCTCGGCCACCAGGAAATTGGCGCCGGTGATCCCGACATCGGCGTCGACATATTTCTGGCGCAGGATCTCGCGCGCCTCGTTCACGAAATCCGCCGGTTCCGACAGCCGGCGTTCGGCCGGCAGATGGTCGTGGTGCGCGCGGAAGGCGGCTTCGATCTCGGTGCGGGTCAGATGAACCGCCGGGGCGATGATGTGGCTCGGCGGCTCGCCTCGCAATTGGATGATGTACTCGCCCAGGTCGGTTTCCACCGGGACCATCCCCTGCGCCTCCAGGAATTCGTTGAGCTGGATTTCCTCGGAGATCATCGATTTGCCCTTGGTCACCGTCCGGGCGCCGACGGCGCGGCAGATCTCGAGGATGGCCTGGCGTGCGTCCTCGCCCGTCGGGCACCAATGGACCTGCCCGCCGGTAGCAATGACTTTTGCTTCGTAGCGTTCCAGATAGAGGTCGAGGTGGGCGAGGGTATGGTCCTTGATGTCGCGGGCGGCGTCGCGCAGCGCCTCGAACTCGGGCAGGCGGTCGGCCGCCTTGCGCCGCTTGCCGATGAATCCCGCCTTGATATGCTCGCGCGAGCGCGCGACCAAGGGGTCGGCGAGCGCCTTGCGGGCATTTTCCTTGAAGCTGAGGGAAGTCGCGTCCATCGCAGTCCCTAGATCCGGTTCTTTCCGACCGATCGATCGGCGGCTTCGCCGATCGCCGGGCCGTCGGCGGCATCGGCCAGGACTTCCGCCACATGACGTACGCGCACGTTGGAACCCTGGCGGGCCAGCTTTCCCGCCATGTTGATGAGGCAGCCAAGATCGCCCGCCAGTAGGGTATCGGCGCCGCTATTCTCGACGGCGGCCGTCTTTTCGCCGACCATTTGATTGGAGATATCGGGGTATTTGACGCAGAAAGTGCCGCCGAAACCGCAACAAACCTCGGAGTCCGCCATCTCCTGCAAACTCAAGCCGTCGACCGAAGCGAGCAGGGCGCGCGGCTGAGACTTGATGCCCAGCTCGCGCAGGCCCGAGCAAGCATCGTGATAGGTGACCCGGCCCTCGTAGCGCGCCGCAACCCTTTCGACGCCGCGCACATCGGTCAGAAACGACACCAGCTCGTGGGTGCGCTCGGCCACAGCCTCCGCCTTGGCGCGCAGGCCCGGATCGTCGTCGAACAAGGTGGGAAAGTGGTGCTTGATCATGCCGGCGCAGGAGCCCGATGGCGCGACCACGAAATCGAAATCCTCGAAGGCGGCGATCACCTGGGCCGCGACGGCCCTGGCATTGGCCCGGTCGCCGGAGTTATAGGCCGGCTGGCCGCAGCAGGTCTGCGACAGCGGCACCTCGACCCGGCAGCCGGCGTCCTCCAACAGCTTGACCGCCGCCAGGCCCACGCTCGGGCGAATGAGATCGACCAGGCAGGTGACAAAAAGCCCGACGGTGGGTGGGTCCTCGGCCATCCTTGCGCAATCCCACGTGAATTCTGCCGCAAGAATGGTCCGGCGCAGTCTCGAAAAGCAAGGGACAGCCGGCCGGTGCGGAGACCTGGCGAAGCGGAAATGCCTTAGCCGGTGACCTCGTAGCGCCGCGCCACTGCCTTCGGGAGCAACAGGAAGTAGCGCCCCGTTTGTTTCATGCGTCCGGCGTAGTGCAGCGCCTCTTCGCCGTAGCCCCAGAAAAAATCGCCCCGCACCGGCCCCTTGATGGCGCCGCCGATGTCCTGCGCCACCATCAGCCGGCGCAGCGGCGCGTTGTCGCCCGGCCAAGAGGTGTCGAGCCAGATCGGCGCGCCCAGTGGCATGAAGGCGGGATCGACCGCGAGCGAGCGCCGCGGCGTGAGCGGCACGCCGTGGCCGCCGATCGGCCCCTCGCCCTCGATGATGCGAAAGAAGGTGAAGCGCCGGTTGCGGCGCAATACTTCATGCGCCTCCTCGGGATTGGCGTGCAGCCAGTCGCGGATGCCCTGAACCGAGGCTTGGCCGGGCGCGACCTTGCCCTCATCGAGGAGAACCTGGCCGATGGCCGTAAATGGCAAGCCGTTGGTGGCCGCGAAGCCGATGCGAATAACCCGGCCGTCGTCTAGGATGACCCGGCCGGAACCCTGGACGTGCAGGAAAAAGGCATCGACCGGATTGTCGACCCAAATGAGCTCGAGGCCTTGGTCCGTCAAAGCGCCGTCATCGATCTCGGCGCGGTCGCGGTAGGGCACCAAACGGCCGTTTTCGACCCGGCCGGACAAGCGGACGCCCTCCAAATCTGCCCGGAAGTTGCCGAGATCGGCCGTCACGAGGTCGGGCGGCTTGGCGTAGAGCGGCCAGCCATGGCGCTCATCCGGTTCGAGGGCGCCGCGAAGCTCGGCCTCGTAGTAGCCGGTGAACACGCCGGTCTTCTCAACGTTGTTGCCGACCGCCAGAGGCGCGAAATGCCTTTCGAGGCTGGATCGCAGGGCGGCATCGTCGCCGCTCGATAAGGATTCCAAGGCGGCGCAGGCTTCCCGCCAATCGGCCACTGTCCCGGCCACCGGGCCTGCCGGACCCTGAGGCCCCAGCGCGCGGCCGTCGGGAGCGCCCGCGAGACGCCCGCACGAGCGCAGCAGGGCGGGCAAGGCTTCGGCGTGGGAGTCGTCCGACCAGCCAGGCAGGGCGGCGAAGCCGACCGGCGTCAGCGTCAGGCTGTCCGGCAAGGCTTCCGGCGGCGCCTCGGCCGGTCTGCGCTCGCAGGCCGCGAGCCACAAGGCGGCGAAGAGGATGAGGGCCCACGCGGCCCCGAGATCTCGGCCGCGCGGCGGGGTCCAGCGACTCCAAGTCATGATAGTTAGGGAAGAGATCAGGCCGGCCGGGCCGGCGCAAGCGTCAATTCGAGGTGCCCGTGGCCACCAGGGTCCAATTGGGATCGCGGCTTCGGGTGTTGCGCGCAAAGGTCCAGATATCGGTGACCGACGCAACGCCGCTTGGGTCGCCGTCGACCACTTCGCCCTCGGCGTCGCGCGTCACGTTGATCTGCTCCGAGACGAACTTTAGGGTGACGAAGGCGGTCTTGCCCTGCAGCTCCGCTTCGATGATTTCGGCCTCGGAGATCCCGACCAGCGTGCTTTCGAGCGTCTCATCCTTGTCGAGGCGCGCCTTGATCGCCCCGGCGAAGTCCTCGAAGACGTCGTTGCTCAGGAGCGGCCGCAAAGTCTTCGTGTCGCCGCCGGAAAAAGCGGCGATAACCATCTCGAAGGCGACTTTCGCGCCGCCGACGAAACTCTCGGGCTCGAAGCTGCGGTCGGCCAGCTGGATTTGCGTCAGGCCCTGCTCGAGCGGACTGCCCTCCGCGCCTTCGGTCGTCTTGCCGGCCTCTTGAGACTCCGCCTTGGCGCCGCGGTCCGGCAAGGCAATGACCTTGTCCTCGCCGGCGTCTTCCGCGCCGCGCTTGCGGAAGGGATTGTACTTGGGCGACCGGTCATTGCCGCTACGTCGCCCGAGGACGCTGCGCAGCCGCAGCACCAGGAACGCCGCGATGGCGGCAAAAAGAATAATATCGAGAAACTGGATACCGTCGCCCATTAGGCCAAGTTCCAACCAAAACTCACCGCGGCATGCCTAGGCGAGCGCAGCGCTCAAACGGCGTGTGATTCCTGGACCCTGCTACCATATCGCGCTAGGAGGTCCTGCGATCTGCGCCTCGGAAGCCTCAATCAGGCCTCCAAAGGCGCGTCTGCCTCACTAAGTATACAGCGTAGATAGGAAACTGGTAGGGAAAGAGCAAGCGTGGGTATCCTACTTCTGGCCGCTTTGATCGGCGTGCCATTGATCGAAATCGGATT
>Ga0255057_10002070_pt1 | contig 10993 bp, 8 predicted proteins | sample Cases_109_6_MG_FD_189022 | JGI IMG/M metagenome (GOLD analysis project Ga0255057, IMG submission 189022) | Seawater microbial communities from Amundsen Gulf, Northwest Territories, Canada - Cases_109_6 | ecosystem: Environmental > Aquatic > Marine > Gulf | place: Canada: Northwest Territories... | reverse complement strand
CGGGCACCGATACCGGCGGCGCCGCCGCGGTTTCGGGTTTTATCTGCATGATGCCCCGCGCCCCGGCGGGACTGCGCAGGTCGTTGTCCAGCTTCGACTCCTGATAGGCGACGGCGGCCAGCAACAGCCAGTCGAACGCCGTGGCCTCGCCATACTTGCGAAACAGCGGCTCCAGTTCCGCCAACCGGTCGCTCTTGGCACCGCGCAGCGGGCTCTCGACCGCTCGCTTATCATGAAAATAGCGCTTGAGGAGAACGTTGCCGATCAGTGTTCCTTCGCCTGTCGCAGCAAGACTTTCGTTCAAGCTTTGCAGCAACTCGGGGCTGTCCTTGCGGACCGCCCAGGCAATCCGGCCGCCTTCATGCAGGGCCAAGTCCTCGCGCACCACCAGGCCGGGATAGATGGTCGACCAGAAGCGCGCCAGGTGGCTGTCGACCACCGTCGTCTCCACCGCGCCCATATCGACCAGCTCCAGAATGTCCTCGTCGGCGAGCTTAGGGTCGGCGGGCACGATCCCGATCGGCGGCAGGCCCTGGCCGGTCAGACGATCGCTCAAGTCCTCCAGGTGCGCCGCATAGCTGGTGGAACCGTTCACATAGACGTCTCGCCCGGCCAGATCCTCCAACCGCCGCAGGCCATCGTCGGCGCCCGCCGTGGTGACCACCAGCTCCTTGACGTCGCGGATATAAGGGCGGGTGAAGTCGACACGCTTTTGGCGCTCGGGCGTTATGGTCAGGCCGGCCGCGGCGATATCCCCCCAGCCACCCTCCAGCGCCGGCAGAAGCTGGTCGAAGCTGACCGGGATGAAGACGAAGGTGACAGGCCAGCTGCGCCGCCGCACCCGCGTTTTCAGGTAGCGCCGATACTGTTGCACCAGCTCGTACTCGAAGCCCCGCGGCGCACCGTCGACGAGGAAAAAATTCGTCCGGTCGTAGGTCACCAGCACGCGGATCAATCGGCGGTCGATGAGGGCACTCAGATCGCCCTTGAAGGGCTCATCGAGGAGGCTCGTGTCCTGCAGCGGCGAATCGTTGAGGAGAAGGGGAAAGAGCACGGGATGGGGCAAGGTCTCGCTCGCCGCCGCCCGGCGCGATGCCGGCTCGCTCCACCCGAGCATCGCCAGGAGGAGGCCCGCCAGAAGCGCGCGCCAGACCGCCTGTCGGTTCAGCCGCACGGCTCGCATCCTAGAGCGGCTCGAAACCGTTGCTTCAGAACCACGGCATCCTTCTCCGGCAAGACGCGCGGCGGGTCGTCACACATGATATCCACCGTAGCGAAGAGCAGGCCCCGTACCGTCGCGACCCTCCGCGCCAGTGCGTTCAGGCCCACCTCGTCGCTTATTCGAAGCGCCTCGGGGAAGCCGGTCCCGATGGCAACGGCCGCCAAGTCGGTGCCCAGGGCGGTATGGCTCTCCTGCATGCCGGTCTCGCCATAGCGTTGGTTGTCGAGCACCACGACGGTCAGATTGGCCGGTGCGGCGGCGGCCAGCGTGGCGAGCGAGCCCAGCCCCATCAACATCTCACCATCGCCGGTTAGCACCAGCACCGGCACCTCCGGCTGGGCGAGCGCCAGGCCCAGTCCCATGGCCGCGGCCCCGCCCATGGCGCCCCACAGATAGAAATTGGCCGCATGATCGCCCGCCGCGGCCAGGTCCCAAGTGGCCGACCCGAGCCCGGAGACGACGAGCATCTTGCCGCGGTCTTCGACCAGCCGGGCCACCACCTCGCGTCGGGAAAGGCGCTCTCCCATCTGCCCTCCTACCAGCGCTTGCGGCCGATCAGCCGCTGCGCGAGGAGGACGGCCACCGCCCGCTCGGTGCCGTAGGCCAGATCGACCGCCGCCGCCACGGCCTGGGGCACGGCGGCGGCCTCCTCGACATTCTGGCAGTGAACCCCCATCGCTTCCAGGACCGGGCGCGTCGCCTCGGCCATGGGGACCTGCCAGGGATTGAACTCCTCCCACTGGCCGCGCATGGTGACCAGCATGACCAGCGGAAAGTGTCCGTTGGCCGTAAGGCTCAGCATGTTGACGCAGTTGCCGACGCCGCTCGACTGCATGAGAAGCGCCCCTTTGGCACCGCCGAGCCAGGCGCCGGCCAGGACGGCGATACCTTCCTCCTCGGTGGTCAGGGCAAGCGCCCGCATGGACGGATCGGTCCGGCAGAGTTCGATCAGGGTCTTGTGACCGGCATCGGGCACGTAGGGTACCTGCGTCAGGCCGCGATCCCGGAACAGGCGATGAATCTCCGCCTGCCAGTCTCGCGGCGTCAGATCGTTTTCGACGGTCTTCGGCATCGCCCGATTCTCGCTCACCGGGCCGGCGCCATCGTTTCGAAAACCAAGGCCGCGCCCAAGGCCGTGGAGGCCGGCACGACGATGCGCTCCGCCTCGCACAGGGCGTCGACCCCCGCCGCCTCCAATAGGGTGCGGGTCCGCGCCAGATCGGCACTGCCCAGATGCACCGCGGCGAACCCGCCGCCGGGCAAAGCGCTCGGCAGCGTGCCCTCGGGAAAGATCTCCCGCGCGCCGGCCGGCGAGAGGACGTCGATCGCCCCGCGCACGCTCTTCGCCCGAAGCCGGTCACCGTCGAGCGATATCGAACCGCCGATAAGAAACTTCTCGAAAAAGGCGCTATGGCGCGCCGGCTCCTCAGCCACTAGCGTCACCCGCGATATATCCAGTGCTGCGTTGCGGTGTCGCTGGTAGTCCGGTTTCCAGAAGAACTCCGGCGCATGCTGCTGGCAAACGAAGAAAGCGATCTCCGGCATCGCCGGGTCGAGGGCGAAGGCGATCGAAAAGGCCACCCGCGCCTCGCCGCCATCGGGCAGCTTAGCCTTACGCTCGAAATCGACGACCTCGTAGGTCGGCAAACCGCGCGCTTGCCAGGCGGCATTATCGGCGCGTGCGTCGTCGCTGGAGAGGACGAGCATCGAGACGCCTTCGCGCTCCTCCAGGAAATCGGCGGCCAGCGCCGAGAAGCTGAAACGGTCCGCGTCCCTGGGCACGATCTTCGCGGGCTCGACGACGCTCAGCAACTCGATGAAGCTGCACGGAAACTGAGCCAGGCTGTTGCCGGTCCCGAAGGGGTGCAGTGCCGGCGGCGTGAGGGTGAAGCCGAGGTCCCGGAAACGCGCGCGCGCGGCCTCCAGGTCATGCGCCTCCCAGACCACGTGATCGATGCCTCCGACGGCCATGGCGCCCTCCCTCCTGATTTACCGGCCGAACGCCGCCGAGACCGGCGAGAGGACCTGGCCGGCGCCGAAACAGGTGCCGCTCTCGATACCGGCGATGACCGCGTTGGCGTAATGATTGGGCATGATCATGGCCTCGACGGCACGCGCCGGCACGATGGAGGCGATGCGCTCCAATACCTCCTCGCCGAGCCGTGGGTCGACCTCGACGAACGCGCCGCCGTCGACGTTGATGCGCGGATGATGGACCGCCTCCTCGACGGAAAGCTCGAGGTCGATCAGGAAAGACGCAACCTGCAAAACGGCGGGCAGAATGCGCCGCCCGCCCGAGCCGCCCAGCGCGAACCACGGCGCACCGCCGCGCGTGACGACAAGGGGGACCATGTTGCTGAGCGGCCTGACCCCGGCGGCCAGCGAGTTGGCCCGCCCCGGCCGCGGATCGAACCACATGACGCCGTTGTTGAGCAGAACACCGGTGCTGGGCGACATCACCCTGGAGCCGAAGACCGATAGCAACGTGTTGGTGAGCGCCACCAAGTTACCCTCGCCATCGGCAACCGACAGATGGGTGGTCGAGCCTTGCCCGGCCGTATCCCCGTCGTGGCCCAGGCGCTCCAAACGCTGGGTATAGGCCTCCCAAAGGGCCTTGGCGTAGGCGGCAAAGAGGTCCGCCCGCGACCCCGCCGGAGCCGCCGTCCCCAGCCGCGCCCAGGCATCGGCGAAAGTCGGGCCGGAATTGAGACCGCGCGGCACATGGATCTCCGCCGTCCCGTGGCGAAGGCTTTGCGCCGCGGTGCGCACCGCCGCATAGCCCTCCAGATCCGCCCGGTCGAGCCAGCCTCCAGCGGTGGCGACGTCGGACGCGATGGCGGCGGCGACATCGCCGCGGTAAAAATCGCCGGGCCCGGCCTCGGCCAACCGGTCCAGCGTATCGGCCAGGGGCGAGAGGTCGAGATGAATGCTCGCACCGGGCGGGCTGACCGGCGGCAGGCCACCGGGCAGATAGATCCGCGATGTTCCCTCGAAGAGCCGCAGGCTCGCCGCCGCGCCGGCGATCTTCAGGGTGCTCCACCAATCGACGACGTGACCTTGCCGCGCCAACGCGACGGCGGGCTGCACGACGCTGCGCCAAGGCAGACGGCCGAAGCTTTCCTGGGCCAAACCCAGGCCCGCCACGCTGCCCGGCAGGCCGATGGACATCGGGCCCTGCACGTTGCGGTCGCCGGCCACCCGCGACCAGCCGAAGAGGTCGCTATCCGGAAGCCCCTCCTCGGCCAGGGGAAAGGCCGACGGATCGAGCCGCGCCGGGGCGGCGGTGCCGAAGTCGATCACCTCCACGGTGCCGCTGGCGGCCTGATAGGTCACCAGGTAACCGCAGCCGCCAAGGCCGCTCATCCAAGGCTCGGTGACGCTTAGGGCGAGCGCCGTCGCAACCGCGGCGTCGACGGCGTTGCCGCCATCGGCCAGAACCTCCGCGCCGACCGCAGCCGCAGGTGCGCTCTGGGCGGCGACCACGCCGCCCGCCGCCCGCGCGACCGTCTTTTCGATTTTCCAGTTTTCGACCGAGACCGAGGCCATGGCCTCCCCCTTGCTCAATGCGCCCGGCGGAAAGACTAAGGGCAGGGCGCGGCGGGTGCAATGCGCCGGCGGGGCTTTGGTGCGCGGGCCGCTCACAACAGGATTGGCGGCGCCCTCGCCCTTGGTTAGGGTATCCCCGCAATCCGGGCGCACTGGTTGGGTCATGACCGTTCTCATTTTCGGCCTTCGGCGAAGTCTACTGGTCGCAACCTTAACGTTTAGCGTTGGGGTGCTGGGTGTTGGGGTGCTGGGTGTTGGGGTGCTGGGTGTTGGGGTGCTGGGCGCAAGTGCGGCGACGGCACAGATCGAGCGGCCCGAACTGGCGCCGGCGCCGTTTCAGGCGCCCGTCGAGGGCGCGCGTTTCGCCTTCGAGGATCTGGCCAGCGGCAAAACGCAAAGCGGCCGTTTCGGCGCCACCGAGGGCATGTTGACCAGCTTTACCTGGGATGGCCGAGAGGCCGCCAGCCTCACGCCCTTCTGCGCCGACTGCGCGCTTGGCCTGCCGAACGACGGCGGACCGCTGGCTGGTCTCTTCCCGCTGCGGGTCGGCCATGGCATCCGCTTTACCCGACGGCATCGGGGGCAGACCTGGCAGGACGATATTCTGGTGACGGCGACCGAGCGTTTGACGGTACCGGCCGGGACTTTCGATACCTTCATCGTGCGCCGCCGATCCGAACTGCAGGACGGGGACTGGTGGGCCGAACAGCGAAATTGGTACGCGCCGTCGCTCGGCTGGGTGGTGAAGCTCGAAGGCAAGGCGAGCGACGGCCGGGTGGAGGCTTGGCAGTTGCTCGAATGGCGCCAGTAACCGCCGCGTGTTGCACGAGTTTCATCGAAGACAGGAGGCTTTCACATGACCATGAACAAGGTGCTTGTTGCCGTCTTGCTATTGGCCGGCGGGCTCCTCTCCGCCGCCCCGGCGTTAGCCGACGCGCAGGGAACGAAGGCGCATATGGACGCCATCATGACCGCGTCGAGCGAGACGCCGTCGGGCGAAGGCCTCCTCCCGACCGCCATCGCCGAAGCGCGGATCGCGGCGGACCATGCGAGCTTGGCCGCGCAGAAACCGGGCGACCTCGCCTGGATGAAAACGCATAGCGAGCATGTTCTCCATGCCGTCGACCCCGCCGTCTCGCCGTCGGGGCCCGGTCTCGGTTACGGCGTCCTCAAGGCGTCCTCGGGCGTCGCCGATCACATGAAGTCGGCCATGAACTCGCTCAAAGCGGCGCCGAGCGTCAAGATGTACGGCCCCCCGGTCCTGGCCGGCGCGGAGAACGCCGTGGCGCGCGCCGAGGCGATCGTCGATCTCGGCCTAAAGGTGAGAGCCGCGGCGGCACCTGCCCTGGCCTACCCGATGGTCGAGGAGATCGAGCGACTGGTGACAGCCATGCTGGAGGGGGCCGACGGCGACGGCGAGATCTCCGAGCCGGCGGGTAAGGGCGGCCTCCTTTCGGCGCTGCACAACGCCGAACTCATCATGGCGGCCGAAGATTTCGACTAACGTGTGCTTGAATTCGACCTCTGGTGAAGTGACATTTGCTGGCCAGACATCAGCCCATCGCTCCTGGAGGACAGGGCCATGACAAGCACCTTCACGCATCTCTTCCAACCGTTGAAACTGCGCCACACGACGCTGCGCAATCGCATCGTCTTCGGCGCCCACACGACCAACATGTCGGTCGAGGGGCTGCCCGCCAAGCAGCACTTCGCCTATTACCTGGAACGCGCCATCGGCGGCGCGGCGATGATCGTGGTGGAGCCGGTCCCGGTACACCGAACCGGCGTGTTGACGCGCGGCAACTTCCGCCACGAGGACGATGGCATCATCCCTCATTTCCGGCGCATCACCGATGCCTGCCACGAACAGGGCGCGGTGATGATCCAGCAGATCTACCATATCGGCGCCCATGGCGACGCGGACAACTCCTACGAGCCCAACTGGTCGCCGTCCGGCCGGCCGTCCTATCACGACTCCGACGGCAGCCACGCCATGTCCGAGGCGCAGATCGAGGAGATCATCGAGGCCTTCGCCCAGGCGGCCCGCCGGGCCAAGGCCGCGGGATTCGACGGCATCGAGCTGTTCGGCGCCTACAACGGCCTCATCGAGCAGTTCTGGTCGCCATGGTCCAACCTGCGCGAGGATCGCTGGGGCGGTTCGCTGGACAACCGCAGCCGTTTCTCGCGCCACATCATCACCCGAACGCGAGAGCTTTGCGGCGAGGACTTCATCGTCGGCATGAACATCAGCCACGAGCCCGACGTCGAGGTCTCTCTCGCCATCGAGGCCCTGCAAGAGATCGTCGTCCACCACGACCGCGACGGCCTGTTCGACTACGTGAGCTGCGGTACCGGTAGCTATTTCGACTTCTATAAGCTGATGCCCACATTCGTCTATCCGGAGAAGCTGGGCGTGCCGTTGTCGGAGGCGCTGAAGGGTGTGGTCGAGCACGCCGCGGTGCAGGCCGAAAGCCATATCCGCACGCCGGAGAACGCGGACTACGTGATCGCCGCCGGACAGGCGGACCTGGTGTCCATCGTGCGCGGCCAGATCGCCGACCCGCATCTGGCCAACAAGGCCCGCGATGGCCGGCCCGAGGACATCCGCGGCTGTATCTCCTGCAATCAGATGTGTTGGGGCCGGCGTTCGCGCGACTATGCCATCTCCTGCCTGATCAACCCCTCGGCGGGGCGCGAGCATGAATGGGGCGGCGACCGCTTCACGCCCAGTGCGAACCCACGCCGGATCCTGGTCGTCGGCGGCGGCCCGGCGGGCCTGGAGTGCGCGCGCGTCGCGGCCGAGCGGGGCCATCGGGTCACCTTGGCCGAGGCGGCGGGCGAGCTTGGCGGCCAGTTCCGGTTGGCCGGCATGCAGCCGCGGCGCGGGCAGGTCCTCGAACTCCTCGACTGGTACGCCCGGCAACTCGAAAAGCTGCAGGTGACGGTGCGCTACAACGCCCCCCTGGACGCTGAAGAAATTGTGGCCGAGGAAGCCGACGCGGTGGTGCTCGCCACCGGATCGTTGCCGGCCGGCACCGGATTTCAGAAATGGCTGCCGCATCTGGAGGCGCTACCGGGGCTGGAGCGCGGCAAGGTCTGGTCGGTCGAGGAGGTGATGGCCCGCTCGGCGCGGCCCGGGCCGCGGGTCATCGTGCTCGACGAGGCCGGAAACTGGCGCGGATGCGGCACCGCCTGGCACCTGGCCGAGCAAGGCCACGAGGTCGTCCTGGTCACGCCCGAGACCATGGTCGGCAAGGAGCTGGTCCGCATGGCCGTGGACCAACCCCTGCGCCGGCGCCTGCGGCAACTGGGCACGGTCTTCGTAACCGAGGCGGTGATCGCCGAGTGGCACGGCGACGGTGCTACGGTGCTCGCGCTGCTCGATGGCTCGACCCGCCGCATCGAGGCCGACGCGCTGGTCATCGCTACCACGAACCTGCCGGAGACCAGCCTGCAGGACGCATTGGGCGAAAGCGCGCTCGATCTTCATGCCATCGGCGATTGCATCGCGGCGCGTCAGGCCCCGTACGCTTTCTACGAAGGCCGAAAGCTGGGCCTCTCGCTCTAGGGTGTGTAGGGGTCGGAAGTCCCCCGTGGCGGGGCTTTTTTCTGCGCGCCCGTAAGGATAGACTCGCCCATTGGGCGGCTCGCAGGCGAACCGCCCGGCAGCGCGCGGAACGAGGACGATATGAACGAAAGCGCCCTGGCGAAAAGCCAAGACCTACAGATCTGGAAAGAGCCCCTGACTGCCGACGGGCGCGCGCACGGCGTCTGGGCCCCCGCGTTGACCCCCTTGAACGAACGGCTGGAGCCGGACAAGGAAAAGGCCGTCGACTACTACCGCTGGCTGCTGGAGGCAGGCTGCCATGGGCTTGCTTTCATGGGAACGAACAGCGAGGCGACCTCCTTTTCCGTGGCCGAACGTATCGAGCTGCTCGAGGCGGCGCTGGCGGCGGGGATCGATCCTAAGCGGCTGATGGTCGGCTCCGGATGCGCGGCGCTCAGCGACAGCGTGACGTTGACCCGGCACGCGACGGCGGCGGGCTGCAGCGTGCTGATCTTGCCGCCGTTCTATTACAAGGACATCAGCGAGGAGGGCCTCTACGCCAGCTACGCCGAGCTGATCGAGCGTGTGGCAAGCCCGGACCTGCGGCTTTATTTCTACCATTTCCCGAAGCTGTCCATGGTCCCCATTGTCCATCCGGTCATCGAGCGGCTGCTCGGTGCCTACCCCGGCGAGATCAAGGGCCTGAAAGATTCCTCGGGCGACGCCGCCGGCTGCGCGGCCTACATCGAGCGCTTCTCGGACCTGGCAATCTTTCCCGGCAACGAGCTTCTCCTGCTCGACATGCTGAAGCTCGGCGGCGTGGGCACCATCACCGCCGGCGCCAACGTCTTCGCCGGCGCCATCCGCTCCGTCTACGATGCCTACCGCGCCGGTGACGAGGCCGAGGCCACGCGCCTCTTCGAGCGGGTCGCGGCCGTGCGCCGGACGATCCAGCGGTACCCCATGATCCCGGCCCTGAAGGCCACGGTCGCGGCGGCCTGGGGCGATGCGGCCTGGCGACGGGTGCGCCCGCCACTGGTGCCGCTCGACGACGGGGAAGCGGCCGCCGTGGCGCGGGATTTGGAGCAAGCGGGCTTCGCCTTCGGCGGTTGAGCGCAGGACAACGGCGAGCTGGGGAGACCCCACGATGGCGGCATTGGCGGCATTCAACTACGCGGAGATGTTCGATACCGGACCGGACGAGACGGCCTATCGCAAGCTCGACATCGGCGGCGTTGCGGATGTCGCATTAGGTGATGAGCGGTTCCTGAAAGTCGAGCCGGAGGTCCTGGAGCAGCTTGCCTTCGAAGCCTTTCGCGATTGCCAGCACCTTCTGCGGCCCGGCCACCTGCAGCAGCTCCGCGACATTCTCGACGACCCCGGGTCGTCCGACAACGACCGCTACGTCGCTTTCACCATGCTGAAGAACGCCGTCATCGCGGCGGCCGGCGTCTTGCCGATGTGCCAGGACACCGGCACCGCGATCGTCGTCGGCAAGCGCGGCGGGCGCGTCCTGACCGATGGCGAGGATGCGCGCCACCTCTCGCGCGGCATCTGGCGCACCTATCAGGAATGCAACCTTCGCTTCTCTCAGGTCTCGCCGCTCGACATGTTCAGCGAAAAGAACACCGGCACCAACCTGCCGGCGCAGATCGACCTGCTGGCCACGAAGGGCAGCGACTATAGCTTCCTCTTCATGGCCAAGGGCGGCGGATCGGCCAACAAGACCTTCCTCTATCAGCAGACCAAGGCGCTGCTCAATCCGGAGAGCCTGGCCAAATTCCTCGACGAGAAAATAAGAACGCTGGGAACCGCCGCCTGTCCGCCCTATCACTTGGCGGTGGTCATCGGCGGCACCTCCGCGGAGGCGACGCTGAAGACCCTGAAGCTCGCTACCGCGCGCTACTACGACGGGCTGCCGGCGAGCGGCGGCGAGCTGGGACAGGCCTTCCGCGACCATGAGTGGGAATGCAAGATCCTGGAGATGACCCGCGAGATGGGGATCGGCGCGCAGTTCGGCGGCAAACACTTCTGCCACGACGTGCGGGTGATCCGCCTGCCGCGTCACGGCGCGTCCTGCCCGGTGGCCCTAGGCGTTTCCTGTTCGGCCGATCGTCAGGCGCGGGCCCGGATTTCCACCGATGGCGTATTCCTGGAAGCGCTCGAGCGCGATCCGGCGCGCTTTCTCCCCGATATCGATTTCGCCTCGGCGGCGGGCGAGACGGTGGCCATCGATCTCAACCGGCCCATGACCGAAATCCGCGCCGAGCTTTCGCGCCACCCGGTCAAGACCCGGGTGTTGCTGAGCGGCCCGATGATCGTCGCCCGCGACATCGCCCATGCCCGCCTCAAGCAGGAGCTCGACGGCGGCAAGGCTCTGCCCGACTATTTTTGCGCCCATCCCGTCTATTATGCCGGCCCGGCCAAGACACCCCAGGGCATGCCCTCAGGCTCCTTCGGTCCGACCACGTCGGCGCGCATGGATCCCTATGTGGACGAGTTCCAGGCGGCGGGCGCGTCGATGGTCATGGTCGGAAAGGGGAACCGCTCCGCCGCGGTGCGCGAGAGCTGCAAGACGCATGGCGGCTTCTACCTCGGCTCCATCGGCGGGGCCGCGGCGGACCTGGCGCAAAACGCGATCCGAGGCGTCGAGGTCGTCGCCTTTACCGAATTGGGCA
>Ga0255057_10002069_pt1 | contig 10998 bp, 3 predicted proteins | sample Cases_109_6_MG_FD_189022 | JGI IMG/M metagenome (GOLD analysis project Ga0255057, IMG submission 189022) | Seawater microbial communities from Amundsen Gulf, Northwest Territories, Canada - Cases_109_6 | ecosystem: Environmental > Aquatic > Marine > Gulf | place: Canada: Northwest Territories... | reverse complement strand
CGCCTATGACCTGCCGAGGGGTCCGAGATATTTCGACTCTCAGTCTGAATCCAGGACCGACGTGGAGGTCGCCCGAGCTTGGTTCCGTCACGGTGCTACGCGCCTCTCTGCTCAACGATTTCGATTTGATCGCTTCCACGCCCCGAGCCGACCAGTTCGGCACCAAGTAGGTGAACCATCGCCTTGAGGTCAGTCACATCTGCTTCTCCGAGCGTAAACCCGGCCATTCGGTCGAGTACACGCCGCGCAGCGGGAGCGACGTCGGGTGTGATGCCCGCGGATTGCAGAGTGAGAGAGAGTTCCCCCATCTCGAGAGCCCGACGTCTTACCCGCGTCGGATATGTTGGCAGCGTACGGGCAACAACTTCCAGGACACCGGGATAGTACGAGTCGCAGGCACCGAGAAACTCTTCGACCAGGTCACGCCTGTGTGCGAGGGCCGCCAGTTCCGCAAAGCTCGCGATCAGTTGTTTGTTCAGCCCACCGAGCAGCATTTTCAGAGCGGATGCTTGCCCCGGTGTGGAACCGAGGTTCTGAACCGAGAGTACGTTGCAGAAAAGCTCGTGGATTTCTTCGGCTTTCTCGCCACTGAGATACATAACCCCCTCCTTAGCCAGGAGGGGTGCGAGCCCTTGGATGGAGGCATCACAGAATCCGAAGCCATGGCTCACTACTACATCACGAATCGTTTCAATGGTGAGAGGTGAAATCGAGTTAGCGTCGACATACACCGCCTCGGACGACGGCCGATCGCATGCTGCCGCGCTCCGCGCGACCTCGACGGCGGCATCCGGTGGTACGAGGGATATGACCACGTCGGAGGTGTGCACTACGTCGACCATTCCACCCACATCGCGCACACCTGCCGCGGCTGCCAGCGCCTTGGTGCGCGGACTGCGGTTCTCCAGGGTCGTGACGACCTCAAACCCGTCCGACCGCAGAAGTCTCGCAAGCGCGGCGCCAAGCTCTCCCACAGAGATGACTCCAACCGTGATTCTGCCCATTCATTCCAGCTTTCGCGTTGATGCGAACACCCCGCCGCCTAATACATCGTAGGCGCGATTTCTGTGCGTCACATACCTCCGAACGGCAGCCATCAGTGCCACTGACGGTGGTCTGACGGCGTTCCTTCGTTGAACCGTCGCGCACTATATGCAGTAAAGAAGGAGACCTGGACGTCGAAGGCCCTAACACTTCGTTGCACAGGTCATGGGTTGGGAACAATCGCCACCATGCGGGGAACCCGCGGTAGCGATGGGAGATCGGCTGGCCCTGTTCGGTTCCCCCGCGGGATGACGAGAGTTTCGGAAGCCGTGAGGCAGCCGCTAATGCCCGGCTACTGAGTCCGTTCGAGCGATCCCTAGGGAGGGAGCAAGGTGCTAGTACCCACGTCGCGAACGCTTGGAGGCTCGCTTTAACTGCCCCATGGTCAGTTCGAGGGGATTGTCCTCGCCGCCCTCACGGGTGATCTCGCCCGCTCCGGCCCGGCGCCGACGCCACTCCCGCATGTTGGTCTCCATCGCGATCGCCGCGCCCAGCCCGAATACGGCCCACAGCCACACGGCCGCCTGTGGCCCCTCCAACGTCCCGTCGAAGAAGGCGTTGATGAGCATGGCGGCTGCGGCCAGCATTGCCCAACTGAGGTAGGCAGCCCGGCGTGGCGAGTCGACCATACGCAACCGGGAGCGAGCCCGGAATAGGTGGAAATACCAAAATCCCCAAACGGCCACCCAGAATCCGGCCCCGATCACGCCCATGCGGGCAAGTACGTTGAGATGGGAGTTGTGGACGTTGCGGAGCGGGTTGGCCTCCCGCTTCCGTAGATCGGAGAATTCGTACCGGTCGCCGAGGTTTTCCCCGAACCCGAGCCCGACCAGGAAGTTTTCCTGGGTGAAGATGTCGTCGACCACCGGTTCCCAGAAGTTGATACGACCCGTGTCCTCCCCTTCCTGCACGCTTACGATGTTCTCGACGATGGTCCGTACCGACAGTAGACGGCCGCGCCGTCCCAAGTCGAAGCTGACGTCGCTGATGTAGAGGGCGGCGAACAGGGCGAGTAGGGCCACGGCGACCACGGCCATGGCGGGTCCGAATCTTCGAGCGACCATGGGGACGCCGATGATTACGAAGAATCCGGCTACTAGCCCGCCCCGGTTCTGGGTTCCTGCCCCGAAATACAGGACTAGGAGAGGGATGGCGAGTGCCGCCGTCCAGGTGATGGCTCGCGTCCGCTCCATTCGCTCGGCCAGGTACGGGGCCAGGATCAATAGTGCGAAAGCGAATCCGACCGCGGCGTGAATGCCGATGTTTCCCTGGCGATGGCCGGTCCACTCCACGTTGGTGTCGGGGATGAGTGCCCCCTGATTGGTCGCCATGGACAATCGCACCCAGGCGACGACTGCGAAGACGGCGAGTGCGCCTGCGTAGATTGGGATGAGCTTGTCGAGTAGGTCATGGTTCGCCAGTATCAAGGCGGCCACCACGATGGCGAACAGGCCGTAGTACCAGAGGGCACTGTCCTGGACTGCGTCTACGCCGTACTCGAACACCCAGAACGCCAGCAGCACGAAACCCCAGGCCATAAACCCAACAAGGGCGCGCACCGGGGCAGAGAACTTGAGGAGTCGACGTCCCTCAACGGAGTTCACTAACAGCACTAATCCCAGGGCGAGGATCGGTTCGGCAATAAAGATAGGCGTTCCCGGAATGTGTAGGTGAGCGAAGGCCCGGTCGAAGAACATGTAACCACCCAGGAGGAACATGATCACGCCTGCGTACCACCAACCCTGTCTTTCCAGAGTCAGGTCTTCGCTTCGTAGCTGTGTGGTGGTTGATGGGTTGGCGATGTTATCAGTGTACTTATGGACGAAAAGCGCGAAAATCCTCACTAGTGGAGTGCAAATGCGGACTGCATTCCTCGTCGGAGACTACGGGGAGCGGTTGCCGGAAAGAGAATTCGCGTTGTGGTGTGCACAGAACCAAGCGACCGTGCTGTGGTTGGTCAATAGGCTCGCCCGTTCCCAACGACGCTTGGGCCGTCGATGATCGCCATGAGCACGCTCTTGAACTGATTAGCCAGTGTCTGAATGGTTGCCCGCCTATGCAGGTTGGTACTAAACACAAAAGTGAGCCTCAAGTTGTCATCAATGGTTGCTCGCACGGCCAGCGGATGCTGACGAAATCCCCTCGGGCTGGTGCTCGGGCCGTACGACTCAGGGGCAATATCGAATATTGACACGCTGCGCTCCCGGCTTCCGGGGCCGTCGTAGTTGAAAAGGACCTCGGCTCGTGGCAGCTCGGCAAGTCGATCTCGGATCTCCTCACCAGAGGCCAGGAAACGTAGGAGGTCGAACGTAAATCCCTCCGGGATCTCCCGAACCTGCTCGGTTACCGACACAAACCTCTCTGACGCCGTTTTATCAGTGGGAACTTTGATGACCAACGGATTGTACGAGAGCGTAAAGCCGACGGTTCTCGACAAATCGGCCGTCTCGAGTGTTGCGTCCCGGCCGTGACTCAGGATGTCGATGAGGACGGTTCGGGACGGCGTCCATTCACTCAGACAGTTCGCGAGCGTAGCAATCAAGAGCTGTTCGGGCCGGCGAGCCCCATTCGAGCCAAGGAGGGCTTTGGTCTCATTCGCGTCGAGTTCCACTTCCACGACCTCAGCCGAGGCGTTCGTGTTGTTGCTGCTGCTGTGCTCAAAATCGAACGGAATGGGCCGCACTTCGCTCCATGGCAAAGCGAACCACTCGTGCGCGGTTTCCGCCACGTGGGGCGTCTGGGCCAGATGCTGCAACTGTCTTGCCCAGGCCTGGAATGAAGTCGACTTTGATGGCAGCGAGATATCCGTCGTGGCGACAGCCTGGTGATATGCGGATTCGAAGTCCTCCCAGAAAACGGACCAACTCAAACCGTCCACCGCGAAGTGATGGATTGTTACGAAGAGCCGATCGGGTTCATCAGGACCACAGGCGAAATGTGCCATCTGCAGTAGGGGCCCGCTCGAAAGGTTAAGACTTCCCTGGAGGGACGTGCAGATTTCTTCGATGAATGCGGATCTGTCATCTTGATTCAAATGGGCGACATCATGAGTGCCGAAAGGCAGGTTCCTGGTCGTTCCGACGATTTCCTGGCGCCATTTTCGGGCGACCTCGGTCAGTCGTAGGCGAAGCGCGTCATGGTGTTCGAGTACCGCCTTAAGGGCCTTGCCCAAGGCGTCAGGGTCGAGTTCGGCGGCCTGAACCAGCGTGGCGAGGTTCCAATGATGAGGCTCTGGCGTGTTTCGCTCGTAAATGAAGCGGTGTTGCGCGGGGGTGAGCGGAACCGGTCCAGTCACCAAGCCTTGGTCGGCGTTGACTAGATGGTCTGAGCTGGCCGCGATGGTTACGAGCTCAGCGATAGTCTGGTGCTCGAATATGGTCATTGGGATGAGTGTTATCCCGTATTTGCGCGCCTTCATGATCATGCGAACAGCCAGCAGAGAATCGCCTCCCAAGTCGAAGAAACTGTCATGAATACCCACATCATCGATGCCCAGAGTCTCTTGCCAGATGTGCGCCAGGTCCTTCTCTGCATCGGTCCTCGGCGCGGTGTATGCCTTGCCCAACACTGGTCGGGTCTCTGAAGGGTTGGGGAGTCTCTTCCGATCAACCTTCCGGTTCGGCGTGAGCGGGATCTCGCTGGTGCGCACCAAAGCACTTGGCACCATGTAGTCAGGCAGGTGGTCCCTCAGGAACGCCCTGAGCTCGGAGACGTTCGGGCCGCTGTCGAGTGGTACGACGTAGCCTACGAGGCGCCTATTCCCGGACTCGTCCTCACGGACATCGACCACGGCGTCCTTGACCTCGGGATGACGCTTCAGGTTTGCCTCAATCTCGCCTAGCTCTATACGGAAGCCACGTATCTTCACCTGGTTGTCGAAACGGCCGAGGAACTCGAGTGTGCCGTCACGGTTGTACCGTACGAGGTCCCCGGTTCGGTACAGACGTGCGCCGGGATTCTCGTGAAATGGGCTCTCTATGAATCGTTCAGACGTGAGCTCGGCCAGGTTTCGGTATCCGTCTGCTACCCCCAGCCCCCCGATTAGAAGCTCGCCTTTAACTCCGATCGGAGTAGGTCGCATGCGCGGATCGACCACATAGAATTGTGTATTCGCGATCGGTGCACCGATGGGTATCGTGTCCGCACCGGGCACTAACTCGATCACCGACGACCAAACCGTTGTCTCGGTTGGGCCATACATGTTCCATAATGAACCTACGCGAGGCAATAGCGCAGCGACTAGGTCGGGACTCATTGGTTCACCACCGCACAGTACTTTGAGTCCTGGGTTTCCCTCCCAGCCCGCGTCCAGAAGGATCCGCCATGTTGCGGGCGTCCCCTGCATGATTGTTATTTCCGTGTCCTCAAGTCGGTCACGCAGTTGGATGCCGTCGCTCTGTTCGTCCTGGCTGAGTAGTTCTACTCTCGCCCCAGCGATCAACGGTAGGTATAGCTCCAGGACTGCAATGTCAAAGGAAAGGGTGGTGATGGCCAATACGACGTCGTCCGTTGTGATCCCAGGACGATCGCGCATGGCGCAGAGGAAATTGGTCAAGGCCTTGTTGGGGACCGCCACGCCCTTCGGCTGGCCGGTCGAGCCGGACGTGTAGATGAGATAAGACAAGTCTGACGACTTCGCAATCCGGCTGAGATTCTGCTTATTCTCCCTTGATATTTCCGTCCAGTCACGATCCACGCATATGACATCTGCTTGGTCAAGCGGAATGGTGCCGATCAGTCGCTCCTGGGTCAACACCACGGAAAGCCCCGAATCCTCGATCATGAATATGAGTCGGCCCGCAGGAAAGACCGGGTCTAGGGGTACGTAGGCGCCACCAGCCTTGTGGACTGCGAGCAACGCCACGACCATTTCGAGAGATCGTTCCATGTGGATTCCTACCAGTGTCTCGCTATTAACGCCGCGGGAGCGTAAGTGCCGGGCGAGCTGATTGGCAGCGTTGTTGAGCTCCGCGTACGTGAGTACCCCCTCGCGAGCGGAGAGTGCGACTCTTCCCGGCACTTTGGCTGCCTGGTCCTCGAGCATCTCGTGCGCCAGTCGATCCGGTATTGCCGTGGTTGTGTCGTTCCATTGCACGAGGATTCGGTTCAACTCGGTGTGATTGAGCAGAGGGAGATCGCAAACGCGTCGAGCCGGTGACGAGAGTAAACCCCTCAGGAGCGTTGAGTAACTCGCCAGCCACGAATCAATCGTCTCGGCGGAGAAGAGGTTGAGGTTGTATTGAAAGTCGACTGTGAGCTGGTCAGCCGATTCGGTGAGATATAGCTCAAGATCAAAAGTGCTGTAACTCTTAGGAAGGCCTTCTATCGTCACATCGAGGTCTGAGAAGGCGATACCCCTGGTCGTCGACTCCAGCGTCACTGTTGCAGATAAGTTCGGTATGAGGTCTTCTTCCTCGATGTGTCGCAGCTTCTTGGTCAAGCCACCCAGAGTAAGAATTGAGTGGTCGAACGCATCCCAGAGCAACGCGCTGAAGCTTTTCAAATGGGCTGAGACATACTGATCCTCATCCAGCCTTGTTCGGACAGGCAGCAGACTGACGCAGTTTCCTACGAGGTTCGGCATCCCGGCGATTGTCTGACTAGCTGCGAAGACCCCGATGGTTACGTCTTGCTGGCCGGTGAGTCGGGCAAGCAGCAAAGCGTATGCTGCTGTAAGAAGAGCAAACAGCGTCACGCCTTGCTCAGTGGCGAAGCCTTTGAGCTGTTCCATAAGGATCGCGTCGATTTCGATACCACGTCGGTCGCTCGCGATGCTCTTTGAGGCAGGTGCTGATTTGTCGCTCGGAAGGTTAAGACGCGATTCGGGGTCTAGCCTGTTGAGCCAGTAGGCCTCGGCTGCTAGGCCGGCCTCACCGTTCCTCTCTGCCTTGTGCCAATCCGTGAATTCGCTGATTTGATTGGCGGGCGGGAGGGGGCGATTCTCTTCCCCTTTCAGGCGCGAGTAGAGGATCCCGAGGTCGCGATGTAACACTCCCATCGACCAACCGTCACAGATCACATGGTGTGCCGTGATTAGCAGTAGCTGTTCGTTTTGGGAGATCTTGATCAGGTGAAACCGGATCAACGGCCCGACGGTGAGATCAAAGACATCTGTTGTATGAGTTTCGATCAGCTCGTCTAGGACTACGTCTCGATTCCCACGTTCCATGCTGGACAAGTCAGTTAGTGGTACATCGACCATGCTCGAAAACGCGATCCGCTGGTTCTCTCCTAACGGATCGATGGTGACCCTGAGAGCCTCGTGGCGCTCGATGAGCTGTCCCACCGCCTCGCGGAGGACTTCAATGTCGAGCTCCCCTCGAAAACGAACAGCCGTCGAGATGTTTAGAGCGCGCGAGGCGTCGGACCCAAGCTGGGAAGATAACCACACCTCCTCCTGCCCTTGTGTGAGTGGAAGCGACCGGTGAGGACTGTGAGCTGCTTCGAGGGTGACCTGATTGTCTTGCTTAGACACGTCGCCGAAGAAACCATCTCGTTGCATCTCCAGCGCAGATTTCTTGAACGCCTGCAGCAGCGACTCGACATCGCTGTCTGAGTGCGCGTCGGTTAGGAAATTCGTACGTCCCTCGTGGCAATGGATGCCCTTATCCCGCAGGTGATGCCAATAGAGTGAAGCGAACTCTTGGCTGCCTTCGAACTCGACCCGAAACAGAGATGCGAAGTGGTCGATCCGAATCGGAAGGCCGCGACTCGTATAGAACTCATTGAGGTTATGGGCGATGTATTCCGTCTTGGCGTTCAACTCCTCCTGGAGGGAAGGACCCCGCTCCTTGAGGTGGGCGAGGGAGGCTCTCGCCGCCGCCATGGCTAGTGGATGCCTGACGAACGTCCCTGCGAACCAAGTTACGCCTGCCTCGGGAGCCGAGTTGTCCCCGAAGTTCCAGTTTCCGCCGTCGAGTGAATCCATGAATTTCGCTGAGCCGGCAACAACCCCAATCGGCAATCCGCCACCAATCACTTTCCCGTAAGTAGCGATATCGGCCCGGATTTCGAACCAGCCCTGGGCGCCCTGCGGGTGTATACGGAAGCCGGTGATGACTTCGTCAAAGATCAACGCAATTCCGAGGCGCGATGTCAGGTCGCGCAGCTGTTCGAGATACTCTCGGGTGGGAACCTTCAGAACCCGACTTTGGACCGGCTCTACGACGATCGCCGCCAGCTGGTCCGCTATTTCTTCGATGACTCGGAGTGACTCGGGTGAGCCATAGTCGAGCACCACCGTCTTCTCCACAGATGTTCGGGTGATTCCTGCAGCGACCGGAAGTGGGCGACCGTTGGCCGAGCCCCTGACCAGCACCTCGTCGAAGATGCCGTGGTAATCGCCTGTGAACATGGCGATTTTGTCGCGACCTGTCACGGTTCGGGCCATTCGCAGTGCGGCCAATACGGCCTCGGAGCCCGTGTTGCAGAACGCTACTCGCTCCATTCCGGTGAGCTCTGAGATCAGCGAGGCGACATCGCCCGCGTGAGGAGTCTGGGGTCCGATGGCAATCGTCTGCGAAGCCTGAGCGGTGAGCGCTTCTACCAGGAACGGCGGGGAGTGTCCAAACAGGATGACGCCGAAACCCGATGTGATGTCGAGCCACTCGTTTCCATCGAGGTCCCACAGCTTGGAGCCGGCGGCTCGCTCAGAGACCACTGGATAGACCATTTCCTTCCAGCGACGGGCGAACCCGGAGGCGGTTCGTGCGTCAGCCAGGACTCCACGATGCGACTCCACCCACTCTTTCGACCGGCGGGTTCGGCCAGTGAAGCGAGTCACGAGGCCGTCAATGTGGGCTTGCTGCCCCAGCGATAGCTTCCGGTCCCGTCCCGTTTCGGCAGGCTTCCAAGGGCCGAATCCCGAGGGGGACTCCGCTTGACGTGCCGTCGCATCGGCTCCACTTCCCGATGCGGAGTCTGTTTCGCGTTCTTGATTCCCGCGGAGTTCTGTTGGTAGCTCAGATGAGACTTTTCCGCTTTCGTCCGCTGGGCTCTGGCCACCGGCGACCAGTTCCAGTTGTTCTCGCATGATGTCGAGTTGCCGATGGATGATGTGTTCCAGGGCGCCTTCGCTCTCGGTGGCGAGACTGGGGGATGTCGGGTCTGAGATACCAACAGGAGTGCTCAGTATCGGAGCCTGTCCAGTCGCTCCTTCGGAGGCCTTAGCCGGGGAGGTCTCCAAGTGATTTGGCGCGGGGTCAGGCTCCATCCGCTCGTCGATGTAATCGGTGAGCGCCGCGACTGTGGGCGCTTCGTCAAACAGGACACGGAAGGTGATTTTGACCCCAAAGGCTCGGGCGAACTGTGAGTTCGCCTGGGTGAGGAAGAGTGAGTCGAACCCAAGATCGATGAAGCTCGCCGACAGGTCGATTTCTGCTGGCTCTAAGCCACTGAGGTCTACCAAGATGTTTACCACTTCGCCTTGGATCCTTTCCCGGCGATCCGGCGCTTGGACACCCGGCTGAGGCTCGGAGTCGAGTCCGTGCCCGCCCGGTTCGGCGACCAGTGGTGCTGGCTGGCTGGTCTGCATTGCCGACGCCATAGCGGGGTCGGCCTTCAGGGTTTGAATCAGGACTTCGTTAGTCTCTCGAACGCTCTCAATCCAGAATCGCTTGTGCCCAAACGGATATGTAGGAACCGCTACCCGGCGTCGTCGTTGCCCAGCATGAGCGGCCCTCCATCGGACATTTACTCCAGATCGCCAGGCAGTGCCGACGCTTTCGAGGAAAAAGCGATCATCGGGCACATCCTGTCTGGGGTGGGGAAGCGTCGGGATGGCCTGATGGGATGGGCCATACGCGGGGTGCTGGCGCGCGAGAGACGTAAGAGTCTGGCCCGGACCGATTTCGAGGAGCACCTGGTCGGCATCGGCCAGGACGGAGTCAAGTCCGTCTGCAAACCGAACGGTGCTTCTGAGGTGTCTAGTCCAGTACTCCGGATCCTTAGCCTGCTCATCGGTGATCCAGGTGCCGGTGACGTTCGAGATGAAGGGTATCTGGGGATCCCCCATCTCGACACTCCGGAGATATTGTGCGAACTTCGGCAGTACCGGTTCCATTAGCAGGGAGTGTGAAGCCACCGAGATCGGTATAGGACGGGCATCTACGGCCTCGGTCGTGAGCCGATCGTTGAGGGTCTCGATGGCTGCCACCGCACCCGACACAACCGAGTTCTCGGGTGTATTTACCACCGCCAGGCTCACGTTCTCGTCAAGATAGGGAGCGACCTCGTCAGGTGATAGCGCCACGCTCAACATGGCACCCCGCGGCGCTTCTTCCATCAGGCGACCCCGTTCCGAGATCACACCCAATCCAGTGTCGAGTGAGAACACGCCGGCAACGGTGGCTGCTACGTATTCGCCCAGGCTATGACCAATCATGGAGGTGGGTCGGACTCCCCACTCGAGCCACAGCTGCGCCAGAGCGTATTCGACGGAGAACAGTGCCGGCAGCGCGATCGATACCCGTTGCAAACGTTCTTCGGCGGCGCCCAGTTCGGTCCGAGGGTAAAGAATCTCACCCAGGTCGAGGCCGGTCTGGTGTCGCAGCACATCAGCGCACTGATCTAGCGCCAGCCGAAAGGCCCGTTCGGATTGATATAGCCTGGTGGCCATACCTATGTGCTGCGACCCACCGCCTGGGAACAGGAAAATAACTGCCGGGGATTGGGGTGGGGCCTTGGTGGTGGTCTTTACATCGGTGAGACGAAGACTTTCTACGGCCTCATCTAAGGAAGCTGCGATGACGGTTCGCCGATGGTCGAAGTGACGTCGTCCTTCTTGCAGGGTGTAGGCGACATCGGCCAGGGCATGTCCATGGTTCAGGACGTGCTCCGTGAGGTTGTCAACGCTCCGGGCCAGTGCTGCCTCGGTCTTGGCCGAGACCGTGAGGATTTGAACCCGCTCATCAGGAAGGGGCGAATCCGGCAAAGGTGCTTCTTCGAGGATTATGT
>Ga0255057_10002068_pt1 | contig 10999 bp, 11 predicted proteins | sample Cases_109_6_MG_FD_189022 | JGI IMG/M metagenome (GOLD analysis project Ga0255057, IMG submission 189022) | Seawater microbial communities from Amundsen Gulf, Northwest Territories, Canada - Cases_109_6 | ecosystem: Environmental > Aquatic > Marine > Gulf | place: Canada: Northwest Territories... | reverse complement strand
CAAGGGAGGGACCGCCTTCGGCGTGCGGCTGCTCAATGAGATGGTCGCGGCCCTCTACGAGGCTTGAGATGAAGGCGTGTGATCGGGCCACATCCCGGCGCATCGGGCCGAAAAGGGCGGCCGTGATGTCATGACGGAGGTGCGCTTTTATCACCTGACCCGAGGGTCGTTGGAAACGGCTCTTCCCGTCATGCTGGAGCGCACCTTGGAGAGGGGTCAAAAGGCCTTCGTCCAGTGCGGCTCCGACGAACGGGTGGAGGCGCTGGCCAACCATCTATGGACCTTTTCCGATACCACGTTTCTGCCGCACGGCACGGCGCGCGACGGCCGGCCGGCCGATCAGCCCGTGTGGCTGGCGGCGGCGGACGACGAGGCGCCGAATGGGGCCGAAGTGTTATTCCTGACCGATGGTGCGCGGAGCTCACGTATCGAGGCCTACGGCTTGTGTGCCATCGTTTTCGATGGCAAGGACCCCGCCGCGCTCGAGGCGGCGCGCGAACAATGGCGCGGCCTGAACGAGGCCGGGCACGCCTTGACCTATTGGCAGCAGGACGATCAGGGGCGCTGGGCGCAAAAGACATAAGGCCGGCTGCCAGTCATTCCGAGCAACCGGTCAATCCAGCGGTGTCGTCGCCGCGTCCGGCGAGGGGTGCTCCTCGGGCAGATCTTCCTCCAGACCGTAGAGCGATTGCGTCGTCCTCGGCAGGGCGACGAATTCGACACGCTCTTCGTCGCTGGCAACCGGGCGCAGCCTCATCCTGAACACGCAATAGACCGACAGGCTCCCCAGGAGCACGGCGATGAAGACGAAGAGGTGACCGGGCGCGGCCAGGTCCATCGCCACGCCGGCGATGACGGGGCCGAGGACGGCGCCGCCGGCGTAGACCAGAAGCAGGCCGCTGCTCGTCTCGACCAACGCCTCGCGCGGTGCGTAGTCGTTGGCGTGCGCCAGGCAGAGCGGATAGAGCGGGATCATGAACGCGCCGTGCAGCATGGCGATGGCCAACGCCAAGCTCCAGGAGCCGAGCGGCGCGAAGGCAAGCAGCAAGCCGGTAACAACGGTGCCGGAACCGGCCACGGCGATCACGATCCGCCGGTCGGTACGATCCGACCAGCGCCCGAGCGGCCATTGAGAGAGGGTCCCCCCGGCCACGAAGGCGGCCATGAAGAAGGTCACCTCGGCCAGGTTCATGGCGCGGTCCTGCGCGAAGACAGGGCCCAGCGACCAGAAAGCACCCTCCACCAGACCGATGATGAAGCAACCGACGAAGCCCGTGGGCGAGAGGCGGTAAAGGCTCAAGATGCCGAGCTTGGAGGTCTCGACCGGCTTCGGGCTCGCCGTATCGGCCAGCGAGAGCGGCACCAGGGACAAGGCGGCGAGGATCGCCGTCAAGGTGAACAGGACATAACCCTCGGCCGGCGCCAGGTTGACCATGAGTTGGCCGGCCATGGTCACCAGATTGGCGGTGATGATGTAGATGGAGAGGATCCGCCCGCGCATCTCGTTGCTGGCCTGTTCGTTCAGCCAGGATTCGATGACCATGAAGAGGACGGCGAAGAACAAGCCGTTCAACCCGCGCAGGGCCATCCAGCCCAAGGGGTGCGGCCAAAGGTCGAAAATCAGGATGGAAACCGCGCAGAGCGCGGCGAAGCCGGCGAAGGCGCGGATATGCCCGACACGGATCAGTATCCGCGGCCCGATCAGGCAGCCCAAGGCGAAGCCGGCGAAGAACGCGGTGCCCATGACGCCGATCTGGGTCGTGCTGAACCCCTCGATGCCGGCACGCAACGGCAGCAGCGTCACCAGCAGGCCGTTGCCCATCAGCAACAAGCCGGCGGCGCTCAGGAGGGTGGCGATGGATCGTCGGACATCGGACATGGGCTTGCGAGGGGACCTGCTAGGACTTTTGCACTTGGGCGGCTTCGAAGGTGTCGTGCGCCCGCAACCATCGGTCTTCGGCCTCCGCGAGCGCTGTCTTCAGCGCCGTGTGGCGGACCTGCAAGGCCGCCAGGGCGTCGGGTGCCTCGTCGTAGAGCGACGGATCGGCGAGCTTGGATTCCAGTGCGGCCATCTCGTCGGAGAGCCTCCCGAGCGCTTCCTCGGCCCGGCGTGCCGATTGCCGGAGCCCGGCCGTCTCCTGCCGGCGACGCGCGTTGGCCTGGCGCTGCGCCTTCTTGTTGGTGCCGGGTTTGTTGGTGCGCTCCTCCCGTTGGCGGGGCCCCGGCGTCTCCTTGCGTCCTCGATCGCTAAGCAAGCGCCGATAGCTCTCCATGTCGTCGTCGAAGGGACGGACCGTGCCATCGGCCACCAGCCACAGGCGATCGGCGACCAGCTCGACCAGGTGCGGGTCGTGGCTGACCAGGATCACCGCCCCTTTATATATGCCCAACGCTTCGATCAGCGCCTGGCGGGACTCGATGTCCAGGTGGTTGGTCGGCTCGTCGAGGATCAGGAGATGCGGTGTCGTGCGGCTGACCAGGGCGAAGAGAAGACGCGCCTTCTCACCGCCGGATAGCTTTTCGGCCGCGACCTTGGCCCGATCCTGGCCGAAGCCGAAACGGCCGAGCTGGGCGCGCAGCCTGGTCTCGGGCTCGGTCGGCATGAGCCGCTCCAGGTGCTGCAGGGGCGTCGCCGCCATGTCCAGGCTCTCGCCCTGGTCCTGCGAGAAATAGCCGACCCGCAGCTTGGGCGAGCGGACCAGGCGTCCGCTCATCGGTTTCATGCGCCCGGCGATCAGGCGGGCCAGAGTGGACTTGCCGTTGCCGTTGGCGCCGAGGAGGGCGATGCGGTCGTCCATATCGATCCGCAGGTCCAACTCGCTCAGGACCGGAGGCGAGGCGCCGTAGCCGACCGCGGCATCGTCCATCGCCAGGATCGGCGGCGATAACGGCTGCGGGTCCGGAAATTCAAAGAACGCCGGCGCATCCGCGGTCACGCCCGACAGGGGTTCCATGCGCGCCAGGGCCTTCAGCCGCGACTGCGCCTGACGGGCCTTGGTCGCCTGGACGCGAAAACGGTCGACGAAGGCCTGTATACGCTGCCGCTCGGCCTGCTGCTTGGCGAAGAGCGATGTTTGCCGGCGCTGCTGCTCGCGCCGGGCGCGTTCGAAGCCGTCGTAGTCACCGCGAAAGGAGGTGAACTTGCATTCGCTCAAGTGGACGATCCGGTTCACCGAACGGTTGAGCAGGCCTCTCTCATGCGAGATGACGATGAAGGTCCCCGGGTAAGACTTCAGATAGCCCTCGAGCCAAACCGCCGCCTCCAGGTCGAGATGGTTGCTCGGCTCGTCGAGCAGCAGCAGATCGGGCCGCGAGAAGAGCAGCGCCGCCAGGCCGACGCGCATGCGCCAGCCGCCTGAGAACTCACCGCAGGCCTGCTGTTGACGGGCCTCGTCGAAGCCCAGGCCGGCCAGGATGCGGGCCGCGCGGGCCGGGGCGCTGTCTGCTTCGATGGTGGTAAGGCGCTCGTGGATATCGTCGATGCGCAGGGGGTCGAGGCTCTCCTCCAACTCGGCGAGCAGCGCCAGGCGTTCCTGGTCGGCCGCCAGCACGAAGTCGATGAGGCTCTGGGGCCCGCCGGGCGCCTCCTGCGCCAGCCAGCCGACGCGCACCCCGCGGTTCAGTGAAATGCTCCCCTCGTCCGCCTCGATATCGCCGGCGATCAAGCGGAACAGGGTGGTCTTGCCGGACCCATTGCGGCCGACCAGGCCCACCCGCTCGCCTTTATATACGGCGAGCGTTGCCTTTTCGAGCAGTGTCCTGCCCTGGATACGATAGGTAAGGTCGTTGATGTGCAGCATGGTGGCCCGATCCGAAGGCGCCCTCCTTAGCACGGGACCGGCAGGGGGAAAAGCGGCCCCGACAGGCGGTTGCGTCGCGGCCTGGGCGAGGTTATAAGCCGCGGCGCCCGCCCTCGCCTTCGAGGCCGGAGGAGCAACAATCGAGGAGCCGTGCCGCCATGGCCACCGAACGAACGCTGTCGATCATCAAGCCGGACGCCACCCGCCGGAACCTCACGGGCAAGATCATCGCCATGCTGGAAGAGGCTGGATTGCGGGTCGTCGCCTCCAAGCGCCTGCACCTGAGCCGGGAGCAGGCCGAAGGTTTCTATGCGGTGCACCGCGAGCGCCCCTTCTTCAACGACCTGGTGGCCTTCATGACCTCCGGCCCCGTGGTCGTGCAGGTCTTGGAAGGCGAGGATGCGATCAACAAGAACCGCGCGGTGATGGGCGCGACCAACCCGGCCAACGCGGACGAGGGCACGATCCGCAAGCTCTATGCCGAGTCCCTCGAGGCCAACTCCGTGCACGGCTCCGACGGCCCGGACACCGCGGCCGAGGAGATCCCCTTCTTCTTTTTGGATGCAGAGATCGTCGGCTGAGCGGACCCGTCAGGTCAGGAAGATGCCCATGCCGGCGAGCGTGATGGCGATCGCGACGCATGACCAGACAATGAGACGAACGAAGCCCTGCCAGGTGCGGCGGTGCTCCAGCAGCATCTGCTGATCGTCGGCCATGGTGCTGTCTCCCCGATTGTGGTCGCCCTCGAGACGCTCTTTTTAGCGCGCTGGTCTGAGCCCGGCAAGTGCCTTGATTTAATGGGGAATCGGCGGCCTATCCGGGGGGATTGATCAGGACCGCCGTGTCGTCCGACGGGCCTTCGATCACCGCCCGCTCGCCCTCGACGCGCACCCGTCCTTCGGCGATGAGCCTCAGGCAGAGCGGATAGAGCCGGTGCTCGGCGGCCAGGACGCGGGCCGCCAGGGCGTCGGCGTCGTCGCCGTCCATCACCGGCACCGCCGCCTGCCCGATGATCGGGCCGCAATCCAACTCGGCGCGGACGAAATGCACCGTGCAGCCGTGCAGCTTGACCCCGGCCGCCAGGGCGCGCTCGTGCGTGTCGAGCCCGGGGAAGAGCGGCAGCAGAGAGGGATGGATGTTGATCAGACGATCGCGCCAGCGCTCGACGAAGTCCTCGTTCAGGAGGCGCATGAAACCGGCAAGCGCCACCAACTCGACCCCCGCCGCCTCGAGAACCGCGCTCACCTCGGCGTCGAACGCGCGCCTTTCGGCATAGGCCCGGTGGTCGATGACCTCGGTCGCGATGCCGAGGCGCTGCGCTTTTTCCAAGGCGCCCGCGCCGGGCCGGTTGCTGATCACCCGCACGATCTCGGCCGGATAGTCGGCCGCGGCCGCGGCGCTCAGCAGCGCTTCCATGTTGGAGCCCCGCCCGGAGACGAGGATGGCGATTTTAAGCTTGCCCATCGCCGGTTACACCTCCGTCGAAGAAGGCTCGAAGAGGATGGCCGGCGCGTCCGCCTCGCGGACCTCGATCCGTCCGATGGTGTGGACCTCCTCGCCGGCCGCGGTCAGGATCTCGGCTAGCGGTGCGGCGCGATCCGGTGCGACGACGACCGCCATGCCGACGCCGCAATTGAACGCGCGGCGCAGCTCCGCCTGTGCGACGCCGCCGGCCTGCGCGATCCACTCGATGGCCGGCGGGCAGGGCAGGGACGACAGATCGAGCCGCGCGGCGAGGCCTTCGGGCAGCACGCGGGGCAGGTTCTCGGGCAACCCGCCACCGGTGATGTGGGCCAACGCCTTCACGCCACCGGCCTTTATGGCGTCCAGCAGGGGCCGCACATAGATGCGCGTCGGGGTCAGCAGCGCCTCGCCAAGGGAGGTTTCGGCGGCGAAGGGGGCGGGGTCGGCGTAATCCAGGCCGAGGTTGGACACCACACGCCGGACCAGGGAAAAGCCGTTCGCGTGCAAGCCGTTCGACGCCAGCGTCAGCACCCTGTCGCCGGCGGCGACATCGCGTCCCGTCAGGGCGCGCCCGCGTTCCACGGCGCCCACGGCAAATCCGGCCAGATCGTAATCTCCGTCGCCATAGAGTCCCGGCATTTCCGCCGTCTCGCCGCCGATCAGCGCGCACCCGGCCTGACGGCAGCCCTCGGCGATCCCCGAGACGACGGCGCGGCAGGCCTCGACGTCCAGGCGGGCGGTGGCGAAGTAGTCGAGAAAGAACAGCGGCTCGGCGCCCTGGACCACCAGATCGTTTACGCACATGGCCACCAAGTCGATGCCGATGGTATCATGGCGCCCGGTGGAAATGGCGATCTTCAGCTTGGTGCCGACGCCGTCGGTGGCAGCGACCAGGACCGGATCCTCGAACCCGGCGGCGCGCAGATCGAACAGCCCGCCGAAACCGCCGAGCCCGGCATCGGAGCCCGGTCGGGCGGTCGAGCGCGCCAACGGTTTGATCGCCTCGACCAGTGCGTTGCCGGCATCGATGTCGACACCGGCGGATTTGTAGGTCGGTGCGTTGCCGCTTGTTATGGTCCGGTCCGCTGGCATAGTTTATGACCCTGCTGGGATGAGATGGAGGCCTTGATGGCAGTACTGCGCGGGCGGAAGATAACCGATCCGAGTGGCATTTCAATCGACATTCGCGCGGCGCTCGTGACCGTCTGCCTTCTGTTGTCGGCGTGGCTTGCCCCGGCGGCCTGGGCGCAGGGCGATCTGTTCACGGTTCGCGACGTGCCGGTCGATGTAACCGCCAAATCCGCCGTCGCGGCACGCGAGCAGGCCATCGCGCAAGGCCATCGCGACGCGCTCGACCTGCTGTTCAGGCGTCTGGTTCCGGCTGAGCAATGGCGGGACATCCCCCAGCTTCCTTTGCAGGATATCTTCGCGCTCGCGGTCAATTTCTCCGTCGCCGACGAGCGAACCTCCGATGTGCGCTATATCGCCGACTTCACCGTGCGGTTTCTGGGCGCCGAGGTGCAAGCCTACCTGCGGCGCAACAACATTGCTTTCGCCGTGACGCGCAGCGACCCGGTGCTCGTCCTGCCGGTCTGGACCGACGATCTGGGCAGCCGGGTCTGGCTGGACAGCCCCTGGTATGAATTCTGGCTGTGGAATGCGAGCGACGAGGGCTTGGTGCCGCTGCTCGTGCCGCTGGGCGACCTGCAGGATATGTCCTCGATCTCGGCGGGTGGAGCGTTGAGCCTCAATGCCTCGATGCTCACCCCCTTGATCGAACGGTACAATGCGGGGGACCTGATCGTCACCGAGGCCCGCCTCCAGGGTTCGCCCGAAGAGGGCTCGGCGCGCCTTATCACCACCTCCCTGCAGTTCTCGGGCGCCGGGGCGGCCCGTCTGGGCGAGGTGTTCGATCAACGCGAGGGCGAGGAACTCGAAGACCTGATGGCGCGCGCCGCCGACAGCCTGAACGGGGAGATCCAGGAAGCCTGGAAGCAGAACAATCTGATCGCCTATGGCAATCTTCGCGCCATCTTCGCCATGGCCTACACCCCCGACCTGGCATCGTGGATCGAGATCCGAGACCGGTTGCGCCGCGTGGCGGCCATCGAGCAGGTAAAAATCCTCAGCATATCCAAGAGTGGCAGTGGTCTCGACATTTCCTTCGCCGGGACCGAGCAACAGTTGAGCCTGGCGATGTCGCGCGACGACCTTCGCCTGGCCTTGAATGCCGATAGCGGATGGGAGCTGAGCCTTTCCGAGGTCGCGCAACCCTTCCCGAATAAGGCGAAGGTGGGAGCCGGGCCGCGGTTCCCGGGCTTTTCCGATAGCGAGCCGGGGCCGGACGAACACAGCCCCCCCGATATGCTGGAGGGTTCCGCCGAACCGCCGCTCGGCGCGCCGAACGCGCTCGGCGATGACGTCGCCCAATGATCCCCTTGCCGCGGGGTCCGCAAGCAGGGGCCGGGTATCCGATTTTCGGATTTGAAGGCCCCGCCGGATGACGACGGAAAAGCAGATCAGGTTTTGGCTGATCGGGCTGGTTGTCTTCCTGGTCGTGCTCTTCTTCCTGCGCAGCGTGCTGTTGCCCTTCGTGCTCGGCATGGCCATCGCCTATTTCCTCGATCCGATCTGCGATCGGATGGAAACTTGGAAAGTGCCGCGATGGTTGGCCACCGTGATCGTTCTGGTGCTTTTCCTGGTTGTCTGCATCGTGGCGCTGATGTTGATCGTCCCGGTCTTCACCACCCAGCTTTCAGACTTGATCGCCCGGCTTCCCGCCTACGCGGATGTCCTGAAAGGCTGGATAGAGCGAATGCTGGCCCTGTTGCAGGCGCGGGTCGATCCCGCGCTGCTCGAGAAGCTCAAAGGCACCATCGAGGGGTCCTCCGGCAAGGCGGTTGCCTGGTTCGCCCAGGCGGCGGGCGGGCTTCTGACGCAGGGCGCCGCCATCGCCAATCTCATCGCGCTGGTCGTCATCACGCCGGTCGTCGCTTTCTACCTGCTGCGTGATTGGGATGTCATGGTGGAGACGGTCGATAGCTGGCTGCCGCGCCGGCACGCGGCGGTCATTCGCCAGCTCACCGGCGAGGTGAACCGGACGCTGGCCGGCTTTCTGCGCGGCCAGGGCTTGGTCTGTCTGGTGCTTGGCGTCTTCTATGCGGTGGGGCTGACGCTCGCCGGCCTCGAGTTCGGTGTGGTGATCGGCCTCTTGGCGGGCCTGTTGACCTTCATTCCCTACGCCGGGTCCATATTCGGCCTGCTCATCTCCGTCGGGTTGGCGGCGCTGCAGTTCGACGATTGGGTCCGCGTGGCCATCGTCGCGGTGATCTTCTTCGTCGGCCAGATCCTCGAAGGCAATGTTTTGACGCCGATGCTGGTCGGCGGACGGGTCGGCCTTCATCCGGTGTGGGTGATCTTCGCCCTGCTGGCCTTCGGTGCCCTGTTCGGGTTCGTCGGCGTGTTGATCGCGGTGCCGGCCGCGGCGGTCATGGGGGTGGCGGTTCGCTTCGGCCTGAAGCTCTATCTCGGATCGCACTATTATGACGACGAACAGGGATCGACCGGGGAGACGCCGGTATGACCGCGAGCGCGCAGTTACCGCTCGATCTTCCGCACCGGCCGGCCCTGGGCCGGGGCGATTTCCTGGTATCGTCGAACAACGCCTTGGCCGTCGACTGGATCGACCGCTGGCCGGATTGGCCGGGCGGCGTGGTCGCTCTCCACGGACCGGCGGGCGCGGGGAAGTCGCACTTGGCGGAGGTCTGGCGCTCGCTCAGCGGGGCCCGGCGGCTTGGCGCGGCGGAGCTGGTCGGCGCCGATCCGCTCGACCTCACCGCCGGCGGTGGCGCGCTCTTGGCGGAGGACCTGGACCGGGCGCCGGCGGACGCCGAGGCTCTCGAGCGCGCTTTGTTCCATCTGGTCAACGCCGCGCGTAGCGCCGGGGCGAGCTTGTTGCTGACCGCCCGCGAGCCCCCTGCGCGCTGGGGTGTCGCTCTGCCCGATCTCGCATCGAGGATCGCGACCTTTCAGGCCGTGGCGATCGGCGCCCCGGACGACAGCCTTATGGAGGCATTGATCGTGAAGCTCTTTCACGATCGCCAGCTGCGGGTGGGGCCGGAGGTCGTCGGCTATCTGCTGACCCGCATGGAGCGCTCGTTCGCCGCCGCGCTGGCGGTGGTGGAGACGATCGACCAACAATCTCTCGCCGAGCGGCGGCAGGTTAGCGTGCCCTTGGCAAGACAGGTGTTGGCGTCGCTGGATGGAGGTGAGCCGCATGCGACGTGCGGCCAGTACAAGGAGTGATCAGGTTATGAATTTGGGCATCGAAGGTAAGAAGGCGTTGGTCTGCGCGGCCAGCAAGGGCTTGGGGCGTGCATGCGCCCACTCGCTAGCGCGTGAAGGCGTCGAGGTGACGATCCTCGCGCGCGGCGCCGGGCCGCTCGAGGCGGCGGTCGCCGAGATCCGGCGCGATACCGGGGCCACTGTGCACGCCGTCGTTTGCGACATCACCACCGACGAGGGCCGGCGCGCGGCGCTCGCCACCTGTCCGCAACCCGATATCCTGGTCAACAACGCCGGCGGTCCGCCGCCCGGAGACTTCCACGACTGGACCCGCGACGACTGGATCAAGGCGCTGGATGCCAACATGTTGACGGCCATCGAGCTGATCAAGGCGACCGTGGACCCGATGATCGAGCAGGGCTTCGGGCGCATCGTCAACATCACGTCCTCGGCGGTGAAAGCGCCGATCGACATTCTCGGTCTGTCGAACGGCGCGCGCGCCGGCCTAACCGGGTTCGTCGCCGGTATCGCCCGCAAGACGGTACGCCATAACGTGACCATAAATAATCTGCTGCCGGGCCCATTCGACACGGATCGCCTGAATTCGACCCTGACGGCGAGCGCCCAGGCGTCGGGCCGCGACATCGACGAGGTTCGGCGCGAGCGGCAGGCGGCCAATCCGGCCGGACGCTTCGGCAACCCGCCGGAGTTCGGCGATGCCTGCGCTTACCTCTGCAGTAAGCAGGCCGGCTTCATCACCGGTCAGAATCTTCTGCTGGATGGGGGCGCCGTCAACGTGACCCTTTAGCTGGCCCCCACGGCGCCAGGTAGGCGCCCAGCCGCACCCCCTTTTCGTCCGGCGATATCCGCTCGATCTTCACGGGCAGTTGAACGACAATCGGTTGACAATAAGACGAGCCCGGCGCGTAAAGTCGTCGATTGCGCACGGAATGTGACGGGCTACCTTAAGGGGGGCCTTTCCGGCGTTTTGTAGGTGTGTAGGTGCTTTTCTTGACCAGCGGACAGCACTCCCGACCCTCCCTGATCGTTCGCGGCCACGGCGCTAGCGCCTTCTTCCACGCCGTTTTGAATCTCGCGGAAACGGCCCGTTGCCGGTTGAGGGTACGGGCCGACAAGCGCGGCGTGGCCTAGTGCCCCCGGATCGAGAAACACCCATGGCGAGGGAAGATCGGAGCACGGCGTGGCCAAAATTTAAGAAAGAACGCTTCGATGTCATTGGTCGGATCGAACGCGATCACTTTTGGTTCCATGGACGTCGGCAGCTTGTGCAATTTGCGCTGCGCGAGCGTTTGGACGGCAAAGTTCAAACGATAGCCGACATTGGCTGTGGCACGGGCTTCAATCTTCAGGCTTGGGAGCGGTTCGGCGACAGGGTCTTGTTGTTGGACAGGTTGTCCGCCGATGCTCGAAATGCCGGTCATGGCCGCGGC
>Ga0255057_10002067_pt1 | contig 11000 bp, 21 predicted proteins | sample Cases_109_6_MG_FD_189022 | JGI IMG/M metagenome (GOLD analysis project Ga0255057, IMG submission 189022) | Seawater microbial communities from Amundsen Gulf, Northwest Territories, Canada - Cases_109_6 | ecosystem: Environmental > Aquatic > Marine > Gulf | place: Canada: Northwest Territories... | reverse complement strand
CCGGCACGAAAGCACAAAAGAATCGCGCGGCGGCTCGCGGTGGTGGCGCAAAGCCGTGGCGGCAGAAAGGCACGGGTCGTGCGCGAGCCGGAACTATTCGCAGCCCGATCTGGGTCGGTGGTGGCCGTACGTTTGCCGCGAAGCCGCGGAACTACAGCCAGAAGGTCAACAAGAAGATGTACCGCGCAGCGCTACGTTCGGTGCTTTCGGAACTAGTGCGTCAGGATCGCCTTGTTGTTGTCAAGTCGCTCGATCTCGAGGCGCCGAAGACGAAGCTGCTTGCGGCGTATCTCAAGGGTTTGGGTCTGGACAACGTGCTGATTTTGAACGAGGCGTTCGATGAAAAGATTTTTCTGGCGGCTCGCAACCTGCCGAACGTTGGCATTTGCGATGCTTCGTCGATTGATCCGGTCGTGTTGATCCGCTTCGAGAAAGTGTTGATCACGTTGCCGGCGCTGAAGCTGATCGAGGAACGCCTGTCATGAGTAGTGCGGCGCACCAGGAAAGATTGATGACAGTACTGCGGGGCCCGCACCTTTCGGAGAAAAGTGCGAATGCTGCAGAAACGGATAACGAGGTTGTTTTCAAAGTGCGTACGGACGCGACCAAGCGCGAAATTCGGCAGGCCGTCGAGCTGCTTTTCGAAGTTAGCGTTGCCGGCGTCACGGTCGTCAATGTCAAAGGCAAGACCAAGCGTTCTGGCGCGGGCCGAGGTAGGCGTTCGGACTGGAAGAAAGCGTACGTAAAGCTCGCCGAAGGCAGTCAGATCGACTTCCTCGGCGCGGAATAAGGTAGCGCAATATGTCAGTGCACAAAGCCAAACCGACATCTGCAGGACGCCGCTTCGTCGTTAGCGTCAAGACACCCGGGTTGCATAAAGGCAAGCCTTACGGTGCTTTGCTTGAGAAGAAAACGAGTAAGGGCGGTCGTAATAACAACGGCCGCATCACCGTTCGTCATCAGGGTGGCGGTCACAAGCAGCGTTATCGCATCGTCGACTTCAAGCGCGACAAGGACGGTATTCCGGGTGTTGTGGAGCGTCTCGAGTATGACCCGAATCGCAGTGCGCATTTGGCGCTGATTAAGTACGCAGACGGCGAGCGACGTTACATTCTGGCGCCCAAGGGTATTGAGAGCGGCTCGCCGATCATCAGCGGCGAAGACGCTCCGATTAAGCCGGGCAACGCATTGCCGCTCAGATCGATTCCGGTTGGTACGGTCGTGCACTGCGTGGAAATGAAGCCCGGCAAGGGCGGCCAGCTCATTCGCTCGGCCGGCGCCGCCGCCCAGCTTGCAGCGCGCGAAGGCGCATACGCGACGCTGAGATTGCGGTCGGGCGAAATGCGCAAGATTCACGTCAGCTGTCGCGCGACGATTGGCGAGGTTGGCCATGGCGAGCACAACCTCAGGAAGTTGGGTAAAGCCGGCGCGAAGCGCTGGAGAGGCGAGCGGCCGACGGTTCGTGGTGTTGCGATGAACCCGGTCGATCACCCGCATGGTGGCGGTGAAGGCCGCACATCGGGCGGACGTCACCCGGTTAGCCCTTGGGGCACGCCGACGAAAGGTTACAAGACGCGCAAGAACAAACGTACGGACAACATGATCGTCCGACGCCGCAAGCGCAAGTAGGCGATGTGCGGGACCGGCTCAAGGCGCAATGTAGGAGCGGCTTTAGCCGCGAATAGAGTCAGAACAGACTAAGGAACATTTGAATGCCGCGAAGTGTGAGAAAAGGCCCGTTCGTCGACACGCATCTGGCGAAGAAAGTGGCCGTGGCCGCAAAGAAAAACGACCGCCGCCCGATCAAAACCTGGTCGCGGCGTTCAATGGTGCTGCCGGACATGGTTGGTCTGACGATTGCCGTCCATAACGGCCGTCAGCACGTACCGATTTTGATATCAGAAAATATGGTGGGCCACAAACTTGGCGAGTTTGCGATCACCCGCACGTTTCGTGGTCACTCCAGTGATCGCAAGACGAAGTAAGGGAGCCGGTTCATGCAAGTTGCAGCAACACTTCGATATGCGCGTATCTCACCGCAGAAGTGCCGTCTTATGGCTGATGTCATTCGCGGCAAATCGGTGGACGATGCGTTGCGTGCTTTGACTTTTACGCCAAAGAAAAGCGCTCGTATCGTCAAGAAGGTGCTCGAGTCCGCTATTGCGAACGCCGAGCACAATCACGGTGCGGACATTGACGAACTGAAAGTATCGACCGTTGAAGTTAACGAGGCGCCGACATACCGGCGCTTCCGCGCACGGGCCAAGGGCCGTGGTGCACGAATTATTAAACGAAACAGCCACATCACCATTCGGGTAGGAGACGAATAGTGGTGGCGGAATTCAGAATTTTCCCAGCAAGTTAACTGGGCGACGAGTAGGAACGATATGGGTCAGAAAGTACATCCAACGGGTATTCGCTTAGGAATCGTCAAGGACTGGACGTCCAAGTGGTATGCGGATTCGAAGACGTTTCCAGAGTACGTGCGCTCCGATCACAAGCTGCGCGACTATATCAAGCGCAAGCTCAAGGATGCATCGGTCAGCCGTATCACGATCGAACGTCCTGCCAAGAAAGCCAATATCACAATTTTCACGGCACGGCCGGGCATTGTGATCGGGAAGAAAGGCGAAGACATCGAAAAGCTGCGCGTGGAACTTGCGAAGATAATCAACATGCGATTGGCCGACGTGCACATCAAGATTAATGAAGTCCGCAAGCCTGAGCTGGATGCCCAGCTGGTTGCGGAAGGCATTGCGCAGCAGCTCGAGCGTCGCGTCATGTTTCGTCGTGCCATGAAACGCGCCGTTACGAATACGATGCGGGTAGGCGCTGAAGGCGTCAAGATCAAAGTCGGCGGGCGCCTGAATGGTGCCGAGATCGCGCGTTCGGAGTGGTACCACGAAGGTCGCGTGCCGCTGCACACGCTGCGTGCCGATATCGACTATGGACTGGCCGAGGCAAATACGACGTACGGCGTGATCGGCGTGAAGGTTTGGATATTTAAGGGTGAAGTCTTCGATAAGCCCGAGACCGTGGCGGCCGAGAAGACTGAAGCGGCAGCAGGCGCGCGTTCTTGAGCGGCGGCGCTTACTGGGGATAGGAAATGTTACAGCCTAAACGAACGAAATTTCGCAAGCAGCACAAAGGCCGTAATCGCGGCCTGGCGCTGCGCGGCAGCAATGTGTCTTTCGGCGAGTACGGATTGAAGGCCACCGGGCGCGGCCGTATGACGGCCCGTCAGATCGAGGCCGCTCGTCGTGCGATGACACGTTATATCAAGCGTGGCGGCAAGATCTGGATTCGGGTGTTTCCGGACAAGCCGATTACGAAGAAGCCGCTTGAGGTGCGTCAGGGTAAAGGCAAGGGCAATGTCGAGTACTGGGTCTGTCAGGTTCAGCCCGGCCGAGTCCTGTATGAAATGGAAGGTGTGTCGGAAGAGATTGCACGCGAGGCATTTCGCCTGGCCGCCGCAAAACTGCCGTTTTCGACAGCGTTTGTAACCCGGCAGGTGATGTGATGATTGCGTCTGAATTGCGTAGTAAGTCAGTTGAGGAGCTCACCGAAGAGCTCGTCGCGCTTCGACGTGAACAGTTCAATATGCGTATGCAGCAGGCGACGGGCGAAGTGACGCGCAACAGCGAACATGGCCGCGTCAGAAAGGACATCGCGCGCGTAAAGACTGTACTGAACGAACTGAAACGTTCGGCAGGTGATAAAGAATGAGTGAAGAGAAAGATAAGGTTCGGCGCACGATCGTTGGCCGTGTCGTGAGTGACAAGATGGATAAGACTGTTTCGGTTGCCATCGAGCGCCTGATCAAGCACCCGGTATACGGCAAGTACATTCGCCGTACGTCGAAGGTAATGGCGCATGATGAAGCGAACGAGTGCAAATCGGGCGATCGCGTTGCGATATCCGAATGCCGGCCGATTTCAAAAAATAAGTCCTGGGCTGTCGTCAACGTCGTTGAGCGGGCCGCGGATAAGTAAGCAATAGTTGAGATGCAGTCATGATTCAGATGCAGACAGTTCTGGAAGCGGCCGACAACTCCGGCGCACGTCGCGTGCAATGCATCAAAGTGCTTGGCGGGTCCAAACGCCGCTACGCGAACGTCGGTGACGTGATCAAGGTGAGTGTCAAAGATGCGATCCCGCGTGGCAAGGTCAAGAAAGGCGAGATTTATAACGCGGTCGTCGTTCGCACGCGCAAGGGTGTGCGTCGCAAGGACGGTTCGCTGATTCGTTTTGATGGCAACGCAGCGGTGCTGCTGAATGCGCGCCTGGAGCCGATCGGTACACGTATTTTCGGCCCGGTGACGCGTGAGCTGCGTACCAACCGGTTTATGAAGATTATTTCGTTGGCACCGGAAGTTTTGTAGGAGGGCCTTCAGGCCCGAATCGTTCGCGGCTAAAGCCGCTCCTACGAGAAGGAATTGATTAGTGAACAAGATCAGGAAAGGCGACGAGATCATCGTTAAGACCGGCAAGGACAAGGGCCGGCGAGGCACTGTACTGCAGGTGTTTGACGACGGGCGAGTGCTTGTCGAAGGCATCAATATCGCAAAGAAGCATGTGAAGCCGAACCCGAACGCGGGAGAGCAAGGCGGGATAAAGGATCAGGCGATGCCTTTCGATATTTCCAACGTACTCGTTTTCAATCCGAAAGCGAAGAAGGGCGAGCGCGTTGGCTTCCGCGTCGAAGATGACGGCTCGAAGGTGCGGATGTTCAGGGGTAGCGGCGAGGTTGTCGATATTTAGTAGGAGCGCCTTTAGGCGCGAATCGGGCCTGAAGGCCCTCCTACGGTAGCGAATACAGAGACGGGAAACATGGCACGACTACAGGAAAAATTTCAGAACGAGTTCATTGGCCAGATCCAACAGAAGCTGGGCATGAAAAACACGATGGAGGTGCCGCGCATCACCAAGATTACGCTCAATATGGGCGTCGGTGAGGCCGTTGCTGACAAGAAGGTGATGGAGCATGCGCGGGCCGACATGGAAAAGATTTCGGGCCAGCGTCCGTTGACGACCCTGGCGCGAAAGTCCGTTGCGGGCTTCAAGATTCGTGATGGATATCCGATTGGCTGCAAGGTGACGTTACGCCGCGAGCGCATGTACGAATTTCTCGATCGTCTCGTGAACATTGCAATACCGCGAATTCGTGACTTTCGTGGTTTGAACGCGAAGTCGTTCGATCGTCAAGGCAATTACAGCATGGGTGTCCAGGAGCAGATCATTTTTCCGGAAATCAATTACGACGAAGTCGATGCGTTGCGTGGCATGGACATTACGATTACCACAACGGCGACTAACACCGAACAGGGAAGGGCGCTACTTGAGGCGTTTAACTTTCCGTTTAAAAAATAGATGTAGGAGGCCCTTTTGGGGTCGATCGGGCCTAAAGGCCCTCCTACGGTGCTGATAGAAATTGGGTGAAGAGAACAGAGACAGGAAACATTATGGCCAAGCAGTCGATGATTCAGCGCGAACTGAAGCGAGCAAAACTCGTCGCGAAATTTGCGGTCAAACGCACGGAGCTGAAGACGATCATTCGCAATATCAACAGCACTGACGAAGCGCGTGCTGCGGCGCAGGTGAAGCTCAACGCAATGCCTCGCGATGCCAGCCCGTCGCGTCGGCGCAACCGTTGTGCCATTACGGGGCGCCCGCGCGGTGTTTACCGCAAGTTTGGCCTCGGTCGCAACAAGCTCAGGGAATCCGCGATGAGAGGCGAAATCCCCGGGCTTACCAAGGCCAGCTGGTAAGCGGAGAGAGAACATGACTATGAATGATCCGATCTCAGACATGCTGACGCGCATTCGCAACGGGCAGAAAGCTCGCAAGGTGAGCGTTTCGATGCCAGCATCGAAAGCGAAGGAAGCCGTCGCGAAGGTGCTGAAAGACGAAGGCTACATTACGGGTTTCTCGACCGAAGGCGAGGGGTCGAGCAGTTCGCTCACTGTCGAGCTCAAGTATTTTGACGGCGTCCCGGTCATCGAACGGATTGAGCGTACAAGTCGTCCGGGTCTGCGTATTTATCGTGGCAAGGAAAGCCTACCCAAAGTGTTGGGCGGCCTCGGCATTGCCATTGTGTCTACGTCGGCTGGCGTCATGAGTGACGCCAAAGCGAGAGAAAAAGGTATTGGCGGTGAGGTTCTGTGCATCGTTTCGTGATGCGCTGATTTTCACCAGTACGAGACAAGACTATGTCAAGAATTGCAAAGGCACCCGTCGAGTTACCCAACGGCGTCGAATTCAGGCAGGAGGGCGCCGTTGTCACGCTAAAGGGCAGCAAGGGTTCACTGTCGCTCGAGCTGAATTCCGAGGTGGAACTGACGCACAAAGACAACGTGCTCACCGTGCAGGCACGTTCCGGTTCTCGTTTCGCCGGCGCAGTTGCCGGCACGATGCGTGCGCTGCTCGCAAATATGGTTGACGGCGTGACCAACGGTTACGAGCGAAAACTTGAACTCGTTGGCGTCGGCTATCGTGCACAGGCGCAAGGCGGCAAGCTTAATCTGACGCTCGGTTTTTCGCACCCGGTAGTCTACAAGATACCGGACGGCGTCAGTGTTGAGACGCCGAGCCAGACCGAAGTCGTCGTCAAGGGCGTCGACAAGCAGAAAGTGGGTCAGGTTGCGGCAGAAATTCGCAGCTTCCGCCCGCCGGAGCCGTATAAGGGCAAGGGTGTTCGCTACGCCGGCGAACGTGTTGCGATGAAGGAAGCGAAGAAAAAGTAGGTCTTAAAGTGAAGTCGTCATGAAACTGGATAAGAAACAAAATCGGTTGCGCCGCGCTCGCAAGGCAAGGGCAAAAATTCGAGACCTCGCAATGAGTCGGCTGAGCGTTCATCGAACGCCGCGGCATATTTATGCGCAGGTCATCGCCTCAGACGGCGGCACCGTGGTTGTTTCCGCGTCGTCGCTGGAATCCGAGGTTCGCAAAGGAGTCAAGAACGGCGGTAACGTTGAGGCAGCGGCAATCGTCGGTGCCCGGATCGCCGAAAAGGCAAAGGCAGCCGGTATCGACACGGTCGCGTTCGATCGTTCCGGTTTTCGTTATCACGGCCGCGTGAAGGCGTTGGCCGATGCCGCTCGCGAGGCGGGTTTGAAGTTTTAATAGAGGATTATTGGCAGACCCACGGGCTGCCAGGACCAGACTATGGCAAGAAACGAACAATCAAGTGATGACCTGATCGAAAAGCTGGTCACCGTCAATCGTGTCGCCAAGGTCGTCAAGGGCGGCCGTCAGTTCGGCTTTACCGCGCTGACCGTTGTGGGAGATGGCCAGGGCCAGGTCGGGTTTGGCTACGGCAAAGCGCGCGAAGTGCCGATCGCGATTCAGAAGGCGATGCAGAACGCACGCAAGAATATGATCGCAATCTACCTGAACAATGAGACGCTGCAATACGCGAAGAAGGGCCGTCACGGCGCAACGCGCGTCTATATGCAACCAGCTTCAGAAGGTACCGGCGTTATTGCAGGCGGTGCGATGCGCGCTGTATTCGAGTGTGCAGGTGTGCGCAATGTGCTGGCAAAAAGTTACGGTTCGCGCAATCCAATCAACGTCGTTCGCGCCACGATCGGCGCTCTGTCGCAGATTCATTCGCCGCAGGCTATCGCTGCGAAGCGCGGCAAGAAAGTTAAGGAGATCGTAGCCTGACGCTCCGGCGCGGTAACGATCGAAATCACAAGACAGCAGAGACAGGATGATGGCGAAGCCCAAAGAGTTGAAAGTGACCCTGGTCAAGAGCAAGTTCGGCCGGCTCAAGAGCCACCGCGCCTGTGTCAAAGGCCTGGGACTGCGGAGAATACGTCACAGTGTGACGGTCGTCGACACGCCCGAAAACCGCGGCATGATCAATCGCATCTCGTATCTGATTTCGGTAGAGGAAGTCTGACATGCGCCTGAACGATCTGTCGCCCGCCAAGGGCGCGAAAAAAACCGGCAAGCGCCCGGGGCGCGGTCACTCCGCGGGCCAGGGCAAGACCTGCGGTCGCGGCCAGAAGGGCCAGCACGCGCGCTCGGGCGGCTATCACAAGGTCGGATTTGAGGGCGGCCAGATGCCGCTGCAGCGGCGATTGCCCAAGGTGGGATTTACGTCGCGCATGGCGCGTCTGACAGCAGAACTCCGCTTGCACGAACTCACGATCCCGTCAGCGGATGTGATCGACATAGCGGTGCTCAAGGCCGCGCATCTCGTGCCGGCGTACACGACCAAGGTCAAAGTAATTAAGTCGGGCGAGATCAACAAGGCAGTCAAGCTTAAGGGCGTTGCCGTCACCAAGGGTGCACGCGCAGCGATCGAGAAAGCTGGCGGCAGCATTGAAGATTAAGGAAGCGAACAGGAATAGCAGTGGCTAAGAAGCCCCAACAAAATCCGGCTGATATCGCAAAAGCCGCAGGCAAACAGGCCGAGCTCAGGGCTCGCATCTTTTTCCTTGCTGGCGCGTTGATCGTGTTCCGCATTGGCACCTTCATTCCGGTGCCGGGGGTGGATCCAGCCGCTTTGGCCGAGTTCTTCGAACAGCAGTCGGGGAACCTGCTGGGATTGTTTAACCTGTTTTCCGGCGGCGCACTGTCGCGCTTTGGCCTTTTTGCACTCGGCATCATGCCGTACATCTCGTCATCGATCATCATGCAAATGGCCAGTCACATCGTGCCGAACCTGCAGCAACTCAGGAAAGAGGGTGAGCAGGGTCGCCGTCAGATCACAAATTACACACGCTGGGGCACTGTTGCGCTGGCGAGCTTCCAGTCCATAGCTGCAGCCTCCTGGTTGCAGAGTCAGGCCGGCCTTGTCGTGAATCCGGGCCCGAGCTTCCTGATTACGGCGTGCATAACCCTCGTGACCGGAACGATGTTCCTGATGTGGCTGGGTGAGCAGATCACCGAGCGCGGTATCGGCAACGGTATCTCAATGATTATTCTGGCCGGTATTGTGGCCGGCCTGCCCGCGGCGGTAGCGGGAACGGCACAACTTGTAAACACTGGCGAGATGTCGTCGGCGACCGCGATCCTGATGTTGATCGGCGCCATTGCCGCGACAACTTTCGTTGTGTACATGGAGCGAGCTCAGCGGCGCATTGCCGTTAACTATGCGCGCCGCCAACAAGGCAGGCGAATGTATGCCGCACAGAGCACCCACTTGCCGTTCAAGATCAACATGGCTGGCGTAATTCCGCCGATTTTTGCTTCCAGCATACTGATGTTTCCGGCAACGATCGCACAGTTTTTCGGGCAGTCGCCGGACCCGAACCCGATACAGCGAGCGCTGCAGACCATCGGCGCGAATCTCGGCCCCGGGCAGCCGGTTTATGTCCTGCTGTACGGCACGATGATTATGTTTTTCTGTTTCTTCTATACCGCCTTGATGTACAACTCGAAGGACACGGCGGACAACCTGAAGAAGGCCGGTGCATTTCTTCCGGGCATACGCCCAGGGGCGCACACGGCAGATTATATAGACCGGGTACTGACACGGCTGACATTCTGGGGTGCGCTTTACATCGCGGGTGTCTGTTTGCTGCCTGAACTGGTACGCATGTTTTATCCGACAATGCCATTCAGTTTTGGTGGCACGTCATTGTTGATTCTCGTCGTCGTAACAATGGACTTCATGTCGCAGCTGCAAGCGCATGCGATGAGCCATCAGTACGAAGGCATGATGCAGAAAGCCAACCTGCGCAATTATGGCCGGGGGGGACAACTACGCTGATTATTCAGCGCAGATGGGAGCACGCTCATGAAAGTAAGAGCATCAGTAAAGAAAATCTGCAGGAACTGCAAGATCATTCGCCGCAAGGGTGTTGTTCGAGTGATCTGCACCGACGCACGGCATAAGCAGCGCCAAGGTTAATTGATTAAGGGTTAATCGATCGAGGTTCATCGATAAGGAACGTATAAGTGGCACGTATAGCAGGCATAAATATTCCGTTGAACAAGCACGTCGTGATTTCACTGACGGCGATCTTCGGCATCGGGCGGTCCCGGGCAAAGCAGATCTGCGCGGTGGCAGGTGTTGCGCCGGAGACGCAGGTCAAAGACCTTGCAGAACCGGAGGTGGCGAAGCTGCGTACGGCTGTCGCCAATCTTGCGGTCGAAGGTGACCTGCGACGCGAGATATCAATGAACATCAAGAGATTGATGGACCTTGGTTCTTATCGTGGCATTCGGCACAGACGTGGATTGCCGCTCAGAGGCCAGCGAACACGCACGAATGCGCGAACCCGCAAGGGGCCACGGCGACCGATTAAACGGTAAGGAATCGGGCCTGGTCGCTCTCGCACATCCGTGTGCTCCGCGACATTAGGTCTTCCTGACCGTAAAGGCCCTCCTACAGCGAAACGAATGATGGATAGAAACAAATATGGCTGAACCGAAAAAGAAGAAGGTTAAAAAGCATGTCGTGGACGCGATCGCCCACATTCATGCGTCCTTTAACAACACGATCATCACGATCACCGATCGTCAGGGCAACGCGCTGTCGTGGGCAACTGCGGGTGGCTGTGGTTTCCGTGGCTCACGCAAGTCAACGCCGTTTGCCGCGCAGGTCGCCTCCGATAAGGCGGGTCGCTCGGCGCTCGACTTCGGTGTCAAGAACCTCGACGTTCGGGTTCGTGGGCCAGGCCCGGGTCGCGAGTCTGCAGTACGCGCCCTGAACGCCCTGGGATTTCGTATTCAAAACATTGAGGACGTAACGCCGATTCCTCACAACGGTTGTCGACCGCCTAAAAAGCGACGCGTATAGAGGCGCAACAATGGCAAGATATTTAGGACCAAAATGTAAACTGTCCCGCCGCGAAGGCACGGATCTGTTTTTGAAGAGTGGCGTCAGGCCGCTGGAGTCGAAGTGCAAGCTTGAGGTACCGCCGGGCGGTCCCTCTCAACGCCGTCCACGCCAGTCCGAATACGGCTTGCAACTTCGCGAAAAACAGAAACTGCGTCGCATGTATGGCGTGCTCGAACGACAGTTCCGCAATTATTATAAGCGTGCCG
>Ga0255057_10002065_pt1 | contig 11005 bp, 10 predicted proteins | sample Cases_109_6_MG_FD_189022 | JGI IMG/M metagenome (GOLD analysis project Ga0255057, IMG submission 189022) | Seawater microbial communities from Amundsen Gulf, Northwest Territories, Canada - Cases_109_6 | ecosystem: Environmental > Aquatic > Marine > Gulf | place: Canada: Northwest Territories... | reverse complement strand
AACACTCCGAAGTCGGCGGACACCCGATGTGGGCCGTGCCGAAGGTGGGTGACAGTGTCCAGAGGGATGTCTAATTGAAAGTGGTGGTCTGATGGGGTTCGACTACAAGGGTCGGATACGTCGGCTGCAGACGTCGATGACCGAACGGGGTGTGGATGTGGTCCTGCTCTCTGTCGGTGCTGACTTGCCTTATTTCATCGGGTATGAAGCGATGCAAACCGAGCGCTTGACCGTGCTAGTGGTCAGACAGAAGCACGAGCCAGTGCTGTTTGTACCCGCTCTCGAGGCGCCACGAGTCGATCCGGGTGAGTTCGAGGTGATTGGTTGGGCTGACACTGATGATCCGTTGGTCTTCGCATCTGGCGTCGGGGGGTCTCCGTCGACAGTCGCTGTTGGCAATCAAATGTGGGCCACGTTTCTCGTCGACTTCCAAAGACTTTGGCCTCAAGCGTCCTGGATGAGCGCATCGAATCTGACCAGCGAGCTGAGGATGCGAAAAGAGCCGGCCGAGATCGAACTTCTCCGTCTTGCCGGCAATGGCGTTGATCGGGTGATGTCCAGAATTCCGGCTGAGGTTCGGTTCGGCGGGCGGACGGAACGAGAAGTGAGCCGCCAGCTGCTAGAGATGACGATTGAAGAAGGTCATGACGTGGCGGAATTTGCCATCGTGGCATCTGGGCCAAACGGGGCTTCGCCACATCACGGTGCAGGCGAGCGTGTTATGCGCGAAGGTGATCTTGTTGTTTGCGACTACGGCGGACGCGTGGGCGGCTATTTCTCTGACTCCACCAGGACTTTCTCGGTTGGCGAACCGTCACAGCACCAGATGGAGGTGCACTCGGTTGTACTGGCGGCCAACAAAGCTGGTCGTGCCGCGGTCGCTCCCGGTGTGACGTGTGAGGATATCGACCGAGCCACCCGCAATGTGGTCGATGAGGCCGGCTACGGGCAGTCTTTCATCCATCGCACTGGCCACGGAATCGGACTTGAGGTACACGAGCACCCCTACATCGTCGAGGGCAATCATCAGATGTTGGAGCCGGGCATGACCTTTTCGGTGGAGCCGGGGATATACCTTCCCGATCAATGTGGTGTCAGAATCGAAGACATAGTGGCAGCGACTGAAACGACCGCAGACTCTCTCAATCGGTCATCGAGAGCGCTCGGAGTAGTTGAGTGAACGGTGCTATCCGGCCCGGATCGTCACGGTCGTCTTCTGAATTTGCAGGCTGGCCCAATACCAGGTGCCGACCAGCGTGTATGTCCCGGCCGTGAAGGAAAAGGGATGCTCCCAACGTCGAAAAGCAAAATTCCCTTCCTCTGAAACTGGCAGGCTGACGAGTTCTTGCCCGGACCCGTCGAGGGTGAGGGTGAACCTGGTTCCGCTGCCGTTGAGTTCCGCCGTCTCCTCGACGGTGGCCGGCAACACCTGAAACAGCCCTTCCCTAATTAGGTAGGGCCGTTGGGCATCCACATCCACTGTCAGACTGCAGGTCTCACCAGTCCCTGAGCAGTTCAGCGCTGGTTGATCTCCGATAGAGATTTGGATGACGCTGGAGGGGAGAGCGAGGCTTCGCCGGAGAAAAGCAGCCATCTCACCGCGGGTCACCGCACCCAGTGGGCAATAGGTGGGTGTTGGCTGAAGACTGCATCCCTTGGTGATTCCGGCGTCGGCGATGGCGTTGATGTCGTCTTCGAAGAGGGAGTTGTCGTCGTCGGTGAACCAGTTCGTTGCTGAGACCGGAAGACTCTGGGCTCGGCGGAGGAACGCGGCCATCTCGCCTCTGGTGACGTTGGCTGCAGGGCAAAAGAGATTGGTCGCTTGCGGATCGCAACCTCTGGTGATTCCGGCGTCGGCGATGGCGTTGATGTCGTCTTCGAAGAGGGAGTTGTCGTCGTCGGTGAACCAGTTCTTTGCTGAGATGGGAAGCCCCAGGGCCCGGCGGAGGAACGCCGCCATTTCCCCACGGGTGATATGGCTGTCGGGGCAGAATCGGGTGCCGGCGCTATCACATCCTCTGGTGATCCCAGCTTCGGCGATGGCATCGATGTCATCTTCAAAAGGCGAGTTGTTGTCGTCGATGAAGAATCCGTCGATCACTATCCCGGCGGCGGGCCCGGCAAAGACCACAGTCAGACCTATGGCGATGACAGCCGCGCCTACGCCGATGGCCCAGCGTTGCTTCAAGTCAATTCCAGGGTCATGAGGACAGGATTCACCTTCGCTACCAGGTCGACCCGATCAATATGGGAGCCGAGCACCACGTAGACGCAGAATGCCCGGCCCTTGTGGCTGAAGAACCTCTGAAGGCCACTCTGCCCGGGGATAGCTCTTTGCAGGGCAGACCGGTCGAAATCCTGCGGCTTCAGGGGATGGGGGATGCCATGAGAGGCGAATGGCTGCGTGCTTGCGGCCTCGGGCCCATACTCAAAAAGCACAATCAGGACGTCGTCGGATTCCATTAGCTCGACGGCGTCTGCGCCGAAGGAGGCATCTTCAGCAGGAAGCGGAAAGGTGCCGAGATGAACCACTGTCGGCTCTCTAGCCCCGCTGGGAAGAAGCCGGAACCCCCCTCCGGTGGCCGCCACTTCCCAACCGGGTGGCACATCAAACGAGATTCCAGCGTGGCGCAGGAGACTCACAGCAACACTCCCACGATCGCAAGCACCCCAATCCCGGCGGACACGACAGCTGCGCTACGTCGCAACGCCGGACCCAGATCGGCCATACGTCGGTGGAATGACGTCAATCTCGATGGGCGGTCGATACGGACAGCGAGAATGATCGCCAGAGACCTTCCCATCCCAAAGATGCCACCAACCAATGCTCCGAGAGTCGCGGACGCCGTGAACAGCTCGGCGGCGAGTGTCGAGTAGATCCCCCAGGTGACGATAAAGGTGAAGATCCCGGCACCGAGTTGCATTCCAAAGGCTCCGCCATAAACCCATCCGCGGTAGTGACCGATCCAGTTTTCGTTTACCTGACGGGTACTTCCGACGGGCTTCACCCGCAACAAGTCGAGAACCCCACCCACGATCACAACACCGGCGGTGATGGCCAGTCGGGTCGTTGGATCAATAGCTGATAGCAGCCTTTGGCCTGCCAACCCGAGGACTCCGCCCACTGTTGCGCCCGACAAGATGGCGCCGAGAGTGAATGCCGAGACCGTGATCCACCATTTGTGGTTGCGTGCCCGCTCGCCGAGCGGGTGGATGCTCGAGAGCATCGACTCACCTCAGGGTGACCAAGTGGATCGGATGGCCGCAATAAGAGCGACCAGCATTGCGAGAACAAGTTGGGCGGTCATTGGTCGAGGGGGTTCTCGTGGAGTGTGGGGTCACCTGGCTCGATGCCCGACTCGGCTAGCCGGGAATCGATGTGGAGGTGGCGTTCTTCGGTGTTGAGCTGTCTTGGGTGCCGAGCGTCCGCGGCCGACTCTCGGAACATTCCCAATAGACGGTCCCAGCTTGATGCCGAGCCCTCTCCCAGTACTCGGGCCTCCCCATCCAGATGGAGGAAATATGGGGTGAGGGGAACCCGGAAGAGATCCCAGACATCGTCGGACATCACAAGGGGAATCGCTTTGGGAGCGAGTTCGGAGATACGGCTGGGAGACTCGCCGGCCGGACCCTTGGTGACGATCACAACCCTGGTTTCCGGGATAGGCAGCTCAAAGTCGCCGCTCAGCTCCTCCCAGAAAATCTGACAGGAGGCGCATCCCGAAGAGAGAAAAGCGATGAGCGTGCCGCCACGACCGTGTTCGAGTGTCACCACCCGAGCCGACCCCTGGGGATCGACACCGCTGAGTTGGGTGATCGGCGCCTTCTCCAAGCCGATGCCTTTCGGGTTCGCTGACTCGATTCGGGTGAGGCCGCTTTCGTCTGCTCCCAGCCGATCCAACTGTCGGAGGATCTCCGCATGACTCTTGAGCAGGCCAGCCACCAGGATCAGAAGCAAGAGAATCACGACGGCTTCAATGACCACGACTGCAGTCATCAGAGGATCCTCCCGCCGGTCACAGGGGTGCCTTGGGGACTCCCAAAGCTGAAGGTGGCGTCGGCTTGTCCGGCGGAGAGAGCGTTGCGAATGTGCCACGTCCCAGAGGTGAACCACCCCACTCCGGTGAAGCCGTTTCCAGTCCAGTCGCCGGTGACCGGGATTCCCGAACCCGTGAAGGAGAAGTCAAATGAGGCTGGCCCGCCTGATGCCGAAGTCCTCAGCATCCAGCGGCCCTGCCGAACCATGCCGATGGACGTGAAGCCAGTGCCATCCCAGTCGCCGACAACAGGGATGTCGCCAGGCTCACCAAAGGTGAAGTCGTAATCGGGCGGACCGGCTCGATTGGAATTCTTGAGCATCCAGCGATTCCCTCGAACCACTCCAATGGTGTGAACCCCGGTGCCGTTCCAGTCGCCAACAACGGGAATGTCGCCGGACCTGCCATACGCGATCAACAGGTCAGGCTCACCGGGGCCCTCGATCAACCGGAGGAGCCATTGGAGCGAGTCCTCAGAGCCGGCAACCCCGTGACGTGAATTGCGAACCACACCAACGGTCCGGACTCCGGCATTGGAGAAGTCGCCCATTACTGGCACATCGCCCGGTCGCCCGAACATGAAAGATGAGGTCGAAGCTCCGCCGGCGAGTGAGTTGCCCAATTCCCAGTTGGCGCCATTGAGAACAGCAGGCCTGGCTGGATAGGGACCCTTCGGTCTGATGTCGGGGTGTAGGCCGGGAGCGTCGTGGCCGTACGTGACCTGGGCAACAGCATCGGTTTTGGCGCACGACGAATCCCACTCCCAAGGGGCAACGCAGGTGACTACCCGGCAGATAATCGGCCCCATGCAAGCGTGATGGTTGTTGCACTGCCCATAGCGGAAGCGGGTGCATCCCACCTTCCGCTCGCCGCAATTGTCGTGATTGCAACGGCATTCGAAGCTCGTGCAAGTGTGACCGCAGACTCCGCTCGCTCCGCACCCACATGAGCAACTACTCGAGTGGCAATCCATGTAGTACCGGCTCTTCCCCCCGCAGAACTTGTTTCCCTCGGCGCGCCACCATCCGCCGATGAGGCTGCCGGGTGGGCAGGTGTTGACCTGATTGACGTTGACACAGAAGTCGGTCCAACCGTCGTTGCATGCATCGAACGCTCGACAGTTGGACGGGAGGATGGCGGCTTGGGCCGTCACCGGTCGGAGTATGTAAGTGGCTGGTGCCACTACTAGGGCACTGCCTACCAGTGCGGCCCGGCGCAAGAAACCTCTTCTGCTCGTTCGGGCGTCCAGAAACCGACTTGCCGCCCCCACGAGCCGGGTGCTCATGAGCTCACCGTGTGCCTGAGTAGCTGGGGAAGACGAGCAAGGAGGAGATATGAGGCGTAAGCGCCAGACGCGGCAAAGACGGCGAAGAGGGCTATCTCGATCACGGTTGCATTGGTGAACAGCGGAGCGCTGCCCGACAGAGCCACCCAGGTCAAAGACACCGTGGCAGTGGCGTTGTAAGTGACGTGTATGAGACTCGGAGGGGTGTCCTCACGTCCAAAACACCCACAGCTCTGCACCGGGATCCGACCGCGGACCGCCACCAAAACAAAGATGGTGAACCCGGCATAAAGAGCGGCCGCAGGAATCAATGCGCCCCCGGTCCCAGCGGTCAGACCCAAAACGGCGGCAGCGAGCTCTACCACCCCGAGAGTCCTGGAAATTGAACGTGCGGAAGGCAAACCGGCAGCTCGAAGCGCCCCGACTGTCGGGTCCGGGTCCACCACCTTGGCGACTCCACTTGCGCCCAGCAACATCAAGGTGATGGCGGCAACTGCTTGTCCGAGCACGGCGGGCAGAGTAGCCCATGTCGCTCAGCATTCGAATGAGTCTTATCCTCTCGTCGTGCTCAGTGATCCGCCCCAGCCATATTGCCCACTCTTCGACTTCAGACCGCGGGTACCTCAGTCGATGAGGCAGTGGACACATTGTTAAGGCCATCGACGTAGAAAATTGAGACACATGTTCACCGTTGGGGTCGTCGTGCTCCTGAGCCTCGCCCTCATCGCCGGCGAAGTGGCATATCCACCACCCGCCGTCGCGTCCGACACGTCGACGCGTTGGGAGACCTTTTCCGAGTCTTCGGGCTGCAGTGACCCGTACACGCGAACACCTTTTGTCTCCAAGAAGGGCGGTTTAGGCGAGTCTGAGCCCATCTTGGGGCCGTTCGGCACCTACTTCGGACGCTCGATCGCAGATGTGCGTTCCCGTCTGGCGTCCTGGGGTGTTCCCGGTAGCGGAGGTCGAGTGGTCAACGTCCACCAGGACATGATCCCGGCCCTCAACCAAGTTGCCGCCAATCTCGCCGCCGAGGCGGGCAATGGTCGGGTTTACGCGATCACTTCTGTTGGCGGGTTCAACCCGAGGACCATCGGAGGGTCATATCAGCTGTCTCGCCATGGATTGGGTCTGGCCATCGACATCAATCCGCCACAGAACCCCTACCGCGCCGACAACAAGCTGATCACCAACATGCCAACCTGGTTTGTCGACGCCTGGCGCTCTGCGGGCTTCTGTTGGGGTGGCGATTGGCAGTCCATCAAGGACCCGATGCACTTCAGCTGGATAGGTCCTGGTGCTGCTGGTTCTCCGGGTCCAGCCCTCAGCCCTGGACTACCGAATACCAACATTGCAGCGTTCGCCGGCCCGTCGGCGAGTCATTTCACACCGTTCGGCCCTGTGATGTCCCGCTACTCGCTCAGCGTTGCCGATGGCAACGGGAATGGCGCTCCCGATGTGGTCGGACTTCGGTCCCATCCGGACGGAGCAGTGATCGATATCGCTCGGAGCACCGGTGGCTACGGCGAATGCTCCACCTCGCGGTGGTTTGTCCCCGATTCAACGGTCGCCGGCGCCCATCACGTGGTCTTTGGTGATGTGGATGGCGACAGCCGTCAGGACCTCGTCGCTCTCACCGGGTCGAACGCCACGGTGGCCACCAGACGTGGAGAGTTCGAGGATCCAACTGTGAGGGCCACCGGTTTGGGCCCGAGCGCAGCATCGGTGACAGCTGCTGACTTCGACGGGGATCACCTTGCCGATCTCTGGGAGGGCACACCAGATGGACGGCTCAAGGTTTGGAAGGGCCCCAACTGGACGCAGCTGATCGACGACCAGCCACTCCCGGGTGGCGCTCCATTGCGAATCGTGGCTGCCGATCGGCACGGCGGGGACACCCCCGAGCTCTTCGCTCTTTACCCATCCGCCAACGGGTCCAAAGTGGAGGTCTTGACGTTCAACGACTCATGGACGCCGGACGGGTCAATCGCTATCGGCGATTCTCCTGAACTCATAGCCGCCATCGGGGCGGGGGATTATGACGGCGACGGCCGAGCCGATGCTCAGGTCCTCGACGGCTTCGGGACGTTGACCGCCTATATCGGCAACACACCGACCGGAGTCCCCTCGGCTCGCTGGTTTCTTCATCCCGAATGGGATTGTGACGACGACCACGCCCCGCTTTCATTCGTCGGCACCTTCTATGACGACGATGCCAGCATGTTTCAGCCCAACATCGAGGCCATCGCCGCCGCTGGGATAACCCTTGGCTGCAATCCGCCGTTCGGGGACAAGTTCTGCTCGACCGACGCGGTGACCAGGGAGGAAATGGCGGCGTTCCTGGTCAGGGCTTTGGGTCTTGAGATAAATAGTCACCCTGGGTTTGCTGACGTGGGGGTCGACAACATCTTTGTTGATGAGATCGGTCGGCTGGCCACGGCTGGCATCACTCTCGGCTGTAGCGAGAGCGGCGACGTTTTCTGTCCCAAAGACATGGTGACAAGGGAGGAGATGGCGGCGTTCCTGGTTAGGGCTTTGGGTCTTGAGGTCAACAGCCACCCAGGTTTCGTCGATGTGACCGCAGACAACATCTTTGTTGAGGATGTTGGTCGTCTGGCGACCGCTGGCATCACTCTGGGATGCAGCCCGGACGGTGACATGTTCTGTCCCAAGGGAGCGGTGTCTCGCGAAGAAATGGCGGCGTTCCTCGATCGATCTCTTCTAGGGGGCGCTTAGTGAGACCCATTAGGCAGGCTGCCAGTGGACGACGTCTTCTGGTCCTCATCGCGATCACGACGATGCTCATGACGACGTTGGCGCCGTTGCCATCCGGCGCCGCCCTTCCCCCGGGCGGTACGTTCACCGACGACGATGGCAATTTTCACGAAGGAGCCATCGAAGCGATTGCAGGCGCAGCCATCACCTTGGGTTGCAACCCACCTTTTGGTGATCGCTACTGCCCGGCGGACGATGTCGATCGCGGTGCGATGGCGGCGTTCCTGAGGCGTGCCATCGGTCCGCCGGATGCCGCGGTGGATTTCTTCAACGACGACAACGGATCACCTTTCGAGGCCGACATCAACGCGATCGCCCAAGCGGGGATCACCAACGGATGCAACCCGCCGCAAGGGGATGAGTTCTGTCCCAACCGCACACTGAGAAGAGACGAGATGGCGGCGTTCCTGAGGCGTGCCATCGGGCTTCCGGATGCTGCGAAGGACTTCTTCAACGACGACAACGGATCACCTTTCGAAGCCGACATCAACGCGATCGCCGAAGCCGGGATCACTACCGGATGCCGGGTTGATGAGTATTGCCCCAACAGCATTCTGAGACGAGACGAGATGGCTTCGTTCCTTGCGCGAGCTTTCGATCTCACACAAATGACGCCACCGACCCGACCTGCCCTGGGATGGAGCCTGGTCGTGGGGGATCTCGACAGTCCCATCCAGGTTCTGGCTCTACCCGGAGAGGCCAGGCTGCTAATCGCCGAGCAAGGCGGACTCATCAAGATATTCGAGAACGGCTCCATCTCTCAGACCCCTTTCCTGAATCTGCAATCTCAGGTCGAATTCGGTGGCGAAAAGGGTTTGTTATCCATGGCGGTCCACCCTGACTACCCGACAGACCGGCGTCTCTTTGTCTGGTATTACGCCCCTGACGACCGCACCCGCATAGTCGAGTACGACATAGCGGCCGATCTCAAGAGCGCTTCTTCGCCCCGGACTGTGCTGTCCGTGGCCCAGCCCAACAGCAGCCACAACGGTGGCTTTCTCGCCTTTGGTGACGACGGGTTTCTCTACCTGGGTCTGGGTGACGGGGGCAGCGGGAACGATCCTGGAGGCAGGGCGCGCGATCTGACCACTCTCCTCGGCAAGATGATCCGCATTGACGTGGACGGGGCACAGCCGTATGCCATCCCCCAGGACAATCCGTATGTTGGCATACCCGGTCTCGATGAGATCTGGGCTTCGGGGCTGCGCAACCCCTGGCGATGGTCGTTCGACGCTGGCCGGATGTACATCGGAGACGTTGGGCAGAGCACCCGTGAGGAGATCGATCTCGTTGAGGTGAAGCCGGTGGGCTATGACTTTGGCTGGGCTCGGTTCGAAGGGTCCGTCTGCAACCCCAACGACCCCGACCCCAGTTGCTCCAAGGACGGTCTCACTTTCCCGGTGGTTGAGTTGGACCGGTCAGCCGCCCGGAGCATCGTTGGTGGGATCGTCTACCGAGGAGCAACTGTCCGCTCTCTCGCCGGGTTCTACATCTATGCCGACACCTTCGTGGGCACGGTGAGAGCATTCCGACAGATCGGCGGGACGCCTGTTGAACAGCTCGACCTCACCGGCCAGTTGAAGATGGAAGGAATCGTGAGCTTCGGAATAGATGGCAACGGAGAGTTGCTGGTGGTCTCGCTATTCGATGGATCGATTTACCGTTTGACCGGAGGCTGATCCCACAGACGACAATGGGGTTATGAGCGGCTTCTTGCGTCTTGGCTCCCGGCTGCCGGTGGGTATTCGTCGGACAATCAGGCGTCTGCCCTGGTTCGACCGGCTCCGTGCGTGGGTGGTCGACCGGCCCCGTCTACCCGGCACCGCTCCGGGCGAGTTGCGAGCGGTGGTCTATCCACCCACCTGGGTCCACTGGGATGTGATGCGACAGCGCCCCCAGTACCTGTTGTCGGCGTTCGCCGCAGCGGGGCACCCTGTGTACTTCGTCGACCATATGGAGCGGGGTGTTCGTCAGGACGGGGGAGTGACGATCTGTGGGAGCATGCGGGACGTTCCTCGGTCCGGCGTGATCATCTATCTCCACTTCGCTCCCTTGCGGCATCTGATCGAGAACTTCGAAGATGCGGCAGTCGTGTACGACATCCTCGACGATCTCTCCATCTACGACACCGACGAGATGGGGTTACCCGAGGGGCGCAAGGTGCGGTCCCATCACAGCGATCTCATTGAGCGAGCTGATGTCGTTTTGGTTTCCAACCCCGTGCTGGCTGAGAGACATCGCGAAGAACGTCCCGACCTGGTAATGGTGAGCAACGGCGTGGATTTGGAGGCCTTTGGCGCCCTGGTCCCTCGACCGGACGACCTCCCCCCTTCCGAGCCAGACAGCCCGATCATCGGCTACCACGGGATGATCTCCACCTGGTTCGACTTCGACCTCTTGGAAGGTGTCATGCGCCAACGCCCGAACTGGCAGTTTGTCCTGTTGGGTCCGATTGCTCCCGAGGTTGCCGAAAGGGTTGAGTCGCTGCAGGATCAACCCAACCTCATGGTTCTCGGAGAGCGACCCAGCGATGTGATGCCGGGCTACGTGCAGGGATTCGACGTCGGAGTGATCTGGTTCGAGGTCGACCGGATGACCGAGGGTGTCACACCACTCAAGATGTATGAGTACATGGCGGCCGGAGTGCCTTGTGTGTCGACACCCATCCCGGCCTGTGTTGCCGAGCCGCTGGTGGAAACCGCACTCGACGTCATCGGGATGGTGGCCGCCATCGAGACTTCTCTTGATACCGATGGTCAGACTCTCAGGGCGGCGGCAAAAGAGCACTCCTGGGAGAAGAGCCTCGAACCGACCCTCGAGCGTCTCGACAAGCTCGATTTGCGCCGGATGCCGCCGACCTAGTCGATAGCTATCTACCTAGTGACGGCCGCTTCTGGCGAGGGCGTCGATG
>Ga0255057_10002064_pt1 | contig 11005 bp, 11 predicted proteins | sample Cases_109_6_MG_FD_189022 | JGI IMG/M metagenome (GOLD analysis project Ga0255057, IMG submission 189022) | Seawater microbial communities from Amundsen Gulf, Northwest Territories, Canada - Cases_109_6 | ecosystem: Environmental > Aquatic > Marine > Gulf | place: Canada: Northwest Territories... | reverse complement strand
GCCAGAAAGGCCGCGCGCGACATCGACTTCCGGAGGCTGTTTCGCAGGGTTTCGACAATGGATATGGCCATCGCGACCCAGCAGCTCGCGGTCCTGTTGCGTTCGGGCGTACCGCTGGTCGAAGGGCTTAGCGCCCTCATCGACCAGCTCGATCATCCAGAGCTCAAAACGGCTTTCACCGATACTCGCAACCAGGTCAACGAAGGCGTGACGCTCGCCGACGCGATGAAAGCGCACCCCAAGATCTTCCCGACGCTGTACGTGAACATGATCGCCGCCGGCGAGGCATCAGGCACACTCGAAGAGGTGCTTGCACGGCTCGCCGAATTCTTGGACGACCAAACGCGTCTACAAAGCAAGGTACGAGCCGCGCTGGCATATCCGTTGGTCATGGCAGTCGTCGTGGTTCTGATCCTGTTTCTCATGATGTCCGTTGTCGTTCCGAAGGTCACCGCGATTTTCGAGAATTTCAACCAGGCGTTGCCCTGGTACACGAACTTGCTGATTTGGCTCAGCGACGTGTTCAGCAACTACTGGTGGTTGCTCGGAGCTCTCCTCGGAGGCGGTATCTACTGGTTTCGGCGCTGGCGCAACACCGAGGAGGGTCGCAAGAAGTGGGACATCTTCGTACTCGAAGTCCCCCTCTTCGGGCCCCTGATGACCATGGTCGCGGTAACTCGTTTTTCCCGAACCTTGGCGACCTTGCTCGCGAGTGGAGTACCGGTACTCACCGCGATGGACATCACACGGAACGTGCTTGGCAATACCGAGTTGATGCGTGTCGTCGAAAACGCTCGCGCGAGCGTCCGTGAGGGCGAGGGTATCGCAAAGCCTCTCCGGGAGGCAGGACGCTTTCCGCCGATGGTCACGCACATGATCGCGGTGGGTGAGCAGACGGGCCAGCTCGAGGAAATGCTCATCCATGTGGCGGACGCATACGACCAACAGGTCGAGGTCCGCGTGGGCGCGATGACTTCGATCTTGGAACCGCTGATGATCGTGGTCATGGGTGCCATCGTGGGCGGGATTGCCTTCGCCATCCTGATGCCTCTACTCCAGCTCAACGAGATGATTCAATGAGGGACTATCGTGGCTCGTCGACGACAAAGAGAACGAATCTCGCTGCCTTGGGAAAGGCGTGGTGGTCGTTGGCGAGGAGCTCTGAGCAACCCTCGTTGGCAAGCGCTGCTCGGGCTGGTGCTGATCCTCGTGGGAGCGGCAGGGTTCGTTCAGTACACGCAGCATCGAATACGAGTCCGCAATACCGAGGTAGCGATCGCCCAACTGAAGCAGGCGATCGATCGGTTTCGGGCCGACGTGGGGCGATGCCCGAGCTCCAAGGCGGAGCTGCTTCACCCCCCACGCTCTCAGAAGCACTATCTCGACTCGATGCCGAAGGACGGTTGGGGCCGGCCGCTTGCCGTTCGATGTCCCGGCTATTTCGAGGGAGAAGCCGAGGTAATCTCCGCGGGCCCGAGCGGCTCGCTCTTACGAGACGACAACCTTCAATGACGCAAACGGGAGGCTCCATGCCCAAGACAATTGATTCACGCCGACGACAGCGACTAGCACGACGGAAGCGACGCGAAGGCTTTACGCTCATCGAGATCATGATCGTCATTACCATCCTCGCGATGATGGTTACCGGCGTTGCAGTGGCGGTTTTGCCGCGGCTGCAAGAAGCGCGGATCAAGAGCACGACGGCCGACGCTCAGGCGCTGCGGTCTGCGATCATGCTGTACGTGGCGGACAACCCTCGAGGATGTCCGACGGTCGAAGACCTGGTGAGCGAGAGGTACCTCGATGGCACCAAGAGAACTGCCGACGCTTGGGATACCGAGTTTCAGATGACCTGCGAAGGCGGAGACATCGCCGTCGTTTCCGCGGGCCCCGACCTCGAGTTCAACACGGAAGACGACATCTAGCGCCATGCGTGAGCGCACCCCAACCCGACCCCACGGCGGCTTCACCCTGATCGAAGTGATCTTGGTGGTGGCGATCATTGCCGTGGTGGTCACTGGGGCGAGCTTTGGGGTGGGCGCGCTGACGAGGACCCGACTGCGATCCGCATCGTTCAAAGTGATGAGCGCTGCGCAGTACGCGTACAACCGTTCGATCACGCACGGGACCACTACACGGCTTCAGTTCGACTTCGAGAAGAACACCATGGCGGTCGAAGAGACCGAGACCCCAGTGACGATCGCCAACTATGAGCAGCTCGAATCGGATACAGGGGGGGCTGTGGATCCCTGGGAGCTCGCGCGAGCACGAATCGAAAAGCCCCTCGAACGCGCCCCCGCGCCCATCTCGGCGTTTTCACCGATCACGACACTCAGCGGAAAACCGATCAAGCGCTACCAGCCCCAACCCATCGGCGACGGGATCGTGATTCACGCACTGCTGACGCCCAGGGACTCCCAGCCGCGCACGGCCGGCGAAGCGGGGGCGTACTTCTTTCCAGGGGGAGTGACAGAGCACACCGTCATCCAACTGAAAGACGCAAGCGAAACCATCTACAGTGTGGAAATCCACCCCCTCACCGGGGAAGGACGCATCCATCCGTATGCGTACGAGCCCCTGTCCGAGCTCGATGACGAAGGAGAGGTCCGGGATTCGCTTTGAGGTTGAGCGCATTCACATTGCTGGAAGTCATGATCGCGGTTGCGATTCTCGGTCTCGCCTTGACGGCCATTTTTTCGAGCGAGGTCGGGGCATCCAATGTCGCACAGCGAGCCAAACGGCAGAACGTCGCGACCACTCTAGCTCGCTGCAAGATGGGTGAGATCGAGGAGATAATCGCGATCGAAGGGCTCCCGTTGGTGGAGAAGGCCGACGACGACAACTGCTGCGAGCATGCCCCCGTCGAAGGCTATGAGTGCAGCTGGATCGTCGATCGAATCATCCTCCCCGAGCTCGGTGCAGACGAGTCGGACGACGAGCTCGACGAAGAGGACCAGAACAATCGACGCTTGAGCGAGAGCTTTGACGCCGTGCAGGACATGCCGACCGAGCAGGTGATTTCCGGCGAATCCGGCAATCTGGCGATGATGGCGCTCCAATTGGGGTACCCGATCCTCAAACCCTTCTTCGAGGAACAGGTCCGACGAGCAACCGTGTCGGTGAAATGGACGGAAGGAAGTAAAGAACGGGGCTTCGATGTCATCCAGTTCTTGGTTTCCGAGCAGCCGGCGCGTGCGGAAGAAGACACCACCGAGGACGGCACATGAAACGAGGATTCACTCTTCTCGAGATCATTCTCGCCGTAACGATCCTCGCACTGGTCGGAACGATGATCTACGGGGGGTTCGCGCAGACGGCCTTGAACAAAGCACGAGTCGAGTCCGACGTGAAGCACTACCGAACGGTTCACATGGCTCTCGAACGAATCGTTCGAGAGGTGTCGATGGCGTTCGTGTCGACCCACGTGAATCCATCGCTCGACCTCCGAACCGTCCAAACGGCGTTCGTAGGGAGCGACCGCGGCCAAGATGATCGCCTCGATTTCAACTCCTTCTCGCATCGTCGCCTGTATCGCAATGCGCACGAATCCGACCAAAACGAGATCAGCTATTTCGTGACCGAGCATCCCGATCAGCCGGGCGAGCGCGTCCTCGCACGCCGCGAACAGAACCGAATCGACGAGGACCCAAGGCGGGGAGGAAAGTCGCAGATTCTGGTGGAGGGGGTCGAGGAGTTCAACGTCGAGTACTACGATCCGATGTTGAGCGAGTGGATCCCGAACTGGGCCACCGACGATCAATTCGCGCAGCCGAATCGACTGCCAACTCAGATACGAATCCGGCTCACCGTCAAGGATCCGCACCGACCAGGGAAAACGCATGCATTTGGCACTCGAGCCTCGATCCCGATGACCTACGCCCTCAACCACGCGAACTACAACCCATGACATCGCACGCCACAACCAAACGCAACAAGCGCTCAGAGGAAGGCGTCGCTCTCATCGTGGCGATCACCACGGTGGCGATCCTCACGGTGATGCTCGCAGACATGCATCAGGCCACGGGTACCGCGTTTGCAGTTTCTACGGCGCAGCGCGACGCGCTACAAGCAGAATATTTGGCGAAGAGCGCGACGAACCTGACGAGGCTGCTGATCGCAAAGGAACCGGAGATCCGTCGATTCGTCGACCCGCTCTATCAGGCGGCAACCGGCCGTCGCGCGCCACAGCTTCCCGTTTGGGACTTCGCAAACGGGATTTTGTCGCCCTTTTGCACGCCGGAGGACCAGCGAGACACGCTGACGCAACTCGGAATCGACTTTGGCGATACGATCGGTTTCGAGGATCTCCCCGGATCCTGCGACATCCTCGTGGTCAGCGAGAACGGGAAGATCAACCTAAACGATCCTCTTTTCCTCGATGGCGAGCGGGCACGCAATAACGTCGCCGTGCAGCTATTCTCGCTCACCGGAGGCTACCAACCGGAAAACCCCTACGACGTGTTGTTCTCCACGCAGGACGAAAACGGAAACATCACCACCCGACTGGATGTGGTGTCTTCCGTCATCGACTGGTGGGACCGTGACATCCAACGAACCGACTTCGACCCAGGAGCCGCGACGACCCGCACTGGGGGCACGGGCACCGAGGACGACTCGATCTACCAGTTGTATGAGGACCCCTACCGCAACAAGAACGCGCCGCTCGATTCGATCCAAGAGTTGCGATTGGTGCGTGGTTTCAATGACGATTTTTGGGCGACGTTCGTCGAGCCGGTCCCGAACGACCCCGAATCGCGGATTGTCACGATTTACGCGTCGGGCCTCGTGAACGTCAACGAGGCCAGCCCTGAGGTGCTCCTCGCGCGGTTTTGCGCCGAGGTTCCCGAAGCTACTCTGTGCACGGACCCTCTCGAGGGGATCAAGTTCACGCAGATCCTCGGCACCGTGCGGATGCTGATCCCGATTCCCATGTTCACACGGCCCGACGACTTCATCGGCTTCATCGAAGGCAAGAGCGGGCGGAGGGACCTCTACGGGATGATCCAGGGATTTCTGGGCGAAGGGAGCGAGCTTCTTTTCCTTCCAGTCGAGATAACCGACGAGCAGCGCAAAGCCCTCAATCGAGTTTTCGCGACCTCCGCTCGGATTTTCACCATCGTGGCGACCGGACAGGTAGGGCACTCCCAAGTGCGTATCGAGTCGGTCGTCAACTTCCACGAGCGCTGGGTTCCGCCGCCACCAAATGCCGGACGGATGCCGGGTTTAGGGGTTTTCCACTACTATCGGGTGAATTGAGATGTCGTTGGTTCTTGGTTTAGAAGTGACACCGCGAGCGGTCCGAGGGGCCTTCATGAGGACGACCCTGCGTGGGTTCGAGATGGAGCGCTACGCCGAGAGCGCGCTGCCCTACTCGACGGAGTCCGAGTCCACCATTGAGGTGCTTCGGACAGCGGTCCGGGAGGTCATCGGCGAAAGCGTGAGAGCCCCGGATCGGATCATCGCCGCGCTCGACGGGCAGTCGGCTTCCCTTCGCCTGATCGAGTTGCCGGCGGGGGTCGCAAAGAAGGTCGGCGACGTGCTGCCCGGCTTGCTCGAATCGGTGCTGCCGTTCGAAATCGAGGACGCGGTCATCGACTATCAGATCGTCGGCCGCGATGGCACGAACATTCAGCTCATGGCTGTCGCCGTTCCGCGCGACACGGTCGCCAAGCGGCTGAGCGAGCTTCGGGAAGCTGGGGTGAGTCCGCGGGAGCTTGCGGTCGGCGCATCTGCCTTCGACGGGCTCGGGCCGCTGCTACCTGAGTCGATGCGAGATCGAACGTTGCTCGTGATCGACGTGGGCCACGAGAACACCGACTTCTGCGTGCTGACCGCCGGCGAGTGTACGTTCGCACGCACTGTATCGGGGGGGATGAATCTGGTCGAGTCGGGGCATCGCGAACAGCTCGGATCCTCGCTCCAGCGGACGCTCGCGAGCTACCGAGCGCAGCGCTCCGAAGAGCCCGACCTAATCCTGCTGTCGGGCGAAACGGCTCCGATGGAGAGCGCGAGACAATGGCTTTCGAGCCAACTCGGTATCGAATGCGGCGTCGCTCCCCTGCCCTCTGCACCCGGCGCCGATGAGGAAACCGTGCCGAAGTTCGCAAGGGCGGCGGCGCTTGCCGCGCGCGCCACCATGCGAAAGAAGAAGCTCGACCTTCGCCAAGGCGAATTCGCGTCGAAAGCTGCGGCAGGTCAGATTCGCAAGAATCTCCGCCTCATCGCGATTTGCGCGGCGGCCGTGATGCTCTCGTTCGGTGTCTCCCTAGTGGCTCGCTATCGAGTCGCCACAGCCGAGCATGAGCAACTCGTGGAGAGGCTCGCTTCGGTGAGCCAAGATCTCTTCGGGGAGGAAACTCGAAGCGCTCCGCACGCGCGAGAGCTCCTCACCGCGGGACCGAGGGTGGACGACCCCTTGCCCCGGTTCGACGCGTACGACGTGTTGGAGGCGATCTCGGAGAGCATCCCGGTCGAAATTCAGCACGACACACGACGACTTCTCATCGAGATCGACGATGAAGGCGACAACGGCCGGCTCGAGATACAAGGCACGGTGGGATCCATTGCTGAGCGCGATCGAATCGTCGATGAACTCCAACTTCATCGGTGCTTCGCTGAGGTCGAGAAGGGCTCAATTTCGACCGCGGCAGAAGACCGCAAGGACTACAAGCTAGTCGTCAAGATCAGATGCCCAAGCGGGCCTACAACCGCCGGTGAGGAAGGCTGAGATGGCTTTTGGTGACGCGTTCGACAACATTCGCGGCTGGTTCGATACATTGAACCAACGCGAGCGACGCCTACTCTTCCTGATGGGCTCCGTGTTTGCCGTCTTGGCGATCGTCGTGCCGATGTACCTAATGTTGGCGAGCATCTCGGACATCGAGACTGAGAACACCGATATCAGCGAAGTTCTGCAGGACATCTATCGGTCGGAGGGACGCCTCGAGCAACAAAAGGCGGCCCGACGAGCCGTCGAGCGCCTCTACGATCGCAAGACTCCATCGCTCGGAGGTTTCCTCGAGGAAAGCGCCCAGCAATACGGCGTCAGCGGGCTGTCAATCACCGACCAACCCAAGCTCGACATGGGCAACTACAGCCGTCGTTCGGTTCGCGTATCCTTGCCGACCGTGGAGCTCCGACCCTTGATCGACATGCTGGCGAACATCAAGAACAGCTCCTACCCAGTCGCTATCGAGAGAATTCAACTAGACGGCGGACGGTTGCGCAAAAGTTATAGCGCCAAGCTCGCGGTCAACGCCTACGATCGCGAGGCTGGCCCCTCCACCGGGGAGGAGTAGTCCATGGTCGAGATCCCCTGGAAGAAATTGCCCAGGAAGCTGCCCGACATTTCCTGGCAGAGCGCGCTGAAGTGGGCGGGATACCCCGCGTTCTTCATGTTCTGCTTCGTCGTCTTCGCGTATTGGACCTTTCCCTATGAGCGACTGCGGGATCGACTCATCGAAGAGGCCGGCGAGCGCGGCTACGAGCTCGAGATCATCGACCTGAGCCCCTCGAGACTGAGCGGGGTGACACTCGAGGGGGTGCGCCTAGTGCTACCGGGCAAAGCGGACGAACCACCCGTCGACGTTCTATTTGACGAGCTTACCGTGCGGGCTTCGCTTTTGTCGGCACTGTCGGATACGAAGTCGTTCAGCTTCGACGCGGAGCTTGCGGGCGGGAACGCTCAGGGAGATGTCACAATCGGGGAGGACAACTTCGAGGTCGAGGCGGAGCTTTCGGATATCGAGCTCAAGCAGATCCCGGCTCTCCGAAGATTCACCAAGATACCGGTCGCAGGGAAGCTCGACGGGGAGGTCATATTGACGATGCCCAGCGAGATCGGCGAGTCGAACGGAAACGTCGCGCTGACGATCGAGGCACTGAGCATCGGCGACGGCAAGACCAAGGTCGACATTCCAGGCTGGGGCGGGCTCACGCTCCACGAGGCCGATGCTGGGAATTTGGACGTTCAAGCCACGATCGAAGAGGGAACAATCAGCATCAAGAGCTTCAAAGCCGACGGCAAGGACCTGAAGCTCGACGTGGTCGGCAACGTCAAGCTCGCCCGGCCGATGAAGCGATCGCAGCTGAACTTGATGCTCAAGGCAAAGATCGAGGACGCTTACAAAAAGCGCAGCCCCAAGGTGGCCACCATGATCGAACTGGCCTCCTCGGGTGCTGCCTACGAGGCGGCCCTGGCCCCCGACGGATCGCTCCAATACAAGGTCACCGGGTCCCCTTCGGGGCGCCTACGGCCTCAAGGTGCGGGGAAAGACCCCTTCCGAGCACCGGCCGCAACGGCTAAGTGACATCGGTGACTGGACGGCCTGGGGGCTCTTGCCCTAGAGATCGCCCTCACGACTCAAGCCCATGATCGAAGACGAAGATCTACCAGACGAAATCGACGGACCGCAGGAGGTCGAGGTGCTTGACGGACTGCCCGAGCGCCCCGCCGAAGGCGCTGATGCGTTGGTCGCGTCATCTTCAGCCTTGTCCCGACGTGACCCGCTCGGGGTCTACATGCGTGATGTCCAGCGCTATCGACTTCTTTCTAAGGAAGAGGAGCACGACCTCGCCGTGCAATACTTCGAAAAGGGAGACGTCGAGGCTGCGAAACGCCTCGTCACTTCGAACCTCCGGCTAGTCGTCAAGATCGCCTACGACTATCGTCAGGCGTACAAGAACATTCTCGATCTCGTGCAAGAGGGAAACATCGGCTTGATGCAGGCCGTGAGGAAGTACGACCCGTACAAAGGCGTGAAGCTATCGAGCTACGCGGCTTGGTGGATCCGTGCCTACATTCTTCGCTACATCCTCAACAACCATCGACTCGTGAAGGTCGGCACGACGCAAGCGCAGCGCAAGCTGTTCTTCAACCTCCAAAAAGAAAAGGCGCGTCTCTCGGCAATGGGAGTCGAGCCAACGGCGGAGTTGATCGCCGAGCGGTTGAACGTTCCCGAGCGCGATGTCGTATCGATGGACATGCGCCTCGCGGCCGGTGATGCATCGCTCGACGCGCCCGTTGGCACGTCCGAGGGGCGCTCGGTTGCGAGGGTCGAATTGCTCCCTTCGGAGGGTGAGCGCGTCGACGAGGCGCTCGCGGACGCGGAGCTCGGCGACCAGTTCTCCACCAAGATCCAGGAGTTTGGAAAGACCCTCGTGGGGAAAGAGGCGACGATTTTTCAAGAACGCCTGATCGCCGAGGACCCCAAGACACTACAGAATCTAGGGGACGGCTTCGGGGTTAGCCGGGAACGGGTCCGCCAGATCGAAAAGCGCCTGTTGAAGAAACTCAAAGAGTATTTGCGGGAAGAGCTTGGGGAGACCGTGCTGGAGGTATACGAGTCCCCATAGCGGGCGGGTTCGCAGCTCGAACGAGATGTGGTAACGCGCCATCATGACCGGGTGCCTATCGGTTGTAGCGACGCCCATCGGATGCCTCGAGGACATCACTCTTCGGGCTCTGCGCATTCTCCGGGAGGCGGACGCGATTCTCGCGGAGGATACGCGCCACACGCGAACCCTGTGCTCGAAGCATGGCATCCGCACGCCGCTCCGCTCGTTCCACGAGCATACGGACGACGCGAAAGTCGATTTGCTGGTGGAAGAGCTGGTGGCCGGTGCCCACTTCGCTCTCGTGAGCGATGCCGGCACGCCTGTCGTGAGTGATCCCGGCGCATACTTCGTGTCGCGCGCGGCCGCGGCTGGCGTGGTCGTCGAGGCGATCCCGGGTCCGAGCGCGGTGTTGGCGGCGTTGTGCGTGGCGGGTCTTCCTGTGCGCCGGTTCAGGTTCGAGGGCTTTTTGCCGAAGAGCGGTGGCGAGCGTGAGGAGGCCCTCGCCCGGATCTCGCAATCGCGAATCACGACCGTGATCTTCGAGTCACCCTATCGAATCCACGCGACACTCGAAGATCTCGAGCAAGTGTTGAAAGACGGCCGGCGATTGGCGCTTTGCAGAGAGCTCACGAAGATGCACGAGCAGACCATCCGAGGGACCGTAAAAGAAGCCCGCGCGGAGCTCACGAACCCCGCCAAGGGAGAGATCACCGTGGTGATCGAGGGGGCGTCGGAGGAGCCGGTCGAAAAGGACGTCGACGTTCCGGCGCTGGTGGGCACTTGGAAAGGCGACGGCCTCTCGACGAAGGAAATGACCCAAAGGCTTCAAAGAGAGGCTGGCTGGAAGCGGAACAAGGCCTACCGCGCCATTCTGGAGGCGCTCGGGGCCGAGGACTAGGACTAGGGGTCTCTGGTTTCATCGTCTTCGTGGTCGTGATCGGATCGGTACCATGTGTAGTCGACCACGAGCACGACTACGACTACGACCACGACTACGACTGCCACGACTACGACCACGACCACGATCACGACTACGAACGGCTCAACCCGCCGAAGTCGGCAGCGTCACACACACTCGAAGGCTCCCCGCGGTCCCTGCCTCGGTCCAGATACGACCGCCTTGGGCCTCGATGATGCTCCGCGCGACCGATACTTCCAATCCCAGCGCGTCGGCGCGCGAGGACGGTCGTTCGAGCCGCTCGACGATGGCAAGCGTGTCCGCGGACGCGTCTTTGAGGTGGGTCATCAGGTCGAACTGCACGAAGCCTTTGCCTACCTGGTCGCGACGGGGAGGGGCTACGCGGATGGACACGTCGGTCCCGGACGAGCGAATGACGAGAACAACGAGGCCGACGAGCGCGTGGATGGTCCGGTGGCGGTCGACGAACACTCGCGGAAGCGCATCGGCGACATCCCCGATCACCGACTTCCCTTCCGCCCGCGACCGTACGAAATTGACGGCTTCCGACACGAGCTCCGAAGGCGCTACCCATTGCTGCTGGAGCCGAAGGGTGCCCGCCTCAACCCGCGCCTGATCGACGACCGTGGCCACCAATCGCAACAGTCGCTCGGCGCTGGCTCGGATAGTACGCACGCTCCGTTCCTGCTCCGCGTTGAGCTCGCCGTCCGCGCCGCTGAGCAACATGTCAGAAAAGCCGGTGACCGAATT
>Ga0255057_10002063_pt1 | contig 11021 bp, 8 predicted proteins | sample Cases_109_6_MG_FD_189022 | JGI IMG/M metagenome (GOLD analysis project Ga0255057, IMG submission 189022) | Seawater microbial communities from Amundsen Gulf, Northwest Territories, Canada - Cases_109_6 | ecosystem: Environmental > Aquatic > Marine > Gulf | place: Canada: Northwest Territories... | reverse complement strand
GTGATCGGGTCTGGAGCGAGTGCCGAGAACCTCTCCCGTTTTCTCGATGTGGCAGATTCCGTCATCGTCGGATCATCGATCAAGGTCGATGGCGATGCGCGTAACCGGGTCGACCCTCTACACGCTGAGCAATTCATCGAAGTGGCAAGGGACAACGGATTGGTATGAGCTCGGTCAAGATGCGATCAAGCAAAGGTGTGGCGGTCGTCACCCTCGCCCAGCCGGCGAATCGAAACGCCCTCACCGGTGACGAAATGCTCGAGGACCTTCTGGATGCCATTCATGACTCCGAGACCGACCCGGAGGTAGGTGTCTTGGTGGTCGATGCCGAGGGACCCGCCTTCAGTGCAGGTGGAAACGTCAAAGACATGGCGAACAAAGATGGACTGTTCTCCGGCAACCCCTTCGAGATCACAGAGAAGTACAGGGACTCGATCCAGCAACTCACCCGATTCATGGCTACAACGGATCTCATCACCATCGCGAAAGTCAACGGACCGGCCATCGGAGCCGGGTTCGATCTGGTGCTCGGCTGCGACCTTCGCATCGGTTCACCACGCGCTCGGTTCGCTCACACTTTCATCGAAATGGGAATCATCCCTGGTGACGGTGGCGCATGGCTTCTTCCGCGGGTTGTGGGATGGCAGCGGGCAACCGAGCTTGCGATGACGGCACGTTCCATTGACGCCGACGAGGCGGTAAGGCTCGGTGTGCTTCTCGAGGTTGTCGCCGAAGCCAAACTCGAGGACAGAGTCATGAAACTGGCTGAGACAATCGCCTCAAAGCCTCGACCGGCGGTTGTGATGGCGAAACGGCTTCTCCGCCAATCCAAGAACATGGATCTCGACCAATTCCTCGAATTCTCGGCTGCCCTTCAGGCGGTGGCGCATTCCACCCCCGAACACGATGCCGCCATTGCCGAGTATCTGGAACGTCTCAAGAGTCGCGACTGAAGCGAAACCCCGTCTTGTGGAGCAGTTTGAGCATGGCTGCAGCCGGACTCGACGACCGCGCCGACCGTAGAAGTGCATCATGGTTCTCCAGAGCACCCAGGGCTCGCTCGAGGATGACCTCCAGAGGGATGACATTCAGCGTGACTTCGGGCGCCTGTCCAAAAGCGACCAGACGAGTCCGCACTGTCCCGCCACCTCTGGCCGGGGTGTAACAGACCCCTTTCTCTCTCAGGTCATCGACCACACGATTTAGGTCGCCCTCGGAGTAGATCCAGGCGAGACGGTGCAAAGCAGTGTGCAGCGTCTGGTGCTTGGTCAAAGACGGGTTGAAAGTAGCTTCGCCTTGTTTCACCTCACCGATGATGACGTCGATCGTGTCTTCATCGAGAAACAACGGAACCCCGGGCACTTCGAGTTCAGTAGCCAACTCAGCATCGTGAGAGTCAGCCAGGAATACCCGTCCGGGAAATCGAAGCGCCAATATGTCCACATCGGTGACGGTCTCCCAATCACCTCTTTTGTTCAAGGACTGGATCTGCAATTCCGACAATGTGAGATAGCCGTTGGAACGCAGAAAGACTTCAACCAGGTCTGTTGCGACATCCATGGCGGGCATTGTGGCAATTGGGACGGCCGACCCATACTCTTGCCGCGTAGAGTAGGCAGAATTATCGGCCTGTGGTGAAGTCATGAGGGAAATACCAAGAGACATATTGATCGAAGTCATGGAGGACGTCATCGAGGACCTCCATGGCCATGTGCACCGTGTCTCAGACCTTTCAGTCGATCTCGGCACCGGTATCGGTCTCGGAGAAGAGGACTTGGATCGGCTTGCGTTGGCCGGAGTGCTCCACGATGTCGGCAAGATCCACCTCGATCCCGGCATTCTCGCCAAACCGGGTCCCCTCACTGAAGACGAGTTCGAGCTGATGCGACGTCACCCAGAGATGGGGTTCGCCATGACCCGAAACCGTCTCGAGCCGAAGGTCTCCGAAGCGATTCTCTACCACCACGAGCGTTATGACGGTGGTGGCTATCCATTTGGCCTCGAAGCCGAGAATATTCCGATTCTGAGCCGTATCGTTCTGGTGGCCGACGCTTTCGATGCCATGACTTCGGTCAGGGCCTACCAACCGGCACTACCCGTCGACTACGCAATCGAAGAGATTCAAACGAATGCCGGCACTCAGTTCGACCCGAAGGTTGTCGACATCTTCCTCGAATTGGCGTCAGTAGATCGACTCCCACTGGAACTCATCGCCTAATACCCAAAACCCTCTTCCCGATGCATGGAGACTCACATGTGATCGCTAGCGCGAAGAGAAAGCGTTTGACACACCACAGGCCACTAGTATTCCGGGCCGCACATGAGAATCGCTTCTTACATCTTCTACGGGCTCGCCGCTTTGTCGGTGTTGGCCGGAATCTCAGCCGCCTCGTTCTTGAAAGATGAGATCGGTCAGGTGTTCGGCACGGGGACAATTTTCGTATATGGAGGCGCTGCCGTCCTCTCACTACTCGTTGCCGTCGCGGCCCAGAGCCTCGCCAACCGCAGCGTCTGACTCACGCGACCGGAGTTCTTGTCGCTATCCCCTGATACGTTGGTGTGGTGGACCCACTGAAGGCATTCACCCCAGCGACACGGACGTGGTTCGAGGCTTCGTTCAATGAGCCGACGAAAGCCCAAGAGTTGGGCTGGCCGGCAATCGCCGACGGTGATCACACCCTCATCCACGCCCCCACAGGATCAGGTAAGACCCTCGCTGCCTTCTTGTGGACACTGGATCGTCTCCTCAGCGATCCCATGCCTGAGAAACTGGAACGGTGTCGCGTCCTCTACGTGTCACCCATGAAAGCGCTGGCCCACGACGTCGACCGAAATCTGCGAGCACCGCTCGCCGGGATCCGTCACGCCGCCGAGCGTCTTGGAGGCGAACCGCTCCCTGAGCTCAAGACGTTTCTCAGGACGGGCGACACGCCTCAGGAAGATCGTCGTCGAATGGAGCGCAACCCACCCGACATCCTCATCACCACACCGGAATCGCTTTATCTGATGCTGACCTCTGCGGTCCGATCTGTCCTGCGGAGTGTGCAGTGGGTGATAATCGACGAAGTCCATGCGGTGGCCGGCTCCAAACGCGGCGCCCATCTCACGCTCTCGATGGAGAGACTCGAGGAGATCACGGACGAATCGCCACAGCGGATCGGCCTATCGGCCACTCAGCGTCCCCTGGACACCATCGCCCGATTCCTGGGAGGTGGCACCATCCAGGACGACGACTGGGCTCCACGACCAGTCACCATCATCGATGTCCCCCATGACCGCGAGATCGACCTGGAGATAGTCGTCCCGGTCGAAGATATGAATGAGCCGGGTGACCCCGATCCCCTGGACCCAGATCGCACGACAACGAGATCAATCTGGCCTGCGATCTACCCACAGTTGTTGAGAGAAATCAGAGAGCACAACAGCACGATTGTTTTCGCCAACTCACGTCGCTTGGCTGAGCGGATCTGCTCGGAGTTGAACAATCTCGCCGGAGAGGAGCTTGCCAGGGCACACCATGGCTCGGTGGCCAGAGAGCAAAGGCTCGAGATAGAGGAGGCGTTGAAACGGGGAGAGCTCAAGGCTGTCGTCGCCACCTCGTCACTCGAATTGGGGATCGACATGGGCGCCGTCGATCTCGTTCTTCAGATCGAAGCGCCCACCTCGGTGGCCTCCGGGTTACAGCGAGTCGGCAGGTCGGGACATCAGGTTGGCGGAATATCACGAGCAAAAGTCTTTCCGAAGTACCGGGGCGACCTGCTGGTGGCTGCCGTAGTCGCCGACGAGATGAGCAAGAGACGCGTCGAGCGAACCCGAATCCCGGCCAACCCGATAGACGTGCTCTCCCAGCAGCTAGTCGCCCAGGTTGTTTCCGGAGACACCACCGCTGACCATCTCTTCGAGATCACTCGTCGCGCCGCGCCTTACTCGGATCTGGCCAGACCAATGTTTGACGAAACGCTCGACATGCTCTCGGGGCGCTACCCATCGGACCTCTTCGCCGAGCTGCGGCCACGCATCACTTGGGATCGCGCCACAGGCGCAGTGACCGCTCGGCCCGGGGCAAGACAGCTTGCTGTGACCAACCCGGGGACCATTCCGGACAGGGGTCTTTACCGGGTGACACTTCCCGATGGAAGCCGCGTTGGCGAGCTCGACGAAGAGATGGTCTATGAGTCTCGCGAGGGCGACACTTTCCTTCTTGGCTCAAGCGCCTGGCGAATCAGCCAGATAACCCACGACAAGGTCGAGGTGGTTCCCGCGCCGGGCGACGCTGTGGCCAAGATGCCCTTCTGGCATGGGGACATGGCAGGCCGTCAACTCGAGACAGGTCAGGCGGTGGGGAGATTCGTGCGCAACATGGCTGCTCTTGACAAGGAAGACGCTGAACGGGCACTCCGCGACGAATACGGTCTTGATGAGTTCGCTTCACGCAATCTCGCTTCCTACATCCAGGAGGAAAAAGCCTCAACCGGTGTCGTCCCGACCGATCAGACCATCGTGGTCGAGCGTTTCCGGGATGAGATCGGAGACTGGAGGGTGGTGCTCCTCTCCCCTTTGGGAGCCCAGATTCATGCACCGTGGGGTATGGCTCTGCGTCATCGTTTCCGAAGTCGCTACGGAACTGATGTTGATGTGATTTGGTCAGACGACGGTATCGCTTTCCGATTCCCCGATTCCGATGACCCACCAGAAGCCGATGACCTCCTTTTGGATCCTGAAGAAGTGGAGGCACTTCTTGTCGATCACATCGCCGACACAGCTCTTTTCGCGGCACGGTTTCGCGAGGCCGCGGGCCGGGCGTTGCTTCTTCCGCGGCGTAGGCCGGGCGAACGAACCCCTTTGTGGTTGCAGCGCCGAAAGTCGGCTGATCTCCTCGGCGTAGCCAGGCAGTTCGGTTCATTCCCGATCCTTCTCGAGGTGTATCGAGAAATACTCCAGGACGACTTCGACCTTCCCTCGCTCCAAGAGGTCCTGGGAGAGATTCGATCGCGAAAGATAAGGGTGGCCTCGGTCGACACCCACGGACCGAGCCCATTCGCTTCCTCGCTTCTGTTCTCGTTTGTGGCTGCGTATCTGTACGAGGCTGATGCACCACTGGCCGAACGACGTGCCACCGCCCTCACTCTTGACCGCGATTTACTCCGAGAACTGCTTGGCGAGGGAGAGCTGAGAGAGCTCATCGATCCTGAGGTAGTCGCCGCTGTAGAGCTCGAACTTCAGCACCTGACCGACAAACGTAGGGCCACGAACCCCGATCGCATCCATGACATGGTCCGCGACCTCGGACCCCTTTCAATAAACGACATCGAGGTTCGAGCCACAGGGGTTGACGTGGTGCTCGCTCTCGGGGCTCTACACGATCAGAGAAGGGTTGTCGAGGTAGTCACGGGTGGAGAGACCAAATGGGCTGCAATCGAAGACATCGCCCGGCTCCGCGACGGTCTCGGGGTCCAGCCTCCTCCCGGCGTTCCCCAAACCTTTCTTGAACCTGTGAAAGATCCCCTCGGTGATGTCGTGGGTCGCTACGCAAGAACGCATGGCCCGTTCACCGCGCACGAGGTTTCGACCGCCTTGGGATTGCCCAACGGAGTAGTCGAAACGGCATTGTCGAATCTCGAGCACCTCGGCCGTGTCAGCGAGGGCGCATTTCGACCTCTGGGAGAAGGTCGGGAGTGGGTTGACAACTCTGTGCTCAAGAGGCTCAAACGGCGTTCATTGGCGGTGCTGCGCAACGAGATCGAGCCTGTCGAATCCACTGCCCTAGCCCGGTTCGGGCTGGCCTGGCAAGGGGTAACGTCCGACCCACCACGAGGTCGAAACGCGTTGTCTGACGCCATCCGCAGTCTCACAGGTGCCGCTATTCCGGCTTCAGTTCTCGAGCGTGACGTCCTCGCGTCACGGGTGACCGACGACGGCACCGGCGTCGATGCAATGATGCTCGCCGGAGACCTCGTCTGGGTTGGCACGGGGAGTCTGGGCTCGCGAGATGGTCGCGTGGCTCTCTATCCGCGTGACTCCCTTTCGACGTTGTGGCGTGGCCCCATTGACGACTCCGACCTTGGCGAGAAGGCGCTCGAGATCATGAAATATCTCGAGCTGCAGGGTGCCAGCTTCTTCAGAGACGTTTACGACGGAACCGGTGGCGGCGATCCTGAAGACACGATCAATGCTCTCTGGGATCTGGTGTGGTCTGGTCATCTGACCAACGACACGTTCGAGCCGGTTCGTGCCTTCGTGACCAGAAGACGCAGCGCAGGTTCGGGACGATCGTCCCTATCGAGTCGGTTCCCGGCTCATGTGGCCGGTCGATGGTCTCTAACAAAAGGCTTGATCCACGCCACCTCTTCCGAAACCGAGCGTCACGCCGCGTGGGCAGAGCTTCTCCTCGACAGACATGGCGTAGTGACCCGGAGTACCGCACTGGCCGAGGGCTATCCCGGAGGATTTAGCGCGCTATATCCCGTGTACAGCCATCTCGAGGAAACAGGACGGATCCGCCGTGGTTACTTCGTCGAAGGTCTCGGAGGTTCACAATTTGCACTCCCAGGGGCGGTCGACCGTCTCCGCTCAGAAACGGAGCCTGTTCTCCAGGTCGTATCGGCCACAGACCCGGCAAATCCGTACGGAAATGTGCTCCCCTGGCCCGAGCTGGCCAACACACGCCTGGCTCGTGATGCAGGAGCCTATGTCCTGCTCTGGGGTGGCGAGCTCCTCGGATTCCTTGACAAGGGCCGTCGCGGACTCACGCTCTTCGACACGGAGCGGGATCAATTCAGCCTGGTTTCCCGCGCGATCGCCGATATCGCCACTAGATATCGACGTCTCACCCTGGTGACAATCAACGGCATTCCGGCATCGCGCTCTCCCCTCGCTTCGCCGTTGTCCGAATGGGGCTTCGCCACCGCTGCGAAAGGTCTCACGTACCGGGGTTAGACCTCCTGAGCGCACCGATGTAGACACCGGTCAGAACCAGAATCCCACCACCGATCAGACCGACTCCTACCTTCTCATCGAGAATCCAAACCGAAAGGAGAACTGCCACGATCGGCATGAGCACCAGGATGTAAGCCACCCGCGAGGCGTCCCAATATTTGAGGGCTATGGCAGCGAGATTGAACAACACCACCGAGCCAAACATCACCATGTATGCCATCGCTGTCCATGTCTCTAGTTCTTCCGGCACAACGAAAGGCGCCCGAACAGCCAACGCCCCGGCAAGCAAGCCAATCGCTCCGGCAGTCATACCCACGGCATTTAGAGAACTGGGGTCGATGGGCATGATCCCCCTGGCGATAACGCTGGCTTCGGAGAAGCAGGCCGCCGCGCCGACCATGGCCAGGATCGACAAAACGGGTATCTCCGAGTCAACGCTCACGGTCGACATGACTGTGATCCCGGCTACCGCTGACAACGACCCGATGACCGGCCACAACCTCAGCCTCTCTTGTCCATGGGCGACAGCGAAGAGCAACGTGAGCAGTGGCCCGGTGGCGAGAATGATCGAGGCAAAACCCGGGTCGAGGTCGACAAGGGCGTAGAAGGCGAAAGCAAACCCAAACCCAAAGAACAGCAGGCCATAACCCATCGACAGAAGGAGCCTTCTCCCTGTCGGCAGTACCTTTTTTCGCACGAGGACGATACCCCAGAGCACTGATGCGGCCAGCACGAATCTGATGGATGCACCCCACAACGGATGTAGTTCGAAGTTGGAGAACTTGACGGCGACGACGTTCCCGCCACCTAGGACGGCTGCCCATAAGAAAGCAGTCAGCGCGATTCGGTCTCCCTTTTCCATCCGACGGAGGGTAGGAAACCCAGCTAAACCCGGTCGAGCACCTCATATGTCGTGTTACGCAATGCAGGCGTTCGTCCAGCGGCCTCGATAACGTCGCGGAACTCATCGGTGCTCACTTCTTGACCATGCTCCGCCCCGGCAGCGCGGGTGATGATCTCGCCCATGAGCGTCCCACCGAGATCGTTGCAGCCAGCGTCCAGCAATCGGCGCCCGCCATCAAGACCCAGCTTCACCCATGAGGCCTGGATGTTGTCGATCAGACCATCCAAAGCGATACGAGAAACAGCATGAATCAGGACGACCTCATCCCATGTTGGACCCGGCCGCGCCCGTCCTCGCAAATAGATCGGTGATCCCATGTGGACAAACGGAAGAGGCACCATCTCGGTGAATCCTCCAGTTCGGCGTTGGATTTCACGAATGACCTCGAGGTGTTTCGCCCAAGAACGTGGATGGTCGATATGGCCGAACATGATGGTTGACGTAGCTCGGAGTCCCATCTCGTGAGCGGTGATCATCACGTCGGCCCATTGCGACGAGCGGATCTTGTCCGGGCAGAGGTGGGCCCGAATCTCATCGTCGAGAACCTCGGCCGCCGTCCCAGGCAACGTGCCCAATCCGGCCTCCTTCAACTCACCGAGGAACTGGCGTACCGATACCCCCAGGGTTTCGGCTCCCTGCCAAACCTCGAGAGGCGTAAAGCCGTGAATATGCATGGCGGGTAGTTCGCTCTTGATTGCCTTGACAACATCGACATAGAAATTTCCGGTGAAATCGGGATGGATGCCACCCTGAAGGGTCACTTCGGTTGCCCCCCGACCCCAAGCCTCGGAGGCTCGATCGACAATCTCATCAAGACCCATGAGATAAGGCTCACCACGCAGGTTCAGTGATTTGGGACCCTTCGAGAACGCGCAGAACCCGCACTTGAAATAGCAGAGATTGGTGTAGTTGATGTTGCGATTGACGACATACGTCACTGTGTCGCCCACCGCCCTCTTGCGTATCTGGTCTGCTGTTTGAGCGATAGCGTCGACTTGTTCTCCTCTGGCACCGAACAACCTCTCCACCTCGGCCATCGATGGTGCATCACCAGCCAACGACCGTTCGAGGATCGGTTCCAGATCGCCGGCTACGTCGAGATCCGTTGCCGCGGCGCCCTCGACCCAGGTCGCATCCATCCATTCCGATGAGAGCCGATCCGAGGGAACAGGTGGATCCATGTCCCTGCCGGGTGCCCATTGGTAACGGGGACGCGCCACACCGGACCCATCGATCTGGTCGAGCCATGTGGAGAACGTGTCCTTTGACAACACGTCTCGAGCCTCGTCAATCTCAACGCCGATGGGAAAAGCAGTGCGCTCCACAAGCGATACGCGCGACAGGACATCCCGAAGTTCCCCTAGACGTTCGGCACTCCAATCACGGAGGAGCAAATCGGTGGCTCCCTCGGCGACCGCCTTAGTCGCCTGAGTGACGTCGTCCACGAACACCGAGACAGCCGTGTTGATCCCGGGAAGGCGAACGATCTGGGCCGCCCTGCCGACGCCGGATCGCGTGGTCCTCAAATATGCCGCTTCGCTCCGCGCGATCGCGTCGAGGACAGCTTCCCTTGGACCGTCGTCGACCACCGTCAGCCTCCAGGAGGGGACACCGCGCATCGTCAGCACTAGTGCATCGCTCGGTTCGACAATCCATGCCGCCGGCTCGTGTTCGCCAATCTCCCGGGCCACGACAAGAATTCCGCCCTTGTGCCCCGCCAACAGGTCTGATGATGTTGGGGCCTCCATCTCAACTGTTGTCGTCCCTTCCCGTCGACGACTAACGGACGCCGGCTCACCAAGAATGTCAGCCGGTCTGATTCTGAGGTAGGTGACTCTCATCTGAACCTGATCTTGGTCGAAATCGCTGCCAAACCGTCGTTATCGGCGGCCGCGCTCACATCTTTCAAGAGATCAGGATCGATCCACCCCTCATTGATGTACTCGGGGTAGACAGGAAGACGGGGTCTCAGCTCGAATCCCGCCGCTTGCGTTCGGCTGGTGAGTTCGTCCAAATGGGGCCAGGGCGCCTCCGGATTGACCCAGTCGATTGTCAGAGGTGAAACACCACCCCAATCGTTGATCCCGGCACCGAGGTAGATCTCATAACCCTCGGTGAGATTCGGCGGGACCTGGACGCTCGCCTCGGCACCCATTATCCAGCGTGCGACGGCCACCACACGCGCGAACCATCGAGGCACCGGCTCGGCTGATCTTCTCATCGGCGTGTCCGCTTTCGCCCGGAAGTTCTGGATGATCACCTCTTGTATAGCCCCTGTCGTGTCGGCAAGGTCACGCAGGGCAAAAAGTGAATCAACGATCTCCTCATGGTTTTCTCCGATTCCCACAAGGATCCCCGTCGTGAACGGCACTTTCTGACGCCCTGCCGCCTCGATGGTCGCGACCCGTCGGGCTGGTTGTTTGGTCTGAGCATTGTGATGGGGCATCCCCGGCTCGGTGAGCCGCAGTGAGATGTTCTCGAGCATCATCCCCATGGATGGGTTTGTCGGTCTCAGGAGGCGCATGGCTTGATCGTCGAGCAGCCCGGTGTTGGCATGGGGAAACAGCGACGTCTCCGATCTGACCAGAGCCGACATTTCCGCCACATACTCGATCGTGGAGCCGAGACCTCTTGTGTCGAGAAAGTCGCGAGCTTGAGGCCATCGGTCTTCGGGACGATCACCCAGGGTGAAGAGGGCCTCGGTGCAATCCGCTGCATCACCGGCTCTTGCGACGCCGAGCACCTCATCAGGCTCCAGGTAGACGCCTCCGGCTCCAGGTGGCTTGGCAAAGGTGCAATAAGTGCAGCGGTCGTTACACAACGTCGTGAGCGGAATGAAGACCTTTCGACTGTAGGTGACGGTCTTGCCTCTCCCTTCGTCTCTCAATGCGGAGGCATGCTCGAATAGTGGCGCATCGTCCACTTTGCCCGCGAGATAGCGCTGCGCGAGGTCGGGGTCAGGCGTGGGATGACTCACTACGAGATCCCCGAAGAGGCGGCTCCTATCACACCACCGTCAACAGGGACGATCGACCCCGTCATCCACGAAGATGCATCCGAAGCCAGGAACACGATGAGACGAGCCACATCTTCGGGCTCACCGACCCGGCCCAGCGGGTGCATACGGGCTGCGAGATCCTCGTCTTGGAGAAGGAGCCCGGCGAGCCTCGTCTTCACCACG
>Ga0255057_10002062_pt1 | contig 11024 bp, 9 predicted proteins | sample Cases_109_6_MG_FD_189022 | JGI IMG/M metagenome (GOLD analysis project Ga0255057, IMG submission 189022) | Seawater microbial communities from Amundsen Gulf, Northwest Territories, Canada - Cases_109_6 | ecosystem: Environmental > Aquatic > Marine > Gulf | place: Canada: Northwest Territories... | reverse complement strand
GGGAGCCATGCCCAGCCTCGCGTCGCATTCGCCACATAGCCGTCATGGTGAAGGTCGTCGTCGTAGAGGTCCCGTCGCGCAGGGGTGATATCGGGTTCGCTCAAAAACACGGTTGGCTCCTCTCCACGAACTCAACCCTACCCCGCAGCCACGTACTCGTCGTGGGTGATCCAGTCTCGACACGGTGCCTACTACGCGCCCATATCGCCCGGTATGGGCGATATCGCCCAGTTCACTCAACCGAGCAGATCGGCACATCGGCGCTCGGTTACGTGGTTACAACCCGCTTGGGTATGGCCGAGGGCGGGTAGGCGCGCTCCGAGGGCTCAGGTACCGCTGACGTCTCGGCGAGCACAGGCCGCGTACAGGCCGCGAGAGGCCGCAAAATGGTGCGAAACAACGAGTAGCGTTGAGTACCGAGAACCCATACGCAGACTGGGTTTTCAGGCGTTTCCGCTGGTCAGCGAAGTGGCGCGAAGCGGACTGTTAATCCGCGTGTCGTGGGTTCGAGTCCCACCCCCGGAGCCAGAGGAATCCTTCGGTGGAACGATACCCGACCGGATCCGATGCACGCTCGACCACTTCGCGCCGCTTTTGCGGTCGCCATCGGGTTGTCCCTTCGCCACAATCGACTCCATGCAGAGAGCCTGGCAGATGGGCCTAACAAGTCACTGGCGAGGTACCAGAACGAAGTCAGACACTAGGGAGAACAAGCATCTGGAGAGTTGAGCTGGGCACCTTCATTTGTTTCGTCTCGACGCAGACCGTAGACGTCAAGCGCCCGTCGACCTCCATGCGTCGCGCAGCTTGACCGTCCCGCCGGTGCGCAGCAAAGCCCCTGTGTAGACGCGTGCGCCAACCCATACGAGCAAGACGATGCCGGCCACGACCAGCGCTATCGAAAGCGCGACCTCCCAGGGTTGGGCGGAGCCGAGCGCCGTCCGGATCGGCATGATGATGGGCGTCCATGGAGGAAAGAAAGACCCGAATCTCACGATGGGCAGATCCGGATTCGCGACTGCGAGCTGGGCGATGAAGAACGCCGGGAGTATGAAGACGCCCGGCAGCACCATCACACCCTGCAGGTCCTCCTGGCGCGAGACGGTGGCACCGAGCGCCGCGTACAGGAACGCGTACAGCGTATAGCCGAGCAGGAACCAGAAGAGGACCCCCGCCACGATCTCGGCCCCGATACTCCCGAGCGAGATGCCCTCGATGTCGATGATGTTGAAAGCAACCAACGCGGCGGCGGCCATCACCAGCAGCTGGACCAATCCGAGAGCGCCGATGCCGAGGACCTTCCCGACCAGAACCTGGGACGCCTTGACCCGCGACAGGAGGATCTCGACTACCCGGTTCTGCTTCTCCTCTACCGTCCCTATGGCCACGAACTGGCCGAATGTCAAGATGGTCGCAAAGAGCACCAGCACACCAGCGAAAGCAGCAACCCGGCGCGGTCTCTCTTCGGGGTCGGCGACGACGAGGGTACGGACGCTGATCTGCTCCGGTTCGTTGAGTTGCTGCATCTCGGCTGGGGTGAGGCCGAGGTTCTCCATCAGAGCGATCCGGGCGCGTGAGTTGACCGAGTCGGTGATGACCTGCACCACGACGAAGGACTCTTCCTCGTTGAACACGATGCCGGTTCCATCCACGAGTAGCGCTTCGACCGTTCCCTCCTCGAGTTCGGCCTCGGCAGCAGCCAGCGAGTCATAACGAGTGATCTCGACCTGCCGTTCCGAGAGCGTCGCCCGCGCCGCGAGATCTTCCTCGATACCCGCCGGCTCTTCACCCACAATCCCGATACGAATCGGTTCCGGGTCGTCCGCGAAAAGAGAGACAATGGGCCCGATGGCGATGATGACCAGCGCGATCACACCCAAGGTGACCAGGAAGACCTTGCTCCTGGCCCTGGTGACGAATTCCCGCCTGGTGAGCAACATCGTCTGGGTCCAACGGTTCATATGCCGACCGCCTCGCGGAACAGGTCGGAGAGCGATGGGGGTTCGAACGAGAAGCTATCGACGTGCCCTGCCGAGCTGGCATCGGCGAGGATGTCACCCACGGGCGCATCGCTCTCGACGAGCGTGTGGCGTCGACCGCGATCGTCGGTGACGACGCGGCCTCCGGAATCGGGCACCCAGCGATCCCCGTTGACCACGATGTCTAGGCGTCGCGTGGTCGAGGACGCTTTCAGGTCATCCAACACGCCGCTGAGCACCACCCGCCCTCGGTTGATGATGGCGACGTCTTGGGAGACATCCTCGACGAGATCGAGCTGATGGCTCGAGAACACGATCGCCGTACCTTTGTTTGCCAGATCCTGCAACGTCGCTGACAACGCATCCACACCTAGCGGATCGAGTCCGGCAAATGGCTCGTCCAATACCAGCAACACCGGGTCATGCACCAACGCAGCGGCAAGCTGGACGCGCTGTTGGTTGCCATGCGAGAGTTCCTCGACCTTCGACTCGGCACGATCGTCGATACCGAGCCGTGCGAGCCAGCGGTCGGTGGCGGCCACCGCGTCCTGCAAACCCATCCCGGACAACCGCCCGAAGAGAACGACCTGGTCGCGCACCGCCATCTTCGGATAGAGACCCCGCTCCTCTGGCATGTACCCAAAACGGCGACGGTCTGCGTCGGTGATCGTATTTCCAGACCACGTGACATCGCCCGCATCGGGGTCAACGAGCCCAAAGATGACTCGCATCGTGGTGGTCTTGCCTGCGCCGTTTGGTCCAAGGAAGCCGAGAATGCGCCCAGGGGAAACCACGAAGGCTGCACCGTCGAGCGCCACCACGTCGCCGTACCGTTTGTGGAGCTCTCGAACCTCGAGCACGCCTCTACCGCCGGTTCGCCTGGAGTACTGCCCCGACGACGACTCCAAGCCCGGAAAAGATCCCGATCCAGATCGGGTTTTGGGTGACGGCGAACACCACAACACCGATGATGGTCCCGAAAATGAGGCCGTAAGCGACAAACGGAGTGTTGTCACGGCGTTCTTTCGGGTCTTGTGGATTTGAGTCCGTCACCACGCTTCTCCTCGGTTTGTCTCAATCGTAGGTGCGGCGCGTCTCGGGTCGCCTGTTGCCGACAGTCCTCGTCGGAGCGCGACCAGATAGGCCGAGACCCGATGTTCCGTGATGTGGTACACGATCAATTTCCCTTTCTGTTTAGGCGCCGAAGCGACGCCAAAGCGCCCCACGGGCACGTGTCTGGCTTACGCCACCGGAAGCCGGGTGACGCCCCATTCAGCACCGAGCCCCTGATCACACGACCGCCCAGATCGGCCGATCTGGGGATAGCGTCCTCATCCGCGACGCCGCCGACCGAACAACAAAAGCTCACGGATGGAGTCGGGGTCCGCCTTCTTCGATTGCCGCCTGGACGATGCGAGTGATTCGCTTCTGCCGGGTGGTGGCTCGCTTGGCGTCGGCGAGAACTACGAGAGACTCCTTGCGCCTCGATGGGCGCAACGCTTCCCATGCAGCCAACGCGTCGTGCGCCTGTAGCGCCTCCTCGAGGTCTGCAGGCAGCTCCGGCATCCGATCGCTGGTGTCGAGCCGTACACGGATCTCCACTCGATCGCCCGGTCCTTTCCCGATGGCGCTGCGTACTTGGCCGTTGAGGAATAGGCGATGGCGACCCCCTCCGACCGGTACAAGGGTCGCCGTCAGCAGAACACCGTCAGCGGTCCCCACCACTGGCATGTGGCTGCGGCGCCCGAACGCATGCGACACGGACGCCGGAACATCCATCGCGACGTTCATGATGTGCGGGTAGTTCGATGCGAGCTCGTACAGCTCCCCCTCGAAGCCCAGCTCACCTGTATCGGCCACCGGAACCCCTCGGTTCGGATCGGCCCATGAATCTACAGGACGGGCCCGAGAGCGGTGAAACGACGCACGCCCACGGCGGCGCTGCAGGGTTCAGCCCCCTATCGGCGTGGCCGTTGCCACCATCGACGTTGCGGTTCTTCTACGACGAGGCGTTTACGAAGCTCGCTCAAGCGACCCCGCAGCGGTTGGCCAGCGATATCGGCCTCGACATCAGCCTCGATTTCAACGGTCTCCGGCTCGTTGCGAGGCTCGGAGCTCACGATCGGCTGAGCCGTTACCGCATCACTGGACGACTCTGGCGCAGGGACCTGGCCTCCCCACCTGGCCTCTACGTCCTCGAGACGCACGAGCCAAGGCGAGTTGGGGGAGTCGCCGCTTCGATGACCGTCGATGATGCCGGCTTTGACCGCGCGACGGATTGTCTTGGATGACACCCCAACGGCGGAGGCGGCGACGGCGAGGGTTGCCCACGGCGATCCTGCGGCATCTGGACTTTCGGCGCTGGATTGGTGATCCATTTGCTGATCGCTGCGTTGCTCCCGTGGCACACCGAGTTCGGCGGACTCGATCATTGGATCATTATCGCTCTGGTTTTCAGGCATCCAAAGCACCGAGTCGTGTCAGCGAGTGTGATCGTCTTCAGTCGAGGTGCCGCTCGAGGTGTGCGTTCTCGATGATGGTCGCGGTGATCTCCTCGATCGAGAGTGCCGTCGTGTCGAGCGTTTGAATCCGCTTCGTGCGATACAGCCGTTCTGCGATCTCGACCTCTTGTCCGCAGCGCTCGAGGGAGGCGTAGGAACTGTCTGGTTTGCGTTTCTGCCGGATCTGGAAGAGGCGCACCGGGTTGATCGTCAGCCCGAACAGACGGTCCGTGTGGGCATGAAGCGCCTGGGGGAGATGATGGTCGTCGAGTGACTCGGATGTGAGCGGGAAGTTGGCAGCACGGATGCCGTATTGCATCGCAAGGTAGAGGCAGGTCGGCGTCTTGCCGACGCGTGATGGGCCGATCACGATGACCTCGGCGTCTCGATAGTGCTCGAGTCCGAGCCCATCGTCGGTGATGAGGGCGTAGTCGACGGCGTCGAGGCGCACCTGATACGTCGCCGTGCTGCCGATGCCGTGGTAGCGGCCGACGGTGGCGCTGGGCTGTACGCCGAACTCTGCGGTCAGGGTATCGACGAAGATCTCGAACAGGTCCAGAACGAGACCGTTGGCGCGTTGCAGCGTCCGCCACAACTCGGGGTCGATGATTGTGCTGAAAACGATGGGCGCAGGGCCGGTGGCAGCTATGTCGTCGATCTCCTTGACCAGCGCCTCGACCTTGGCGGTGTCGTCGACGAATGGTCGTGTGACATAGTGCGCCTCGATGCTGTCAAATCGTGCGATGAGACTGTGCGCCATCGCTTCCGCGGTCACCCCGGTGTGATCGGAGACGCAGAGCACGGTGCGGCCGGGACGGGACGGGCTCATGAATCAGCGAGAGCCAGCCAGGTCTCGAGCACGGAGTCGGGGTTGAGCGAGATGCTGTCGATCCCCTCCGCGGCGAGCCAGGTAGCGAAGTCGGGATGATCCGATGGCCCCTGGCCACATATCCCGATGTACTTGCCGTGGGTGCGACAGGCGTTGATCGCTAGCGAGATGAGGGCTTTGACGGCAGGGTCTCGTTCGTCGAAGAGATCTGCTACCAGCCCCGAATCGCGGTCGAGCGCCAGCGTGAGCTGGGTGAGATCGTTCGATCCGATCGAGAACCCGTCGAAATGTTGGAGGAACTCCTCGGCGAGGATGGCGTTGGACGGGATCTCGCACATCATGATGAGCCGGAGCCCGTTGCGACCCCGCTCGATGCCGTGGCCGGAGAGGGCGGCGACCACAGATTCTGCCTGCGCCACCGTCCTCACGAACGGGACCATTATCTCGACGTTGGTGAAACCCATATCGTCGCGCACCGCGCGCAGCGCCTCGCATTCGATGGCAAATGCCTCGGCGAACTCGGCGGCGACGTAGCGTGATGCCCCGCGGAACCCGATCATCGGGTTCTCCTCGACTGGCTCGAACAGCTCTCCGCCGAGGAGGTGGGCGTACTCGTTCGACTTGAAGTCGGAAAGACGCACGATGACGGGTTTCGGTGCGAAGGCGGCGGCGATGGTCGCCACACCCTCCTTTAGTTTTTCGACGAAGAAGGTGCGCCCGTCCGCATAACCAGCGATGCGTCTGTCGATTTCCTGTCTCACGTCGTCGGCCAGGCCCGTCGGCGCCAGCAGGGCGCGGGGATGCACACCGATGACGTTGTTGATGATGAACTCGACCCTGGCGAGGCCGACGCCGTGATTGGGGAGGCGTGAGAACGCAAACGCACGATCGGGATTGGCGACATTCATCATCACCTTCACCGGAACCGGCGGCATAGCATCCAGTTCGATACGCAGCACGTCGAAGTCGAGGGCTCCCTCGTAGACGAACCCTGTGTCCCCCTCGGCGCACGACACCGTCACCTTGATGTCGTCAACGAGGCGCGAGGTGGCGTCGCCCGTGCCGACCACAGCGGGGATGCCGAGCTCTCTCGCAATGATCGCTGCATGACAGGTCCGCCCGCCCCGGTCGGTGACGATGGCGGCCGCCCGCTGCATCACCGGTTCCCAATTGGGATCCGTCATGTCGGCCACGAGGACGTCACCCTCTTGCACCCTGTGCATTTCGTCGGGATGGCGGACTACCCGGACCGGTCCGACGCCGATGCGCTGACCGACGCTACGCCCGGTGACGATGGCAGTGGCCGCGGTGCGCAGGCTGAAACGCTCGAGAGTTCTCCCCGTGCTGCGACTCCGGACCGTCTCCGGCCTCGCCTGGAGAATGTACAGAGAGCCGTCGACGCCGTCCTTCGCCCACTCAATGTCCATCGCCCGTCCGTAGTGCTCTTCAATGGCAACCGCCTGTCGCGCAAGCTCAGAAACCTCACCATCATTCAATGAGAAGGTTGCCTGCGCCTTCGGTGGAACTGCAACCGTGACCACCCCGGCCTCGTCACCAAACGTCATCTTCTCCCGCTTCTCACCAAGCCGACGCCGGAGGATCGCATGACGCCCGGCGAGCAGGGCCGGTTTCGACACATAGAACTCGTCGGGTTCGATCGCCCCTTGCACCAACAGCTCGCCCAGCCCGTACGACGAGGTGATGAACACCACGTCCTCGAACCCGGACTCGGTGTCGATCGTGAACATCACGCCGCTGGCACCCTCACCCGCCCGCACCATCTGCTGGACCCCGACCGAGATCGCGACGTCGGTGTGCCCGAAGCCGCGATGCACGCGATACGCGATCGCCCGGTCGTTATACAACGAGGCGAACACAGACCGCACCGATCGCAGGACCGGCTCGACGCCGCGAATATTCAAAAAGGTGTCCTGCTGGCCGGCAAACGAGGCATCGGGAAGATCCTCCGCGGTGGCCGACGAGCGTACCGCGACGGCCAGCTCGCCGGCGACGCCGTCCGTCATTGCCGCGTACGCCTCGCGGATGTCCCGCTCCAGATCCGTCGGCAATGTCCCAGCCTCTATGAGGCTGCGGATGTCACGGCCCGCGCTGGCGAGCGCAACGACGTCTTCGGCGTCGATCTTGGCGAGGAGACCATCGACGTGCTCGCCGAGGCCATTGAAAGCCAGGAACGACCGGTAAGCGGTTGCCGTCGTGGCAAACCCACCGGGTATCGCTACGCCTGTCCCGGCAAGTTTCGACAGCATTTCACCTATCGACGCATTCTTCCCGCCCACCTCATCGACGTCGCCCATGTCAACGGAATCCAACCAGCGGATCGTCTGAGTCAACGCCCTCCTCCCTCAGCTGATGCCTGACGTGAACTGGCACATCCGCTGGAGTCGCGGTCCACGGAAAAGGACGCGCCGACGCGAGAGTACTGACCCGCATCAATCGTGAATATCCCCATCCCGCTCCCCGGTGCTGTCCTGCGCCCCAGCCATGCGAACCCACCTTCCCCTAGGGTGGTCAATCTACACGCATAGTGGTCACCCAGGGAAACCGGTCCTTTCTGACAGGTACCAAAGAGGCGGGGTAGGGGCCGGTTCAGGGCGCATCCGGATGTTGGGTCGATTGCCTTCCTTTAGAGTGTCCCCTCAGGAAGCAGGCCGTCATCCCTCGGGGTACGGCCCTAAACGAAGGAAAGTGAGCAAAGATGCCATTGTTTGACCTGTTCTGGTCGATGTTGTGGATCTTCCTATTCATCATCTGGATCTGGCTGCTGATCTCGGTCTTCATCGACATCTTCCGCAGTGACATTTCGGGGTGGGGGAAGGCGCTGTGGGTGATCTTCGTGATCGTCCTGCCGTTCTTGGGCGTGTTGATCTACCTCATCGTCCACGGCGACGACATGCAGGAGCGATCGATGGACCGGGCCAAGGGTCAGCAGGCGGCGCAGGCCGCGTACATCCAGGACGTAGCCGGCTCGGGCAGCACGGCCGACGAGCTGGAGAAGCTGAAGGGTCTGCATGACCGGGGTGTCCTCACCGACGATGAGTTCGCCGCCCAGAAGCAGAAGGTGCTGGCCACCTAACCCTTCGTCACCACACGGGGCTCGGGTGTCTGGTCTGCGCAGGCATGCCGGACACCTGAGCTTCCCGGAAGCCGAACAGAAACGCTGGCGGGGTTCCTGGGTTCCCGACCTAAAGAGGATCGTGCGTCAGCTTTCGGAGACGTTGACCTCGATGGTGTGCCAACCCGTGGCCCCGTCTGGCGGTGCCGCATGGACTTCCTCGGTCTGGATCTCTCCGGTCCCGTCGGTCGCTCGGACCCTCAACCGATGCTCTCCCGGCTCCGCATCCCACAGATACACCCATTGCCGCCAGGTGTGTTCCGACACCCGTTCACCGAGACTTGCCTCCGCCCAGGGACGGTCGTCGACCTGGACCTCCACCCCGACGATGTCTCGGCTTGGCGCCCATGCCACTCCGGCGACGGGCACCGTTCCAGGGGAAAGAGAGCGACTTGCTCGGGGCACGTCAATTCGAGACTGCGTCTTGATAGGCGCCTCCTTTGCCCATCCCCTTGGAATCCAATAGGCATCGAAAGCGTCGAGCGTGGTCAGCTCAACCTCGGTGAGCCACTTCGTTGCCGACACGTAGCCATACAGCCCGGAAACGACCAGACGTGCGGGAAAGCCGTGGGGTGCCGGAAGTGGTTCACCGTTCATGCCGACAGCCACCAGGGCGGGCCGGTCGCCTTCGAGGACTGCGGTTGGGAAGCCAACGGTGAAGTCGTCAACCGATCGCCCAACGACCTGGGTGGCTCCTGGCTGAACTCCAGCCTCGTCCAGGAGGTCGGTCAACGGCACTCCGAGCCAGGTGGCATTGCCGACGAGGCCGCCGCCCACCCTGTTGGAAACACAGGACAACGTGATGGCCTGTTCCACCAGTGGCATGGCGAGAAGCTCGTCGAACGTCAATTCGTACGGGTTGTCCACCATCCCGGTGAAGCGGAGCCGCCACCTGGCCGGGTCTACCTGGGGCACCTGCAGCGCGGTGTCGATCCGGTAGAAGGTTTCGTTTGGGGTGAACAGCGATGACAGCCCGGGGTAATCCGCCGCGGAGAACGTCACCGGGGCGGGGACAGAAGTGGGGACGGTGGTTTCAGCAGTCGCAACCAAACTCAAGCCGGAGCGAGCGGCCTCAACGACGCTCCGGGACCCCAGCAGCCGACCCACATACGCACTCGCGGCAGCTCCGACTCCGACCACCACCGCCGCAGACACGAATCCGCGCCGATCCACTAGATGCGCCGGGCCCGGAACCATCTGATGTTCGGGATCGGAAACGGGTTCTGCGGTCGCTGAGGTCTCCAGAGTGCCGAGAAGCCAGAACAGCGCCCCAATCCCTGCTGCGATGGCCACGATGGCGACGAATACCGCAGCAATGTCGGACGCCATCGGGTTGCGGGTACCGGCCCAGGCGCCAAAGGCACCAAAGAGGGCGAAGCCGGCTACACCGATCCAGCGACGGGAGGCGGCAAGTACGCCGAGCAGGCCGGTGATGACCAGGGTCGCCACAACGATCCCGATGAGGAGAGCCGGCTTGTCGTTCGTACCTAAGATCGCTATCGAGGCCCTGACAGCCTTGATCGGAGCCACATCGACCAGGACCTCACCCACCGACACGACCAACGCCGGGGTACTGCTGCTGATCCCGGCGAGCAATTCGCCCACACCGAGCGCCAGAGCGCCGGCCAGCATCCCCGCAAGCGCAGCCCGGGCGGTGTTCGAACCGGGCCAAACCGGGGTGGCGTTCTGAGGCGCTTCGCTACCGGTCACGTGTTCTCCGATGCGGTCGTTCGAGGACCTCTCCTGCGCCGACTTGCGGCAGCCAACCTGCTGCGATGCCGTTGGCGCTTCCGCAGGGGATCACCTCGATTCCAGAATAATGGCAGGTCATCATCTCCTGGTTCTAACGGTTCCCCCGTCCTAGAAGTTCGAAAAGCGAACCAGTTAACAGAATGTTTATGAACCCAGGACCCCGAGATCGTGGTCGCTATGTCCCGGTGTCACGAGGCGTGTGCCCGGTGGTCCCGCTTCTGGCGACGGTCGTCGATCCGGTGGATGATTGCCGCGACGCCGATGGCAATCGCGGCACCGAGTGCCGCGCCCGCAGCCACATCGGATAGCCAATGCACCCTCAGATAGACGCGGCTGAGGGCCATGACAACGGCGAACCCGACCGCGAGCATCTCGAGGTTCCTTCGCCTCGGGCTTGCCGGCACCAGCACGATCACCGCGGCTATCGCGATGGCGGCCCCGGACACTGAGTGACCAGACGGAAATGACCAGTTGGTTATCTCGACCAATGACATCGGGGGACGTACCCGCATGTACAGGTCCTTCAATGGACCGATGAGCAGCTGGGATAACCCAATGGCTATGACCCACGACAGGAACGCTTCCCACCGGCGCCGCCACGCCAGCCATCCGGCAATAGCGATGATCAGCGGCAAGGTCACCCACACGCTGCCGACGAAATCGAGGGCCTTCGCAAAGGACACCGCCGGGCCCCATTCGGCCGACACGACCCAGCGCTGCACCACGTCGTCGACCGACTGAACTGCGTCGGAGAGTGTGGGAAGGGCCAATGCCACAAAGAGGAGTGCGCTGAGTGCCCACAACAAGAGTGCGACCCTCAATGCGACGGG
>Ga0255057_10002061_pt1 | contig 11025 bp, 10 predicted proteins | sample Cases_109_6_MG_FD_189022 | JGI IMG/M metagenome (GOLD analysis project Ga0255057, IMG submission 189022) | Seawater microbial communities from Amundsen Gulf, Northwest Territories, Canada - Cases_109_6 | ecosystem: Environmental > Aquatic > Marine > Gulf | place: Canada: Northwest Territories... | reverse complement strand
GACACCAGGTGCTGTCATGAGCCGTCGGCAAATCGGGTCATGGCGGACCGTGTCGATCAGCATCTTGTGGAGGACCGCGAACTGCTGGCGCATCACTCGACGGACGGTGAGCAGCGGTTCCACGATAGCGGCCAGCTTCGGAAAGTCTTCGACCAGCTCGCGGATCCGCGACCCCGATTTTACGATCATATGTGAAGGGGCTGCGCTCATCCTGATATCATCAGGCACAGCCGCCGCGATATACCATCTTTCTGATCTGCAAGTGGCCCTTGCGAGTGGCTCCAGCGAACGCCTGTTCTTGGCCGATCTCAGCCACGTCGGGGCCGTGGCTGACACTTGAATCGGAGCTTGACGCTCCGGATCCGATTATAGAAGAGGGCGGCGGCCGGACTCCGGTCCATGGCGCCTAGGTTCGAATCCTTGTTACGACACCTGACGCGGACGCGAAACTCGCGTACACTTTTGGCCATGGGGAAGCGTTACGGAGCATGGCGTGCCCCATGGCGAATGGCCGGCGCCCGCCCAATGCGGACCCGACATTTGGCCCTTCAGAGCCGTGCGTGCCGGAGCCGTAGGGCGTTGGTGATCACCGAAATCGAACTCAGCGACATCGCCGCGCTGGCGATCATCGGGCTCAGCAGCCACCCGAATGCAGGATACAGCACGCCGGCGGCGACCGGGATACCAAGCGCGTTATAGCCGAAGGCGAAAAACAGGTTCTGGCGGATGTTGCGCATGACCGCGCGGCTGAGAGCACGCGCACGCACGATGCCTCGCAAATCGCCCTTGACCAGGGTCACGCCGGCGCTCTCGATCGCCACGTCGGTCCCAGTGCCCATGGCGATGCCGACATGTGCTTGCGCCAGGGCCGGGGCATCGTTTATGCCGTCGCCGGCCATCGCCACGACGCGCTTCTCGGCCTGCAGCCGCTTGACCACGTCGCTCTTGTGCTCGGGCAGCACGTTCGCCTCGACCTCCGCGATGCCCAGCCGGCGGGCGACGGCCTCGGCGGTGGTCCGGTCGTCGCCGGTCAGCATCACCAGCCGGACACCGTCGTCCGCGAGGCGCCGCACCGCCTCCGCGCTCGACTCCTTGATCGGATCGGCAACCGCGAGGAGGCCCGCGGCCCGTCCGTCTATTGCGATGAACACCACCGTTGCCCCGTCGCGCCGAAGCGCCTCGGCCCGGTCCGCCAGCTCACCGAGATCGATTCCCCGATGCTCGAACAGCCGCGCATTGCCTAACACGACCTCGTGTCCCTCGACCCGCCCGCCGACGCCCATTCCGGTCTGCGAGTCGAAGCCGTCGGGGTCCGAAATGACAAGATTTTGAGCCCGCGCGCCGTCGACGATCGCCGCGGCAAGCGGATGCTCGCTCGCCTTCTCCAGGCTTGCGGCGAGCCGGAGCAGCGTATCTTCGTCGACGCCCGGTACGGTTTCGACCGCGTCCAGCCGCGGCTTGCCCTCGGTCAGCGTCCCTGTTTTGTCGACGACGAGCGTATCGACCTTCTCGAGGATCTCCAGCGCCTCGGCGTGCTTGATCAGCACGCCCGCGGTCGCACCGCGGCCGGTGCCCACCATAATCGACATGGGCGTGGCCAGGCCGAGCGCACATGGACAAGCGATTATGAGCACCGCGACCATGTTGAGCAGTGCGAACGCCATGGCTGGCGGCGGGCCAACGGTGGCCCATACGACGAACGTGATGACCGCCACCGCCAGCACCGTTGGCACGAAGTAGCCGGCCACGACGTCGACGAGCCGCTGGATCGGCGCGCGGCTCAGCTGCGCCTCGGCCACCAGCTGAACGATGTGATACAGCAGTGTGTCGGCGCCAACGCGCTCGGCCCGCATGACGAAGCCGCCCGTGCCATTGACCGTCGCCCCCGTCACCGAGTCGCCGGTCGCCTTCTCGACCGGGATCGGTTCGCCGGTGATCATCGACTCGTCGACAACGCTCGTGCCGTCGACCACCACGCCATCCACCGGGACCTTCTCGCCGGGGCGCACCCGTATCAGGTCGCCGGCGACGATACGCTCGAGCGGAACGTCATGCTCGCCGCCGCTGTCATCGATCCGGCGGGCCATCTTCGGCGCCAGGTCCAGGAGCGCGCGGAGCGCCGCCGAGGTGCGGCTGCGCGCGCGCAGCTCCAGCACTTGTCCCAGCAGCACCAGTGTTGTGATGACCGCGGCGGCCTCGAAGTAAATGGCGACCGTGCCGCCGGCGGCGCGGAAGGCGTCCGGGAATTGGTGCGGCGCGATCACAGCGGCGACGCTGTAGACGTAGGCGATCCCAACGCCGATGCCGATCAGCGTGAACATGTTGAGCCGCCAGGTAACCAGCGACCGCCACGCCCGCTCGAAGAACGGCCATCCGCCCCACAAAACGACCGGTGTCGCGAGCGCGAACTGAATCCAGCTCGACAGCTGGGGCGAGATCAAGCGCTCCAGCGGCTGACCGGGGATTATCTCGGACATCGCCAGCAGCAGCACGGGCACCGCGAGGCTCAGGCTCACCCGGAATCGGCGCGACATGTCGACGAGTTCCGGGTTGGGCGGCTCCTCGGCCGTGACCCCCATCGGCTCGAGAGCCATGCCGCACACTGGGCAGAGGCTCGGTTCGTCGCTCACCACCTCCGGGTGCATCGGGCAGGTGTAGCGCAGGCCCGTCCGGTCCAATTCCGGCGGCCGCATTGGCTCGAGCGCCATGCCGCACTCGGGGCACAGGCCGGGGCCTTGGTTCCGGACATCGGGGTGGCAGGGACAGATGTGGAGGTTGTCGTCACCTGGATCCGAGCGGATCGAATCAAGCGAGGCGTCCTGCTGTGTCAAGTCAGACCCATCCCTAAGGAGGGGCGCACCATTCCCGGTGTCAAGGCTGGACCGCCAGGACGTAGACGCCCGCTGCGATCAGCAACGGCCCGCTGACCCGTCCCGCGATGTTACCGTAGGGCAAAGCCTTCTCGATCAGCACGAACACCGTGACCGCCGCCAACAATAGAAGGTTCATCACGCCGCCGAAGAACAGAATACCCATCAAGACGAAGCAGCAACCCAGGCAATAGGCGCCGTGCTCCAGCCCCATGACGAACGCGCCGCCGGTGCCCTCCCGCCAATTCAGGCGCAGGAATTGGAGCGGCTGCCGGCAACGCTTCAACAGATTGTACTGCATCGGAGTCAACTGGTAGATGCCCGCGGCGAGCAACAGGATGCCGCTCAGCACCGGGCTCGTGCTCACCATCATGGGCGAAATCAGGGCCGCCTCGTGCAGCGCCCATTGCCCGATCGTCGCCACGACGCTGAAACCGGTCCACACCGCGACATAGCCCAGCACCAACGCAGCTGTCGGTGCAAGAACCCCTGTCTCCTGCCGCTCCTGGCGGGTTTCGGACGCGAAATTCAAAATCAGCGGCACCGCGCTCGGTAGCATCATGCCGATCATCATGATGGTCCACATGACGAATAACACCAGCAGATCGACCATGGTCCAGGCGGTCATCTGCTCCTGCGCCGCACCGCCCATCGCGCCCATGTCGGACATGCCCTGGGCCCGATTTACGACGTAGATCCACGCGACCACAGTCGCCGCCGCCACCGCCGCCAAGACGATGAGACGGTCGCGCTGCACACCGTTCGCTACCGTTGATGCATCCGCCATGATGTTGGCTCCCCGGCGTTCTTCATGGCCATATCGTTGCTTCTGGCGTTAATAGCGCGGATCAACCGAATTCCATCCCTGCGATCCTCATGATCGAAGGAATTCTGGATGATACCCCAAAGAATCGCAATCCATTTGCTCTTTTGCGGCGCACCGGCCGGAAAATTCGGCCGGCCCAAGCACGCCTGAGGCCATGGCCAGCCAACGACGGTTCCAACCCACCGCACATGGCTCTGTGGAGCACCAATTTCGCCTGGCGCATGGGGCGGCCGCAGTCGACGAAATCGGCCTCGGAGTTTGCGATCTGGGATCCGATTACAGAATTCGGACGGCGCTCGGATTCCGGTTCGTCGGCCTCACATGACAGGCCTCGTCACGATAGGAGACGCGGACGCGAAACTGGCGTACACTTTTGGCCATGGGGAAGCGTTACGGACCGTTGCTTGTTGCGATGACGCAGGGCCTTGGCGCCCTGCTCCTGGTCGCGATCCTCGCCCTGCCGGCGCGCGGCCAGGACGGCGAGGTCGATTACGAGCGGGCGCGCGCCATCATGGTTCAGATGATTCAGATCGAAGCCCTGCTGTCGAGCGAAATCACCGGGATAGACCAGATCGACGCGCGCATCCTCGAGGTCATGGCCGAAGTTCCGCGCCATGCCTTCGTGCCGGCGGAGCTGCAGCCTTACGCCTATGGCAGTCATCCACTGCCGGTCGGTCACGCGCAGAACCTGGCCGCGCCCTTCCTGGTGGCGCTGATGACTCATCTGGCCGATCCTCAACCTGGCGACGTGATATTCGAGACCGGCACCGGCGCGGGTTATCATGCCGCCGTGCTGGCCCAGCTGGTCGACGAAGTTTACAGCGTCGAGGTGATCGAGCCGCTGGCCATGTCGGCGACGGCGACCCTGCGCCGGCTCGGTTACGATCGGGTCTCGGCCAAGGCCGGCGACGGTTACTACGGCTGGTCGGCAAAGGGGCCATTCGACGCCATCATCGTCAAGGAAGCGCTCGATCACGTGCCGACCCCCTTGCTCGATCAACTCAAGCCCGGCGGCCGGCTGGTCATTCCGCTCGGCTCCGAGTTCAACGGCCAGTATCTGACCCTGGTAGAGAAGTCGCTCGATGGCGCCATTCACAAACGCCGCGTGCTGCCGGTGCGCTTTTCCGTCCTGCAGGGAGGCGAGAGGACTTAGTCAATGAGGATTGGCACGCCGTCTCGTGTTCTCTTGATCGGCCGCCCGCTGAATTTTCGGCCCGCGCGCCCTATATAGCAGGTAGCAGCGGGCATCTGCCCGGCGACGAGCCAGGCCTAATGGAGTGACGAGAATGCAGAAAGCGACCTTCGGTGCGGGCTGTTTCTGGGGTGTGGAAGCGACATTTCGCAAAGTCGACGGAGTCGTCGAAACAGTGGTCGGTTACACCGGCGGCGAGACAGCGAGCCCCAGCTACGAAGAGGTGTGCAGCGGGCGTACCGGCCATGCCGAGGCGGTGCAACTGCAGTTCGACCCGGCGCGGGTCAGCTACGGTGAGCTTCTCGACATCTTTTGGGACCTCCATGACCCGACGACCCTGAACCGCCAGGGCCCCGACGTCGGCACCCAGTACCGCTCGGCGATTTACGTCCACGACGCGGAGCAGGAGGCCGCCGCGACCGCTTCCAAGGAACGTCTGCAACAGACCGGCCGTTATCGCAGCCCCATCGTCACGGAGATCGTTCCGGCCAGCGAGTTCTATCGCGCCGAGGACTATCACCAGCAGTATTTCGAAAAATCGCCCCGGCGCTTCGGCCGCCTGTTCTAGCGAATCCGGCTCTCACTCCCAGCCTCCTCGGCGCCGCCTGCGGCGCCGGCTACCTGCGTGATCACTCCTCGGTCCGAGGGTTATCTCCTGCCGGTCGGGACTGGTGGTTGCTGGCCAATCATACCAAATCTTGATGATACTGACCCATAGGGATCGCCCCTGGGCCGCGTCGGGTAGGAAGCAAGGCGCAGGTCGATCCGGGGGCGATGCGGGACATCTCCAAGGCTTGCTGACGCCCTCCGACGCGTCCCAGGGGCGACAGACTTTGCGTCTTTTCAGAGCTTTCGGACCGCGTCGCCCGACCCTTGCGATGCCGCGCATCGCAGCGCATCGGGCTCCTAGCCGAAAGCTCTGAAAAGACGTCCCTATGAGTCAGTATCATCAAGACTTGGTATAACTCCTGTCGGTCGGGACTGGTGGATGCTGACCAATCACCCAATTTGTCTCGAATTTAGTGAGTATTTACCAAGTAAACCATATAATAATAACTTAAATAAAAAACAAATAAATCTCAATTATTATTTGATAATACTTGACTTTTTCAAAAAATCGTCTATTGTGCTTTTATTACTTCGATCCTGGTTTTAGTGGTTGCATAGTTTTTCACCGACGGACCCTAGCCTCGACCTGTCCTTCACAGAGGCTTTTTAGGACCCCTCTCTCCACTTGTCCGTCGGAGATTCGAGCCGGGGACAGTTGCGTCCCCGGTTCCTTTTTTTGCCGCCGGTCCGGCCGAGCGCCGATTAATACCAAGTCTCGATGATAAAGGCGCATCTCATGGGGCGTAGCCGCCCTCCGGGTAGGAGCGGTGCGCAGCGCGATGCCAAAGCATCGGGCAAGCACCGCGACGACCCGGAGGGCGGCTACGCCCCACCGGAGGCCGCGATATATCGCTCGCTCGCCGTGTTGCGGATCGCTTGTGGTGGCGGGCACCACGGCGCAACCCGCGCCTAGCGAGCGAGCGATATATCGCGGTGAGATGGGTCTTTATCATCGAGATTTGGTATAACCCTGCGCAGCGACTTGCCGCTTCCCCTCGGCGCGGTAAAATCACCGTCATGTGCGAACTGCTCGGCATGAACTGCAACGTTCCCACCGACATCCGCTTCAGCTTTTCCGGCTTGATCCAGCGCGGTGGGCGGACCGGGCCGCATAGCGACGGCTGGGGCATCGCCTTCTACGACGGCCGGGGCTGCCGGACTTTTCACGATCCCCACCCGAGCTGCCAGTCCGAGGTGGCCAAGCTGGTGCGCAACCAGTCGATCAAGAGCCTCAACGTGATCTGCCACATCCGCCGGGCGACCAACGGCCGGGTCTGCCTCGAGAACACCCATCCCTTCGTGCGCGAGCTTTGGGGCTGCAGCTGGACCTTGGCGCACAACGGCAAGCTCAAGGGCATAAAGCGGCGGCCGCTCAGCCATTACCATCCCATCGGCACGACCGACAGCGAACATGCCTTTTGCTGGATGCTCGACCAGGTGCGCGACCGTTTCCCCGCGCGGCCGCGCTCGGATGCTAGCCTGCAGCGATTTATCGGCGAGCTCGCCAAGGACATCGACGGCCTCGGCCCCTTCAACATGCTGCTGTGCGATTCCCGCGATCTCTACTGCTACTGCAGCACCAACCTGAGCTGGCTGACCCGCCGCGCGCCCTTCGGCCCCGCGAGCCTGATCGATACCGACATGACGGTCGACTTCGCCAAGGAAACGACGCGCCGGGACATCGTGACGGTGATCGCCACCCAGCCCCTCACCCTCCATGAGCCCTGGATCCGCATGGACCACGGCGGCTTGGTCGTCTTCCGCGACGGGCTGCCAACCGCCGGCTGAAGCATTTAGGCTTCGCCGAGGCTCCGCGCCGGAGCGGAGCCATCACAGATTGGCGCCGCCGAGGGCCGCCGAGACGGCCCCGGTGACCTCATCGGTCGCCGCCCGGCCACCCAAATCGGGCGGCAGGATGCCCGCGGCCAAAACCTGCTCGATCGCCGTCATCAGGCTCGCGGCGGCGGCCGCCTCGCCCAGATGCTCCAGCATCAGGACCGCCGACCAGAAGCTGCCCACCGGGTTGGCGATCCCCTGGCCCTGGATGTCGAAACCGGCGCCGTGGATCGGCTCGAACATGGACGGGGCGGCGCGCTCCGGATTGAGGTTGGCGGTGGGCGCGATCCCCAGACTGCCCGAGAGCGCCGCCGCCAGGTCGCTCAAGATGTCGGCGTGCAAGTTGGTGGCGACAATGGTGTCGAGGGTCTCGGGCCGGAGCACCATGCGGGTGGTCATGGCGTCGACCAGCATCTTGTCCGCCGCCACGTCCGGGAAGGCCTCGGCTACCTCGGCGAAGATCTCGTCCCACAGCACCATGCCGTGGCGCTGGGCGTTGGATTTTGTGACGCAGGTGAGGCGCTTCCTCGGCCGGCTCCGGGCCAGCTCGAAGGCGAAGCGCAGGATGCGCTCGACGCCGGCGCGGGTGAAGACGGCCACGTCCAGGCCGACCTCCGCCGGCAGGCCCCGATGCACCCTGCCTCCGGCGCCGGAATATTCGCCCTCGGTGTTCTCCCGCACGATGACCCAGTCGAGCTGCTCAGGCCCGACCCCGGCCAGCGGACCGGCGACACCGGGCAGCAGCCGCACTGGCCGAAGATTGGCGTACTGATCGAGGCCCTGGCAGATCGCCAGGCGCAGGCCCCAGAGGGTCACGTCGTCGGCGATCTCCGGATCGCCCACGGCACCGAAATAGATGGCATCGAAGCCGCGCAGGCGCGCGAGGCCGTCGCCCGGCATCATGACGCCGTGACGGCGGTAATAATCGCTGCCCCAATCGAAATCTTCGCACGCGAGCTCGAGATCGGGGTCGCGCGCCGCCAGCGCCCCCAGCACCTCCAACCCCGCCGCGACCACCTCGCGGCCGATCCCGTCGCCCGGTATGACGGCGATGCGGTGCCTGGCCATAGCTTATACCAAGGAGCGCCGATAATGACCCATAGAGATCGCGCGGGCGATCCGCCGGGTAGGAGGGAAGCCGCGGGCGATGTGGGACATCGGGAAGGCTTTCCGACACCCTCCGGCGGTTCGCCCAGGCGACCGGAACGGCGGCTTCCCAAGGCTTTCGGACGGCGTCGCGCGCGCCTTGCGATGTCCCGCATCGCCACGCCACGCGCTCCTAGCCGAAAACCTTGGGAAGCCGTCTCTATGGGTCATTATCAGCGCTCCTTGGTATTAGCCCGCGAGAAACGTTTGCACCCGGGCGAGAAACGCCTGGGGCTGCTCGGCGTGGACCCAGTGACCGGCCCCGGCGATGGCGTCGATCTCGGCCGCCGGGAACAGCGCGCGGATGCGCGGGTGGTGGTCGGCCCGCAGGTAGTCGGAGGCGGCCCCGGCCAGGAACAGGGCCGTCCCATCGTAGCTGAGGCCGGTGAGATCGTCGGGATAGCCGATCAATTCGTCCATGTTGTCGCCCAGGCCAGCGAGGTTGATGCGCCAGCGCAGGCGGCCCTCTTCAGACGCCAGATTGTGCAGCAGGAAACCCCTGAGCCCGGGATCGGGCACCGCGTCCCGGAGCGCGCGGTCGACCTCGCCCCGCCGCGCCGCGGCGCTCAGGTCGACCGCCTGCATGGCCTCGATATAGGAGAGGTGACTGTGGCCATAGGCGACCGGCGCGATGTCCACCACGATCAAGCGGCCGACCAGGTCGCCCCGTTCGAGGGCCAGCAGCATGGCGGTCTTGCCGCCCATGGAGTGGCCCAGCACCGTGGCGCCTTCGAGGCCGTGACCCGCCAGGAAGGCGCCCACGTCCCCGGCCATCTCCCGGTAGGTCATGCTCTCGGCCCAGGGCGAGGCGCCGTGATTGCGCAGGTCGAGGGTGAAGACCCTGTGGGTCTCGCCCAATTGCCGGGCGTGGCTCGCCCAGTTGCGGCTCGAGCCGAACAGGCCGTGCAGGATAATGAGCGGCGGCCCGGCGCCGACTTCGGTAAAAGAGAGATCCAGCGTCATGGGGTCAGTCTAGGGAGGAGCGAGCGCCTATGCCAGACGGGAAGGCCCGCACTTCTGTTCGCAACAGCCCCCTCGACCTACTCCGCATTCGGACTCGTCATTTCCAGCGCCGGTCTCGTCCGGGCGGGTTGGCCGTGACGTGCTTGTCGAGTTGGTAGAGCTCGCGGACGGACGTCCCCTTTGCTTCGGCTTCTTTCTGCATATCAAGTGCGCGGTGGGTCAGCATCTTGACGAACCGATTCCCGGTCTTCAGCAAGCGATGGGGCAGATTTGGATACTGGCTTATGACTTCAGCAAGACAGCCCGCATAGTAGTCCTTTTGACCGCCGGGAACCGACCAAACTGCCGCACCGTGACATTTGAAGACGTGACCGGCCGTGCCCAAGAGCTCTTGCAACGTCTCGACCAAGACCGGATCGCGATCAACATCGACTAGGTCTTGTCTGATTTTCACGTCGCCGTAGTAGTCTTTCTGATCATCCATAGGTTTTCCCGACGGCCGACAGAGTCCCCTTCACCGCCCCTTCCAGACGGGATCGCGCTTTTCGGCGAAGGCGCGCGGGCCTTCCTGCGCGTCTTCGGAAGCCAGCAGGGTCTCGTAGTTGGCGATGGCGCCCTCTTCCAGGAGCGCGAAGCTCGCCTCGGCGTCGAGCGCCTCGGATTTGCGCAGCAGCTCCTTGATCGTCGCGATGGAGAGCGGGGCCGCCTTGACGATCTCCGCCGCGATCTCGCGTGCCTTGGCCATGACCTCCGCCCGGGGCACGACGGCGTTCGCCAGGCCCCAGCGGCCCGCCTCCTCCGCGCCCATGCGCCGGCCGGTCACCAGCATCTCCAGGGCGACGGCGCGAGGCAGCCGGCGCGGCAGGCGGATCGTGCCGCTGTCGGGAAAGAGGCCGACGAAGGCCTCCGGCAGGCACAGCTCCGCGGTCTCGGCAACCACCATCAGGTCGCAGGCCAGCGCCAGCTCGAAGCCGCCGCCAAAGGCGAGGCCGTTGACCGCGGCGATCACCGGCTTGTCGAGGTCGAAGAGGCGCGTCAGGCCGGCGAAGCCGCCGGGGCCGAAGTCGGTGTCGGAGCTTTCGCCCTCGGCCGCGGCCTTCAGGTCCCAGCCGGCCGAGAAGAAGCGCTCGCCGGCGCCGGTGATGATGGCGACCCGGAGCGCGGGGTTGTCGCGGAACTCGCAAAAGGTCTCGCCCATGAGGCGGCTGGTGGTGGCATCGATGGCGTTCGCCTTGGGCCGGTCGAGGGTGACCTCCAGGATTGCCCCGTTGCGCTCGATCTTGAGAACCTCGCTCACGCTCGCCCCCTTATCCTTGTTGCTCGGCGTTTCTGATGCTCGTCATAGGCGGCCGGAGGCTATCACGATTCGAGCGGCCGCAAGAGCGCGCGCGAGATGATGTGGCGCTGGATCTCGCTGGTGCCCTCCCAGATCCGCTCGACCCGGGCGTCGCGCCAAAAGCGCTCCAGCGGCAGCTCGTCCATCAGGCCCATGCCGCCGTGAATCTGGATCGCCTCGTCGGTCACCATGGCCAGCGTCTCGGTCGCGTGCAGCTTGGCCATGGCCGCGTCGCTGTCGGTCATGG
>Ga0255057_10002059_pt1 | contig 11035 bp, 7 predicted proteins | sample Cases_109_6_MG_FD_189022 | JGI IMG/M metagenome (GOLD analysis project Ga0255057, IMG submission 189022) | Seawater microbial communities from Amundsen Gulf, Northwest Territories, Canada - Cases_109_6 | ecosystem: Environmental > Aquatic > Marine > Gulf | place: Canada: Northwest Territories... | reverse complement strand
CGTGCTTTTTTGCCTCCTTGCGAATGTAGATCGCGTCGACGGCGTCGTCGCCTCCTGCCGACGCGTAGGCAACTGCAGAGGCAAGCGGGCATCCGCCGAGCTCGACGCCGGCGACCGCAGAAACGGAACCTGGGAGATCTCGAATTCGCGCGAGCAAAGCCTCCCCGACCAAGACGTGACCTCGTGCAAGCAACACAGCCGGCTTGCAGTCGATGAAAAAGTCGCTTTCCTTTCCGGAGCTCAAGACGAAGCGACCACGACGGAAACCCCGTTCCCGGAGAAGCTCGAGAAGCTGATCCACGGGCCAGTTGCACCACGTCCGGGGCGCCTGCGCAACCGCGAATTATGTGTCCCCTTCCTTTTGTCTGGATAACTCGTTAGAAGGATCTTCTATGCACAAGATTGCCTTCTTCAGCGCTGCAGTGCTGACTCTCTCCCTCGCGATCGCGGGACCGTTGCCGGCTCAAGACGCGGAATACCTGATGGAAGTCGGGACGGTCGCGCCCGCTGGAAGCCCCTGGGCTGACCAGCTCAAAGCTTTCAAAAAGGAAGTTCAAGAACGAACCGACGGCCGCCTGAAAGTGAAGCTCCGGCTCGGGCGCGGCAACGAGCGATCGCTGGCGCGACGTGTGCAGATGGGAAGCATGCAGTCCTTCGCAGGCTCCGTGGGTGGAATGAGCTCGATCGTGCGCGAGGTCACCGTCATCGAGTCGCCGTACCTGTTCGAAAACTTTGCCGCGGCCGACAAAGCCCTCGACGACCCAGCCGTGAAAGAGCAGATGCGAAAGATCTTGTCCAAGCGCGGCCTGATCTTCGGCATCTGGTCGGAGAATGGATATCGGTCGTATTTCAGTCGGAACCCGATTCGCACGCCGGACGACATGAAGGGGGTTCGGTTCCGATCGCAGGAGTCAATGGTCCACGTCGAAACCTACGAGGCGTTCGGCGCGACCCCGGTTCCCGTCGATGTGGCGAACACGCTGATGAGCGTGCAAACCGGAGTCGTCGACGGCTTCGACAACACGCCTCTCTTCGCGATGGCCGGGACTTGGTACCAGGGGCTCAAAGAGGGGCAGCGCAATATCTTCCTGAGCCGCCACTGCTATCAGCCCGCGTTGCTCACGTACTCGAAGAAGTGGTTCAATACCCTCCCCAAGGATATTCAAGTGGTGCTGACGAGCGTGTCCCAGGAGCTCACCGACTGGGGTCGAGACCAGGTACGAAAGGTCGAGCCCGTTCTGTTGAAGAACCTGGCCCGCTACGGCTACAAAATCCATGACCCGACCCCCGAGGAGTTGGCACCCTTCAAGGCCGCTCAAAAAAATGTCCCCGACCAGGTCGCCAAAGAGCTGGGGCCGACGAGTCAGGCGCTCCTAAAGGCAATCCGCAAAGCGATGTAGCCAGCGGCACGTTCCCGAGCTTCGTGGTAGGGTCCGGCGCCCAACGGGCCGATCCGAGGACACTTGCCCACACCCGATGCCCCTGTTCGCAAGTTGGACGACTTGCTCGTGCTTTTTCACGAGGCCGAGACGCCTCGCGAACGCTGGTTGATCGGGACCGAGGCGGAGCGGTTCGCCGTCGGACAGGCAGACGGATCGCCACTTCCGTATGACGGCCCGGTCAGCGTGGTGACGATCTTCAACTACCTGATTCGCGAGCACGGGTGGGAGCCCGAGCGTGAGCTGAAGGATGGTCCCATCGTCGCGCTTCGTCGTCGGGATGCGTCGGTGACCCTCGAGCCGGGCTCGCAGATCGAGCTCTCGGGGGCTCCCTATCGGACCGTGCACGAAGGCAAGGCCGAGTCCGATGCCCATTGGCAAGAGCTTGCGCCCATCATCGAGGAGCTCGAGCTCGTGTGGCTCGGTCTCGGATTCCATCCGTTTGGCACGGTCGAGGAGCTCGGTTGGGTTCCCAAGATTCGATACGAGGTGATGCGGGAGTATCTGCCCACACGCGGATCGATGGCGGCGGAGATGATGACGAAGACGACCACCGTGCAAGCCAACCTAGACTACGCGTCCGAGGAAGACGCCATGCGTAAGCTTCGGGTCGGCCTTCGTGCACAGCCTCTCGTCACCGCGATGTTTGCGAACAGCCCCTGGCAGGAAGGCCGTCGCTCCGGCTTTCGTTCGTACCGCGCGCTCGTTTGGCTGCACATGGACCCCGATCGCTCGGGGTTGCTCCCCTTCGCTTGGAAAGATCACCCGAGGTACCTCGACTACGTAGAATGGGCCCTCGACGCCCCGATGTTCCTCGTGAAGCGAGGCAGCAAAGTCTATCGCAACACCGGCCAGACTTTTCGTTCGTTCATGAATGACGGCTTTCAGGGCGTGAAGGCCAACTACAACGATTGGGTGATCCACCTGAGTACCTTGTTTCCCGAAGTACGTCTGAAGAGCACGCTCGAATACCGCGGAGCCGACGCCCAGAACAAGGAGACGTCATTCGCGCTTCCCGCGCTGTGGAAGGGGCTCCTCTACGATGATCAGAGCTTCAGCGGACTCGAGGCACTGGTCGATTCGTGGTCGTATCCCGAAGTCGAGCGGCATCGCGAAGCGTTCGCTCGACATGGCGTTCGCACACGCTTCTTGGGGCGGGAAGTCACCGACTGGGCCGGCGAGATCCTCGAGCTCGCGGAGGCAGGTTTGAGGCGGCTCGACGATCAGAACGACGCAGGACAAGACGAGACCGTCTTACTCGAACCGTTGCGCGCCCTCTTGGAACGCGCGCAGTGCCCGGCAGACCTCGTGCTGAAGGAAATTCCGTACGACGCTCCGGCGCGAGCCGATATCATCGCGGTCACCAAGCTGTAGCGACGGCGTGGCAGCTCAGGCGCCGGCAGATGCGGTGTGCGAAGGCGCAGCTTCACGCGAGGCCCCCGTCTTGCGCTGCATCACCGTGCTGAGGACATTGCGACCGAGAACCGCGGAGCTGCAAAGCATGCCGCCCATGAGCGCGCCGCCGACGCCCGCCGAGCAGACATCTGCACCGGTGAGGTAGAGCCCCTTGATCGGGGTGCGCGGCCGAAGCCAGCGTTGCTCGAAACGCTCCGGGGTGTGTGCCAGCCCGTAGATTTCGCCGTGCGGATGATTGGCGAAGTTCCGTGTGGTGAGTGGCGTCGAGAGCTCGCAGATCTCGACTTTGCCGCGCGTGGCCGGCGCCTGCTCGTAGAGTGTCTCGAGTAGTCGAGTCTCGAGCTCGCCCTTGAACGCATCGTAGTCTGCGCCCCGTTTCTTCCACGCGGTGTTCTCCCAAGCCTCGAACCACGAGTATGGTGCGAGGGTGATCGCCTCTATCGTCGAGCGGCCGGGGTAACGCCGTTGGAAGTCGGGGTCTTTCACGGACGGGAAGGACAGGTACACGACCGGCGGCGAAGCGCTCCTGTCGTCGACGAACTTCCGCAGGTTCTCTTCGTGGTGCGGCGTGGGGTAGACCCACAGATTGGTCTTTCCCAGTCGGAGATCCTCGGTCGTGCCTTGGAGGCCAATATAGGCCGACAGGTGTCCAACCGAAGGTTGGATCACGTCGACTTTTGTTCGGAGCCCGTGGTCCTCGGCGACGTCGTTCGGCAGAAGACGGGCGTACGTGTTGGCGATCCCAGCGTCGCTAACAACCAATGGCGCACGAAGCTCGTGCCCATCTTGGAGTCTGACGCCAACCGCCCGTCCCTCCTCGATCAGAATCTCTGCGACGTTGGCATTGGTGACGACCTCGCCTCCGGCGGCTTCGATGACCGGAAGAATGGTGGCCGCGATCCGCGAGGAGCCGCCGACGGGATATGCGGCGCCACTGAGATAGTGACGGACCACCATGGCGTGGATGAAGAAGCTGCTTTCCGCCGGCACCAATCCGTAGTCGCCCCACTGCCCCGTCAGGACGCCGATCAGCTCTTGGTCTTGGGTGAGGCTTTCGAGCACTTCGCGAGTCGTGACGCGCGCTTCCTTGAGGAGCGGCCTTCGCATCAAGCCGCCAACCACCGAGGAGACCAAGCTCGGCACGGCCTTTTCGGCGAAAAAGAGTTGGCCCTTTTTCGAGGTGGCGTCGATCTTTTCGAGGTACCGATCGATGGCGCGGGTTTCTTTCGGAAAGTAACCGTGGAGCTTCTCACGAAAGCGCTCTCGACCCTTGACGAAGTCGTAGGAACGATCACCGATGATGATGCGGTCGTAGACGTCGCCCATGTCGGCCCACTCGAGCTCACCATCCGTCACGAAGTCGAAAACGCGCCTCATCATCGAACCCGGCTTGGAGACTTCGCCGATATAATGGACACCGACGTCCCATTCGTAGCCCGGGCGCCGAAACGTGTGCGTGAAGCCGCCGGCGGTGTAGTGCCGCTCCAACACGAGCACCCGCTTCTTCGCGAGCTTGGAAAGCGCCGCGGCGGCGGACAGGCCACCGATGCCGGAGCCGATTACGATGGCATCCCATTGGTCGGCGAGATCACGGTGCTGTTTGTACGATGTTCCAATACGCATGTGGCTCTCCTGTGCCGGCCTACTCGGCCGTGCGTAGGTTCTCGAGGACCTCGGGCAGAAGGTCCCCCAATGAACACCCCATCTCAAGCTTGCCCGCGAGGTGAAGCGAAATGAGCCCGTGCACCTTGGCCCATAGAAAGTGTGCTTGATGGAGTGGCTCTCCACCCATGAAGCCGGCGTCGATGACGCCCGCGACCGCCGCGAGAAGGTAGGAGAAGCTGCGCGCCTGCTCCTGCTCGAGGTCGGGGTACGTCCCCGCAGGCGCTTGGCGAAGCTCGAACATGATGTGGTAAGCGTCGGGTTCGTCCAACGCAAACTCGACGTAGGCTGCCCCGAGGGCTTGCAGCTCCTCAGCCGGACCTCGGGCCCCCTTCGCGGCGTCGCGCTGCGCATCGGCAAACCGCCGAAAGGCCTCGGTCCGCACCATGGCGAAGAGCTCTTCCTTGTTCTCGAAGTACCGATACGGCGTCATCGGGCTGACCCCGAGCTCCGCCGCCACCGACCGAAGCGTCACGCCGCGATACCCATGCTCGGCGAAAAGTTCGGTAGCCGCGCCGACAGCCCGCACCCGGAAAGCTTCCACCTGATCATGCGTAAGAGTTGCCCGAGGCACACTTCGGTTTTACGACGTAAAATTTACAACGTCAATCACTTTTTCGCTTAAGATCCGGCTAGCAGACACATCGGAAATAAATCGCTGCTCGTTTCTGCTGAGAACCCCTGTTGTTTCGAGGCGTTGGGGGGGTGGGGAGTGTCCCTACTTCAGGGTGACTGCCGCCCAGGCGCGTTTGCCGGCTTTGACGATGTAGGGGCCGCCCTTGGGGAGCTTGGCCTGTGGGTCCATGATGCGATCACCGTCGATTTCGACGCCACCTTGCTGGATCCGGCGACGGCCTTCGCTCGAGCTTTTGACGAGGCCCAAGTCGCTGAGAAGCTTGGGGATCCAGACCTCCTCTTCCTCGAGCACGAGCTCGCGCTGGGGCATGTCGTCAGGGACCTCACGCTTGGAAAACTGCGCTAGCCACGATGCCTGCGCGCGGTCGGCCGCTTGGGCGCCGTGATACTGAGACACGATTTCTTTCGCCAGAGCGATCTTCGCGTCACGTGGATTGAGGTCGCCGGCCGCGCACGCAGCCTTACGGCGCTCGACTTCCACTGCGGGCTCCGACGACAGGAGCGCGTAGTACCGCCACATCAGATCATCCGAGACGCTCATCAGTTTGCCGAACTGTTCTTTCGGCGCTTCGTCAACCCCTACGTAGTTGTCGAGCGACTTGCTCATCTTCGCGCCTACGATTACGCCGTTTTCGACGCGAGCGTTGATCCCCTCAAGGATCGGCGTGGTCATGACGATCTGCGGGCGCTGCCCCATCTCCCGCATGATCTCCCGACCGACGAGTAGGTTGAAGAGCTGGTCGGTGCCGCCGAGCTCGACGTCACATTCGAGCACCACAGAGTCGTATGCTTGGGCCAGCGGGTACAACAGCTCATGCAGCGAAATGCTCGCGTGCTCTGCCCAGCGACGCTTGAAATCGTCGCGCTCCATCATCCGGGCCAAGGTGTACTTGCCGGCGAGGCGAATGACGTCGTCGAACGCCATCTTCCCGAGCCACTCACCGTTGTAAACGATTTGCGTGCGCTCCGGGTCGAGGATCTTGAAGGCCTGCTCCGCGTACGTCCGCGCGCCTTCCTCGATCTCGTCACGCGTCGGCACTGGGCGAGTGCTGCTTCGCCCCGACGGGTCGCCGATCTGTGCGGTGAAATCGCCAACGATGAACACCACCTCGTGACCCAAATCTTGGAACTGCCGCATCTTGTTGAGGAGCACCGTGTGACCCAGGTGAAGATCCGGTCGTGTCGGATCGAAGCCAGCTTTGATCTTGAGCGGCCTCCCCTCGTTCAAACGATCGAGCAAGTCAGCCTCGACATGCAGGTCGACCACACCGCGCTTGAGCTCGGCGAGCTGCGCTTCGGGTTTCATCGATTGCCCCTACTCGCCGGGCTCAGAAACGCCACCGTTGACGAGCTCTTTGAGCTCTTTTCCGACCTTGAAAAACGGAAGGCGTTTTTCAGGAACGGGAACGGGCTTTCCAGTCCGAGGGTTGCGGCCATTGTATGATTTGTATTGACGAACCGTGAAGCTGCCAAAGCCGCGGATTTCGATCCCCTCCCCATTTTCGAGCGCCGCCGTCATCCCGTTGAACACGCAGTTTACAACTTGTTCAGCTCGGCTCTTGGTGATCTTCGTCCGCTGGGCTACAGCGTCGATGAGCTCCGACTTCGTCATCGATTCTTTCCCCATTGGGCGCTCAGTATATCTTTGGTCCCCGGCAGGTCAATAGCGATTACGCGCACTTGCACCGCGGCCCGTTCGGCCGCGCCCAGCCCCATCTCAGTGGCAGGCGAGAGTTCCAGCCGAGCTTTGTGAGCCGAAATTCAATGTCGGAGGCGATACTCAGCCCGTGGCGTCCAGGGCTGCCACCAGGTCGGCGATGAGCTCCTCGGTATCTTCGATGCCCACGGCAAAGCGCACGAGGTTGTTCTTGATGCCGATCGCCTCCCGCTCTTCGGTGCTCAGCTCGAAGTAGCTCATCAGGGCGGGTTGCTCGATCAGCGACTCCACACCACCCAGGCTCGGCGCGATCCGCGCAATGCGGCAAGCGTCGACAAATCGGCTCGTGCCCTCCAAATCGGCATCGACCTCGAAGGTCACGACCCCACCAAAGCCGCTCATCAGACGGCGCGCAGTCTCGTGGTTCGGATGAGATGCCAGCCCAGGATACCACACCTGTCGAACACGCGGATGGCGCTCGAGCCTTTCGGCCAACGCTTGGGCGGTGGCGTTCTGTTGCTCGACACGAAGCGCCAGGGTCTTGAGCCCTCGGTGGATCAGATAGGCGGCGTGTGGATCGAGAGTCGCTCCGAAGACGCTCCGCAGATCTCGCACGAGCGAAACCATGCCCGTACTGCCGGCCAAGACTCCGCCAAGGACATCGTTGTGGCCTGCGAGGTACTTGGTCGCGCTGTGGATCACCAAGTCGATACCGTAGCTTGCGGGCTGGAAATTAACTGGCGTCGCGAACGTGCTGTCGATGAGCGTCTTGATCTTCTTCTCTTTACAGATCGCGACCAGCTGCTCGAGGTCCGGAATTGTTTGGTAGGGGTTGGTCGGCGCTTCGGCGATCACCAGTCGGGTCTCGGGGCGAATCGCTTCTTTGAGCGCACCGACGTCGGCTGGCGGGATCAGGGTGTGCGAGACACCGAATCGGCCCAAGAACGTCGTGACGAACTGCCGGGTCCGTCGGTAGCAGTCGGCGAACAAAATCACATGAGAGCCGGTCTTCACCAGGGCCAAAATGCTCGACGTCACCGCAGCCATGCCGCTTGCAAACGCAACCGCGTCTTCGGTGCCCTCGAGAGACGCGACCTTTTCCTCAACTAGCCGCACCGAAGGGTTGCCGTAACGCCCGTACTCTTCGCGCTCCTTGCGACCCTCGAAGTACGCGATCAGCTCGGCCGTGTCGGCAAATGAATACGTCGCGGTCTGGGTGATCGGAGCCACCAGCGCGTCGTACGGGTACGTCCTCGGCTCACCCCCGTGAACCGCCAGCGTCTTCTGGGAAATGTCCTCCTTTTTCGACATTGGACGCGAGCGTAGGTGAGCCGATCTACCCGCGCAACCCACGGAACCCTAGGATCCACAAACCTAGTCCCTAGTGTGCGAGAGATTTTCGTTTGGGGTCGAGCGCCCCCGCAGAGAGCGACTGAGAGGTACGTCGGTACCTCGCAGGGAGCGAACGAGGAGGTAAGCCGACCCCAAGCGAAAAGATCCGCACACTAGAGCTGGTCGCAGGTGCCGGCGGCTACGTCGCGAATGCAATCGAAGCCGTTGAACGTGTACACGCGGTCAGTCGGCGGACCCGTGAACACCGGAGCAGAGCCGGCGTAGATGACGCCGGCGTAGTTGTTGCTGTGCGTGAAGGCGGCCGAGCCTACGGTCACGACTGACCCCGCAAGGAAGTTGAGGTTGCCTGTATTGGTGTTGCGACCGCCGTACGAGACCACGACCCAGTCGAGCACCGAGCCGTCGGAGCCCTGACGGAATTCGATCCCGCGCCAGTACACCGGCGTCCCCTTGTCGATGCTGGTGAACCTGATCTGGTTAGCTGCTGTGCCTTGGGCGTCGAGCAGGCCGTCACCGCCCTCCCCGACCCGAAGACGTCGGTCTTCGGCGAACCGAAGCTCCGCTCCAGGTTCGATAGTCATCGTCGGCACTGGGTCCGGTGGCGTCGACTGACGAACGTCGACGTTGCCTTGGACGACGTAAGGGGTGTCGTTCGCGGGCCACGATGCGCCGACATCGACGATATCGCCGACGACCCATACGCCTTCGTGTCCCAGGGTCGAGGACGTATTGTTGCCGGCGAGCGCGTTGCCCGTGCCAAAGCGGCCGACGAAGTTCGCGAAGATTCGGAGCCCAGAGAACCGCGAGCCGCTAATCGTGTTGTCGCTGCAACCGCCAGCACAGTGAGTCTGATCGTAGAACACCATGCCGTAGCCGTTGCTGTTGGTGACCACGGTGTTGGAGACCCTAGGCGTCGCAGGCACACCCCCATTCGTCACGACGACGAGCGCAGCCCGCGCTACACTGACCCCGAGGGCCGGGTCGGAGCCGGCCGTGTCGAGCACGGCATGGCTGATTCGCGATACGCCCGCCGCTCCGCTGCCGCGCAGCCGAATGCGGTACCAGTACGCCGCACCGGGAGCAGGAGCGAAGACGACCGGATCTGTCGGGTTGCCATCCACGATGAGCTGGCTGTCAGTGATCTGGAGCTGTCCGTTGAGCGGCATCTGCACCTGCGTCCCCGCTCGAATCGTGAGCGAGCCGCCGGTAACCGTGAGGCTCCCGGTGGGCCGGATCGGCTGCGTCGAGGTATCGCTGGCAATCGGCTCGACCCAGACGAGGTCGACTCCGGTCGCGGTGCTGGCTCGAACCTGAAGCGGCGCTTCGTAAGTATTCGAAGCCCGGAGCACGTCGTTGAAGCCGAGGAGGGCCGCGTCGACCGACAGCGACACGATGTCGACCACGTTGTTCTCGAAGGAGCTCATGCGCGCGTTCGTAGCGAGATAGGCCCCGACTGAACCGGGGTCGCTGCTTTGAATCAGGCAGTTTTCGACGATGGCGCGACGGGCGCCCGGAACGTCCGGGTTGTCGACTCGTAGACCACCGTTCTGACTCCCGCTGAACTGCTCGATCCGCACGTTTCGGAAAACCGTCCCGGCGCCGATGTTGTCGTCGAGAAGAACGCCGTTCCAGTCGCCGACGATATCGGTATCGGGAACCATCCGGATCGGCGCTTGGGCCGTACCGGACGCAACCAAGGTGCCCCCCTCGGTTCCGGTCGACACCTGGAGCCGACGACCCGAGCCGAACCTGAGCTCCGTCCCCGGTCGGAGCGTCATCACGCTTCCGTTCCGCACCACGATGCCCTGGTTCAAGAAGAAGGGAACACCATAGTTGGTCCACGACGCGCTTGGGCGCGAAACGGTCGAAGTGCGAACGAACACCCGGTCTTCCCCATTGCCGGTGAGATCGAGATTCGCGCCGAGCGTAGAAACGTCATCACCCCCCATGCTGATCGGCGAGCGCGCATTGGCGGTGAGCTGATTGTCCGCGAACCAGTCCACGGTGCTGGAGCCCGCCCCGCCCTGAGCGTAGAGGCCATAGTTCAGGCTCTCTCGGATGAGCGAGTCGCTGATCCGCGGCGCGGACCCGCTCAGCACCTCGATGGCGCCCTGGGTGGTCGCCGTGTCCCTGCGTCCGCCAAACTCGATCACAACATTTCGAAGTGAGTTCGTCGCCGAAATGGCATTCGACCCGAAGCGAAGCCCGCGGTAGTGCCCGCTCGGTGCCGGGCCACCGACGTCTTGGAAGCGGGTAAAGACGATTTGGTCACCGACCCCGGGCTCACCCCCGTCCGCGATAATCGCCCCGGCGCTGTTCACGCCCACATCGATCCTCCGGTTGGTGTTCCCGTCGAACATCAGCACGGCGCCGGGCTCCATCGTCACGGTCACGCCACTCTCGATCCGAACGTCCCCGGTGACGTGGTATGGGCTGCCTATGGCCGTGAGCGTCATGTCCACCGCCACGGTCCCGGTCAGCGTCGAGCCGTCGCCTTCGGTGACGGTGAACCGTTTGGTGAGCGTCGTGGTCGAGCCCTGATCAACGATCACGTCGTACACCCCGGACGGGCGACTCGCGTCGGTCGGAATCGTCGCGGTCAACGTCGTGTCATCGACGAACGTCGTCGTCAGCGCTTCCGTGTGGCCCCCGAGCTGCAGGACGATGGTCGGGCTGACGCTGCTCACGAACCCGCTCCCGCGAACGACGACCGGCACATCGGACTGACGCCGGCCGGCAGCCGGAGTGATCGAATCCACGCCGGGCGGCGCCGCGATCACGGTGATGTCGATCGTCGCGCTGTCCATGCCTTCGGTGTTGGTGGCGACGATGTCGAACGTGTAGCCTCCGATGTCCCCCACCTCCGGAGCTG